>Ga0187770_10001163_pt1 | contig 13742 bp, 11 predicted proteins | sample 0116_SJ02_MP02_2_FD_133154 | JGI IMG/M metagenome (GOLD analysis project Ga0187770, IMG submission 133154) | Tropical peat soil microbial communities from peatlands in Department of Meta, Colombia - 0116_SJ02_MP02_20_MG | ecosystem: Environmental > Terrestrial > Soil > Wetlands > Peat | place...
TCGGCCCAGCAGGTCCGCTGCGGAAGTTGTCGCCGCCTGAATCGCCTGCATGGGCGTCATGCCATAGCGCACCATGAACGCAAACTGCTTCGCGCTGGTACCGTAGGCGCATACGCCTGCATCCGTGCCGAACGACATTTTCGCGCCGGCCGCGACTGCCTTTCGAAAATTGTCGCGCTGAATCTGTCCCAATTGCGCATCGTGCTCGAGAAAATCCGCGGGAACGTTCCCTTTCTTCCCGTCCTCCTGGATGCACTCCTCATCATAGATGTCCATGTCGAGGTACGTGCCGCGCTGCTTGGCCAGCGCGATACCTTCGTCATCGATCATGGTGGCGTGTTCCACGGAGGCAACTCCGGCGCGGATCGCGTTCTTGATGCCCTCGGGAGAATGGGCGTGCGCCTCCACGCGCAAACCGAAATGGCCGGCTTCGTCGACCGCGGCTTGCAGCTCTTCGAGCGTGAATTCCTGCGACTTGGGATTGCTGCCGTGAGTGAGAACGGCTCCACTCGAAAGCACCTTGATGTGGTCCGCTCCATCGTGCGCCAACTGGCGAATGACCCTTCGCACCTCCCACGGGCTGTTGGCCTCACCGTAGTGGAGGTCCCACGGGAGTTGAATGTCCGGCGCCTGGCCGGTAAGCGCCCCGGCTCCGCCTGAAATGGTGACGTAGGCCCCGGCGACAAACATCCGCGGACCGACGATGTCGCCGCGGTTGATGGCATCGCGCAGAGCGATGTCGCCAAGCGCGCGGTAGGTTCCCACATCGCGCACTGTCGTGAACCCCGACTCGATCATAGCCCGCGCATTCGGAACGGACTCCAGCGCAATCTGCGCCCCGGTCTTTCTGAATTGATTCAGCGGATCCCCCGATCGCGCTCCGTCGGCAAGATGCGTGTGGCAATCGATCAAGCCGGGAAGAACGGTCATCTGGCTCAGATCGATGATTCGTGCATTGACCGGGATATCGATTCCCTTCCCAACTTTCTCGATCTTCGAGTCACGAATGAGAATGACTTGATCGGAGAGAACGGTCCCCGCATCCGGATCGACAAGCTTGCCGGCGCGGATCGCCGTGACTTGCGTCCGTCCGAGATCAGACAGAATGCAGCAGATTGCTAGAAGCAGCAGAGTTCGTTTCACAATGAAATTCGCCAGATGAGTTTTCAGTCGGCAGCTGCATGCAAGGGCGTTGCGGTTCCCTTCAAATCAGCCGCCAGCAACCGGTGGAACAAGTGCTCTCCCGCCTCCCGTCGCACCGAGAGCCGCCCCGCCCCGTAGGCCCGGGACTTCAGCCCGCGCTGCACATCTTCGCAAATGCCCAGGTCCTCGTCCTGTACCCGGTTGCCGACATTCACCGATTGCGTGTTGTATTCACGCCGCGCCTCGCTCACATCGCTGAAATAGAAATCGAAGATCACGGTGCAGTGGTCGGCATCCACAGGGATCACATAGTTCGTGTCCATGTATCCTTCGTAGCAGTTGATCATCAGATTGGGATACTGCCAGAAATACCAGGCGCGATCCCCTTTGCGCGTCGCACCCGTCGCGGCATCTTCGTCAGAAGAAACCATCGGGCTCGACTGCAGGCAATACCGGTCTTCGTTTTCGATCGTGTACGCCTTGTAGTCAAGAACCGAACTCAGGCCCTTGTGCAGATGCGGCACGTGATATCCGCCGTCGAGGTAGTTATCGACGAAGACCTTCCAGTTGCAGCGAATGTCGTACGTTCGGCGGTCGAAATAATGAAGCTTGTTGATCCCCAGAGGCGCGACGCGCTTCACCAGTCCGCCAAGAAACTGCTGCAGCGGCGCCGCTCGCGGATCAAGATTCACGAATACGAAACACTCCCACGTTTCGACGCGGATTGGCACAAGTCCGTTCTCAGCGCGGTCAAAATTCTGCACGCCCTCGAACTCGGGCATGCCCTTCAGCGCGCCGTCGAGACCGTACTTCCAGCCGTGATACGGGCACTGCAGAATCGCGGCCTGACCACAAGGCTGAGTCACCACCGCTGCAGCGTGATGCCGGCACACGTTGTAGAATGCGCGCAGAGCACCGTCACTGCCGCGTACCACAACGATGGGTTCACCTGCGAGACGACTAGCGACGAACTTCCCCGGCTGCTGTAGTTGATCGGTGCGCGCTACAAGCTGCCATGTCTTGCTGAAAACGCTGCGCAGTTCCAGTTCCGCCACGCGTTCCTCCACATACCAGGATGCGGGAATCGTTGAGGCCTGGGCCAGCGGCGCGGCATCGTCGTAGCTGGAAAGAATTTGTTCGATGGTTGGCATTTTTTTCGTCTCGAAAAGTCCAACAGATACTAGCTGACGGCGGCTGCTTTCGATACTTGCCGGCGTCGCTGCCGCCGTCGACGTTCCACACGCCGCCGACGCTCCGCCCGGGTCATCGTGCTCTCACGAGGCGCGCCGATGGCCCGCTGCAGCACGTCCAGAAACTGCTGGATGCGTGCTTCCTTTTTTTCGGCTAACTCGCTCTGACGACGAAACAAACCCGGATCCAGCGCCGCCGTCAGCAGCGCATCCTGGAAGCGCTCCATGGTCCAGTCGAGAATGGAAACGATCATCTCGATGTCCATGTCGGCGCGCACTTCACGGCGCTGCAGCCCGAAGCGGACAAAATCCACAGTGCCATATGGATCCTCAGCCATCAGGAACCGGTTAATCTCGCGCCGCAGCACAAGATCGGTTCCGTAATTGCCAAGGAGCGAAATCCGGTATGGGATCCAATCTTCGTGCAGCATGTGTTCAGTTCGCACCAGCCAGTAGCGCAGCACTTCGAAGAAACCCGATTGGCGTACTTCCAGCGGCGCGTCCAGGTACTTGGAAAAGGAACGCACAGCCTGCTTGTAGACCTCGAAGAAGAGGCCGTCCTTGCTGCCGAAGTGCTGGAAGATCGACCCCTTCGCGATGCCGAGCGTTGCGGCGATGTCGCCTACCCGGGCCGCGTGATAGCCATGCTCGGCGAAATTGCGCGTCGCGACTTCAATGATGCGGCCGCGCTTGGCATCCGAACGTGGACGGGCCGGCGCCTGCCGCTCATAAATCGGTGGCGCTACGCGGTTGCTGGCGATTCCCGGCATAAGAGTGACTTCAAGTCATGAAAGGATACAGAAGGCGTGGCTGGACTTCAACTGCGCGCGCTGGCCGACATTACTTGCTTGGGAGCCGCGTCACCGGCAATATGGCCACGGGTCATATTGACGGCGGCCGGTGAGATCAGCCCGCAGCGAACGTGTTCCGGACCTCGCTGCAAAATGCGAGGCCCGCATATTCGGTTCAGTGCCAGAACAGAAGGCTACCCGGCTTTTCGCATCCCAGTGTCTCCTGCATGTGCGAGCGGAACGTCCACGAGATGCTCACTCAGGAACCAGACTTGCAGTTCATTGGTTCGCAGAACGTCGCTGACGACCAGATCGTTGGTGCCGTCGTCGCCGAGTTCAGACGCCCGCCGCGCCAGCTGCCGGCAGTGACCGATGATGACCTGGTGCGCATCCAGCAGGCGCGAAATCTGCACCGGCACCTCTTCTCTTCCGCGGGGCGGGCGCGCAATCCGCGTGGTTTCCGCCACGTCCGCAGCCATGGCAAGCGAAACGCCGCCCAGCAACTGAATCCGTTCAGCAATCTTGTCAACGATCTCCACCTGCTCGTCGAAATGCTTATCAAACAACAGATGCAGCTGATAAAACGTCGGCCCGGCCACCTGCCAATGCGACTTCTTATAAAGGTCGCGCACAGTCATGGAATCAGCCAGCAGCAGGTTGAGTTGCTCGGTCATCTCCAGGCGCACCGGCTCCTCCAACTCGAGCGGCAGGGCGTGTGCAACGGTGCCATAAGCTTGAATCTCCCGGGCGTTCTGATGAAACCGGGGTTGAGCGCTGGTCGTGTTTTCATGGGTAGCGAGTGAAGCTTTCTTAGCCATAAGAGGCACCTCCTGGGTCCGTAGCATACTCCGATTGTCCGCACGCGGGCGAAAATGCACAACGCAGTCTTTGATGTTGCTGCCCTCAAGAAGGTGCCGCAGGTCGCACGCTTCTTTGTAGGTGTCTGAGGATGAACGTAGCCGCGATCGTCAATGTCGAAGGACACGACGGAGGAAGTTACGTGGGCGTGGCAATTCATGCGGCGACAAATCGAATGCCACAGCACTGACCGTCAGCCGTGATCGACTTTGCGACAACTTCCAAAGGCGGGCGGCTACGACGCACTCGGCCGCTGAGATCAGCGCCGACGGTGGTGGGTCAGACCCACTAGCGCACCGGCGCCACGTTTGACGGCGCCCATCGCCGTTGCTATGATCCAGATGCGGGGTGGAGCAGTCTGGTAGCTCGTTGGGCTCATAACCCAAAGGTCGGTGGTTCAAATCCACCCCCCGCAACCAATGTTTTGAAACACTTAGGGCGCCTGCCAGATGGCGCCCTTTCTAAATTGTGCATAAGTTGTACACGTTCTCAAGCGAATAGAGTCACGATTGCGAATCAGTTTTGTTGTTTCAGCTTCCCGTTAGGAACAACTCCATGTCCGCCCGCTGGTATTCCGTCGTCGCTGCAGTGATGCTCTTCACGGGTTCTCATCCACCGAAAAGTCCTTGGGTTGAAACAATAAAACGAATTCAGCATTCTATCGTTCCTGTGGTTTGTGCGCACAATGATGAGAAGGGAGCGGTCGTCGTTGACGAGATTGAAGGGACCGGATTCTTTGTCGACCGATCTGGAAGATTTGTCACTGCAAGCCATGTTCTCGACGGCCTCGACGCTTTTGTGGCAAAGGGCCACAAATGCGGCTCGGGAATCTATGTTCCAGATAAGGGATGGGGGCAGTTCACTAAGACGATAGCGTTCCAAAGCTTCGCCTTTGTCCAATGTCGTCGAATTGTTTCTACCGATATTGCCGTGTGCCAGTGTATCGAGAATCCCTTTAATAGCAAGCAACTCAAGCCGGAGAGCATTCAGGAAGTCAGTTTCGACTCTACTGAATTGGCCGACGGGACCCCGGTTGCTTTCAGTGGATTTCCGCTCGGATATACTAGCCCGATTACAGCGATCGGGAACATTGCTGAGCCCATCCGCGAGTTCCGTAAGTCCTGGGCGACGGCGTGCCGGTTAGCGAGCGTGCATCGTCTATTCCACGATCTGCGCAGAAGCGCTGCGCGGAATATGCTCAACGCTGGAGTTCCGCAAGCGATCGCGATGCAGGTTACGGGACACAAAACAGATTCCATGTTCCGTCGTTACGCCATCGTTGCCCCGAACGACGTGCGCACGGCGCTGAGGACGACGCAGGAGTACACCGCAAGCGAAATGGCGAAGGCGGCCACAACCGAAGCAAGCGCGTCAGTGAACTGATCTGTCGGGCGATGATGACGCCTGCAATTTGCAGGAACTACCGGCCAGTACCATTCCTGCGCTCAATCTTCGTTCCGCGCGGTTGCTTCTTTTTAATCCTGATTTTGGAGGAATACTCAGGATGATTAGGAGCATCGACTATGATGTGTGTTGCACGAATCAGACGCCGTTTGCGCCAGTGATTCCCGCCATCGTCACCATCGAACGGGTCGTCATCCCAAAACCGATGATCGGAGGTGTAAATTCGGGTGATGCCCGCCTGAACAATCGAATTGCAACAGGCGAGACATGGGAACTTAGTAACGTAGATAGAAGCTCCTCGCACAGCGATGCCCATGCGAGCCGCGTTTATGATCGCGTTTTGTTCGGCGTGGCAGATAACTTTCAGCTTCTCCTCGACATCGTCAAGGATTTCGTCGTCGTCATCGACCCCTCGCGGAAGCCCGTTAAAACCTGTAGTCAAGACGACTCTATCTGCGGATACGATCACGGCTCCTACCTGACATTTCGGGTCCTTTGACTTGGACTTCGCCGCCTCGGCAATCAACGAGAAATACTCATCCCACTCATCTATCTTCGCGGTAGTGGAGATGTAAACTTCTTCTCCCAATTCCGGCGGATTCAGCGTCGCCAATGCTGTTCTGCGGATTGCCATTTTTAGTTACCTCCATCCATTGCCCATTCAGTGATGCTGCATGTTGGCCCGCAGATATGCTCAGAGGCAACGGTACGGAAGTCATTCAACAGGGTTCTGTTACAAAAAACGGACAACTCTGGGTGAGAAGGGGCTCGGTCCGATTCTAAGAGTCAGCCCCAGCATCGGAACGATGATCTGCTCGGCGGAAGTCTGCCGGTCGAATTCTAGAAAAAACCGGAATCCTGATTTGTACACGTTTTGTGCATAAACTCAGTGCTAGACCGTGCAAAACGGAGCAAGACGAACAGATGAGCGGCAGAGTAGTACCAACGTCATTTCAGAGACTTAGCGGGGAATCCTGACAGGTGGTTTTCTACCGCTTAACACCGTGTAGACGGCGAAATTAGCCTCATAACCCAAAGGTCGGTGGTTCAAATCCACCCCCCGCAACCAACCTCTGCTGATTCAATCTTCAGCGTCAAGCACCTCGCTGCGAAACTGCCTTCTGATCCACTCAGCGCAAAGACCAAATTGGCGATGAACCAACGAACCGTAGGGTCGAGCGCCCGAATTGAAGCTCCTCTTCTCGTTTTGGCCCCGTCCGAGTGCTCATTTTGATTTCCCGGATGCCGCGAACGCTCTCGCTGGCCGGAATCACCTGCAGGACGAAATCCGGTCCATGCAGAGCGACACCCTCCGCCTCTTTTCTGTCGATCCGGTAGCCAAGCTGAAGACAGAGCTCGATAAGATTGTTTGCATTGGGTCCATCGGCTGCGAGTGTCAAACCAACCACGTCTTCAAGGAGTGGTTCATCGACCGGCGCGACCACTTCGGAGTAACGCTTCAGGATGTCCTCACGCGAGACGCCTCGGTTCGTTCCGCTCGGCTGGGAATTCCAGTTGGCCAAAAACTCCGGATCGTATTCCATTACCCATGAGCTCAGTTCACTTTCATAAGGAAGGCTCCTCGACGTCGCCATAAAAAACCACGGAATTGGCTTTCCTTCGTATAGGCGCGTAACTGACTTCAGACTTGGCTCGAAGCTCTGGCCTTGCTTTTCGTGCAAGTCCTTTATCGCTCCAGGTTGATCGACTCCAAACGCAATCCCAGAGTCTCCGAGACGACGTCCGGGAGAATCGGCGATGTCAAACAACTCAAAGTAGGTGTGAACTCCGTAGAAGTATAGGCCGGTGTAGGTCAGATCTGCGTTTGTGGTCGTTCGCTTTTCGTTAGGAGCAAAATGGTTTCTGAAAAACGCATCCTCTTGGACCGCACGGCATGTAAGAGAATCCAGGACCACATAAAAGTGATTCAGGAAAACTTGAGGCAATGCATTTGATTGGGGGGCAGTCATAGAAACCTATGCGACCAGCAATGAACCAATGGGTCCGCTTTCGAAGATATTCTCCGCATCAAAAAAAGGAATCGAGAATGTAAGAGCATCAGTCACGCCAGGTCGCTCAGTCCCGCTGCCACAGGCTGTGAACGGTTCTCGCGACGAAGCCATAGCCCTCCAGCCAAAGCGACACCCGCAACCGCAGCGATGAGCCCATATCCAGTTGTATAGCTTCCGGTCTTGTCCACGGCCAATCCCACCAGGAGCTGGACGAGGAACCCCAAACCGTAAAGAAACGAGCACAAACCATACACGTATCCCGACTGCTCATTGCCAAACATGAGCGGCGGCAAAGCGTAAAAAGCGGGCATTCCGATCGCCATGGAAATACCAAACAAGCTTGCGGAAGCTGCGGGTGGAACAATACGCGTGATCAGCAAAACGACGCACAGGATGAAAAGAAGCGACGCCACAACCACGTAACTCGCAGCATTATTCTTCTTCAGAAAGGGGGAAACGAACGGCTTCAGGCTCAGAGCCACCCAGGCGTATATTCCGACGATCGTGGAGGCGGCGGCGATACCGTACCCACATTGCACCAGGAAATCTGGAGTGAAAGTGAGATAAGCTTCTGTAGCAACATTGTAACCAGCATAGACCAGCGCTAACATCCATGCAGCCATCCTGTGGCTAGGCGGCAGAAGGGCACCAGTTGAGTCACTCTTGCTCGAAGACGGGGATGCGGAAGGAACCGTCAGCATCATGAAAAGACCGACTGTCGCGAGCACAACCAGCAGCAACATGGCCCGTTGCCACCCGGAGTGCTGCCCAATTCTTCCCAGCGCAAACAGGCTGGCGTACACTCCTGCCGTCATGCTCATGCTGTAAAAGCCCATGATCAGGCCGAACTCTTTTCGGCCTTCAAACCATACCGCGAGCAATTTCGGGCCGGCCACCAGGTGTGCAGTCAGCCCGGCTGAAGATATCACTCGTCCCAGGCACAGCATCCAGAAACCCGATGCGCCAGCCATTAAGGCCGTGCCTGCAACAATCACGGCCCAAAGCGAAAGGAACAGGCGACGAAGAGGGACCCGGTCGGCCAACCAACCGGCTGGCAAGGATACACACGCAGAGACCAGGTACCAAAGCCCCGTCATGGCGCCTGCTTGTGTCCGCGAAATGCCAAGGTCTCTTACCCAAAGAGGCAGGAGGGGAAAGGGGGCAGCAAAAATCATGAGCGCGAGCGCCGTGGTGAGCACCACCAGGCCTAGCACGAACCAACGGGAACTCTCTCTCTGACTGGATGGAGACAAGTGTGGTCCTCAGCTCTGATTCAATCAATCACTATGCGTACTTGCGGCATGTCCGATGCTCAAGTCCTCATGCCAGCCGTTTCCTCACCTAGTTGCCGACTGCGCCGGCGTCGCGTAGACGCCTCGACCAACCGCGACGACTTCGCCCTGCTCATCTCTGACTTCAACGTCTGCGACAGCGACCCTTCGACCAACTTTAACGGTGCGTCCGATTGCGGTGAGGCGACCGCGTTTTGTGGGCCGCAGATAATCCACCCGAAGATCGACGGTTGGCACGTCGCCTCCGGTACGCGAATAAACTGCATAATCGCCAGCAATGTCGATGAGTGCGCTGACAATTCCGCCATGCAACCAATCCGAGCCATCGTCGCGCAGAAACTCTTCGCGAAACGGCATAGCAATCTCGACTAGACCGTCTTCCCAGCGCACCAGCTTCAAGCCCAAAAAACGCTGGTAAGGTGACTCCGAGAGATCAGGCTGGTTCATGCTGAAGTTTCTCCTCGAATTCCTCGGCGAGCTTCGCCAGTTGAGCCCGGTCTATTTTTCCTGTTCCGCCCAAGGGCATTGAGTCGAGGAAATAGATCTGGCGCGGGTAAGCATATGGCGTGCCGTGCTTCAAGTAGAACTGCTTGATTTCCTCGGCGGAAGTCCCGGCTTGCGACAGCACGATGAATGCGACTGGAACAGCGCCCTTGACCGGGTGACGCACCGGTATGACATAAGCTTCCCGGACATTCGGATGGCGCAACAGAACGTCGACGATTTCTTTTGGGTATACATTTTCGCCGGAGACGTTGATCATGTCGTCTTTGCGCCCGACGAAATAGAAGAACCCATCCTCGTCGCGTCGCATCAGATCGCCCGTGTAGAGCCATCCTTCGCGGAATTTCTTTCTTGTGACTTCGGGAAGCTTCCAGTAACCCTTGGCTAGTCCTGGATTGCGTGTAATAAGTTCTCCTACCTCGTTGGGACCTAGCTCAGTCACGCCATCCTCGCCGACGATTTTGACGTCAGAGCCGGGAATCTGCCTTCCGCAACTTCCGCGTTTGATCAGGCCGTAGCGGCAATTGCTAATCGGGTCGGGCCCGCCTTCTGTCAACCCGTAACTTTCGGCAATGATGGCCTCGGGAAAGGTCCTTTGGAAGTCAGCCACTAACTCTTCCGATACCTCGGCAGAACCACACACGGCGTAACGCAACGAACTCACATCGCTCGTGCTCAGCTCTTCCTTCTGCGAGAGGATCCTGGTAAACATGGCCGGCACTCCGGTCATGTACGTCACTTTGTAGCGCGCGATGGACCTTATGACCTGCACTGGATCAAAGCCCGGCAAAATAACCATCGAACCTCCGCACAGCAACATGGGCTTGACGGCTCCAAGCATGGCATTCTTGTGATAGAGCGGCACCGCCACCAAGGCTCGCTCCCTGTAATCGAACGCTTCGAGTTTGCAAAGTAGATCCGTGTTCCAGATCTGGCCGCTGTGCGTCAGCAGAACGCCCTTGGGCTTGCCCGTCGAACCGGAGGTGTAGGGCTGCATACACACGTCGTCCGGTGCTGTGTTCCGGCGCGCAAACACATGCGACGAAGCCTGGAGCACCTGGTCGTAATTCAGACTTCCGCCAGTCGTCTCCCCATCCACAATGAAGTGCCGCAGGCTCGGAACTTGGGGGACGAGGCGCCGCGCCCGGTCCGCATTATCTGAATTGGCAATGAGGACCACGGCCTCAGAGTCAGCGATGACGTAAAGGATTGCCTCGTCTCCCATCCGAATATTCAACGGCACTGGCACCGCACCTACACGCATTGCTCCCAGCAGCGACTCGATGAAGCGGTAGTCATTGGTAAACATGAGCGCAACTCGGTTGCCCGGTTGCACTCCCAGGCTCACCAGCGCATTGGCCATCCGATTACAACGCTCTTCCAGATCGCCGAAGGTGAGAACCACGTCGTACTGCAAAAGGGCCGGTGCGGCCGGCTGAAGCTTCAGCGGAACGTCAAAAAGATGGCCAAGATTTTCCGGTAACATTTTCCAATCCTCAGTCTGGGACGGTCAGAACGGACTTCCCGAAGACTCTACGGTCGATCAATTCCTGCAACGCCTGCGGAGTTTCCGAAAGCGGTCTCACCGAATGGATGACCGGCTTGAGCTTTCCTTGAACAACCATATTCATCAATGTGGTTTGATCTTCGTAGGTCCAGCCGTCAGACCCGATGATTTGCAACTCAAAACTCCAGATGTAGCGCAAGTCCTCCGCTGGCGTGTAGCCCGCGGTCGCACCGCAGACCAGCAACCGGCCCTGATGTCTTAACGCTTTGAGAGATGGTACCCAGGTGTCGCCGCCAATGTAATTGATAACGACATCCACGCCGCCGCCTCCTCCATAACGTGGCTTGCCAAATTTCTGACGGATGACACCTAGAAAGTCTTCCTTTGACGTATCGACCACATGAGCTGCGCCGATCTCTTTGAGCTTGCTCAGCTTCCATTCCGCGCTGCCGGAGGCGATGACCTCGGCCCCAGCCGCGGCGGCGAGTTGAACACAACAAGTTCCAACTCCTCCTGTGGCGCCGAGAATCAGCACTTTCTCGCCCGGTCGGATCGCGCCACGTGTATGCACCATGCGCAGTGCGGTGCCGTAGGCAATCGGAAGCGCGGCCGCATCGACAAAAGAGAGTCGTTCTGGCATTCGTAAAAGGTTAGTCACCGGCATGGTGACGAGTTCCCGGCATGCTCCAGGGAGAGTCTCACCTGTCATCCCGCGACCTTCGATGTACGGGTACGGGCAAACGCGATCACCGACCCTCCAGATGCTGCGATCCACGGCCGATCCGAGGGCAACGATTTCCCCCGAAAAATCACCTCCCGGACTCATGGGAAAAGGAGTCCTGAGCGAGGTCGTGCCTTTCAGGATCATCGGATCAAAACCATTCAGCGAAACTGCCCTCACTCGAATCAGCACTTCGTCTGCGGCGGGTGTTGGCGCGGGTATGTCCTCGTACTTGAGGTTCTCGACGTCGCCGTGGCTGTAAAAGACGATGGCTTTCATTCGATTGGCAGGCCGCAGCCATAGGCCGGCGTTTATCGCAGCTCATAGGCGGTCGGAATCGCTTAAACGAACGCTGACCGGCTAACACACGATACAGCACAATACCCTCAACTTGTAGCCGCATGCCGGCCGCGAAGACAACGGCAATTTGACCGGATGAAGTCTACTTTGTCTATGGAGTTTATAGTACACTACGTGTCCCTGCCTGAGTTGGAGGAAAGCCTTGAATCTGAAATTGGGGACCGTTCTCTTTTTTCTTACGGGGCTAGCGTTCGGAGGAAGATCACCCGCCGATCAAGCGCCCGACCTTGCCACCGTTGCGATCGTGAACGCAACCTTGGTCGACGTGCGCACCGGAAAGGAGACTCCCAACACTGTCATTCTGATTCGCGGGGACAGGATCGAACAGGTGGGGTCTTCTGACAAGATCGTGGTTCCATCCCAAGCCGTGGTTGTGGATGCGGCCCGAAAATGGGTCATCCCGGGCTTAATGGATATGCACGCGCATGCCGGGTACCCTGAAGAGGTTCCCGTCATCCTCTATTTGGCGCAGGGTGTGACTACCATTCGATCCCCGGGCGGCAACATCTCATTGTTACGCCTTCTTCGCGAGCAAATCGATGCAGGGAAAATTGTTGGTCCGAGACTCTTTTTTTCTGGCCCCCTCCTGGACGGTAATCCCCCGGTTTGGCCGGATGGCAGCATCCTGGTGGATACACCACAGCGCGGCGTGAGCGCCGTCAATTTTCTTGCCGATCAGGGAGTGGACTTCATCAAGGTCTACAACAACGTCTCTGAACCTGTGCTCGAGAAAATCATCGAGACTGCGCGACAGCGTGGGTTGATTGTAGCTGGACATATCCCGCGCTCGATGACGATGACGCGGGCGGTTGATCTTGGCATGAAGAGCCTGGAGCACATTCGCGTTACCGGCCGCGAAATGCTGCCGGTCGACGAAGCGAACAAGATCGATTTTCTTCCTCTTGGCCAGCGTGAGCCTCTGCTGTGGGAAAAGTTTGATCCCGCCTCACCGAAATTTACCGAACTGATCCACCATTTGGTGGAAAAGGGGATTTACCTGGACCCGACGCTGACGATTGATGAAGATACTTTTGTCCTGGAACGGGCCGAGCAGCGCAGTAGTCCGAACAATTCCGTCCTCCCTCCGGAGTGGATCAAATCTGAAGAGTCCCACCAGAGCCCTCTCTACGATGTTCCGGCTGCCCTGAAGGAGACGGCGCGTAACGGGTTTAAGAAAAGGCAGCAATTTATTGGATTGTGCAGCCGCGCGGGCGTAAAGATTATCGCCGGTACCGACGGACCGGGATTGGGCACTCTCGTTCCCGGCTACGGACTCCATCACGAACTGCAGTTACTCGTGGACTCCGGACTCAGTCCTGACCAAGCGCTTCGGGCGGCCACGCTGACTGCAGCGGAAGCGCTTGGTAAGGATAAGGAACTCGGATCCGTAGAGCCCGGCAAATTCGCGGATATGCTGATCGTCGAGGCGGACCCGCTGGTTGATATTCGAAATGCGAGCAAGATCGAAGTGGTCATCAAGGGCGGCAAGCGGTATCGGCCGGCAGACTTGATCAAGAACCAGGGTCACTGATACTCGCGGCTACGAGGAAACGCGAACCACCGGAAACATCCCTACAGGATGACAAACAATAGTGGCGATCCGCTGTTTCTCAAATACGAGTAATACCATAGACATAATTGTGTATACTTAAGGTCCGACGCAACTAGGGTGATTGGGGGCATCTATGAAAAATAGTTGGAGCACGCGGTGGATGATTTCTGTAGTTGTCGTCGCAGCACTCGCTACAGTCCCGGCCCACGCCGACGAACTGTATGCGCGCATTCGTGGAACTGTTACGGACCCTTCTGGAGCCAGCGTATCAGGGGCGCAGATCACGGCGACGAATGAGGCGACGGGCATTGCGCGACAATTAGTTTCTTCGGGAGACGGTTCTTATGAGTTGATCAGTCTCCCTGTGGGCGCATACACGGTCAGTGCCAGCAAAGACGGTTTCAAGAA
>Ga0187770_10001164_pt1 | contig 13741 bp, 17 predicted proteins | sample 0116_SJ02_MP02_2_FD_133154 | JGI IMG/M metagenome (GOLD analysis project Ga0187770, IMG submission 133154) | Tropical peat soil microbial communities from peatlands in Department of Meta, Colombia - 0116_SJ02_MP02_20_MG | ecosystem: Environmental > Terrestrial > Soil > Wetlands > Peat | place...
ACGGGACCTGCCGCTTCCACAGGACGAAGATGATCTTCAGGCACTTGGCCGCGAGCACCCGCAGTGCCGCGTGGTGCCGTCGTCCGCACGCGCCACCCGACCCACCCGACGGCCTGGCGGCTGACCCGCCGCGCCCGTGGTCCTCCGAACCCCCCCCTCGACGACCTCCCTGTCTCCGATCCGGTGATGGCGTAGCGAGAGCGTGGGCGGCCTGGTGCGTCTCGGCCGAGAGCCCAGGCGGCCGGGGGTTGCGAGGTCCCGATTGACACGTCTGTCCGCTTTTGGTAGCGTCCCCGTCAGCGTCGGATTCGCCCTGGTGTTCTGTCCCTGAATGGGTTTTTCTGTTCCTAGCTCGGCTGTCCCGGGGGCTACGACTTCCGTGTCCTGGTCTCTGGCAGCCACGCTCAGTTTCCAACTTCCCATCGGGTGACGCCCGCGCCCCGATGCGGCACGAGGCATCCGGCCAGTCGGGGCCGTCGCTCCGCGAGCTTGGGGGGCATACGGGCTCGGCAGCAACCCCGGAGCGCCCAATCCTTTCTGTGTCAGCCCCTCCGCCGCCTGGGAGGCAAAGGTATCAAGGAGGCAGAGATGACATCGCGCGAGCGGGTGATGGCCGCTCTCGATCACCAAGAGCCCGATCGGGTTCCCATCGATCTCGGTCAGGCGGTCGGCGATGGCATCACCCTCGCTGCCTATCGCAATCTGCTCCGACACTTGGGGATGAATGACCAGACGATCCGGACAAAAGACAGGCGCGGTCAGACGGCGCAGGTGGATGAGGAAGTGCTGCGGCGGTTCCGGGTGGATGTCCGCGGGATCGGATTGGCCGGCCCAGAAAACTGGAAGGACATCTGGCTGGATGACCGGACGTACCAGGACGAGTGGGGGGTCGTCCGCACGATGCCCCCCGGCGCGTATTATTACGACCTGATCCGGGCCCCCTTCGCCGAGGAGGCGACCGTATCCGCTATCGACCGCCACCGCTGGCCGGACCCCCACGACCCCGGGCGGTACCGGGGACTCCGGGAAAAAGCCCGCCACCTCCACCGCGAGACCGATTACGCCGTCCTCGTTGACCTGAACTGCTCGTTCTTCCTGCGCTGCTGTGAGCTGCGGGGCTGGGAGAACTTCTATATGGACCTCGTCGCCAACGTGGAGTTTGCCGAGGCGCTGATGGACCGCTTCCTGGCGTTCCGCCTGGCCGTGGCCAATCGGGCACTCGAGGAGGTGGGGGAGAACGTCGACATCGTGATGGTCACGAGCGACGACCTGGGCGGAACTGACCGAACCCTGATCTCGCCGACCCTCTACCGGTCCCTCATCAAGCCCCGCCAGCGGCAAACCTTCGACTTCTTCAAAGCGCGCACGGCTGCCAAGCTGTACTACCACACCGATGGCGCCATCTACCCGCTGATCCCCGACTTTATCGAGCTGGGGGTGGACGCGCTCAACCCCATCCAGGTGTCGGCGGCGGGGATGGGCGACACCAAGAAGCTGAAAGCAGAGTTTGGCGACAGACTGACATTCTGGGGGGCCATCGACACCCACCGCGTCCTCCCGCAGGGCACCCCTGAAACGGTGCGGGACGAGGTCAGGCGCCGCATCGGGGACCTGGGTCCGGCTGGCGGTTACGTCGTGTGTCCCGTCCACAACATCCAGCCCGAGGTGCCGCCCGAGAATGTCGTGGCCATGTACGACGCGGCATACGAGCTGGGACGGTATCCTCTGCAGGTGTGAGCCAATCCCCGACGGGGCCCTGCGAGCACCTGGGTATGCATGGGAAGGAGGTGACGTCTGCTTACCCGCAGAAAGGGTGGACACAGCAAGATTCTGAACCAGCCTATCAGCCCCACGCGAAAATGAACGCAGCAATCCATGACGAGAAAAAACGAAAGCATTCTGTGGTTCCTCTTGGTCAGCTTCTGCTCAGTCTCAGAAATTGTGGAGGACCCAAGGAGGAGACTCAGGTTGCGACGCCCCAGGCTTGGCGGAGTAATCGTCCCGACTCTCCTGATGCTGCTCCTGCTCTCTGCCCCCTCCTCGCGGCGAACTTTCCCAACAAGGCGATCAATCTTGTCGTCCCCTACGCGGCGGGCGGCGCCATCCCCGCGGCGGATCTTGCCTAACGGGAGGAGCCTTTCGGCTGGCCAGGCCGGACCCCCGCGGCTCCTCACCCCTGCCCCTGGAGCAGGAGTTTCACCACCTTCGGCACGATAGCCTCCGCTCGCTGATCGAGTTCCGCGTCGGTGAGATTCGCCGTGGGATGCGGCATGAGGAGAAAGGTGTAGTACGGGAGGCCCCACTGCTCGGCCATAGCCCGCCCCGTCACCTCGAATGGATCGGTCACGATCGCGGCGGATGGGACGCCGGCTTTTTCCATGAGGATGCCGTCGAGCACACTGCCCGATGAGCAGGACCCTCAGTCACCGATCCCGGCAATCATCACGTCACAGGTCTTTCGGATCTCCGCAATCGTGGCCTCGTCAATGGGCACGCTAGCAGTCTGCTTGCGCCACAAGTGGGTCTCGCCTACCCCGTGCTGCGACCTCAGGATGTCTCCGATCTTCTGAAGCAGCCGGTCGGAGTTGAACTTGGTGTTGTCCACCAATGCTAGGCGCTTTCCCGTGAGGGAGGCAACCCGTGGCGCGTACGACAGGGCCTGTGGGGCCCCCTCTGCGGTGGGATCGAGGAGTTCCGTCATGGTCTGACCTCCTTGGTGACGGCCCGTGAGGACCGCTTGCTCCCCCAACCGGGGATGTAGGCCGAGAAGGCGCCGGCGGCGCCGCCGGCCGCGATGACGAGGACGTCGTCCGGGGACTCGACGAGTGGCCGCAGCCGGGCCTCGTCCCCAGGCTGCACGGCGCCCGCCAACCGGTGGGTCTGCTTGAGGTGGGCAAGCGAGTTATGGGTGTGGTCGAAGATGAACTGCCGGATCTGGGCCTTGGTCCACCCCTCCTGCGCCATCGTCCGCGTGTGCTCACCCGCCAGGATCACGAGATACTCCGGTTGCCCGACCACGTTCCCGGAGATGCGCATATCGTCGCAGAGCGTGGTGAGGATCCCCTCGGCGGTGTTGGAGAGTTGATTGTAGAACTGGTGCGGGGCCTCCGCCGCCATGATGGTGACGGCACTCTGGTCGGGGCGGAAGCCGCGCTCGACGTGCAGGGGCGGCCAGGGACTGTCGCCCTCGTTCTCGGCGATGACGTAGGACAACCGCCCGGGATGACCGAGCGTGGCCCGGTCGAGGGTGCCCGGACGGGACCCGCAGACGTTGCGCATGACCAGCCGGACGGCCCGCCCGATGGTGGCGTTCGCACGCCACCCCGGGCCGAACAAATTGTCGCCCGCGTTGATGTCGAGGTCCCGCGCGACCGGTCCGTTGACGACGATGAGCACCGCCGCGCCGCCGGTCGAGGTCCCCGGACCGTGATACCCCCAGGCGGGATCGCCGATGCCTTCGATGGCCGCCAGCACCACCGGCATGTATTCGGGCTTGCAGCCCGCCAGCACCGCGTTGATCGCGACCTTTTCCGCCGTGAGAGTGACCGCCCGGTGGGCGATGGAGGTGACTGCGTGCTGGGCATCCAGGCGCACCGCCTCCAGCATGGCGCGGACCCGGTCCGGCGTGGGCGGAATGACCGGGAGTCCGTCCGTCCACCCCTGCGCATGACAGAATTCCACCGCGTCCGCGTCGTCGGCAACGACGTGCCGTTTTGAGGTGAGCGTCCCCGGCATGCGTGACCTCCCAACCACACTCCCTACCGTTCGATGCATGACCTCTACGCACAACGCCACTGCATGGCTCGCCCAGAACGCTGCGAGTATCCACTCGGAGCGAGTCCCCCGGGAGGTCGCATCTGTGGGGAGGGATATTATCTCTGTTTGCGATTCCAAGCAACAGCCAGGAGTAGTAGAAGGCTGGAGACCCATTCTCGAATCACCGATCTGACCGAGGTGTTGTGCATCCGGTGGGAGACCAGAATGGGTGCTAGGCTTGTGCCTTGGTCCGAAGTGCCCGTCGCAGCTCGACCATCGCCAACGTGTCGCGCCCGCAGTACTTGAGGAGGGCGGTCCGGATGCGGGCGCGCTCGGCGTCGTCGGTCACCTCAAAAGTCAGCTGATGGAACTGGAGGGCGGCCATGGTGCCCTCTTGGATGTCGAGGTCGTCGGAGGCGAGCTGGGGGACGACGGCGGGCAGGACCTGTCGTCCGCAAAACCTCCGTTCAGGGCCGTATACTCTCCTGCAACAGGTTTGAATCCAGGATCGCAGGGGTGCCCCTCGTCTGAAGTAGGTGCGTCCGATCAGCCCTGCGGGCAGCTGTCTGGCGGTCCTCTTGACAGGCCAAGGCGGTCAGGCGTACCCTCCGATCCGTTGTCCTCCCCAGTGACGAAGGACCGAGGTGGCCCCATGGGATCGGTCAGGGACAGCTCCCCGGACCCGAGGCGGGCAGACGGCCCGGTGTACCCACCACACTGTCCGCGCCTCCGCGTCTCCATCCCGTCTCGGCCATCGCGCCCCTGGCTGCCTCCACCCCCGGGCGGTCACCCGCGTCGAGACGGTCTCGACCGGCTACGGCCTCCGGACCTCCGGACTCTGATTCGACCGCGGCTGTCGCTAGGCTAGCCGAGGGCTCGCCGTGGCCGATGGGATTGACGGAGTTGCACCGACATGCCAAACTTATTCTAGGGAGGCGCACGGTGCGCCTAAGTTGGCGCTGAGGGGAACGCCGATGGCAAACGGCGAGGTGTACCGGGAGGAGCATGTCGTCCCTCTCAGGCCCGGCCCGGCGTCCCGGGACCTTCGTAAGCAGTACCACGGATGCTCCGCAGACACTCGCATTCACCCGGGTGCCCGCAGGAAGCGGGATAGCGGTCGCCACCCCGTGCTCCTGCTACTTCCGAAATGCGAGCACCACATTCTCAGATAAGCATGCCAGTCTTGGACACCTGGGCTGGCCGGCACTCACCTTAGCGCACATGATGCTCCGTTTCAGCAACCGCCACACAGCAGAGAGAGCCCGAGACTCAAGCCACGGATTCGTGCCATGTTGGAGCAACTCTTCAAACTGAAAGAGAATCACACGACGGCTCGGGCGGAGATCCTGGGCGGCGCGACGACCTTCGTCACGATGGCCTACATCATCGTCGTCAATCCTGCCATTCTCAGTTTCGCCGGGCTTCCGGTTGGGCCCAGCACGGTGGCCACAATCCTGGCTGCCGTGTTTGGCTCCCTGCTGATGGGGGTGTATGCGAACCGACCCATTGCCGTGGCACCCTACATGGGCGAGAACGCATTCATTGCCTTCGGGCTGGCGGCACTGGGCCTCAGTTGGCAATTGCGGTTGGGCGCGGTGTTTGTGAGCGGTCTGGGATTCGCGCTCATCACCCTGCTACGGGTGCGGGCGTGGCTCGCGAATTCGATCTCCGCGAGCATGAAGCACAGCTTCGCCGTTGGGATAGGGCTGTTCCTGGCCTTCATCGGTGTGTACGAGACGGGCATCGTCACCAGTTTCGTCACAGGGATGCCCGCGCAGGCCCTCCTGGCGCCCAACTCGACGCTGCTCCGCGTCCCGGATGTGCCGGTGAAAATCGGCAACCTCTGGGACCCCCGAGTCTTGCTTTCCATCTTCGGATTCCTTGTGATCATGACCTTGCTCTATCGCCAGGTGCGCGGGGCCATCCTGATCGGGATTGCGCTCACCGCCGGGGTGGGCTTCGTGTTCCACCTCGGGCTGGCCCCCAAGGCGATCGTCGCGCTGCCCTTCACCGGGGACTATAGTCTCCAGGCGATTGCGCTGAAGCTGGACATCGCGGGCGTGTTACGGCTGAGCTTCCTGCCGATCCTGCTCACCCTGTTCCTGATGGGCTTCCTCGACACCTTGGGGACCTTGGTAGGCGTGGGGGCGGCCGGACAGATGCTAGACGAAAAGGGCGACTTCCCAAGAATTGAGCAACCCATGATGGTCGATGCGGTCACGTGCATGTTCAGCGCCCTGGCGGGCACGTCCACCAGCGGTGCCTACATCGAATCGGCAACAGGGATTCGGGAAGGCGCGCGCACCGGCCTCGCGGCCGTCACCACGGCCACACTCTTTGCCGCGTCCTTGTTCTTCATCCCGCTGCTCGAGCCCCTGCAACAGCTGCGCTACGCGTACGGACCCGCGTTGATCGCCGTGGGCGTCCTCATGATGGGCTCCATCACCCGAATCGACTTTGGGGATTTGGCGGAGCTGGTCCCAGCCTTTGTGACGATTGTGATGATGGTGTTCACCTACAACATCGGGAACGGGCTGACGGCCGGATTGGTATTGTATCCCTTGATGAAGGTGGTGTCGGGCCGGGTCCGGGAATTGAACTGGGGCGGCGTAGTGCTGGGAGTCCTTTGCGCTATCTATTATGTTTTTGGGCTGCCGCATTGAACCGCTTGTTGGACAGAGCCCTGTGTCCCGCAAGAACTCCGTCCGGACTGTCCTCATGCTCCCTATCCCCTTGATTTGATTATCACCCTCCAAACACCTCATATCGAGAGTAGTGTCGGTTTATCCCAGTCCGGGTCCGCTCCTCCGAAACCACCCAACCACTTGGGATAGGTCGTTTTGCTCCATTGGCGGTCCCTTCCCCCGGCACCCTGACCAATGCCGATCACCTTCCATTGCCTGCCGGTGACGGATTGGATGGTTCGCTCCAGCGGCCTCAGCGTCGCAGGCAGGCGCTCCTCCGACCCTTCGCCGCCAATTCGGATACCGGCCTGCATCGAGCCCAGATCACCGGTGCGGATGCACTCTCTCCATGCGCTACACGGCTGGGGTTGACCTGAATCCGGCGTGAACTTGTTTGAGGTTCGTCACCCGACGCTCATTCTCACGCGGGAAAGCGTTTTTGCGATTTCCGGGAACCCTCACTTTTGGTCAGGTTAACGGGAGACAGAGTTTTGGTGTCCCTCGTGCGTGGTCGCCGCGGTACGGAAGGGCAAGAGGGACAGTGTCGTGTCCGCGGTTCGCACAATCACGCCGGATTCAGGTAAACAGCCTCGTCCTGCCACTTTATTCTTGACCGTTCAGTCAAGTAGCGATAGAGTAGCCGCGTTTCCTCACGTGTGAGGGGGAGCATGGCCCGTTTCAAGACATTCGACACCGACGAGGCGCTCGACCGTGCGACGGAGCTCTTCTGGGCGAACGGCTTCGAGGGCACGTCCATCCAGGACCTCGAAGGGCGGATGGGCATCCAGCGGGGAAGCCTCTATCACGCCTTCGGCGACAAGCAGCGGCTATTCCTCGCGGCCTTGGACCGCTATGACCAGGTGGTGGTCCGGCGCCTCGCGGACAAACTCGCCCAGGGAGCGTCGGGACTCGCCGCGATTCGCCAGTTCTTTCAGGCGCGCGTGGATGCGGCCCAGGACACGGCACACCCTCGGGGCTGCCTCATCACCAACTCGGCGGTGGAACGGGCCCCCACCGATCCCGAAACGTACCGCAAAGTGCGGGCCTGCCTCGCCGAGATCGAGGCGGCCTTTTTCGCGGCGCTGACGCGCGCCCAGAAGGCGCGGGAAATCCGCGAGGCGGCCGACGGCCGGGCGCTCGCCCGATTCCTCACGAACAGCGCCCAGGGGCTCGCGGTCTTGGAGCGCGCGGGGGTGAGCCGGAGTTTCCTGGCCGACGTTGTGCGGGTGACCTTGTCCGTGCTCGAGGGAATTGAACGGCCCAACAGGGCAATTCACCCGCCCCAAGGAGGCGCAAGATGACGCTGCAAGAACAGCTCGACGCGATTCGGACGCAAGCCCGGGCCAAGCGGCCCGCCGGGTGGCTGGCGATCATGGACCGCGCGCTGGACGAGCTCAAGCGGTCCGGCCTCGCCGAGCATAGCCTCAAGGCGGGCGACCGGGCACCCGAATTCGCCCTCCCCAACGGGGCCGGACAGATCATCCGATCGGCGGAGCGACTCACCACGGGCGCCCTGGTGGTCAGCTTCTACCGCGGCGGGTGGTGACCTTACTGCAACGTAGAGCTGGCAGCTCTACACGCGCAGCTACCCGCGATCACGGCGGCCGGAGCTTCCGTCGTCGCGATCTCCCCGGAGCTCCCCGAGCACACCGCTGCGACCGCCCGGACGAACGGCGTCGGGTTCGAGGTGCTCAGCGATCACGGGAACGCGGTCGCCCGGCAGTTTGGCATCGCGTTCCGGCTACCGCCGGACCTGAAGGAGCTGTACCAGCACGGCTTCAAAAACGATCTGGCGGCGAGGAACGGGATCACGGAGTACGAGCTGCCGATTCCGGCCACCTTCATCATTGACCGGCGTGGCATTATCCGCTTGGCCTTCGTTGATCCGGACTACACGAAACGGCTCGAACCCGCCGAGGTGGTGCGGGTGGTGCAGGGCTTGGCTGCTGCCACGAACTAGGCTGACGTGGCCACCCGGTACGCGCAGGCGCTCCGGATCACGCCGGGGGAGATCCTTCTGGAGAGAGGATACCCATGCCAAAGATCGCGATCATCCGCTGCGACGACTATGCCGACCCCTGCGCGGGCTTCAATTGCTTCCCGGCCCTGCGGGAGCGCACGGGCGCGTTCACGGCCTACGGGGGGCCTCGAGATCGTCGGTGTTGACACCTGCGGCGGCTGCGACCGCAGCTAGGCCGACACGATCGTTGCCCGAGCCCGACGGCTCACGGAGACGGGGGCCGAGGCGATCCCCCTGGGCAACTACCTGACCTCCGTAAGTCCCTGGACGGACCTGTTCGCCGAAAGCATTGCACGGCAGGTCGCGCTGCCGGTGGTGCGCGGCACTTACGAAGACCGCCGCCGGAGGCGGGCACCTTCGCGAGAGGAGCGAGCAATGCAACCGAAGGTCCTCGGCATCAGCGCCTCCCCCCAGCGCGGCGTGAAAGTGGACACGCTTGTCCAGGAAGTCCTATCGGCCACACGCTTGCCTCATGAGCTGGTGCGCCTGCATGCGCTGGCACTCCGGCCGTGCAGGGCCTGCCATGCCTGCCGGACCGAGAACGTCTGCCCCCTCGACGACGACTGGAACGACCTCAGCCACAAGATCCGCGAGGCGCACGCGCTCGTGATCGGCGGTTGGGCCGTCGCGGGGATGCTCGACGCTGCCACCAAGATTCTCATGGAGCGGTTCTGGTCGCTCCGCCATCATCAGCAGCTTGCCCGCGGCAAGGTCGGAGCCGCCGTGGTCGTCGGCGCCAATCCGGAGTTGGCCGGCACCTTGGCCGAGGCGTTGCTCCAGTTCATGCGGAACAATGGGATGAACCCGCTTGGGCGGGTGACCGCAGCGGGAGCCAATCCCTGCCTGGGCTGCCAGGACGCCTTAGGAGTGCGAATACAGCGGGGTGGTTACGCAGTATGGGTTGCTGGAGCGGGTCGGCGTCAACATGTACAACCCCATCGAGCACCAGCTGGCCGCCTTGAAGTCCGCCCGGATCCTCGGGCAGCGGGTCGGGCACAAGGCCCGGCATCTGCTGGCCCGGGGCGTCGGCGTGGCCTGCGGTCCGGACGACGAGGCATACACCGGGAGGGCTTGACGATGACAGCACGGTGGGATCGAGCGCTGGTCCCCGACGTCTCCCGGCTCCCCCCGGATCCCCTCACCCGAAACGTCAAAGCCCAGGCGCGCGCCCTCGGCGCGCACCTGGTCGGCGTGGCGCCGATGGACCGGATGGAGGTGGCCCCCCCAAACTCCACCCACGCCGGCTGCTCCCGGAAGCGAAGACCTTGATCTCTCTGGCGTACCGAATCAACCGGGGCGTGCAGCAGCTCCACTTGCGCGGGGTCACCCCGATGCCCTTCTCCCGGTTCGCCGGGCTGGAGCCCCGGGAACGGCTCGACGACATGGGGCTGGATCTGGCCAACTTCCTGGAGGATCTCGGCTACATCAGCCTCCCGGTGCCAGCCAATCAGTACTACTTCCAGGAGAAGGGTATCGGAGATCTTTCTCACAAGCACGTCGCGATGGCGGCCGGTCTGGGGCGCTTGGGCCGGGGCGGGTTCCTGGTGACCCCCGAATACGGCGGCGCCGTGCAGCTGGTCACCGTCCTCACCACCGCCCCGCTGGAGCCCGATCCGATGCTCGACGCCGACCCGTGCCTCGGGTGCTCCCGGCCCTGCGTGTCCATCTGCCCGGTCCACGCCATCGACGCCGACCGCGATCGAATCGTAACCATGGCCGGGGCGGAATACCGCTACGGCTGGCTGTCTTACCTCCGCTGTCAATGGGGGTGCGGCGGCCTCGTCATGGACGATGGGTTCTATGGCCTCTCGGACGTGCCGATGCCGGCGCTCGATGATGAGGCCGACCCGGTGCTGGTGCGCCGGGAGTTCCTGCTGGCCGCCGAGAGGCGCTTCCCCTGGGACCGGGCCTACCGGGCGGCCTTCACTTACATCGCCTGCTCCAAGTGCTATGTCGTGTGCCACCCCGAGCGGCTGAAGCGGAACCGTGCGGGCACGGCTCCGCCCGGCGCGGCCCGCCCGTCGGAGCAGCGCGCGTCGCCCGCCACACCCGGTGGGGAGGAAGCGAGGCCGGACCAGACCCCGATCCAACGATCACCCAGAGCCGCGAGGAGCATGCCATGAGTGAGCCGGTCGCCTATCGCTCGAAAGTGCGCATCGAACGCGTCAAGGGCCCGCTGCGCCGGGCCTACCTGCCGGCGGAGCCGCTGCCGGTCCTCTTCGGGGTCCATTCGGAGATCGCCCAGCACTACGGGGTCGACCCGAACGTCCACGCGCCCCGCGCCACCACGCTGGACTACCTCGTCGCCGCGGCCGCCGGGTGACTCACCGGCACCTTCGGAGGCGCGCTGGAGGCGCGCGGGATCCCGGCCGGAGAGGGCCGGCTGTCGTCGGAGGCGATCGGGGAAGTGGAGCTGGACGGGAAGGTGCTCGTCCTCCGCCGGATTCACGTGACGTATCAGTTGCGGCTGGATCCGGCGCAGCGCGAGACGGCCCAGCGGGTGCTCGGGTTCCACGCCGATGCCTGCCCGGTGGCCCGGACGCTGCGGGGCTGTATCGCCATCTCCACGGCCCTCGAGATGGCGGACGCGTAGCGCCGCGCGGGTCCTGGCGCGATCGATCCTCGGTGGGCTCCACCAGGAGTACGGCTTGGAGAGGCTGGTGGCATGACCGAGCGGAGGTTTTTGCGGAGGACACCAGTGCGCCGTTCTCGGAGGGGCTTGCTCGAGCCGCGTACGGCAATCCTCACGGGGTCGACGTGATGGGAAAGCCCGCCGCGCGCCACGCGGCCACGCCCCCCTTGAGCGCCTTCACGTGGGCGAAGCCCTGCGCCTGATACTTGGCTGCCTGACCGGCAGCCGAGGCTTCGTTCGGTCAGCCGCAGTAGAAGATGATCGCCTGTCCCTTCGGCAAGGTCGCAGCCCGGGCCACTAAGCTGGCCAACGGAATCGCCCCCTCGAGCCGGGCGCTGTTGAACTTGGCCTCATCCGCATAGGCGCAGACGAGCAGTGCCGTCTTCGACTGCACCTCGCGCCGTGCGTCGCCAACGCTAATGCGTTCGATCTCCGCCATGCATCCCTCCTGTGGGAGAGCCCGCTCCCGGATACTCCCGACCGCGATGGGCGGTTGCCCCCTCCGACCCCAGCCAAGTAGCAGTTGCGCACTCTCCTTCCGCGTCTGAGCCTCACGGACGCGCACCCGCGTGCCCGGGGATTAACAGCGCGCTCCGTGTGTCCTCCATAATATCAAACGATAAGGGGCCGACGCTGACGCCGTTGACGGTAATGCCGACCGTCTGACAGGAGACGTACCGCAGCTGGCGGATAGGGCTCCCCAAGCACGGCACCCGCGATCCCCGCGAGACTCGCCCGCTGCTCTCCGAGTCTGCGAACCTTGCAGCACCGCGCCACCGTCCTGGGTGGTCGGTACACCCCACGCGACTATTAAAGCCGCTCGGCCGCTCGAGGTCTACCGCGGCGGGGGCGGCGGAGGCAGCGACGCGGACGGCACCCAGATCCACTGCCACGGCTGGTGCACACCGTCGCCGTAGAGCACGTACCGACCGTTTGGATAGACGACCTCCCGCTGGACCGCGGCGGCCCGGGGCGGCGCGTAGATCGGTGCTTGCTGGTAAATGGGCGGTGGCGCCGCATACGTCGGCGGCGGGGCGTACGCCACGGGTGGGGGATACGACAGCGCTGCCGACAGCGCCCAGAATGGCGCCGTCGCAATGGCGACAGCGCCGAGCGCCAGGCCCCCGATGATGGCTGCAGGCCACCACCACCCGCCGTAGCCACCATAGTACCCGCCGTACCATGTCCCTCCCGCCCAGGCCGGACTCGGGAGCATCGTCCCAAAGAGCACGAGCAATACCGCGAGCAGCACGATCACTCTCTTCATCGACGTCCCCTCCGGGGCGGCAGCATATCAATTGGCTCGCTGGTCAGAATTTGCTTTGAAGCCGCACGGCGCGGGGCACGCCTACGCATGAGCAAAGTGAGTATGCTGCGGCCGGGGGAGCGGTGTCAATCCAAAACTGCTAGGACTGCTGCGGCGATCGGCGGCACAGAGGGACAAACTGGCCAGGGGACTGGAGTTCGTCGAGATGTGGATCGGGTTGAGGACCATCGAGATCGAGACCAGGGATGCGTTATACCGTCAGTAACCCGGCGAGGTCCAAAGAACTCCGCCGGAACGGTTGACCCACCTCACGCCGCCCACTGTCCGGTGAACGGCACCACAAGGCCCTCGTATTTCCAAGCAATTATATCTATCGCCCCGGGCCCCCGCCACCCTGACCAGTGCCAATCACTTTCCAGTGCCTGCCGGTGATGGATCGGATGGTTTGCTCCATTGGCCTTAGCGTCGCGGGGACTCGCTCCTCCGACCCTTCGCCGCCAATTCGCATACCGGTCGGCATCGAGGCCACATCACCGGTGCGGATGCACTCTCTCCATGAGCTACACGGCTGCGGTTAACGTGATTCTCCAACGTCGGCCGACGGGAGAGGGGATCCACTGTTCCAGTAGCGGACCGGCCCCCCGGCAGCCTAATGGGTCCACTCATTATTCTGATAGCCCAGGTATCAAAGCGGTCTCTCCTAACCCCCTTTCCTGAGATGCGAGGGGTAAATGGTGAACTCCAGGACAAAGAGGTCATGATGGCCAATCCTTATCTCGCGAAGGGCCTCTCCATACGCAACGCTCCCGATCGTTGCGTTTTGCCAAGCGGGCAATTTGGGAATGGCCGCAGATGTAAGTTCATAGGTAACTAGAAATCTGTCTTTCCCCGGGCCGGCTCCATACAGTGTTCGCTCTTCCGTCATGATCTGCGACATCGCCTCATCGGTCTCGTACAGGCGAGCCCGGAGAACTCCCGGGATTCTGCAGACGGTTGGTAGATGCTCTGTGCCAAACCACTCTATGATGCGTTCGCTCCCCGATCCGATAGTAAAGCGGACGGCGAGGTAGTACGGGGCATCGGTGGGAAGCGCCTCCCCGGCATGCTTTCGTAAGCCGTAGATGGTCCGCACGGAGTTTCGGTAGTGGCTCAGGGCCTCGCGGGTTCGCAGATCAGGTTCATTCATGGATTGATGATAGGCGTTGCCAGCCAAATCGGAGACCGCCGACGTTTCATAGGCGATGAAAAACCCAGGCGCCCCCGCCAATCCAGCATAGCGGTGCCCCACGTACCATCCCGGGGTATTGATGCGCAACACCATATGCTCCTTGCTGTGCCAGTCCCGGAATGTCGGAATAAACTCTTTGTCGATGTCCGTCCAA
>Ga0187770_10001165_pt1 | contig 13735 bp, 9 predicted proteins | sample 0116_SJ02_MP02_2_FD_133154 | JGI IMG/M metagenome (GOLD analysis project Ga0187770, IMG submission 133154) | Tropical peat soil microbial communities from peatlands in Department of Meta, Colombia - 0116_SJ02_MP02_20_MG | ecosystem: Environmental > Terrestrial > Soil > Wetlands > Peat | place...
GGGAGCGCGGCCGGTTCCCGGCCCGGGGGAGGCTCCTTACCCGGCCACCTTCGCGTCGGTGATCGCGAGCGCCCGGTCGAGGGCGGCGAGCCCGCGGTCGATCTCCTCGCGCGTCACGATGAGCGGGGGCGCCACGACGAGATGCGAGACCCAGCCGATGCAGAAGACCCCGTCCTTCATCATCGCGCCCGTGACCTGATCGATGACGAGCGGCCGGCCCGCCATCTTGTCGTCCTCCGTGTTGAACGGCTCCTTCGTTTTCCGGTTCTTGACGAGCTCCACCGCCGCGAAGAGACCCAACCCCCGGACCTCGCCGACCGACGGATGACGCTCCTGGAGCTCCTTGAGGCGGGCGAGGAGGTACTCCCCGTCCTTCCGTGACTTCTCGATGAGGTTCAGGCGCTTGTACTCCTCGATCGCCGCTACCGCGGGGGCGAGGGTCAGCGGGTGCGCCTCGTAGGTGTGCCCGTGAGGGAAGTAGTTCTCCCGAAAGACGTCGTGCACCGCGGAGGTCGTCGCGGTGAGCCCGAGCGGGATCTGGGCCCCCGTGATCCCCTTCGCCGTCGTGAGGATGTCCGGAACGACGTTCCAGTGGTTCACCGCGAACCACTCGCCGACTCGGCCCCAGGCGCTCATCACTTCGTCCGCAATCAGCAGCACGTCGTGCTTCTTCGTGATCTCCCGGATCCGGGGAAGATACTCCGGGACCGGTACGATCACCCCGTTCGTCCCGACGACCGGCTCGATGATCATCGCCGCCACGTCCCCCTCGCGGGAGATCTGGTAGTCGACGTACTCCGCGCAGGCGACTCCGCAGTCGGGGTACGTCAGGCCGAACGGGCATCGGTAGCAGTAGCAGTCGGGCGCGAAGACGGTCCCCGGGACCTTCTGGACCTTCTCGCTCGAGCGGCGACGGAACTCTCCCGTTACCGACATCGACGCGGCGGTCGAGCCATGGTACGAACGGTAGCGCGCGACCACCTTCGAACGGCCGGTCGCCGCGCGCGCGATCTTGAGGGCGGCTTCGTTCGCCTCGGTCCCGGACGTCCCGAAGAAGAGGCGGTCGACCCCCTTGGGGAGGACCTCAATCAGCGCGAGGCTCGCGCGGGCCCGGGCCTCGGTGGCAAAGCTCGGGGCCGCGTAGGCGACCGACTTCGCCTGGGCGGCGATCGCCTCCGCCACCCGCGCGTTCCCGTGTCCGAGGTTGGTCGCCACGAGCTGGCTGGAGAAGTCGAGGTACTCCTTCCCCGCCGCGTCCCAGAAGCGGGAGCCCTCCGCGCGGGTCACGACGAGCGGCTCCCACCCCCCTTGGCGCCGCCACGTGACGTAGTTCGTCTCCCGGACCACCTTGCGGATCTCGTCGCCGTCCATCGGGTTCCCCCCGGGCGTCTCTCACCGTCCGGCGCCCGACCGAGCCCGTCTCGGTTTATGAGGCCCCCGCTCGGCGCTTGCGTGACGGGCGGAGACCGTAGAGGCGCGTGGCGTTGCCGCCCAAGATCGCCGTGCGGTCGCGCTCGGGAAGCTCGAGGCCGTGGACGATCGACATCGCCGCCCTGAGCTCGAGGAGCGGCCAGTCGGATCCGTAGAGGATACGGTCGGTCGAGCCGACCATGAGGATCCCCTCCTGGACCCGCTTGCGGCAAAGGTCGACCATCTGCGGGAAGAGCGGATACGACGGGTGGGCGAACAACCCCGACGTGTCGGCGAACGTGTTCGGGTTCTTGTAGACGACCTCGGCCGCCTCGTCGACCCAGGGGTTCCCGAAGTGGCAGAGGACGATCGGCAGGTCCCGGAACCGCACCGCCACTTCGTCGATTTCGAGCGGTCGGCTGTACTTGATCAGCCCCTTCTGGTCCAGCGTGTCGCCGGTGTGGATCAGGATCGGGATCTTCCGCCGGTGCGCGTACTCGTAGACCGGGTCAAGCCGACGGTCGTGCGGGTAGAACGGGTGGTAGCCCGGATAGAGCTTGATTCCCGAGAGCTCCGGCACACCGTCCCAGAGGGCCAACATCTCGGCGACCGTCGGGTTCTCCGAGGTCGGGTTGACGGTGGAGACCAGCCGCAGGCGACCGCCGCTCCCCGCCACGATCTCCCGCGCCTCGGCTAGACCGTCCCGCGTGTTCGGAGCGTCGTTGCTCTGGATGAGGATCCCGAAGTTGAGCCCGACCCCGTCCATCTCGTGGAGGAGGCCCTTCAGCGTGAAGTCGAGGTCGCGGCGGTACCCCGTCGCCTGGATGTCCGGCCACCAGCGCGTCAGGTGCAGGTGCACGTCGACCTTCGGTACCGTTTCGCTCATCGATCGGGACCTCGACCCGAGGATGAGCGCGCCTGCATACCCTCTTCGGCCAGCCTTGATATGGGGATGGGAGCCTTCCGAGCGGCGAGGGTTCCCGTGACGTCCAAGAGCGACTGGCTGAGCTTCCCCGACGCACCGCGGATCGTCGTCCCTCCGCCCGGACCGCGTTCCCGCGAGCTCCTCGCGGAGCAGGCGCGGCTCGAGACCGACGCGATCGGCTACCCCCACTACTTCCCGATCGCCCCGAAGGTCGGCCAGGGGAGCACGATCGAGGACGTCGACGGGAACCGGTACATCGACTGGGTCGCCGGGATCTGCGTGCTGAACCTGGGGCATCGACACCCGCGACTGGTCGCGGCGGCGGAGGCCCAGCTCAACGCCGTCTGGCACGCCCTGGAGCTTCCCACGGAGGCGCGGGCTCGGTTCTTGAAGGAGCTCACGAGCGCCCTCCCCGGTCACCTCCGTAACCACGCGCGGATCTTTTTCACCGTCACCGGCGGGGACTCGGTCGAGACGGCCGTCAACCTCGCCGACCACGCGCAGGGGAAGCGGGGCACCGTCGCGTTCTCGGGGGCCTACCACGGGGTCCACGGGGGCGTCGTCAGCCTGACGAGCGGCCGTCACTACCACTCGACCTCCTCGTTCGGGGGGGGCACCGTGATCCGGGTCCCGTATCCGGACCCGTATCGGCCCGTCCTCGGGGCGGACGAGGGGGCGGCCGGCACGATCTCGTACCTCGAGCACCTCGTGAACAACCCCCACTCCGGGGTGGATTCGATCTCCTCCGTTCTCGTCGAGCCGATTCTCGGAGAGGGAGGGTACGTGCTCCCGCCGGACGACTTCCTTCCTTCCCTCCGGGAGTTCTGCGATCGCCACGGGATTCTGCTGATCGCGGACGAGGTCCAGTCCGGCCTCGGCCGGACCGGCAAGATGTGGGCGGTCGAGCACGCGAAGGTGACCCCCGACATCATGTGCATCGCGAAGACGATCGGCGGTGGGATCCCGCTGTCGGTCGTCGCCTACCGGGACGACCTCGTGAAGGAACTCCCCCGCGGGTTCCACCTCGGGACGTACCGGGGCAACACCCTCGCCCTCGCCGTCGGCGCGGAGACGGTGAAGATCCTGAAGGAGGGGTCGCTCATCGATCAGACCCGGTCGCGGGGCGAGAAGCTCCTGAGTCGGTTCCACTCGCTCTCCAACCGACACCTCCCGATCGGGGACGTGCGCGGACGAGGGTTCATGATCGGGGTCGAGTTCGTGCGCGACCGCGCCTCGCGCCTGCCGTGGGGCGACCGGGCGAAGGCGATGCGCTCCGCGCTCCTCGCGCGCGGGGTCCTCATGCACACCTGCGGAGCGTGGGACCAGACGCTACGGTTCATGGCGCCGCTCGTCATCGAGGACGAGCTCCTCGACCGGGGCCTCGCCGCCTTCGAGGACGCCTTGATGAGCCTCGAGAGCACACCCGAGCGCTCGCCGCCGAGCCCGAAGGTGACGGTCCCGAGCGCGCCGACCGCCTACCCGCACGTCGTCCCCGAGCACCCGATCCCGGCGCCCGCGACCCCGGACTTCCCGGGCCGCACGCTCGAGGACGAATAGCCGAGGTAAGCGCTTCCCCTCTAGCGCGGCGCGAAGTTGACCGAGATCAGCTTCACCTCGGTCATCTCCTGCATCGCGTAGCGCAGACCTTCCCGGCCGAGACCGCTCTCCTTCACGCCGCCGAACGGAAGCGCGTCCCACCGCAGCGTCGTCGGATCGTTCAAGTGGACCCCGCCGGCCCGGATCCGCTTCGCGAGCGCGAAGCCGCGGACCAGGTCCCGGGTGTACACCGCCGACTGGAGGCCGTACGGGGTCGCGTTCGCGATCCGCACGGCGTCGTCGATGTCGTGGAACCGCAGCACCGGCGCGAGCGGACCGAACGGCTCCTCCTGGGCGACCCGGGCGTCCTCGGGAACCTCGTCCATCACGGTCGGCCGGAAGAAGCTCCCCGGCCCCTCCGGGCGGGAGCCCCCCGTGAGAACCTTCGCCGAGTGGTCGCGGGCGTCCGCCACCAGCTCCTCCATCCGGGTGACCGACGCGGAGTCGATGAGGGGGCCGACCTCGGTCGACTCCTCGAGGGCAGGGCCGACCTTGAGCCTCGTCGCCCGCTCCGCGAGCGATCGGGCGAACCGCTCGGCGATCGAGTCCTGGACGAGGAACCGCTTCGAGGCGGTGCAGACCTGACCGGAGTAGCCGAACGCGCCGCGGGCCGCCGCCGGCACGGCGACGTCGAGGGGGGCGTCGTCGAGCACGATGAACGGGTCCATGCCGCCCATCTCGAGAATCACGCGCTTCGCCGACCGGCCGGCTTTCTCGGCGATCCCCTTCCCGACCTCCGTCGAACCGGTGAACGTGACGAGGCGAGTCCTCGGGTGCTCGACGAGCGTGTCCCCGACCGTGCGCCCCGGTCCGACGACCACGTTGAGCACGCCGCGCGGCACCCCCGCCGCCTCCAGGTGCTCGGCGAGCCGAAGCGCGGTGAACGGCGCGGCGCTCGTCGGTTTCGCGACGACCGGATTCCCGGCCGCGAGCGCGGGGGCGATCTTGTGGGAGAGCAGGTTGAGCGGGAAGTTGAACGGGCCGATCGCGACCACCACCCCGATCGGGTCGCGGACGGTGAACAGGAACCTCTGCTCGTTGCCCGGGGGCCGCTCATAGGCGTCCGCGGGGAAGCTCTCGCCGGTCAGCTGCCGGATCTCCTCCGCGGCGAGCTCGTAGACGCCGACCGCCCGGTCGACCTCGACGCGGGAGTCGACGATCGGTTTCCCGACCTCTGAGGCGATCAACCGGGCCATCGTCTCCCGGTCGTCGCGCAGCCGGGCCGCCGCATCCCGCAAGATCTTCGCCCGCAGATGGCCGGGGGTGGCCCCCCACGACTCCTCGGCGGCGGCCGCCGCCTCGACGGCCGCCCGGGCCTCCTCGGCGGAGGCGACCGGCGCCTCGCCGATGGAGCGGCCCGTCGACGGATCGACGACCGAGACGTACTTCCCGCTCGCCGGCGTCCGCCACTCGCCCCCGATGAAGAGCGAGCCGCGCCCCCCGGTGGGAATGCCCGCGATCACGGTCCCCCCAACCCTACCCTAGCCTAGCCTAGGCCGGGTCGCCGTAGACGGTGTAGTGCCAGCCCTTCCGAGCCTGCCCGGTGAGGTCGATGTAGATGTTCTTGACGACCGTGTAGTCGTAGAGCGAGTCCGTCCCGAGGTCCTTGCCGAAGCCGGACTGCTTGAACCCACCGTGCGGCGTCTCCGAGCCGAGCGGGAGGTGGTCGTTCACCCAGACGTCCCCGAATCGGAGGGTGTGGGCCGCCTTGATTGCCGTCCGGACGTCCTGGGTCCAGACGCTGCCGGCAAGCCCGTACGCCACGCCGTTCGCGATCTCCATCGCCTCGTCGAACGTCGAGAACTCGAGCACGTCGAGCACCGGCCCGAAGATCTCCTGCTGGGCGATCGTCATGTCGGGGGTGACCGAGTCGAAGACCGTCGGGACAACGAACGCGCCCTTCGGGTGCTTCTTCTTGTCGTCCGTGCCACCGATCTTGAGCTTCGCGCCCTCGTCCTTTCCCTTCTCGACGAACTCGAGGACCCGCTTCTGCTGGATGGGGCTCACGAGTGGCCCGAGGTCGGTCTTCCGGGAAAGCTGGTCGCCGATCCGGATCGTCTTGACCCGGTCGAGGAGGTGCTGAACGAACTTCGCCCGAACGTTCTTGTGGACGATGAGACGCGTCGCGGCGGTGCAGTCCTGTCCCCCGTTCACGAAGCCCCCGACCATCGCCCCTTCGACGGCCGCGGCAATGTCGGCGTCCTCGAAGACGACGAACGGGGCCTTCCCACCGAGCTCGAGCTGAACGCGCTTCACCGTGCCGCTCGCGGCCTCCATGATCTTTCGCCCGGTCGCGGTGTCCCCCGTGAGGCCCACCATGTCGACCTTCGGGTTCCGCGCGAGCTCGTCCCCGACCTCTCCACCGGGTCCGGTCACCACGTTCAACGCGCCGGCCGGAAGCCCGGCGTCTTGGAACGCCCGCGCGAGCTCGAGCGACGTGAGCGGAGTGTAGCTCGCGGGTTTCAGGACCACCGTGTTCCCGACGATGAGCGCGGGGGAGATCTTCCAGACGGCCATCATGATCGGGTAGTTCCATGGGGTGATGCAGCCGACCACCCCGATCGGCTCCCGTCGGAAGATCGTCGTTCCATCCCCGGTGAACTCCCCGGGGCTCTTCGCGTCGAGGGTACGGCCCGCCCCGGCGTAGAAGATGATGTTGTCGATCGAGAACGGAAGGTCCCCATCGGCCGCCTGCTTGATCGTCTTCCCCTGGTTGCGGCTCTCGAGCTCCGCGATCTCTCCGAGGCGCTGCTGGAGGAGCGCCGCGTCCTTCAGAAACACCTCGCCCCGGGCGCGGGGAGGAAGTCGGGGCCAAGGGCCCTTGTCGAACGCCTCGCGCGCGGCGTCGATCGCCCGCCGGACGTCCTCCCGGGACCCCTTCGGCACCGTTCCGAGGGACGAGGCGTCGTAGGGGTTCGAGACCTCCATCGTCTCGCCCCGGGACGCCGCCTCCCACTCTCCGCCAATCAACATCGTACGGTCCATGGCCCTACCCCGATTCGCGGAGCCCGCCCACGCTAAAGATGTTGCCTCAGCGGGCGCGCTCCGCCGGCGCATACCATATCAAGGGGGAGCTCCTTCGCTCGGGCGCCTTTCCCGCGGGTCCTGATGAATCCGCTCTACCGGAACTGCATTGCGATTGCGATCGTGGTAATCCTGATTCTGGCCGTGGTTACCCTCCGGGTCGTTACCCAGTCCTGCCTCACTCAGAAGAACCCGATGCTGGTCGACCAGTCCGAGGTACCCGACTCCCTTGACCCCGGGGAGACGTTCTCGACTCCGGGCTGGGCGGCAGTCCAGCAGGTCTACCAAGGTCTGGTGAACTACAACGGTTCGAGTTACACGACCTTCCTGGGAGAGCTCGCCATCAATTGGACCGAGTCGACGAACCAGCTCACGTACAATTTCACCCTCTACCCCAACGCTCACTTCTCGAACGGCGACCCGTACAACGCCTACGTTCAGTGGTTCAGCTTCTACCGCAGCCTCCTCCTGGAGGGCGGCCCCTCGTTCATCCTGGAGGAGAACTTCTTCTCGACCGACTTCAACGCTTCCAACCCGCTAGGCTATCTCTCGAACATCACCAACGTCACCGCCGCGAACGCGACGCTGGTGAGCGACCTCAACAGCTGGAACTTCTTGGACCCCAACGCGACCGAGATCGCGCTGATGGGCACGGCGAACCAGTCGTTCCGCGTCCTGAACCCGTACGAGATCCAGCTGAACCTCGGCTACGGCTATCTCGGGACCCCGTACACCTACCTGCTCGCCTCGATCTCAGCCCCCAACTCCTACGCGGTGGACCCGGCGGTGGTGCAGGCGAATGGAGGGGTCGTCGAGGGCCAACCGAACGCGTACCTCAGTGTGAACATGCTCGGTACCGGGCCGTTTCTGATGGCCTACTACAACGGGCTACCCGGTGGCGGCTACTCGCTCGTCCCGGATTCCCACTACTGGGCGAAGACCGCGGCGCTCCAGGAGCCGTGGAACAATCTGATCCAGCCTGCGAACACGACCGTCGACGTCGTCTTCCAGAACTCGGTCGACATCACCACGAACGACCTGATCGTCGGGGACGTGGCGGAGGCGTCGTTCGCCTACATCGGACCCGGCACGATCCACGTGCTGCAGGGGAAGAGCTGCCTCGTCGTTCAGATCCTCCCGACCGTTTACGGGTCGACGAGTGGATCCTGGTGGGTCTACCTCAACCAGAATCAGTACCCGTTCAACAACCTCTCCGTGCGCGCGGCCATCGCGCACGCGATCAACTACAACCAGATCATCCAGCAGGCGTTTGGCGGCTACGCCTCCCAGTGGGTGGGACCGGTGCCGCCGGCGTACCCGTACTACAACCCGGCCAACTTAACGCCCTACCAGTACAACCTCTCGCTCGCCCGGGAGGAGATTGCGGACTCACCGTGCGCCCACAACGCGTGCGCCGGCATGTCGATCAAGTACGCGTACCTCGACACCGGCATCGACTGGGCGGAAACGGCCCAGTTCCTGAAGCAAGACCTCGGTGCCATCGGGATCAGCATCAACCCGATCCCGATCTCGCTCCCCGACCTCTACGAGGAGCAGGCGCTCACGAACGGGGTCTGCACCACCACCACGGGAGCGAACGGCGGTCCGTTCTACATGGGCCAGGAGTTCTACACGTCCGACTACATCTCCCCGGACGACTGGACTCAGAACGACGCCCAGGCCGCCGGCAGCGCGAACCTCTGCATGTCGGAGTACAACAACATCACGGTCACCAACGACACGTACTTCGCGGCGGGCTCCTCCAACGTCACCAATCTCACCGAGCTCTACACGAACATGACCGCCGCGATGTACTACAACTACACCGACATCTGGCTCGTCGTGCCCGACGCGGTGAACGTCTACTCGACGCACCTCCACGGGGTCATCACGAACCCGATGGCGAGCGCCGAGCCGTATCAGTTCATCTTCAACACCCAGTGGGCGTCCGACCGCCCGCTAAGCCGGTGCCGGGGGCGCGGGGGGACCGGGCTCGGTAGAGAGGAGGGACGCCGGTGCGATGTCCGCGACCTCCTCCGCCCGGTGGCACGATACGAGGTGCCCCGGAACCCCCGGGATCTCACGTAGCGGCGGGTATTCCGCCCGGCAGCGGTCGACCACGAAGGGGCACCGGGCCGCGAACCGGCACCCGGGGGGAGGATCGACCAGAGAGGGGACGTCCCCGCCGATCCGGAACCGGGTCCTCCGGCGACGGACATCCGCCACCGGGACGGCGGCGAGCAGGGCCTTGGTGTACGGGTGGATTGGCTTCTCGAGGACGCCGTGGACGGAGCCGACCTCGACGATGCGTCCGAGGTACATCACCGCCACTCGGTCGGCCACGTACCGCACGGCGGCAACGTTGTGGGTGATCAGGAGGTAGGCGTACCCCCGCTCCTTCTGGAGCTCGACCAGGCGGTTCAGGATCTGGGCCTGCACGGCGACGTCAAGCGCGCTCGTCGGCTCGTCCAGGATGACGAGCTTCGGGTTCACGATCAGGGCGCGGGCGAGCGAGACCCGCTGCCGCCCCCCGCCCGAGAACTCGTGGGGGTACTGGTCGACGCAGTAGTCCGGGAGGCCGACCATCGGGAGGATTCCCGCCACCCGCTCCCGGACCTTGGAGCGGCGAAGGACCGGCGGCACCGGGATCTTCGGGATCACGGGCGGCGGCAGGCCCTTCTTGAGGAAGGCGCGGTACGCCGCCTCCCGCTGCTGGCGTTCCTGCGGTGTGAGCGTGAGTCCCCGCGCGCGCTTCAGACCGTCCCGGTACCGCTGCTCGATGCGCTCATGGTCGGCGGCCTGCCGTTTCGCCTGGGCCGCGAGCCCCTTTCGATACTCCGCCGTGAGCCGCTGGCGGTCCGCCACGGTGACCCGCGGAGAAACGGGCGGGGGCGCTCCGGGGGTTCCGGGGGTCCCGGGGGCGGCCGCAGGCGTGGGCGCAGGCGCCCGCAGGGCGTCCAGGGCGTAATGGTACTGCCGGTCGAGTTGGACGCGCTCCTCCTCGTACTGACGCTGCCACTCCGCGAGCGCTTCGGTGTGCTCCGTGACCAGGCGGCGCCGCTCCTTCTCGGCCGGCCGGCACTCGAGCCAGAGCCGCTCCCGCTCCTTGCGGACCGCAAGCCGGTGCTCGAGGCGGATCCGCTTCGGCTCGTTCCGGGCGAACCACCGCTCCGCCTGGTTCTGGGCCCTCAGCGGCTCCCCAACGATCTGCCAGACCTTGAGCCGCGGGTCGAGCGAGCCGACCGGGTCCTGGAAGACGACCTGGACGTTCTGGCGCCAGCGTCGGAGCCGGTCCTCGTCGAGCTTCATCAGGTCCTGGCCGGCGAACCGGAGGGCCCCGCGCGTCGGGTCGTGGAGTCGGGCGATCACCCACCCCAGGGTGGTCTTCCCGGACCCGGATTCCCCGATGAGGCCGACGGTCTCGCCCGGCATCACGGAGATCGTCACGCCGTCGACCGCGTGGATCACGCGGCGCGGCCGCCCCGTGAACACGTCGGTCGCGGTCCGGGTGAGCGGGAAGTGCTTCTCGAGACCGGTCGTCTCGACGAGGGGGGAGGCGCTCATCAGGAGAGGGTCGGCACCTCCTCCGCGTAGTGGCAGGCGCTCGTGTGCTCCGGCCCCGCCCCGGCGATCGGCATGAGCGTGGGGGACGGATCGACCCGGCACTTGGGCCGGGCGATCGGGCAGCGCGGGTGGAACCGGCATCCCGGCGGAGGCCGGCTCAGGTTCGGGACGTTCCCGGGGATGGAGAGGAGGGGCCCGTCGGTCTTGTAGCGCGTCGGCGCGGCCCGCAAGAGGAACTTCGTGTACGGGTGGCGGGGCGACTCGAACACCTCGGCGATCGGGCCGAACTCGACCATTCGTCCCGCGTACATCACGCCGAGCTCGTCCGCTGTCTCGGCGATGACGCCGAGGTCGTGGCTGATGAACAGGATCGAGGTGTTCACCTCCTCGATCAGCTCCTTCATCAGCGTGAGCACCTGCGCCTGGATCGTCACGTCGAGCGCGCTCGTCGGCTCGTCGGCGATCAGGAGCGACGGCTTCTCGGAGAGCGCCATCGCGATCATGATCCGCTGGCGCATCCCGCCGGAGAGCTCGTGGGGGTAGAGGTTGAGGATCGTTTCGGGGTCGTTGATCCGGACGAGCCGGAGGTAGTCGAGCACCTCCCTTCGCAGCTCCTCCCCGGTCTCCCGGCTGCGCCGCTCGACCTCCCGGCGATGGGCGTACGACGCGGCGGCGCCCCCGGGGGTGAACTTCCCGGACCAGACGTCACTCGGCGTCGGCTCCGGGCGACGGCCGTAGTTGTACGGACCCGGCTGGGCCCGGCTCGCGACCGGCCGTCCGCTCTCCCGGATGCGGCGGATATGCACGGCCTCCGCCACCTGGTCGTAGACCCGGAACGCCGGGTTGAGCGAGTTGAGGGGCTCCTGAAAGATCATGTTGATGCCGGTGCCGCGGATGAGCGGCATCTTCCACAGCGGCACCTTCACGAGGTCGACCCCCTGGAACATGATCTTCCCGCCGCCGATGATCGCGGGCGGTTCGGGGAGCAGGCGGGGGATCGCCTGGCCGAGGGTGCTCTTCCCGCAGCCGGTCTCGCCGACGATGCCGACGACGTGACCCCGCGGCACGTCGAGCGAAACGTCCGAGACGGCACGGAACCGGCCGGCGGCCACGAGATAGTCGATGCTCAGGTGCTGGATCGATACGACCGCGTCGGGCATGCCCTCCTCCTCACCCCCCCACGGGCCCGAGGGCCCTCGAGTCGACCGGCTGGTCGGTCTCCTGAACCTCTGCCTTCTCGGCCTCTTCCTCTTCCTTCGTGGGCGGCGGGGTCGCGGCGCTCGTCGAGTCGGCGCTCGAACCCGCGAGGACCCGACGGCTGCGCGGGTCGAGGACGTCCCGTAGACCGTCCCCGAGCAGGCTGAACGCGAGCACCGTCACGAAGATGGCGAGCCCGGGACCTAAGACAGTCCACGGGAGCGCGGTGATCAACCCCGCGTTCTGGTAGTAGGACATCATGCTCCCCCACTCCGCCTGGCTCGGGTACGGCAGCCCGAGCCCGACGAACCCGATGGTGGAGAGGGTGACCAGCACGGTGCCGACGTCGAGCGTGAAGTAGACGACGACCGGCTCGAGGACGTTGCGCAGGATGTGACGGAGGACGATGCGCCCCTCGGTCACCCCGGCGGCCTTCGCCGCCATCACGTACGGGAGGTGCTTCACCGCGAGGGTTTCGCCGCGGACGAGGCGGACGTAGTACGGCCACCAGGTGAGCAAGACCGCGACGATGAGCTGCCAGACCCCTCGGCCGAGGGAGACGGCGATCGCGAGCGCGAGGATCAGGCTCGGGAAGGCGAGGAAGATGTCGGTCACCCGCATGACGAAGACCGAGAGGCCGCCGCCGATCGTTCCCGGCTTGTCCCAGTACCCCGCCACCAGACCGAGACCGCCGCCCGCGATCATCGCCGCTCCGGCGATCGCGAACGCCAGGGCGAGGTCGAGCGGGAGCGCGTAGAGGGTCTCGGAATAGATGTCGATGCCGACCCCGTCGGTCCCGGACGGATGCGCCCAGGAGGGACCCTGGTTGTAGTCGGTGGTGAGCTGGTCGGACCCGTACGGCGTCAAAAGGTGCGGGGCGACGAGCACGATCACTGCCACCACCCCGATCACCACCACGATCAGGAAGCCGACAAGCGTGAGCGGGTTCGCCCGGAGGACCCTCCAGAACCCGAGCATCCCCGAGCCGAAGCGACGGCTCGAGGCACGGAACCCGGTCGGCCGGGCGGGAAGGGTCGGGGACGGGGGTGCTCCGGCCACCCGTTACCTCCAGTCCACGCGCGGATCGAGGAGGCCGTACAGGATGTCGGCGATGAGGTTCGCGACGACGACGCCGATAGCGAAGACCGCGACGACCGCCACGGCGCCGTCGAAGTTGGGCGCCGCGCCGCCGCCGCCGATCGATGTGAAGGCGTACGCCCCGATCCCCGGCCAGCCGAACACCTCTTCGATGACGACCGTACCGGCGAGGAGGCCCCCAGCGGTCACTCCCAGCACGGTGGTCGTGGTGATCAGGGAGTTACGGAGGGCGTGCTTGTACATCACCCAGAACTCGGAGAGGCCCTTCATCCGGGCGCTCTTCACGTAGTCGAGCGGGAGCACCTCGAGCATCGAGCTCCGGGTCATCCGGGTCGCGATGCCCATGTTGATGAACGCGAGGACGGCAGCGGGGAGAAGGAGGTGCTTCAGTGCGTCGATGGTCCACGGTCCGTTCCCGGCAAGGATGGCGTCCACGACCGACATGTGGGTGTACTGGTGGAACGGCGGCGGGGTGGAGGTGTACTCGCCATGCGAGGGGAGGCCGAAGTACGGAGCCAGGAAGATCGCGGCGATCACCGCTCCGAGGTACGTCGGGGTCGCCCAGCCGGTGAGGTAGAAGATCCGAACCAGGTGGTCGCCCCAGCGGCCCGCGAACTGAGCGGCGATGACGCCGAGGGGGATGCCGACCACGATCATGAAGAACAGCGCGGCGAAGACGAGCTCGAGGGTCGCGGGCACGCCGGCCGCGATCGCCGGCTCGACCTGGACCCCTTGGACCGAAGCGCCCCAATTGCCGTGGAGCAGGTTCACGAAGTAGGTCCAGAACTGATCGACGATCGGTTTACTGAACTGGGCCTGACAGTTCGCGAGGGTCGAGGCGCTCGCGTGCGGGAACCAGACCGAGCAGTTGGTGACCGAGATATGGGTGAAGACGAACGTGAGGACGATGATGCCGAGAAC
>Ga0187770_10001167_pt1 | contig 13722 bp, 11 predicted proteins | sample 0116_SJ02_MP02_2_FD_133154 | JGI IMG/M metagenome (GOLD analysis project Ga0187770, IMG submission 133154) | Tropical peat soil microbial communities from peatlands in Department of Meta, Colombia - 0116_SJ02_MP02_20_MG | ecosystem: Environmental > Terrestrial > Soil > Wetlands > Peat | place...
ATATCAAGATATCGGCGAATGTTTCAAACTCAATGGAATTGAATATAGCCCGGCGCCATGGAGCATCAGGGATAGGTCTCCTGCGAACTGAGCTAATATTCATAGCAAATGAAAAATTTTTAAATGAAAACGAGCAGTTCGAATTGTACAAGGAATATCTTCTGCTCTTTCATGACAGGGAAGTTATTATCCGTACGCTTGACATGGGGGGTGATAAATTCATAGGTGACAGAACAAGCAGAGATCCCAATCCTTTCCTGGGCTGGCGCTCTATAAGAGTATTTCTTAAAGAGATCGAGAAATTTAAACAGCAGCTCAGGGCCATTATCAGGGCCAGTGTCTTCAATGATAATCTTAAAATTATGATCCCGATGATATCGAGTATAGATGAGGTCAGGAAGGTAAAGAAAATATACGAGGAATGTGAAGATGAGATCAAACATGAGGGAAAGCCTTTTAAATATAATATTCCGATAGGCATCATGATCGAAATTCCTTCTGCCGCAATGCTTTCCAACCAGCTTGCTAAAGAAGTTGATTTTTTCAGCATCGGAACTAATGATCTTGTGCAGTACACTCTTGCCGTTGACAGAAATAACCAGGTTGTAGCGGAGTACTATCAGCCTCTTAATCCTGCCGTCCTTATGCTGATAAAGTATACAGTCAAGAATGCTAACATAAATCATAGACCGGTTTCCGTTTGCGGTGAAATCGCCAGAAACCCTTTGTATGTAAGGCTCCTTCTCGGTATAGGCATAAGGAATTTCAGCATAAATCCAACATACATTCCCCTTGTAAAATCGATCATCTTGAAGTCTAAAATTTCCGATTCGGAGAAGCTCTGGAAAAAAGTAAGGAAATTGTCCACAGCCTCTGAAATAGAAACCATTCTTATAGAAGATATTAAGGTTAATTTCCCGGATATTTTTGAATCTTACTTTTTCGTTGATGGGTAGATGGAGCATATATTATCATGGCGTCTAAACAAAATACAGCGATCCTGCTTTTATCATGCCCGGACAGCAAGGGTATAGTGGCAAATATATCGAATTTTATTTTCAAGAACGGCGGCAATATCATCCATTCGGATCAACACACAGATTTTGACAGCGGAACTTTTTTTATGAGGATCGAATGGGAACTCAGGGATTTTATGATACCCCGTGAAAGGATCGGGGAAGAGTTTTCAGCCCTTGCCGGAAGATTCATGATGAATTACAGACTTCTATTCTCAAGTGATGTTCAGAGGATAGCGATCTTTGTCTCTAAACTCGATCATTGCCTGTACGATCTGCTTCTAAAGAATAAATCAGGTGAAATAAAAGCTGTGATTCCAATAATTATCAGCAATCATACCGATCTGAAATCCGTTGCCGATTATTTCGGAATTTATTTCAGGTTTTTCCCTATGAAGGACAGGCTGAAAGAGGAAATAGAAACGGAAGAAATAAAACTTTTAGAAAAATTTTCAATAGACCTTGTAGTGCTGGCGAGGTATATGCAGATCCTCAGCAGTAATTTCATAGATAAATATCCGAACAGGATAATAAATATTCATCATTCCTTTTTGCCGGCATTTGTCGGAGCAAAGCCTTACCACCAGGCATACAGGAAAGGAGTTAAGGTAATCGGAGCGACAAGCCACTATGTCACTGAAGAACTGGATAACGGTCCTATCATTGACCAGGATGTTCTGCATGTCAGCCACCGCGATTCTCTCGAAGACCTGATATGCAAAGGACAGGAGCTGGAAAAGACTGTACTCACGAGGGCCGTTAAATACCATCTTGAAAACAAGACCCTTGTCTTCGGCAATAAAACAGTAGTCTTCGATTAGGGGGAAGAAATGAAAAGAATAGTATCGATCAGAATACTTATTATCGACGACAGTACCATTGCAAGAAAAAGCATAAAAGAAAATCTCAGGAATTTTAATATCGAATTCCTGGAAGCAGCAGATGCGATGAGCGGATTATCCATTGCCGTAAATTCGCTTCCCGACCTCATTCTTCTTGATCTCAATCTGCCTGATTACCCCGGGTTCGAGATACTGAAGCAGATCAGGGCCCATCCGACAGCTGCCCATATACCGGTGATCATAATAACCATGTCGAGTGCAGCGAAAGATGTCGAACAGGCCCATATTATAGGAGCTCAATCGTACATTCTAAAGCCAATAGATCCGGGAAAACTTCTTAATAAAATTACGTCTATATTAAATATCACTGAAGACGAATTGTCCGCTAAATCTCTAGGAATTCCTGCAGCACAGGATTCGACCGCCCAGAAATCAACCACACAGACCTCTTCATTTCAAAAAATAGAACCTTCGGCCCTGAAACCCGGCATGGAAGTAGGAATACCTGTTTTATCCCAGGATGGCACTAACCTTATAAAGGCTGGCACAGTGCTGGATGAAGATAAGATAAGGACCATAAAGAAAGAAAACGTCAAAACCGTCTTCGTAAAGCCCAAATAGTTTGATATAATTTACATCTTTTCATAAAATAATATCCACATTTAGCTGTTATTACGGCCAGCCTGGAGATTATATGACTTCCAGTAAAAACATATTAATACTTGCTTTAAATATATTTATCAGGGCTTTTCCATTAATGATAGTCTCTCATCCTATCTGCTTCGGGGAAGGGGAGATCGTTTTAAACAATGAAAACAGCAAGGCCGTTTTTACTAACCTCTTTATCCTTGAGAGTCTCTATAATCCGGGTGAATACATCAGCGGAGATTTATCGTCTTCCGGGTTCGTACCTTACTCTTCAGGGCCTCTTCCAAACACCATTACAAAAGAAAGGCATATGTACACCTTCAGGGGAACTTTCCGGGTCGATCCTTCTTTGTCAAAAACACAATTATCGCTTTACCTGAGCCCATGCAGCTATCCATATGTCATTTATATCAACGGAGTTATGATAATCACAAGGGGGAGCTACGGTGATTATTACCAGGCATCCTCCTATGAAACAATGTCAGTACAGCTCAGGGACGGCCTGCTCAGATACAAGGGAGATCCAAATGAAATTGCCATTCAGGCATTTCCGGTCGGAGACACTTCACCGCTTGACGCACCTGTATTATCTTCAGAGGAAAACACTTCGGCATGGGCCTTTGTAAGAAACCTTTTTAACGTTGATTTTAACCAGGCTTCTTTCCTGATAAGCATATTGATCGGGCTTTATTTCACACTTCTCTTCTTCGCGCGTCAATTTGCAGGAAAGCATTATCTTTACTTTGCATTAATGAGCTTCTGTTTCAGCCTAAGCTATTTCAATAATGCATTTACTTATAATTCCGTGGATGAAGTGTTCCTTGAAAAATTGTCTTATTTTTTCTTTCCGATTACAGTTCTTTTTCTGACCCTCTTTATCCTTACTTTAACAAATATTGCGAACAAGGCATGGTTATTCATCGTAATTACCATAACAGTATTAGCAAGCTCTTTTTATACCCTGACCCTCAATACAAAATTTGAGATCGATTCATATTTCAATAATTATCCACTGATTTTTATAATGCTGCCTCTTCTGATTTTCAGTTTTGTAATCCTTATCATATCATATATCAGAACTAAGAAAAATAGCTACCTTGTAATCCTTACATCTTATGTTCTAAATATGATTGCCAGTGCCAATGATATTTATTATCAGTTAAACTTTAAAACCCCCTATTGCTGGTTTGTTCCTTTAAGCTATCTTGCCATGCTGATAAGCATATTCATTGTGCTTGTCAGAGAGGAATCATCTATATTTTTCGACGCTAACAGAAAGAGACTGGAACTTGACAGGAAAAACGAATCCATGAAGATAGTTCTACAGAAACTCGAAAGTGTCTCAAGAAACCTGATCAAATCCAGCACTGCTCTTGAAGATAATACCAAACAGGCATCATCAATTATTTCAAAAACAAGTATGATCAATAAGGATATATCTAAAAAGCTTAAAACTCAGCTCTCTGAAATAGAAAGAGTGACATCACAGATATCATTAAAGATGGAATCCAAAGCGGATAAGATCCCTAAAGCAGTAACAAATCAAACAGCCGTCGTAGAAGAGACAAACAGAACGGTCAACGGCATAAACGCTAATATTGAAAAAATACTGAGATCCATCATTCTTACAGAAAATATCTCCAAGGAATTATTCAATATAGCTTCGAACAGCAAGGATATAGTAAAACAGAGCAAGGATTCAATTGAGAAAGTTTCTGAAAACACTAACTACATAAGTGAAGTCCTTGAAAATATACGCGAAATCGTGGAAGAAAGTAATTTTTTGTCAGTAAACGCCTCGATTGAATCATCCTATTCAGGGGAGGCAGGTAAGGGCTTCAGTATTCTTGCAAGTGAAATACGGGACCTTGCCAATAAATCAAAAGAGAGGCTCGATCTGAGCCAGGAACGCCTCAAGCAGATGAAGCTTAACATTAATGACAGCTTCAATCTGACGGAAGATGTTACCAGCCACCTCCTGACAATCATTGATAAATCGAGAAATTCCGTAGATATGATTGAAAAAATATCAAAACTCATGTACGAACATAAATTGGAGTCCAGTGCCATTCTTGAGGGAACCGATTCACTTCTGAAAGAGACTCAATCCATCAAGGATATGACCGACAAGGATTACAGTGAAAGCGAAAAAATGCAGCAGACTTTGATGATCCTGAAAAAAACGTCCGAGGATATGTCAAAACTCATCTTAAGTCATGAAGAAACTGAAAACAATATACGTAATGCCGTAGAGCGCATACAGGAAGAACTATCTGAAAATCTGAAAACAATAGAAATTTTGAAAGAAACATTCATAATCGCGGGATCGGAAAACGCTCTGCAGGAGGATTTTTAATGAGCGTAAAAAAAATTGTAATAAATACAGCTTTGCTTTTAAGTTGTTTTTTTCCCTCATGCTTTGCGGAATATTCCATCAATTCGGCCGGTGAAACCCTCTATCTTACCAACATGAGTATGCTTGAAAGCGAGTACGGTCCGGGCAGCCATATATCCGATGCCGTAAATGCTTCCGGTTATGTGCCATACAACCATGGTTTACTTCCGGTAACCATTATGACTGCAAGAAGAATGTATACCTTCAGGGAAAACTTTACCGTTAATCCCTCTCTATCAGGTACTCTTCTGTCCCTTTACCTTGTACCCTCAAGTTTTCCTTATGACGTTTATATAAACGGTAAAAGGATTATAAGCAGGGGAAGCCTCGAAAAAAATTTCCAGGCCTCTTCCTTCCACACTCTTGTCGTTCAGCTGTCGGGAAATCTGCTGAACTACGGCCAGGTTAAAAACGAATTGACGGTCCAGGCTTATCCTATAGAGGAAACATCACCGCTTGAAGCTCCCATAATAATGTCAGACCTTACTGCAACAAGTATGGCTTTCTTTAGAAACCTCTTCAATGTTCATTTTATCCAGGCTTCATTCATAATAGGGATACTGATCGGCATATATTTTCTGTCCCATTTCATAATAAGAAAATACTCCGACCTTCAATATCTTTACTTCGCCATGATGTGCTTTTTTTTCAGTTTATGCTACATCAATATAACATTCAGTTATAACCTGACGAATGAGTTCAGGCTCGAGAAGATTTCAAGATCAGCATACCCGATGGCGCTTCTCTTTCTTACTCTATTTATCCGTGAAATGACAAAATTGCTTAAAAGGTTCTGGGTATTAATACTGCTTTCCCTGCCATCGATAGCTGCATCGGTCATTATTTTGTTCCAGAAGAACATATACGGTGTTGATAATTTCTTTAACAATACCGTAACTCTTTACTTGGTCGCTCCCCTACTTCTTCTTAGCTTTATAATGCTGGTCATAGCTTATTTTAAAACTTACAGGCCTGTATTTTTTATTCTTATATTTCCCTTTATAATAATTTTCGCTGCCTCTTTTCATGACATAATTTCAGTAATGCTAAAAGAGACTCCCTTCTGCTGGTTTGTACCCTATGGATTTCTTCTCCTTGTTGTAAGCATTTTTGTTATCCTGGCTATTGAAGAATCCTCGATATACGCAGTATCCGAGAGCCGTTCCAGGGAAATAGATATTAAAAACATAGCTATGACAAAAATAATAGAGAAGATTGAACTGGTCTCTAAAAACCTTGAGAATTCAAGCCTCAATCTCAAAGAGAACATCGGCAGGGCCAGTTCTGTCATCAAGAATTCAATCAGGGACAACAGAATAATTTCAGACAGACTTATCAATGAACTACAGGGTCTGGAAAATGCAATATCTCAGATAACATCCAGGATGGAGTTCACTGTAAACAAAATACCTCAGGCTATCTCAAGCCAGACAGCAGCCGTGGAAGAAACGAACCGTACAGTTTCAAGTATGAGTTCGCATATTGACAGGATTCTTCAATTCACTAATCAGACTAATATTATTGCACAGGAACTCTCAAAGCTCGCTTCCAGCGGAAGGGATATTGTCCTGAAATCAAGGGAAACTATTAATGAGGTTTCTCTTAACTCTCAATTTATAAGCGAAATTTTGCTTAATATCCATGAAATTGTCGAAGAGAGCAATTTTCTTTCGATCAACGCATCAATAGAATCGGCCCATGCAGGCGAATCCGGCAAGGGTTTCAGTATTTTAGCCAACGAAATAAGGGAACTCGCCAATAAATCCAGGGAAAGGCTTGTTATAAGTCAGAACCGTTTGAAACAGATGATTACATTCATAAACGGAAGTATATCATTATCGGAACAGGTAACCAGTTCTCTTCTAACTATCATGGATAAGTCCCAGGACTCCGCCGGTATGATCAGCAAGATATCTGAACAGATCAGTGAACATAAATCGGAGTTCGGGGAAATTTTAAAAGGTTCGGATTCTCTTCTGCAGGATACTCTTTTAATACAGAGCATGTCTCTTAATGAACGGAGGGAAAACGAGTCTCTCAAGGGGGCATTGTCAGCATTAAGGGAATCATTCATCGCGACGGCTGACACTTTGCGTTCACAGATGGAAAGCGATAACAGGATTTCCGAAGCGATCGACATCATTCAGCAACTTCTTGGAGAAAATCTGAACGCCATAGATATCTTAAAGGACAGTGTGATGATAGGGAGGACCACCACTCCTTAAATCTTTGAAACACCGTATTTCATAGAATAAGATCTTATTTTTTCCATTATTTCTTCATTAAGCATGATTCTTCCGTCAACAGGGCGATTATAAAGGTAATCTACAATATCCTTCAAATTTACAATCGAATAAACGCAGATATTAAATTCATCACTGATTTCCTGCAGTGCGGATCTATTATCTGAAAGCCCCTTTTCCATACGGTCTACGGATACCACAAGCGCCTTTATATTAACTTCTGATATGGATTTTAAAAGTTTAATGCTCTCACGGACTGAATTACCGGCAGTGACGACATCCTCTATAATGACTATCCTGTCCCCGTTTTTCGGCCTGCTTCCGACTATCAAACCTCCCTCACCATGGTCTTTTTCCTCTTTACGGTTAAAACAGAAGCCCTTATTAATCCCATATTTCCGGAACAGGGCTATTGATGCGGATACGGATATGGGAATACCCTTGTAAGCAGGTCCGTAAAGAATATCGAAATCATCTCCGATTCTCTCGGAAATTATTTCGGCATAAAATTCTCCAAGCTTTGCTATATCCGAGCCGGATTTATAATTGCCGGTATTGATAAAAAACGGTGTTCTTCTGCCGCTTTTCGTTAAAAATTCTCCGAATGTCAAGACCCCTGAACGCACCATGAACAGTATAAAATCTTCCTGATAATCCATCATAACTCCCTCTACCCTTTACATTTTCACTGAAAATTCAGGGTTTTAATGATATAATAAATGATGCCAATAATCAATTTAATGGGAGATAAACCTGATTGCCGGTATTTGAATTAATCAGTGATATAATATTTCCGCCAGTAGAGATGAGCACAAGGGAGGGTATTCTTGCAGTAGGAGGGGATCTTTCGCCTGAAAGGTTATTATGCGCATACAGATCAGGAATTTTTCCCTGGTACATGCCTGAAAGCCCGATTATATGGTGGTCGCCAGACCCGCGTTTCGTTTTATTTACAGATGAGCTTAAGGTTCCCAGAAGCATGCGCAGGATTTTCAACAGGAATTATTTCCGTTTCACTTTCGATACACAATTCGAAGAGGTGATTAAATCCTGCAGTCTGCCAAGAAAAGATGAAAAATCAACCTGGCTTGTCCCGGAGATGATTGACGCCTACATTGAGCTCAACAGACTCGGCTACGCACATTCGGCAGAGGCTTGGTCTGGAGACAGGCTTGCCGGCGGTTTATACGGTGTTTCCCTTGGAAGATGCTTCTTCGGGGAATCCATGTTCACGAGGGAAAACAATGCATCAAAAGCCGCCCTGATCTTTCTGGCGCAAAGGCTCAGAGAGCTGGGCTTCAAAATGATAGATTCGCAGGTTTATACTTCACATCTTGCCATGCTCGGAGCGCGCATGATACCAAGGTCAGAGTACCTAGAATACCTTAAGGAAAGCCTCAAATACGAGAGCATAACTGGAAACTGGGGAAAACTTGCAGAATGGAAAACTGGAAATATTGATCCCGCTTTATTATAATTAAAGAAGAGGGGCTTCAATGAATCAGGGCTATAAGGCAGAAGATATTACTTCAACAATCATATATATACTGATTGCCTTCGCTTTTATCTCTCTTTTCACATCTTTTTTCCCGTTATTTCTGGCACTGGCATTAATTGCATCTCTTGTATCGGGAGTATCCATACTTTACCGGTATATCAGGAATGGTTCTTTTGAGAGGGGAAAGATCAATTCCAAATACGACGAACATGGGAGCAGGAAGATAAAGGCATCCGTTATTGAGATGAAAGAACTGGATGAAGGTGCAAAAAAAGAACCGGAGACCCCCAAGGCTCCTTCCGGTAAGGACGGCGGACAATAATTATTTTGAATTTCTCATATCCCTTAAAATCACTCCCTTGCCTATAGGGAAATACCTGAATTCAAGCTCTTTCATTTTGTCGGAGGGGAAAATATTCCTGCCGTCAATCACTATCGGCAGTGCAAGAGCTGAATATATATCGCAGGGATCAATTTTCCTGAATTCTTCCCATTCCGTCAGAATAACAAGCGCCTCGCAATTCTCAAGAGCTTTTAAGGGCTCTGCCTCGTATCTTACATTTTGAGACTGAGGAAAGATCTTCCTGAAATTCTCTTCAGCTTTCGGATCATACAGTGAAACCTTTGCTTCCATATTCAAAAGTTCCCTGACTATGTTAATAGAGGGAGCTTCCCTGATATCATCGGTCTCAGGTTTAAAAGCGAGGCCCCATAATGCTATTTCCTTGTTTTTCAGAATCCATAACTCGTCCTGGAGTATCGATATGATCTTTTTATATCTGATGGAATTAAAGTTATCAACTGATTTAATAAGGGAGCTGTCGACAAGGTGTTCTTCCATTACCTTAATAAAGGCTTTTACGTCTTTTGGAAAACAGCTTCCACCGTATCCAATGCCGGCATCTAGGAAAGACCTGCCTATCCTTCCGTCGTAACCAAGACCCTGCGAGATGTTTTCAATATCACCCCCGGTTTTTTCACACAGATCGGCCACCATGTTTATAAAGGATATTTTCATGGCCAGAAAAGAATTCGAAGCATATTTTATAATCTCTGCGCTGGACGGATCAACAACAAGCTTCTTAGTATCGAAGCATTCGTAAAGCTTGAGCAATGTATCCCTCGCCCTGTCGGTTTCAACTCCGATAACGATCCTGTCCGGATTCATGAAATCAGCAATAGCGTTCCCTTCTTTTAAAAACTCGGAATTGACGACAAAATCAAAGCGGGATTTCCCCTTATTGTATAATTTCGTGATCGTCTTCAGGTGCATATGAGTCCCGACCGGGACTGTGCTCTTTTCAACGATTATCTTGTAAGAATTCTTCGGGGAGTTTTCTGCTATCGCCCTCACTGCTGCCTCAACCTGGGAAAGGTCGGCTGAACCATCATTCATGGGAGGGGTTCCAACGCAGATAAAAATAATTTCCGAAGAGTTAACAAGCTCTTTAATATCGGTTGTAAATGACAATCTTTTTTCAGCTATATTTTTCTTCAGGAGTTCTTTAAGACCCGGCTCAAATATCGGCGATTTGCATGCCGAATAGGCTCTGATCTTTTCTTCATCAATATCGTAGCATATTACCGAATTTCCTTCTTCAGCAAAACAGCACCCGCTGACAATCCCTACATACCCTGTACCTACAATTCCTATATTCATATAAATTCCCGGCCTATTTTATTTCTTTAAGCAGGTCTTTCACTTTATTCGTCTTCTCCCATGAAAACTCTTCACGCCCGAAATGCCCGTAACATGCCGTCTTCTGATAGATAGGCTTTCTCAGATCAAGTGTTAAGATAATGCCAGATGGAGAAAGATCAAAAACCTTCTGCACTGCCATCTCAATAGCGCTTTCTTCAACTTTGGCAGTTCCGAATGTCTGGACCATCACGGATACAGGATAAGGAACCCCGATCGCATAGGCTACCTGAAGTTCACATCTGTCGCATAGCCCGGCGGCTACTATATTCTTAGCGATATACCTGGCCATATATGCGGCGCTTCGGTCGACCTTGGAGGGGTCTTTTCCGCTGAATGCCCCGCCTCCATGCCTCCCCATACCTCCATATGTATCCACGATGATCTTTCTGCCTGTAAGACCCGAATCCCCATGAGGGCCGCCGATAACAAAACGGCCCGTAGGATTGATAAAATATTTCGTTTTTTCATCCAGTAATCCTGTCGGCTCCAGTACGGGTTTGATGATCTTTGAAATTATTTCATTTTTCAAATCTTCATAGACAACCGACTCGTCATGCTGATGGCTGACTACCACCGTATCTATTCTGATCGGTGAGTTTTCTTCATATTCAACTGTAACCTGGCTTTTGGAATCAGGTCTCAGCCATTTGATCGTACCGCTCTTGCGCAGCTCAGAGGCATATTTAAGGATCTTGTGTGCAAACATAATCGGCGCCGGCATTAATTCAGGAGTTTCTTTGCAAGCGAACCCGAACATCATTCCCTGGTCTCCAGCCCCCTGCTGTCCCTTGAACTCATTAAGACCTGAACCGGATACTCCCTGAGATATATCAGGTGATTGAGAATGAACGGTGCAGAGAACAGCCATTGAATGGCAGTCAAGCCCGAATTCAGGATTATTATAACCTATTTTATTTGCAGTATCCCTAGCAATCTGCTGAAAATCCAGAGTGGCTTTACTGGTTATTTCTCCGCCCACCAGGACCATCCCCGTCGTTGTAAAAGTTTCGCAGGCGACCCTGGAATACGGATCCTGTTCCATGCAGGCGTCGAGAACACCATCCGAAATCTGGTCCGCCAGCTTATCTGGATGCCCTTCGCTTACAGATTCGGAAGTAAAGAGATATTTTTTCGGCATGCCTAAACTCCTTTAATAAACGACCTATAATTATAAAAAACAGGCGTGATTATATCAATTATTTAATTGTTATTTTAAAATTAACACTGCATCAATTAGACTTAAATCCATCGGGAGATTTGTATGACCGGCTTGAAAATCAGCGTATCTGGTATACGTGGAATCTGGGGTGAAAGCCTCAATATAGAATCCCTATCGGGTTTCATAAAAGCATTCGTTATCTTTTTAAAAAACAGGAATTGCAGCGGGATTCTCATCGGCAGGGATGCACGGCCGACCGGTGCTGTGATAAGCTCCCTTGTGGTCGGTATTATGAACGCATTCGGTATAGACGTGTTGGATTGTGGAATTATCCCGACGCCGACGGTTCTATTCGGAGTCAGAAAACTGATGCTCGGCGGTGGAATAATCATAAGCGCTTCTCATAATCCTATTGAGTGGAACGCACTGAAATTCGTGATCAGGGACGGTATTTTTCCAGGAGAAGAGGAGATCAAATTGATAAATTCATATATCGGCATGGATATCAGAGAGAGCCCGTACGACAGGATAGGAAGAAACAAAAAAAACAAAACTGTTGAGGAAATGCATATCAATGCAATCCTCAATAATATCTCAGTGTCTGCTATAAAGGATATGCATTTCAGGATCGTGCTCGATCCTGTAAACAGCGCTGGATGCCGGATCGGACAAAAACTGCTTGAAAAACTGGGATGTGAAGTCAGGCTTGTTAATGGTGAAATAAACGGCAGTTTTGGCAGGGGCCCGGAGCCAATCCCTTCCAACCTTGTACATATGACTCCGGCAGTCAGGGAATTCAATGCAGATGCCGGGTTCGCAATGGATCCGGATGCAGACCGGCTTGTACTGGTAGATGAAAAAGGGGCTGTCTTGAGCGAAGAAATGACCTTTGCACTCTGTGCGGATCATGTTCTTTCGTTAAAGAGGGGCGATATCGTCACCAATTATTCCACTTCCATGTTAAGTGACTGGATCGCAGGTAAATACGGCGTGCACTGCTACAGGACAAAAGTTGGTGAAGCGAACGTTACTGCGGGAATCTTCAATCATAAGGCTGTAATAGGCGGAGAGGGCAACGGTGGTATTATATATCCCGCAATAAATCCAGCGAGGGACAGTCTTGCAGGAATGGCGCTGATCCTCGAGATGATGGCAAAGAGAAATAAACATTTATCTGAACTGACCTATGAACTGCCGCATTATTTTATGCTGAAGGAAAAAATAGAAACCCCGCTCACGGCGGAAATTATTTTCGGCAGGATAAAAAAGGAGTTTCCAAATGCCGTGATAGACGATACGGACGGAATAAGGCTTGACTGGGATGAAAAAGGAGCCAGGATCTGGATTCATATCAGGCCTTCTAACACCGAACCTGTATTCCGCATTATCGGAGAGTCGTCTGACGAAAACCTGCTGAAATCCAATCTAGGTCTCGCAAGAGAGCTGATGATCCGTCAATGACCCAAGCTGATGTTATTGACAAAACAATAATTTTATAATATACTAATAGTATATTTAATATAACAGTAGTATATAGGAGAATTTATGAAGTTAAGCTATCTTGGCTACCTTGGATTTGGAGGTTTGCTTGGATTCTGGGAAGGCCGTTTTTACAGTCTTTTCTTTCTTTTCCTCCTTTTTCTGGCCGATATTTTTCCAAAGCGGGGGAAAGGCCTTTTAAAAATTATTCTCTTATTTATTATCACTGCCGCGTTTATATTTATCAGTTATTTCAATATTATGCCCCTGACAATAATATTATACGCCATACCATTATGGATGGTCGGTTTTCTTTCTGTCACAGCTTTTTATCCTCCAGACAGAAATTATCCTACAGCCGATGTTATGAATATAATCAGGGATCCGTTTACAAAAGAAAGCCTTGAATTTAATGAAGAGAATATGGAAATTATCAATCGTAATAACGGGGCTGTTTACAGGATCGTGAATAATATCCCTGTAATGATGGATGAATCTAAATTAAACGGATTGAATAAGAAATATTCAGCCTTTTATGATAAATTCGCGGTATTCTATGATATTTCGCAAAAGATGATCTATTCTGTTTTTTACGGCGGTGAAAAAAGGAAAAGAATGGAATTCCTCACTAAACTGGAGATTAAAGCCGGTGATACGGTTCTTGAAACGTCATGCGGCACCGGGGGAAATCTTCATTAGCTCCCGAAAAACGCTGCATACTTTGGTCTCGATATTTCAAA
>Ga0187770_10001168_pt1 | contig 13722 bp, 10 predicted proteins | sample 0116_SJ02_MP02_2_FD_133154 | JGI IMG/M metagenome (GOLD analysis project Ga0187770, IMG submission 133154) | Tropical peat soil microbial communities from peatlands in Department of Meta, Colombia - 0116_SJ02_MP02_20_MG | ecosystem: Environmental > Terrestrial > Soil > Wetlands > Peat | place...
AAAGGCCTTCTGGAAGGCGATTCCCTTCCCGGAAAATTGGCTGATTGTCAAGAGAAGGACCCGCGGGAGAGCGAACTCTTCATCGTGGAAGGAGATTCTGCCGGAGGATCGGCCAAGCAGGGCAGGGACCGCAAGAGCCAGGCCATTCTGCCTCTGCGGGGAAAAATTCTCAACGTGGAGAAGGCGCGCTTTGAACAGATTATTTCCAACCAGGAGATCAAGACCCTCATCACCGCGCTGGGCACGGGCGTCGGCGACGAGGAGTACAACCTGGACAAGCTTCGCTATCACCGCGTGATTATCATGACCGATGCGGACGTAGACGGATCGCACATCCGGACGCTACTCCTAACCCTTTTTTATCGACAGATGTTTCCCATGATCGAGCGAGGTTATCTCTACATCGCCCAACCGCCGCTTTACCGGGTAAAGAAAGGGAAGGAGGAACCCAAGTACCTGCGAAGCGAAGAAGAACTGGAGGATTACCTGCTGGAAAAAGGGATTGAAAATATGCGCTTGATCCTCCCTGGAGAGAAAGGGCCACTGAGCGGGAAAGGGCTTCTGGAGGTTGTCAAGAAGGCGATCCGTTTGGGCAAAATCCTGGATCGGCTGGCCAAGCGCAAGATGGACCCGGATATTCTTATGGCTTTTGCCCAGGAAGAAGCTTTCAATAAGAATACGCTGAAGGCGGAGAAAGAGGTAAAGCGGCTCATTGAACAGGTGAAACGGGCCGTCAAGAAAGGTTCAAAGAAGAAGGGCGAGTTAGAATTTGATATGGAAAAGGACCCGGAGCACGGATCCTACAACCTCCGTTGCTTTTCGCCCGCCAATGGCTCCCATCTGGAGACCATCCTGGATTTGGAATTAGTCAGTTCGGCTCAATTCGAGGAACTGCGGAAGCTGTGCAAACAACTCAGTCCTCTCGGTCAGCCCCCCTATGTCTTAAAGACCGGGGAAGCCTCACAGGAGGTTGAGGGTCTATCTCAACTCGTGGAGGAAATCTTTACGAGCGGGAAGAAAGGTCTGGAGATCCAGCGGTATAAAGGGCTGGGAGAGATGAACCCGGAACAGCTCTGGCAGACAACGATGAACCCCGAAAGCCGCATCCTGCTGCAGGTTCGATTGGAAGACGCCATCAAGGCCGATGAGATATTCACCGTGCTGATGGGAGATCAGGTCGAACCGCGACGGGAATTCATCCAGCGCAATGCCTTGAGTGTGACGAACCTGGACATCTGATGGAATCGAGAATCCAGAAGCCAATCCCTCTCTGACGCGATAAATAGAAAAAATTATTTTGGATTTTGAGCTTGGACGTTGGAGCGACGTAAGAAGGAATCGCTATGCAGCCTCAGCCTTTTCATAATCAAGTCCCGATAAAGCTCGAAGAGGAGATGCAGAAGTCCTACATGGATTATGCCATGTCGGTCATCATCGGCCGGGCCTTGCCGGATGTCCGGGACGGGTTAAAGCCCGTGCATCGGCGGGTGCTCTTTGCCATGCACGATCTTTCCAACGATTGGAACAAACCCTTTAAAAAGTCGGCCCGAATCGTGGGAGACGTCATCGGCAAATATCACCCTCACGGGGATGTGGCCGTATATGACGCCCTCGTACGCATGGCTCAGGATTTTTCCCTCCGCTATCCTCTGGTGGATGGACAGGGGAATTTCGGCTCGATCGACGGAGATCCGCCTGCGGCCATGCGGTACACGGAAGTACGCATGGCGCGGCTGGCCGGGGAGCTTCTGGCCGACATTGAGAAGGAAACCGTAGATTTCATTCCCAACTATGACGGCTCCCTGAATGAACCTGCCATCCTTCCAGCCAAGGTGCCCAACCTGTTGATCAACGGCTCTTCCGGCATTGCCGTTGGGATGGCCACCAATGTCCCTCCCCACAACTTGCGGGAAGTGATCGACGCGACCATAAGGCTGATTAATCAGGCGGATATTTCCGTGGAAGAGTTAATCTCCATCATGCCCGGTCCGGACTTCCCCACCGGGGGTTATATCCTGGGCCGGTCTGGGATTCGGGAGGCGTACCTGACGGGGAAGGGGATGATCCAAGTCCGGGCCCGGGCGATGATCGAGAGGCAGAAGCGGACCGAGCGCGAGGCGATCGTGATCACCGAAATTCCCTATCAGGTCAACAAAGCGAAACTCCTGGAGAGAATCGCCGAGCTGGTTCAGGACAAGAGAATAGACGGGATCGGCGACCTGCGGGATGAGTCGGACCGCGATGGAATGCGGGTGGTCATCGAGCTCAAGCGGGATGCCGTGGCTCAGATCATTATGAACCAGCTTTTCAAGCACACCCAGATGCAGACGACCTTCGGGGTCATTCTCTTGGCCATTGTGCGGGGACAACCGCAACTTTTGAATCTGAAAGAACTGATCCAGCAATTCATCCTCCATCGCAAGGAAGTCGTGACCCGGAGAAGCCAATTTGAACTGGCCAAGGCGGAGGCCCAGGCTCACATTTTGGAAGGCTTAAAAATTGCCCTCGACAACCTGGACCGGGTCATCGCCCTGATCCGTTCTTCCAAGACGCCCAAGGATGCCAAAGATGGCTTGATGGCCAAATTCTCTCTTTCAGAAATCCAGGCCCAGGCCATCCTGGATATGCGTCTGCAGCGGCTCACCGGTCTCGAGCGGGAAAAGATCAATGAAGATTACGCGGAAGTGATCAAGCTGATCGGCCGCCTGCGGGAGATCCTGAGCAATGAGCGGCTTCTCTTGAACCTGATCGTGGAAGAGCTTCAGGAGATCAAGGATCGGTACGGAGATGAACGGCGCACCCAGATTATCGAAGAGGTGCAGGAGCTGAAGCTGGAGGATCTGATTGTAGAAGAGGATATGGTGGTGACCATCAGTCACTCCGGGTACATCAAACGCAATGCCATCAGCCTCTACCGGAGCCAGAGGAGAGGCGGCCGGGGCAAGATGGGAATGACCACCAAGGAGGAAGATTTTGTCGAGCACCTTTTCATTGCCTCTACTCATAGTTACATCCTGGTCTTCACGGATGCCGGCAAAGTGTACTGGCTGAAGGTCCATGAGATTCCCCAGGCTGGCCGCATGACCCGGGGAAAGGCCATCATCAACCTTTTGAACCTCTCCGGGGCGGAAAAAATCACGGCCATCCTTCCGGTACGGGCCTTCGAAGAGGGGAAATATGTGGTTTTGGCCACGAAGAAGGGCGTTATCAAAAAGACGGATCTGATGTCCTACAGCCATCCCCGGGCCGGAGGAATCATCGCCTTGAACCTGGACCCGGGGGACGGGTTGATCTCGGCCTGTCTGACGGATGCGACCAAGGAGATTCTGCTGAGCTCAGGGGAGGGAAAGGCGATTCGCTTCCAGGAAGAAGACGTGCGGGCCATGGGGCGCGCCTCCCGCGGGGTCAAGGGAATTACCTTGGGCAAGAATGATTTTCTGGTTTCCATGGACATCCTCTCCCCGGGGGCGATCGGGTCCTCGATCCTTTCGGTGACCGAGAATGGGTTTGGGAAGCGGTCTCCGGTTGAGGATTACCGGCTGCAGAGCCGGGGGGGAAAAGGGATCATTACGGTCAAGACCACGGCCCGCAACGGAAAGTTGGTGGGTACCCAACAGATTACCGATCAGGACGAGGTAATGCTCATCACCGACAAGGGCAAGATTATCCGCCTGCGTTGCAGCGAGATCCGCCTGAGCAGCCGGAACACGCAAGGGGTGAAACTCATCGAGCTGGAGTCCGGCGAGAGAGTCATGGCCGTCGCCCGCCTCGCCGAGCGGGAGGAAGAGCCGACTGGAGCGGAGGCAGGAGAAGTCCCGGAAGAGAGCGAACCGGGAGCGGAGGAAGAGTCTTAGATGGTGGTCTATAAAGGGATGCCAGCAAAGCAGATCGCTGTGATTGGCGCCGGAAGCTGGGGAACGACCTTAGCCAACCTCCTGGCCGAGAAATTCGAAAGGGTCTGTCTCTGGGTTTTCGAAGAAGAGCTCTTCCGGACCATGGAGCAAAAACGCGAAAATGAAATATTCCTTCCGGGGATTCGCTTATCCGAGAACCTTCATCTGACCCACTCCTTGGAAGAGGCCATCACCGGCAAGGACATCCTGATCTGTGCCCTCCCCTCCCATGCGGTTCAAGAAATCTTCCGTCAAGGTCAGGCCTACCTCCAGAAGGGCAGCTTGGTGATCAGTGCTACCAAAGGGCTGGAGAACGAAACGCATAGAACTATTTCGCAAGTTTTGCGGGAGATCCTCGGCCCGGGTTTCAGGGATTCGATCGCCTGCCTCTCCGGGCCTAGCTTTGCCCGGGAAGTTTCCCGTAAATTTCCTACGGCGGTTGCCGTCGCGGGGTCCAGTCCCCAGGCCGCCCAGGTCGCTCAGGACCTCTTCTCCCGTCCTTATTTCAGGGTCTATACAAACCCGGATCTGATCGGGGTGGAACTGGGGGGTGCGATTAAAAACGTCATGGCCATTGCTGCAGGAACTTCCGATGGCCTGGGCTTCGGCCACAGCTCGAGAGCGGCGCTGATCACCCGGGGCCTGGCCGAGATGACCCGTTTGGGGTTGAGCATGGGAGCAGAAGCCGAGACATTTTTCGGTCTAGCGGGGCTGGGGGACCTGGTTCTCACCTGTACCGGAGATTTGAGCAGAAATCGTCAGGTGGGAATTGAACTGGGCAGGGGTAGGACTCTGGCGGAGATTCTCGCGGGGATGCGAATGGTCGCCGAAGGAATCCGCACCACGAAGGCCCTGCGGGAGTTGGCCCGGAAGCGGGGCGTGGAGATGCCCATTACCGAGAAGGTTTATCAGATTCTCCACGAGGGAAAGAATCCCGGGGAAGCGGTCGGTGAACTAATGTCCCGGGGCGCGCGGTCTGAACGGGAAGACCCTGGGGCGCGATCTAGAGAATCTTCATTTTAGCTCTGGTTTCACCATGGAGCGAGGAAGCGAAGGGAGGTCTCTCAAAAGACGCTCGGCAAGTTTTCTTCCAGATTCTTCCGCATTAGCGCTGGGGGCGCGAATGCCCCCTTCTGCCACCCATATTAAAGAACCAGTCTCCGACTCAAAGAACCTGAGGATCACCCGGACCTGAGACGTGCCTCGATGATACGCGGGGAGAGACAGATAATCATCCCCGTCGTGGTCCCAGACCTGAAAGGTTTCAGGCCCCCAGTAAGATTTCTGGATCTTATATTCTGGTATGGTGGCAATAATCAAAAGCTTGGCCTCTAAACGCTCAGCGATTTTTACGAGCGCCTCTGGATCGGAGAGGAGCAGAAGAGTCGTGAGTTTCATCTCCTCGAGAACTGCGGCTACCGCCTCCTCATTTACCAAAACATATCCCTTTTCCTTCAGGAAGCCGCGAATAAAAGAATACAGTGTGACCCCCGATCCCGGATGGCCGTAAGCATCGGGAATGGGGAAAAAGATTACCCGCTGATATTTCTTGGGGTTGATATTTAGGGCCGAGGGCGCTTCCAGGTTGAGATCATAAAAGCATCCGGCAGGCAAAAAAAGGAGCAAGAAGACTAGAGGGGGCAATAATAAATTATTCCTCTTGACCCGGTCCCTCAAAGGCTTGCTCCTGGGGGATAAATTCGTTACAATAAATTCACCGTCTCCCATTAATTCATTAGACCGCACAAAGAAGACCCTGTCAAGGGAGGGAAAAGAGTATATGCCCATCTATGAATACCTTTGCCAGGATTGTGGAAAAATATCCAGTTTCATCGTTTTACGTATTCGGGATCCTTACCAGCCTCATTGTAAGTGGTGCCAGAGCGGAAAGATGACTAAACTCATCTCCCGAGTGGCCCGGGTTCGTTCCGAAGAGAGCCGCCTGGATTCTCTGGCGGACCCCAGTAAGCTGGGAGACCTGGATGAAAACGACCCGGCCAGCATGGCCCGATGGATGAAGCGGATGGGAAAAGAAATGGGGGAAGACTTGGGGGGGGACTTCGATACTATGGTGGATCAAGCCATGGAGGAGGAGGCCAAAACGGGGGAGCCGTCAGGTGAAGGTGAAGAACCGTAAGGGCGAACCCCTGCGGAGGAGTTGAAAGCCCTCCTCTCGAACCTCAAGCTCGTTTCCCGTGATATCCACAGCAACCGGTTCCCTCTAGTCCGATCCTTCGCCGGCGTGAAGGGCAATAAGATCAAGATATAGAGTTCCACTCCCGTCAGGGTCTCCCGGCAGCTTCAATTCCTACCTTGACAGTGGGAAATAAGATGATTAAATTTTTATAAGGGAAGTCGACTTTGAAGAGATTCTGGCAGGTGATTTCCTGTGGGTGAAGAAAGGAGGAGGAGATATGAACAGCAGCTTGGTGAGATGGAGGCCGACATTGGAGCTCATGCCCCCCAGATTCTGGGATTGGGGAATGGGAGGTCTATTTCAGGATCTAATGAAGGCAGGAGGCTGGAAAGAGGCCAACTGGAGTCCCCGAGTGGAAGCCTATCGGAAGAACGGAAAGTACATTATCAAGGCTGATATTCCCGGAGTGCAAGCCAAGGATATTCAGGTGAGTGTGGAAAATAACCGCCTGACCATTCGGGGCGAGCGTAAGGTAGATAAAGAGACCAAGAAAAAGAACCTGAGAGCACGGGAAATTTTTTACGGTTCTTTTGAGCGTTCGCTGCCCATCCCGGAAGGCCTGAAGTTGGGAGAGATGAAAGCCAGATACCATGACGGGGTATTGGAAATTACTGCTCCGTTGGAGAAGAGTCTAGCATCAAAGGAAATTAAGATCGAAGCGCCGAAAGCGGCTTGAGGAATCGATACGGCAAACCGTAATTATTCTGGATAAGGAGGTGTGAATCATGGCGAGCTTAACAAGATGGAACCCCTTGAGGGACTTTATGAGGGTTGATTGGGACTTTGATCCGTTCTTTCGAGAATTCGCGGAGCCGGAGGAAGCCGGGGAAAGGGGATATTGCACCCCTCCTCCCGTGGAGAGCTTCCGGCAGAACGGGCGCTACATGATAAAAGTAGACCTTCCCGGCGTGAATCCTAAGGATGTTCATCTGACCTTTGAAGATGGCTATCTGGTCATTGAGGGCGAGCGCAAAAGGGTACACGAAATCGAGGAGGGTTCGATGCTCCGCGATGAGGTCTGTTACGGCCTGTTCCGGCGCAGCCTATATATTCCGCAAGGGATTAAGGCCGACCAGATTAAGGCCAAGTATCACGACGGGGTCCTGGAAATAACCGCCCCGGTAGAGGAGAAATACCTTCCTAAAAAAATCGAGGTTGAAGAAGTGAAAGCCTGAAGAAGTTTGAAACCGCATCTTTGAAAAGGCCGACAGGAATGTCAGCCTTTTCGGCGTGATAAGCCTGAGGTTCGATTGGTTGCAGTACCCATTTCCGCTTGTGGAGTAGTAGAGATTATTTCTTCAGACGATAGCCTTCCCCCAAAATTTTCTTGACAAAATTTTTCACCTTGCTCATATTGCCTCTATAAGCTCCTTTAGTCCTTTCTTTTAAAACCCATCGTTTCCCTCTTGGAGAGGGTTCAATTCCATTCGGAGTCCCATGCCCAGATGTTTGATAAGGAAATGGGGTGAGAACGATTTCCAGACGAGCAGAGAGGCAATCGCAAAAACTTTAAAATTTCTACGTGATATCCAGTACTTGAACTCGCCGGATGATTTTGAGATGTTCTTATCGCTCAACTTGGGGAAACGATTCAACATAGGAGTGATGGTTTGGGTGAACGAGAAGAAAGGTCCGTTCCTATGGTCAAGTTAGAGTCCCGCGCTGGTCAAGCCATCAGATCCTTCTTTTCTGAAAAGGGATTGCAGAGGCCTCTCCGGATTCATCTCCAGTCCCGCGGGTGCTGTGACGCGTCATTATGCCTGAGTGTGGGCACAATCCGGGAATCTGACCTGATTAAGGAGGTGGATGGTTTGGTGTTCGTTATCAGTCCCGAGACTCTTGGGCTGGTCGGGGAAGTAAGGATCTCCTACCGGGATGAAAGCGGAAAAATCGGGTTCGTTCTGACTTCCAGCAGGCCGGTAAGCGAGTGGGAAGGTTTTGGCGTCAGCAGTATCAGAATCTGACCCATGCATCAGGGTGCAATTTGCAGAGAATGCAAAAATACTTCCTAAAGGAGAAGATCGTAAAATATTTGCCCGGGCTAAGTATTTGTCTGACAGAACAGTGAAAACGGCATCCGCAAAAGAAGATCAAAAGACCATTTTTGGGGGACAGCCCCCAGGTGCCCGAAACCAAATAAGAGGGAGGGGTGGCAATGGATCACTACAAGCTGTTTATCGACGGCGAGTTTGTGGATGCTCAAAGCCGCATGACCTTTGCATCGATTGATCCGGGCACCGGGCTTCCGATCGCCAACCTCGCGCAAGCCGGGAGGGCGGATGCAGAGATGGCCGTAGAAGCGGCCCGGAGAGCTTTCGACCGAGGAGACTGGGCTCGTCTGGATCCCGCCGCAAGAGCCGCAAAAATCTATGATTTCGCCGACCGGATAATGCAACAAGGCTTGCGCCTGGCGATCACTGAATCTATGGATTCGGGCCAGGTCATCGGACTTGCCAAATTTATGCCCATGCTGGGGTCCGGGATCCTGCGCAACTTGGCTTACTACGCGGCGACCAAGTTCCCCTGGGAAGAAGAGATTCCCTATTCCGGGAATGTCTTTGCCCCCGGACGCGATTTTATCCGCCGCGAGCCGGTGGGGGTATGCGTGGGGATTATTCCCTGGAATTTCCCGATGTCCATGGCCTTTTGGAAGATCGCCCATGCCATCATTATGGGGAATACCATGGTATTGAAACCGGCATCGGCGACATCCCTGAGCGCCCTGATCATCGCGGAGTGTGCTAAGGCCGCGGGGATTCCCAAGGGAGTCATTAACATCCTGACCGGGCCGGGAGGGGAACTGGGCAAAGTCCTGTGTACCCATCCTTCTGTGGACAAAATCGCCTTTACGGGCAGCACGGAAGTGGGTCGCGAAATCATGAGGATGGCGGCGGATACGGTGAAAAAGGTGACGCTCGAGCTGGGAGGCAAATCGCCCAATATCATCCTGGATGATGCGGATATGGACTTGGCTGTGGAAGGAGCCTGCTTCGGTACTTTTTTTCACCAGGGGCAGATCTGCGAATCCGGGACCCGCGTTTTAGTGTCCTCAAAAATCTATGACGAGTTTATCGATAAGATGAGCAAACGAGTGGCCCGGCTGCGGATCGGATACCAGCTGCAACCGACCAGTCACCTGGGCCCGCTGGTCAATGAAGTCCAGTTGGCTACCGTCGAGCGGTACGTGAAGCTGGGAAAGGAAGAAGGGGCGGAGCTGCTCACCGGCGGCCAGCGCGCCGAGGCCCGGGGGATCAAGGGGGGTTTTTATTATGCCCCCACCATCTTTGGGAACGTGAAGAACAACATGCGCATTGCCCAGGAAGAAATCTTCGGGCCCGTTGTCTGCGTTATGAAATTTGACCGTGACGAAGAAGCCGTGGCGGTGGCCAACGATTCCATTTACGGTCTGGGGGGCGGAGTTTTTTCGAGTAATCACGCGCGGGCGGAACGCGTGGCGCGAGGGGTCCGCACGGGAACCATGTGGATCAACAATTATCACGCCTTTGGCGATTTTTGTCCCTTCGGAGGATATAAGCAATCCGGCGTCGGGCGGGAGATGGGGCAAACTGGCTTATCCGAATATACGCAGGTCAAGCGACTTCATGTAGCTTATTATGCCGATCGGGAGTCGAACTTTAGCTTTAACATTCTGAGCGACAATGCCAGAATCTCCTCTTTTCAATACCATTGCCCCACCAATGTAGTTGCGGGCCATGGGAGCCTGTCTGCCATCTACAAAGAGATTGTGAATTTGGGCTGCCGCCGGGCGCTGATTTTGACCGATCCCGGGGTCAAAAAAGCAGGACTTGCCCAATTGGCGAAAGATGCGCTGGTGGATTTCTGTGTGGGTATGTTTGACAATATCGCGCAGGATACCGACTTGGATACGGTGGATGCTGCCACCGCGAGGGCCCGTGATCTGAAGGCCGACTGTATCGTGAGCGTGGGCGGGGGAAGTGTCATCGATACTGCCAAAGCCGTCTGTGTAACCTTAAAAAACGGCGGGCGGGCCAACGATCATGTGGCCTTATTCAGGCTCATGGAGCCCCAGACGCCGCACATCGTCATCCCCACGACCGCAGGAACCGGCAGCGAGGTGACCAATGTAGCCGTCATAAAGAGCAAAATAGCCGGCCGAAAGGTGTATATCGTCGATGGCCGCATTACGCCCAACACGGCCATTTTAGACCCCCGTTTCACCATAACCATGCCGCCCGGGCTAACCGCCACTACGGGCATGGATGCCCTGACCCATGCCGTCGAGGCCCTCACCAGCACCATGTCAAACCGTATTTGTGACGGGCAGGCATTACACGCCATGCGTCTCATCCGAGACAACCTGCCGGTGGCTGTGATGGAGGGGAAGTACGAAAAGGCTCGCCTGAATATGCAGGTTGCCGCCACCATGGCGGGATGGGCCTTTACCATTGCCCAGGTTGCTTTGGTCCATGCCATGGCCCACACGCTGGGAATCGTGTACAACCTCCCCCACGGAGCGGCCTGCGGCATCTTACTGCCCAAAGTGATGCGCTTTAACGTAGATTATGCCGCTGACAAATTGGCCTTGGCGGCCGAGGCTCTGGGGGTCAACACTGCCGGCATGGAAGGCCGCAAGGCTGCGTTGGCGGCAGCCGACGAAGTAGAAGCCCTGATGAAAAAAGTGGGTCATCCGATGAGGTTGCGGGACGTGGGCGTCTCGGAAGAGAGCCTGGGGATGTGCGCTTTTCATGCCATTGCCGATACGCCCTCCCTGTTCAATGCCCGGCCAGTTCATGATCCAGCGGAGGTTCTAGAGATTTACAGGCAGGTTTATTAAAGGAAGGCTTGAGGCCAGCAGGAGAGGATCGGCAATTGTGTGCGGGAAGGAATTGTACGGTTAGGGCAAGTGAGATGGAGATATTTCCCCGGCTACCCGGGGGGCAGAGCGCCGACGTCAGTTGCCGGTAATAATTGATGGCCCGAGTTTGGTGTCCGTTTCCGATAGGCTTCAAAAATTCCGGTAGAAAGGGGGGAGAAAAATCCATTCAAGGAATTGTTATAATCATTGGAATAGAAAAACGATAAGGGGGAAATATGAGAAAAGTTCCTAAGAGAAAAGTTGCGATTGTCGGTGCCTTTACCACCCCCTGTCGGGCGCGCTGGCTTTCTAAGACCATATGGGAACTTGCCCAATGGGCCGTTTCAGGTGCCCTTCAGGATGCCAAATTGAAAATGGATCGGGTGGAGGCCGGAGTCATCGGCCTCTACAATGACATCTTCGCCCGCCAGGCGATTCCCGAATGCTCTTTTTTGGGACATATGGGCCTGGCTTTCAAACCTTTGGTCCGGGTTTCCAATGGCGGAGCCACCGGTATTTATGCCTTCGGGACGGGTTTTGACATGGTGGCCAGTGGACGGCACGACATTGTCTTTTGTGTGGGGGCGGAAAAGGCCACCGACTGTTATGACTTTATGAGTGAAACCCAGACTCCAGAGGTGGTTCAAACTATTGCCTGGTCCTGGGATCCTCTGTTTGAGCGGGATCAAGGGGCCACGGCGGCTGATTCCTACGCGGAGGTCATTCTCTCTTACATGGATCAATACCCCAACGACTTAAAGATGGCTGTGCGGGGAGAAATCCTGAGGATTATGTGCGAGCAGGCCAAGAATAACCCCAACGCCCAGCGCCGGGATGAAATCGTTACCCCGGAACGGGTGGAGCATTCTCCCTGGATTATCGAGCCGGCCTTCAAGAAGCTGGAAACCTGTGTTTACACTGAAGGGGCCTGTTGCCTTGTCTTTGCCGCCGAAGGGGTGGCGGAAGAGATCTGCAAAGACTCCGGGCAGCCGCCGATCTGGATCGAAGGAGTGGGGTTTGCCAATGAACCTTACTGGTGGGGCACCCGGCATCCCCACAAGCTTCCAGGAAGGATTGAATCGGATTATCTGGCCTCGAAGACCGCTTATGAAATGGCCGGCATTGGACCCCGGGACGTGAGTGTCGTTGAGCTTCACGATGCCTTCTTACCGCAACTGGAGATCACCATGGCCGAGATGGGTTTTGTGCCCCTGGGCCACGCCGACGATCTCATTGAAAAGAAGGTCATGGCTCCTCACGGGAAACTGCTGATCAACCCATCCGGAGGGCTGATCTATGGAGGGCATTTTGTGGGAGGGAGCAACATGTTCTCGGCCTGGTCCGCCAGACGGGAGCTGATCCGCAGGGGATTGGATTATGCCCTGGTCCACGGAACCGGGGCTTCTTCATCCCAGTATGGAGGCGCCGTGGTGCTGAAAAGGGGGGTGATTTGATGGAAAAGGTGATGAAAAGGGTAGGCGATTACGTGATTCCCCACGAGGCGATTCCGGAAGTAATGAGCCGGATCAGCGTCTATCCCGAAGATAAATCCGTTTGTGTCGAACGGACCGAGCCCATGTTCACCACGTACTGGGCCAGCGCGGGAGAGCTTTCTCCCTTCTTTCTGGCGGTCATGAAGGAGAAAAAGATTATCGGCGCGCGCTGTCCGAAGTGCCAGATGGTCATTTGTCCGCCTTACATGACCCGGTGCCCGGTCTGCCAGAATGATGATTATAGCCTGGTCAACCTGGAGACGGGCCTGGAAATGCCCCAGGTCGGCTACCTGCTGGGAACCCCCCCGATTACGGTTTTTGCCAACGCCCGGTTCGCCCGGTATGCACCCTTTGGCCGGGGCCGGGTTATTCTGGGAGACTCTCAGTCCGCCCTGCCCATTCAGGTTTTTACCACGACCGGATTTTTGAAACCGGGAATCTTCAAAGCGGGAACCAAGGTGAAGATCATCTTCCGCAAGTCCCGGATGGGATTCTCCACGGATTACTTCGCCGTTCCTCTGGACGAAGTGCCGGAGAAGCTAAAGGATAAGAAAGGGGTGGAAGAGACAGCACTCAAGTGGAAAAGCCTGGAGATTTCTGGGCCGCAAGTGACGGATGCATTCAAGAAGCACTTTCCCAAGGCCCTGCAGGCAGTGAGTAAATTTGTTGGGGCCATCCCCAAGAGCCCTCGAGCCCAGAGGGACCTTACCAACTGGACCCGCAAGGTCCAGGTGAGCACCGGCGGGGGAAAATTCGGGTTGATTCTAGATAAGCAGAGGATCAGGCTGGTGAAGGGGAAGGTGCCCCGTCCGGACTTGATCCTGGTGGTGGAAGACCCGGCCCATCTCGCGGGATGGACCAATGGCGACTCCCTCGTCAACATGATTCGCATGGGATTTGCCGAAATCAACAACCTTCAGGATATGGAGACGATCTTCAAACTCGACCGGCTCCACCGGTCGATCCGGCGGGATGCCGAGGAAAGAGGAAGGAAATAAACAACGCGGAAAGAATTTCTTAACCCGGGGGATAGAGCGGTCCACCATTACCTGTAATCGATAGAGGATGGACCTTGAATCAGGCGACGCAGCGCCCCCTCCACTCTTTCCCACTCATCAGGTTTCGGAGGAGAGGAAAGAAGGGAGGAGGCCTGACGTACAGGATGGGGGTAGATCTTTGCCCTTGTCTTTGCTTAAATTTTTTGCTTATAGGTTTCGGCGGCCAGGAAGACGGATACCACCGTAATAATGGCCAGCGCAATCATGTACAGCGAAATATAAGTGGAATCATTATTGCTTTGTT
>Ga0187770_10001170_pt1 | contig 13706 bp, 11 predicted proteins | sample 0116_SJ02_MP02_2_FD_133154 | JGI IMG/M metagenome (GOLD analysis project Ga0187770, IMG submission 133154) | Tropical peat soil microbial communities from peatlands in Department of Meta, Colombia - 0116_SJ02_MP02_20_MG | ecosystem: Environmental > Terrestrial > Soil > Wetlands > Peat | place...
CCAATTTCACCTATGACGCCAAGGGCAATCGGACGAGCATCACCAATGCGCTCGGGCACACCATAAACTACACTGAATATGACGGCTCGGGACGCCTTCAGCGGAGCGTCGATCCGAATGGTCTCGTAACGACGCTGACCTATGACGCACGTGGACGCCTGACCTCGTTTACTGAGGGATCGCTGCAAACGAGCCTCACCTACGATGCGGCAGGCAATTTGATCAAGCTGACCGTGCCGGATGCTTCCTGGCTGGCCTTTAGCTACGACGCCGCTCATCGCCTGACGGGGATTACGGACAAGCTGGGCAATCGAATTGCCCACACGCTCGATGTCGCCGGCAATCTCACCGGCGTCCAAGCGTTCAATCCGGCCCATGTCCTGACCTGGACCCGCTCCTTCACCTATGATTCCGCAAATCGGCCGATCACTACGGTCGGCTCCCAGCCACCGCCGGCAAAAATGACCTATGACGCGCAGGGCAATTTGACTTCGGTCTCAGATCCTCTCGGCCACAAAACCAGCTACGCTTATGATGCGCTAAACAGACTGGTAAAGGCGACAAACCCCCTCGGGGGAAAAACTTCCTACGGCTATGACGCCAACGATAACCTGACGTCGGTCGCCGACCCGCGAGGTTTGGTGACTGCCTTCGCCTGGAGCGGGTTCGACGACCGGATTTCAGTCTCCAGCCCCGACGGCGGCAAGGTGACAAAGACTTATGACGAGGCCGGAAACCTTTTCACCTCGACTGACGCGCGTGGAAATAAGACAACCTATGCCTACGACGCTTTGAACCGCGTCACGAGCGCAACCTACGCCGACGGAAAGAGCGTAGCCCGGCAATATGATCAAGGTACCTACGGCAGTGGGCGTCTGACCAATATTACCGATGCGACCGGCTCGACGAGCTATAGTTATGACGCCAACGGAAATGTCACGGTGAAGCGGCAGGTCGTGGGCACGCTGACACTGACCACGTCGTACGCCTATGATTCGGGGGGGCGTCTTTCCGAGATCACCTACCCGTCTGGCAACGTGGTCAAATACGCCTATGACGCAGGGGGCAGGGTCGCCGGCATCACCACGACCCATGGCCAGGACTTGATTAGCGGTTTGACATATGCGCCCTTCGGCGGGGTCGCGGGATGGCAGTTCGGCAACGGGGCTTCTTACGGCCGCAGCTATGATCAGGACGGACGCATCGCCGGCATGACTATGCCGGACAACTACAGTGTGGCAATCACCTACGACGCGGCGAGCCGGATAACCAAAATCGAGTATCCGGCGAATAAAACCAATACCTTCGTTTATGATGCGCTCGATCGCTTGACAAAGTTTACGGGCGGCGGTCTCACCCAGAGTTACAACTACGACGCCAACGGCAACCGAACAAGCGAAACCCTGAGCAACGGCGCCGGTACCAAGAACTTTACATACGGATACTCCGGGACCAACAACCAACTGGCGAAGATCACCGGCGCCTGGAGCGAGACGTTCAGCTATGATGCCTCAGGAAACATGACTGCGCATAAGACGGCCTCGGCAAATCTGACGTTCACCTACGACGCAAAGAACCGCCTGGCGAAAGCGGTTGCCGGCGCCAATACAAGGGTCTACGGGATCAACGGCTTGGGCCAGCGAGTGTCGAAGAGCAATCCGAGCAACTCGACCAATAATGTGTTTTTTGCCTATGACGAATCGGGGCGCCTTATCGGTGAATACAACGCGCAGGGGGCGCTCATCGAGGAGACCGTCTGGCTGGGCGATTTACCGGTCGCCATCCTTCAGCCCAAAGCTGTTTTTTATATTGCGCCGGACCATCTGGGCGTGCCGCATCAGATCACCGATGCCAATGGAAAGGTCGTGTGGCTGTGGGAGCACGATCCTTTCGGCAGTGTCGCGCCGCAGGGAAACCTCACCTGCAATCTCCGCTTCCCGGGACAATATTATGATGCGGAGACAGGGCTGAATTACAATTATTTCCGCGACTACGATCCGAACCTGGGGCGCTATATCCAACCCGATCCGCTGTTGTGGAACGGCGGGAGAAACGTTTACGCCTATGTTGAAAGCGATCCGGTTTTCGCTGTCGACCGTTTCGCTCTACAGTTGTCCTCCTGGCTGATGAAAACAATCAATGCCGCCAACCAATTGGGCTATGCTTTCGGGCCGGGCATACTAAATGATAGGCAGCAAAAAGCGCACGATCAAATGAATGCTGCATTCGATACAATTCAAAGGCTGAAACAACAGAGAAAAGCTTGCAAGGCTAAATCCACCAAAGCCAAAATTATCGATGATGCGATTAAAATGAGGCAGAAACAATACCAGGATGCTTTTAACGAATACAACAATCAAGACAAGGCAAAAGACGTGCTTGACAAGGGATCAAAAGTAACTTTGGTCGCCGATCCATTTGGGCTGAGCGGTGAACTGTTATCGCAGTCCGGAGTAACCAAGGCAACGGAACAAGGTCTGCAAGACACCGGCCAGGCTGTGCATAACGATTTTCAAAGCTTCGCCAATATGACACAGGGGCGTCGGCAGCCGTAGGGGACGGCCGGCCGCCAAGATGAGGAGGTCCCGGATGAATCGGTTCATACTGGTGTTTAGGAACATTCTGCCTGCATGTTTGGGCTTTTTTCTGATGGCCGGTGCTGTATGTGCCCAGGCGCCGGAAAAAGAGAAGGTCGCGGTAACAGCCGCAGAAAAGTGGCTTGCAATGGCTGATGCCGGAAACTATGCCGAAAGCTGGACGGAAACAGCCGGATACTTCAGAAACGCCGTCACCCCGGAAAAACTGACGCAATCGCTCAAGGCAGTGAGGGAGCCCTTGGGCAGGGTCATTTCAAGAGAAGTTAAAAGTACAACATATGCGACCTCCCTGCCGGGTCTTCCGGATGGTGAGTATGTGGTCATCCGGTTCGAGACCGCTTTTGAAAACAAGAAGTCGGCCGTCGAGACGGTCGCTCTCATGATCGACAAGGACGGCGCATGGCGAGCCTGCGAATATCGCATTAGATAGTGATAAATTTTCCAAATGATGAAATACGGGTTGCGGGTTGCGATCCCGCGCTTCGCCGGACCCTAAACCCCGACTCCCGCCAGGTGCGGGGCCAAAAGCAGCCCCAGGATTCGCGGGGTCGCGCGGCTCGCGCGGAAGGCTAACTCCAACCCGCAACCCTTGACCCGTAACCGTTCATCATTCCTCATTCCAACGGAGAGTGCGCAGCGAGCGGGTCGGCACGCTGAAACCGCGCCCACCCGAAATCAAACTGGCTAATTTATTCCTGCTCCGCTAAAGGGGGTAGGCACCGCTTGAGTCGACTCCAAGTCGCCGAATATATCGACCGTCATTTCACTGGCGGCGGCGGTGCTGGAGGCCGCTCCGAAGGTGGCGCCCCCTTGGACTACGAACGGAACGTGTAACTCAGTGCTTGCCTCGTTGGGAAATACCACGGATGCGACGGCCTCCGAACCCGCAAAGAAGGTGATCGGATTGGCGCCGGTCCCAGGCTTATGCGGCGTACCAATGACTTCGCGGACAACTAAGTTGAACCCGGGCGGAATCGCGGTAGGGCCGAAGTTCTTGCCATACTGGCTAATGAAATCCGCCTGGGCTGTTCCGCCTTGCGCTACATTAACACTAAAGTGGTAGAGCAGTCTCCCCTCACAGCCGGCGCCTCCATTACCACCTCCGGCAAGTGCGACACCTGCTCCGGACCCCATCAGAAGTCCGGCAATGATAAGAATCCAAACAGCGCCTTTATCTTTTATATTCATCCTTGCCTCCAATTTTCAGGAAAAAACAGGATCTTTTCCCCTCTTTGAGTTCGTTGCCTTTGCTTTAGTCGCCTGGTGGTTGGCTAAACCCCTCATCGGCAGCGCGCCATGACCCGCACGCCGGTTCCCGTAAGGGCTGTTATTGTCGAAGTTCTGGGAACCCTATCAATCATTGTTGTAACTGAGGCCAATTATGTAAAGGGTGATTCAGGCGGTCAGAAACCGGGTAGGCGGCGTAGTCAAAAAGGCCCGACATTTCAGCAATAACGAACAGTTGGCGCAACCACTGCGGTACGCTTTTCGGGTGAAAAAATATGCCGATATTTAAGCGATTTCCCCGAAAGCGGGGCCATCCCTGCTACTGTTTGGAGCCGCCGGTTTTTATTGTTATATTATACAGATTGGCGGATAATGCAGGGTGAGGAGTATGAGCATGCGGGAGCGTATAAAGAAGGCAAACAAGACTTACTGTGACGAGCATGACCGGCAGGGCATAGAGACCTGCTGCTGGGAAAAAATGCCGGGCTGGCAAAGCTTTTTGAAAGGCGAAATAACCGAGGGTGAGCTCTGTGAACAGGCCAGGGAGGAACTGAGCCAGCTGGATTCAACGTTTGGCAAATACCTGCGCGATGACGACGACGCCGGCGATCGCGCCGAGGCGGAGGCCAAAGACCCGCTCGGCGAAAAAGCCAAAATCGCCAACAGGATTTACAGGCAGGCGTGTGCCGATTCAGGCCAGAGCAATTGCTTTTTCAATAACTTTTCCGTGTGGCGGCAGTTTGTGCACGGCGAAATGCCGGAGAGCGAGTTCTACGAAAAGGCCCGTGAAGAAATTGGCAAAGCAGCGGCCCAAAAACTCCACGCGCAGACGCGCTGAGAAAACCCTGCGGGTCGTGGACCGGGCATGCAAGGGGAAAAACCCGACATATCGCTCAATGCCCGGTCCGGGGCCAGAATGAATGATGAGTGATAAATGCTCTGCGCGCCGGCAAGAGCTCATGGATGGGCTTCGGTTACGCGGCCCGTTCCTCCACGGACCCTTCTTTCGCGTAATTCTCCATTCCGCTTACGTCGATCACCACCACCGGTTCGTCTCCAACCACCCAGGCGTCGTGTCCGGGAGGAATATTGCCGAAATCTCCCGGTCCGAATTCCTCTTCGCTCCCATCATCCATCACCACATGCAGCCTGCCCGATATATGGTACTGGGTGTGCGGGGCCATGCAGCTCCTGGTCCCGGCGATAGGCCTGACGCTCTGCGACCACTTCCAGCCCGGCTCAAGCGTCGCTTTGCCGAATACCACCCCGCCGACCTTCGCCAACTCGACTTTTCCCATCGGAAAGGTCCTCACCTCATCGGCCGATAGTACGTTTTTCTTTGTCATCTTATTTTTCACGATCATCTCACTAACTCCTTTCAACTTAAATATAAGGAAGACCGGCGGTCAACGACACCCACAGCCGATTTTTTTCCCCCCCGGCGGCGGTCGTCGTAAAGGAAGTGAACGAAGGGGTCAAACCCGACGCCGCCTTCAAACAGCCAAACCGATGTATCTCCCCGGCCGGTCTCACGGGCCGGAGCGATCGCAACCTGCCTCTGATTCATCCCATCAGTGGCAAAGATCGGCAGCGGCGCCCGCTGGGCACGGACTGCCGCCGGGCTGAACCGGGCGGACGTGGCAGGCGTATTCGCAAGACGATCGTTCAAATCGGTCTGACAGGTCATGAGTGACGAATCCGCCGTGCTCAAAAACTTCAGAGAAGACACCGGCTCAAAGGCGCGTTTACCAATGGCTCCCCGCCATCAAGCCTGACGGCCCGCGAGAGAAACTCCTTAATGATTATCCATTTACCTGAGCAACTGAAGGCAGCCCCTCAACGGGGAATTCGTAATGATATCAAGCTGTACGTAACAAAGGCGAGTTTTCCGGTAATTAAAGGTTGTTATGAAGAGTCTGCTCTGTATGATCCTGGATACGGCGTTCCGGGGGTAAAGCGTGAAACCATCCATAGATTCAATCATCAGGCGGCCTGTAAAGGTTGGGGTCAGGCAGTCTGCCAACCAGGGAGGTGGTATGGAGGTGCGTCCTTGTAAAAACGAATTTCTCTCACGTATCTCTGACGTATCGCTGAGGTATATCTTGCGTATCTCATCAAAAAATCATATGCTTTTGCGGGTTCCAAAGCCACAGAGGAAGATTTTTCGGGCAAAAATACGATGCCAACATGCAGTTCGAAGGGATAGCGCAGAAGCTGACGCATTACCGGCTCAAACGATGCGATGCTTCGGAAACCCTGCGACGGTTTCCTGCCGGGGAGCAGGAGATTTAGCCTGATCCCGGGAAAAAACATAAGATCTTGCCCTGTGAGGGCAAAACGCTTTGGATCCCTGACAACCAAGGGAGAATAGCGCCATGCTTTCAAATCCACAAGGATGCTTTGAGACAGCACGAAGGGTCGGCTCAAGACGGTCATGCAGGATTGCAGCGCTGATTGTGCTCTTAGGGGCGGTCGGCCTGCTCTCCGGGTGGAATCGGGTTGTTCTGGCTCAGGAGGTCTCCCAAACCCCCGTAGAGAATGCGTGGGTCGTTGACGGGCAGGTTAACGCCATTGTCACCAATGGAAATACCACTTATATCGGCGGTGCTTTTACCCACGTCGGACTAGTCGGCGGATACGGCATACCCATAGGAGAAACGAGCGGATATCCAGTCGCGGTATACCCCAAGGTGAACGGCGAGGTCTCCGCCGTTGCCCCCGATGGTGCCGGCGGGTGGTACATTGGTGGCTTGTTCACCAAAGTGGGGAATTCGGTCCGCAACAACATCGCTCATATTGATGCTGCCGGAGCAGTGGACCCTTCCTGGAACCCCAATGCCGATAACCAGGTACGCGCCCTTGCGGTAAGCGCCGGCATGGTTTACGCGGGAGGTGATTTCACAAGCATCGGGGGGCAGACCCGAAATTACATAGCCGCCATCAATGCCTCAACCGGAAATGCTGCCTCCTGGAACCCCAATGCCGATAACCAGGTATACGCCCTTGCCGTCAGCGTGAACGGACAAACTGTTTACGCGGGGGGAGCGTTTGGCAGCATAGGTGGGCAGTACAGATCCTCCATAGCCGCCCTTGATGCTTCAACCGGAAAAGCCACATCCTGGAACCCGAATGCCAGTTTCTCCGGAAATACTATCTATATCGTAGCCTCCCTTGCCGTGAGCGGCAGCACGGTTTACGCAGCAGGAGGGTTCCAGGGCATAGGAGGGCAGACCCGGAATCACATAGCCGCCCTTGATGCTTCAACCGGAAATGCTACCTCCTGGAACCCGGACGCCAATTATATCGTATACGCCCTTGCCGTGAGCGGCGGCACGGTTTACGCGGGAGGTGATTTCACAAGCATAGGAGGGCAGACCCGGAATTACATAGCTGCCCTTGATGCTACAACCGGAAACGCTGCTTCCTGGAACCCCAACCTAAATGCCTCGGTGCTCGCCCTTGCGGTAAGCGCCGGCACGGTTTACGCGGGAGGTGATTTCACAAGCATAGGAGGGCAGGCCCGAAATTATATAGCCGCCATCAATGCCTCAACCGGAAATGCTGCTTCCTGGAACCCCAACCTGAATGGTTCGGTGCTCGCCCTAGCCGTGAGCGCCGCCACGGTTTACGCTGGAGGAGATTTCAACGTTATTGGAGGATTGCAGGCTCGCAACTACATAGCCGCCCTGGATGCTTCAACCGGAAAACCCACATCCTGGAACCCCAACGCCGATAACGCGGTATTAGCCCTTGCGGTGAGCGGCGGCATAGTTTACGCGGGAGGAACTTTCGCCCACATAGGAGGACAGGCTCGAAATTTCATTGCTGCCATCAATGCTTCAACCGGATCGGCCACATCCTGGAACCCGGATGCCAATAGCATCGTACACGCCCTTGCCGTGAGCACCGGCGCGGTTTACGCGGCAGGAGAGTTCACGAGCATTGGAGGTCAGAACCGGAACTATATAGCTGCCATCAATGCTTCAACCGGATCGGCCACATCCTGGAACCCGGACGCCAATTATATCGTATACGCTCTTGCCGCGAGCGGCGGCAAGGTCTACGCGGCAGGAACGTTTACGAGCATAGGAGGTCAGATCCGGAACTTCATAGCCGCTCTCGATCCTTCAACCGGATCGGCCACATCCTGGAACCCGGACGCCAATTACATCGTATACGCCCTTGCCGTGAGCGGCACCACGGTTTATGCGGGAGGATGGTTCGATGGCATAGGCGGTAAGGTTCGATACAACATAGCCGCTCTCGATGCTTCAACCGGATCGGCCACATCCTGGAACCCGGATGCCGATTACTTCGTATACGCCCTTGCGGTGAGCGGCGGTACGGTTTACGCGGGAGGGGAGTTTTCAAGCATCGGGGGGCAGAACCGAAACTATATAGCTGCCCTGAACGCCTCAAGCGGGACCGCCACATCCTGGAACCCCAATGCCGATAACACGGTATTCTGCCTTGCGGTCAGCGACGGCATGGTTTACGCGGGGGGAGGGTTTGCCAGCATAGGAGGTGATGGATTTAGGACGTATTTTGCCCAGTTCGGGGTAACCTACACCATCTCGGGAATGGTTACAAACAGCAGCGCTAAACCCCTTGCGGGAGTCGGCGTCACACTTGGCAAAACCTCATCTGCGACCACAAAAACCGCCCATGATGGGACCTACTCATTTCCCGGTCTGTCGAGCGGCAACTACACGGTAACTGCGAAAATGACGGGATACACGTTTAAACAAATGAACGTGACGATTGAAACAAGTGACATTGCGGGTCTGGATTTTTCAGGCACGCCGGCGCCCACGCGCCCCCTGGCCGGTCCGTAACGGGAGGAAGTATGCCTATTGCAGGGGGTGACCGGATCACCTCGATCTCCCTGTTAAAGGGCGGCCAAATCACAGGCGCGAATGGATTTTTCTCCCTGGTGAAACCTTACAGCCTTGACTCGGCGGTATCGGGTTTGACCGCTGCGGCTGCTGACAGGACAAGGAGGGCAACGCCATGCTTTCAATTTTGCAGGGATGCTTTGAGACGCCGCGAAGGACCGGCTCCGGACGGTCATGCAGGATTACGGCGCTGATCGCGTTCATGGGGGCGGTAGGCTTATTAGGCTTATGGAACCGGCCTGGTCGGGCTCAAGAAGTTTCCCAAACCCCCATGGACAACGCGTGGGTCACAGACGGACCGGTTAATGCCATTGCGACCGATGGCGCCACCACCTACATCGGGGGCTCCTTTGCCCACGTGGGAGAATACATGGGGTGCGGCATTCCCGTAGACGAAACGAGCGGATGTCCACTCGCGGTATACCCCAAGGTATACCCCAGTGTATACGGCGGGGTCGGCGCCGTCGTCCCGGACGGGTCCGGCGGGTGGTTCATTGGGGGCAGCTTTACCAAGGTGGGAAATTCGGTCTGCAACAACATCGCCCATATTGATGCTGCCGGAGCAGTGGATCCTTCCTGGAACCCGGACGCCAATAACGCGGTGAGCGCCCTTGCCGTGAGCGGCGGCACGGTTTACGCTGGAGGAATGTTTACAAGCATAGGAGGACAGACCCGAAATTACATAGCTGCAATCAATGCTTCCACCGGAACCGTCACATCCTGGAACCCCAACGCCACGCCCGCGTCCGGTAACATGGTAAACGCCCTTGCGGTAAGCCGCGGCACTGTTTATGCCGGGGGAGTGTTCACGAGCATGGGAGGGCAGAGCCGAAACAACATAGCCGCTCTGAATGCTTCAACGGGAAAAGCCACATCTTGGAACCCCAATGCCGATAACGAGGTGTACGCCCTTGCCGTGAGCGGCAATACTGTTTATGCGGGAGGACTGTTCGCGCACATAGCGCGACAGGCTCGAAACGGCATCGCCGCCCTTGATGCCTCAACCGGAAATGCTGCCTCCTGGAACCCGAATCCCAGTTTTGAAATAGTGCCTTGGGTATCCGCCCTCGCCGTTAACAGCAGCACGGTTTACGCGGGAGGATGCTTTACCGCCATAGGAGGAGAGAACCGACAAAACATAGCGGCCCTGGATCCTTCCACCGGAAAAGCTTCATCCTGGAACCCCCAGGCCAGTGACCCGGTATGGGCCCTTGCGATAGCCAGCGGCACGGTTTACGCGGGAGGAGTGTTCGCAAGCATGGGAGGTAAGAGCCGAAACAACCTGGCCGCCCTGGATGCTTCAACCGGGACCGTCACATCCTGGAACCCCGACCCCAATTCGAGTGTATCGGCCATTGCGGCAAGCGGCAGCACGGTTTATGTGGGAGGAGGCTTTACGAGTATGGGAGGGCTGGCCCGAAACAACATAGCCGCTCTCAACGCTTCAACCGGGGCCGCCACATCCTGGAACCCCGATGCCAATAACAAGGTATACGCCCTTGCGATAGGCAGCGGAACGGTTTACGCGGGAGGGAGTTTCACCACCATAGGAGGAGAGAGCAGAAACGACATAGCAGCTCTGGATCCCACAACCGGAAAAGCCACATCATGGAACCCCGATTCCAATAAGACGGTATCAGCCCTGGCGGTTAGCGGCACCACGGTTTACGCGGGAGGTGATTTCACGAACATAGGAGGGCAGACCCGAAATTACATAGCTCAAATCAACGCTTCGACCGGAACCGTCACATCCTGGAACCCGAATGCCGATCAACCGGTATCCGCCCTTGCCGTGAGCGGCGGCATGGTCTACGCGGGAGGTACCTTCGCAAACATAGGAGGACAGACCCGAAACGGCATCGCCGCCCTTGATGCTTCAACCGGCAAAGCTACATCCTGGGACCCGACCTTTAACCCGGACAGCCAATTCATTGCGCCTCCGACGTGGGTATACGCCCTTGCGGTAAGCGGCAACACGGTTTATGCAGGGGGATCTTTCACACAGATTGGTGAACTGCCTCGGGGCAACATAGCGGCCATCGATGCTTCGCTCGGGGTCCCCACGGCCTGGAACCCGAATGCCGATCAACAGGTATCCGCGCTTGCCGCGAGCGGCGGCATAGTTTACGCGGGAGGATACATCACCAACATTGGAGGGCAAGCCCGAAGCAGCCTGGCTGCGCTCGATGCTTCAACCGGGGCCGCCACATCCTGGAACCCCAGCCCCGATTTCATGGTAAATGCCCTTGCGGTAAGCGACGACATGGTTTACGTGGGAGGAGTGTTTGCAACCATAGGAGGTGAAAATCGGCCGTATTTTGCCCAGTTCGGGGTAACCTACACCATCTCGGGAATGGTTACAAACAGCAGAGGGAAACCCCTCTCAGGAGCCGGCGTCACACTTGGCAAAACCTCATCTGCGACCACAAAAACCGCCCTGGACGGGACCTACTCATTTCACGGTCTGTCGAGCGGCAACTACACTGTAACTGCGAAAATGACCGGATACACGTTCAAACAAATGAAGGTGACGATTGAAACCAGTGACATTGCGGGCCTGGATTTTTCAGGCACGCCGGCGCCCACGCGCTCCTTATCGGGTCTGTGACGGCAGGAAGTATTCCTGCAAACTCCCTTGACCATTTTGGGCCGTATCCTTGGTTCACACAATTCATGGGGTGTGCTGACTTCGGAAACCACCGGGGCGCCTTCGGGCGGGAGCCGTAATGCGGGGTTGCCCGGCGGCATGTGCCGCCCCTCAGTCCGTTTTTTTCCAAAACGACAACTTGAGCGGAAGCGGGGCTATACCCCCTAAGCCCTTAAATAAGGCGTCTATCCCATAGAGGGAGCAAAATTTACCCCCCTTTTTCAAAGGGGGCAGGGGGCTTCCAGTCTGCGTTTCCTTTTTCCCCCCTTTTCTAAAGGGGGGCGGGGGTCAATCACAACTGCTTGGTATTATTTAAAAATCCCCCTTCAGGTAAGGGGGGCTTCTTGGGATCTCTCCACTAGTACTTGCTTGCAAAAGTGTGCGTAACAAGCATTCGTGTTCGTCACCCCGGCAGTCCCGGCAGTGCATTTGAGCCGGGATCAAGAGCCGGGGTCCAGGGGGTTCCTGAGGTGAGATCAGAGCTGGATTCCGGCTTAAAGCGTGCCGGAATGACGAGTTTCGAGTACCTCTGAGACGTTGCGCTAATTTATGCAGGCAAGTACTAGTACATTGTCAACTTAGTTAAAGTATGTTATCGTTGCCTCCCCGGAGGGGGGCGACGACTATGAACAAACAATTCCATATAAAGCTTTCAGATGAGGAGCGTAAGGAGCTTAAACGTCTCGTTGAGAGCGGGCGCAAATTAGCCCGGAAGGTCACACGTGCCCGCATACTATTGCTTGCCGACGCCGGGAAAAAGGACCGCGAGGTTGCGGAAGCCTTGCAAGTATGCATCCAGACGGTACACAAAGTACGTAAACGCTTTTTCCACGAGAAATCCATCAAAAGCTTGGAGGAAAAACCACGGTCAGGGAAGCCTCCCAAGCTGGAGGGGTTGACGGCAGCGCACATTACGGCTCTTGCCTGTTCTGATCCGCCGGAAGGCCGAGCACGCTGGACACTGCGCCTGCTTGCCGACAGAGCGGTAGAGCTTGACTTAGTTGACACCATCTCGCACGAAGCCATACGCAAGCTTCTAAAAAAAACGAATTGAAGCCGCATCTGAGAAAAATGTGGTGCATCGGCCAGGTAACGCCGGAGTTCGTTTGGCACATGGAAGATGTGCTCCATCAGCATGAGTTGCCTTATGATCCAAAACGTCCGGTAATAAATTTGGACGAGCGCCCCTGCCAGTTGATCGGCGATGTGGTGCAACCTATCCCGATGGAATCGGGTAAGGTTAAGCGGGAAGATAGCGAGTATGAACGCAACGGCGTCTGTAATTTGTTTACTGCCCTTGAACCTCTTGCCGGCAACCGTGTTTGCACAGTGTTCCAACACCGCACCGGCAGGGAATACGCCATGTTCATGAAGATGCTTTCCGAACTACATTATCCGGATGTCGAAAAGATCGTGATCATCCAAGACAATCTGAGCACCCACAATCCGGGGTCCTTCTACAAGCTTTTCAGCCCGGAGGAAGCTTTCAAATTGGATTCCAGATTCGAGCTCCACTACACTCCCAAGAAGGCCAGTTGGCTGAACATGGCAGAAATCGAGCTATCAGTAATCTCAAAACAATGTCTCGACCGCCGTATAGCCACCCAGGAGCAACTCAAAAACGAGGTCTACGCGCTGGTCGAGGAACGCAACAAAATCAAAGCCAGGGTGAACTGGAGCTTTAGCAAAACTAAGGCACGGCAAAAGTTGGAAAGGCACTATTCAACTATAACTAACTAAGTTGACAATGTACTAGTTTGATCAATGAAATCATTTGCAATAAATAAAATTCAGGGTGTCAGCAGGGGCAAGGTTGGCAACTTTTTTTTAGAATCCGTTGGTTAGTCGGGTGAATCGGCGCATTCCCATTCTCATTGTGAGGTTCTGACGCTCGACATACGAGGTAGGAATGTGCTTCGGATCGTGACTGCTTCTGATAACTTTTCTTTCACTTCTCACAAACTTCGCCAGACTGTACTGGCAAGCTGGTTCAAATCTCGGGATGGTTTGGCTTTCTCCACCATATTCCAATTTTAGCTTGGGCGGATAAACATCCAAGTGAAAAGGGAAAGGCAACAAAATGAAAATGACCCACTACCCACGGGCCTGCCCCGCGCCTCGCGGCATCACGTATCACGTATCACGGATCACGATTCACGGCTCCTCATCACTTCCGTTCCCGCCATGCCTGCCACTGCCTTTTCGATGGAATCCATCGAGCAGATCACGGCCCGGCTTCCGCCCGATTTTATGAACTGGAGCGCCGCTTCGACTTTGGGCCCCATCGAACCCGCGGGAAAGTGGCCCTGTGCAAGGTAGCGCTCCCCTTCCTCCACGCTC
>Ga0187770_10001171_pt1 | contig 13705 bp, 11 predicted proteins | sample 0116_SJ02_MP02_2_FD_133154 | JGI IMG/M metagenome (GOLD analysis project Ga0187770, IMG submission 133154) | Tropical peat soil microbial communities from peatlands in Department of Meta, Colombia - 0116_SJ02_MP02_20_MG | ecosystem: Environmental > Terrestrial > Soil > Wetlands > Peat | place...
ATAAGGCAGTTCAGCATTCCGAGCTACTCCCTTCCCGGCAGCGACTACACGGGGGTCTACGGCGGCGTGTTCGTCTGGTTCGGGCTCCAGAGCAGACACATCGGGCTTTACCTGCGTCCTCCCGCGATAGGCGACCATAGGAAGGAACTCACCGGCTACGTGTCCACGAAGTCGGCCGTGCACCTGCCCCTGGACGAGAAGGTTCCCGCGGCCCTGGTCAAGAAGCTCGTGAAGGCCAGCGTGAGAATAACGGAGGAGGCGTCTCGAAAGAGTTCCGCCAGCTGATCAGCTATTCTTCTTCGCTGCCGTTTGGGAATGCTCTTTTTCCAGGCCCGAGATTCTCCCCTGGACTATCTCCGCCTGCTTCTGGATGAAGGACCTGTAGGCCTTCAGAAGCTCTAGCTGCTCCTTGCCAGTCTTCTTGTCAATGACCCCGAGGGTGTCGGTAAGGCTCTTGGACGCCGTCTCGAAGGATCTGTCGAGGGTGCTGGCTACCTTCGGCGCGTTCTTCTTGAGCTCCGCGTCCACGCTCTCCGTGACCGCTTTCAGCAGCTCTTTAACGCTCCTCAGGGTCTCCTTGGCCTTCGTCTTCACCTCTTGAGAACTCATGAGAGACTAGGAGTGCGCCGTCCTCAAAAGTATTCCTAGGGTCCACGGACCGCGCTACAATCTTCGTCTCAAGGGGTGGATGCCCTTGTCTCTGTCAGTCCATCGAAGAGAGGAGCTGAGATGACCCGGCGACCGAGCGGCCTTCATCGTCCGGGCCCGGGCCTTGGGCAAGAAAGGGTTAGACGGCGACCAAGACTGGTACAGCGATGGCGCCGCATGGGAACTCGAGAGTGCTCGCTCATCGTACCGTGAAATAGAGCCTTCTGTTGCTCTTCCCCTTGTTCTCGGTTTTCACCGCAACCACCTTCCCGATTTCGAGGGTGTTCTTCACGTGAACCCCCCCGTCTGCCTGTGTGTCGACGTCCCCGATTTGGACGATTCTCAGGGTGTCAACCGATGGCGGCATGGCGTTAGCCAGCTTGACGAACCCGGGGTTAGCAAGGGCCTCCTCCCTCTTCATGAAGTAGGTCCTGACCTCGAGTCCCCTCGCGACCTCCTCGTTCACCCTGTCGATGTAGGAGGAGATCTTCTCCTTGTCGAAGTCGTCCAGATTGAAGTCGACCCGCGACTGGTCCGGACTGATCTGATTGCCGGTTATCAGAGCGCCCGTCTCCCTGTTGACAACAGCGCTAAGAATGTGGGCCGAAGTGTGCATCCGCATAATCCTGAACCTCCTGTCCCAGTCCAGGACTCCGTGGACCAAGGCTCCGGGCCCCAATCCCGTTGGCGACTCCAACACATGAAAGATTTCTTCTCCCTCCTTCAGCACCTCTGGAACCCTAGCGCCAGCAAGCGTTCCTATGTCAGACACCAGGCCCCCCCCTCTCGGATTGAACGCCGTCTGGTCGAGGACAACCCTGTTGCCGTCCGCAGACTCGATTCTGGCATCAAATTCCCGCATGTACATGTCCTCCCAGAACAGACGCCGAGTCAACTTCATCAGCTCCGGCGTTCTGCCACTTTAGTCTTCAGCAGACTAGAAGGCGCTGATCTTAGTCTGGGACAACTCCCTCGAGATCAGGACGCTCTCGCTCATCCACTTCGACTTCGAGATTACGAGCTTGGAGAGAGCGGAGTCGAGCGCTCCCCTGAACGTCTCGTGCCTCTCGAACGGCTGCTTTAGCAGTTCCCTGATGCTCTCCCTCACGTTCCAGACCCCCAGAGGCATTATGAAACCAGGATACGTTTCTCTCAGCACAATGGCGGCCGCCTGCCTCCCTTCCCTCTCCAGCGCCTCGGTCACCGCGAGTCTGGTAGAGTAGTAGCACCCTCCAACACGGGCGTACTTCGTCCTTCCAAAGTACTCCTCATAGTCTCCAATCATGTACGGCTGAGTGGTGAACTGGTTCCAAGTGGTGTTGGGGAACCAGGCTTCTATCCACTCGAACCTCCACGGCTCGGGGAGCAGCATGGCAACATACTGGTTATCGTAGACCCTGAAGCCGTAGACCCTGTACTCGTCTATGGTTGGCCTGTGCTTCACCTTCTCCACGAGTTCCAGGCTGATGGAGCTGTCGACGGCGGTAATGCTCCAGCGTGTAGGGACTATCTTCCTCCTGGGACCTACCCCGAACATGCCAAGCGAGAACGCCTTCTGTATCCTGGTGACAAGCACGCCTTTGCGGTAGAGCTCGTCTATGGCCCCCGCCGCGTCCAAGTCCCTATCGTAGTAGGCCGTCTGGACCCTCTTGTCAACCGAGGGGTTGTCGATCTTGAACCTATCAAGGGGGCCCGAGGGGCCGTAGGGCTGGGTGTCTTCGCTGAGCGTTAGAATCCTCCTCGGGGCCTTTGTCAGCTTCAGCTCGGTGTCCACGGGCTTCGCCGCCATCGCTAGTTCCTGCAACGAACCGAGGAATCTGTTGGGCTCCCTAGCTTCCTCTACACTCGCCCTGGCGTTCCCCCTCACCAGCGAGTACCTGTAATCCACGATCTGCTCGATGGGCCTGCCTAGCCACTCCTCTGGGGTGTCGAGGATTGTCGTATCTCCGAACTGAGGAGGGACCATCGGACCGATGGAGACCTTCGGATATCCCAGCCTCCCGACGAAGACGCCGGGTGGGGACGAGCCCAGGATCTCGTTCGTCCCCATGGCCGGCCCCTGCTTGGCCATGGACTGCGCCTTCACTATGATGGGGCACCTCGGCTTGCCGCAGAGGAGCTTCGCGCCACGGCAGGCGAGGCACATCCAAGCGGGAGGGGTCTCTAACACCTCGATGGACCGGGCCACGTCTTCCTCGAGCCCCGTCACCGAGGCTGACATAACATTGGATAGCCAGGTGATCCGACTCGGCATGGACTTTCACGCCCCGCCATCTCACTTAAAGTCCGTGGTCATCCGGACCCGGATAAGGCCCCTCATCTCAAATATACCTCGGTATCATCCGGCCGACCGATGCCGAGGTTCGCCCACATGTCTGACATCCACATAGGCGCCTTCAGGCAGCCGGAGCTAAAGGGCCTCCTCCTGAACGCCTTCGACGAAGCCATCGACAGGTGCATCGAAGAGCGCGTGTCCTTCGTAATCCTTGCTGGGGATATCTTCGACTCCAACATCCCCGACCTGTCGGCGGTCAGGCGGGCGGCCGAGAAAATGAAAGAGGCCTCCGACGCAGGCGTTAGGTTCTACGCCATCTACGGTTCCCACGACTTCAGCCCAAACTACTCGTCCATAGTGGACGTCCTCGACGGCGCTGGCCTGTTCACCAAGGTCGAAGCCAAAACAAAGGTGGATGGGAAGATCGCCCTCTCGTTCGTTCAAGACCCTTCCGGCCCGAAGATCTGCGGCATCTCAGGGAGAAAGCTCTCCCTGGACAGGGAAGAGTACGCCGCCCTTGACAGAGAAAGGCTCGAGGCAGAGCCAGGATTCAAGATATTCGTCTTCCACGGTGCCCTGGACGAGCTCAAGCCCTCTACACTGGAGATGATGGAATCGATGCCCGCGACCGACCTCCCGGCGGGCTTCCAGTACTACGCGGGAGGGCACGTTCACGGCCGGACTATCGCCGACCTCCCCGGCCGCTCTAACGTCGCCTACCCGGGCCCGCTCTTCGCCACCGACTTCGATGAACTCCTCCAGCTCGCCAGAGGCAAGGAGCGAGGCTTCTACATCGTAGACTTCGACCGCGACCACGTGGAGAAGGTCTCTTTCGTTCCAGTCAGGGTCTGCGATACCGTCGAGTTGCACTACTCCGCCCAGGGGAAGTCCTCGACGCAGGCGGCCAACGAGCTCGCACACCTCGCCTCGTCCGCCAACGTAACGGGCAGGGTCGTCCTCCTCACGATCGAAGGGGAGCTTGCAGAAGGGAAGACCTCCGACATCGACTTCAACATGATCCGCAGACGATTCATCGCTTCCAATCCCCTGTCGGTCCTCTTGAGCCATAACCGCCTCGTCTCGAAAGAGGTGCCCAAGAGCGTCTCCCCGAAGGCCCTGAGGGCTACCGAGCGCGAGATTTTCGAAAGCCGGGTCTCGTCGGTCACCGTTGACGAACCTAAGCTTCGTGGAGAGCACGGCGTCAACCTCGCCGTGAGCCTGCTCGGAGCGCTCAAGGAGGGGAGGAAGGAGAATGAGAACAAGGGGGACTTCGAAGACCGGGTGTCGAAGTCAGGCCTGGCTGTCCTCGGGATAGAGGAGAAGACCTGAATGCTCGTCCGCAGGCTCACTCTCAAGAACATCAGAAGCTACAACGACGGGGAGGAGACGGCCCTCGAGCTCCCCGACGGAGTGGTCCTCTTTGAAGGAGACATAGGCTCCGGGAAGTCCACGCTGCTGTACGTCATCGAGTTCGCCCTCTTCGGGTTCAGCGACCTTAAGGGATCCCATCTTCTGAGCGAAGGGAAGCAGGCAGGTAAGGTCTCGATCACCTTCGAGTCGGGTGGCACAGAATACACCGTCCTCCGCCACCTCAAGGCCAGAGGGGAGGAAGTCGTTCAGGAGGATTGCTACATATACGCAGACGGGGAGAGGACGAAGCTCTCCCCCAGCGACCTGAAAGAGCGGGTCGTATCTGTCCTCGGCTTCAACGAACCCACACACCCCAAGGCCGAGAGCCTGGTCTACAGGTACGCCGTCTTCACCCCCCAGGAGCAGATGAAGGAGATTCTGATCCAGAACCCAGAGGACAGGATGCACGTCATACGGAGGATCCTCGGGGCCCAGAGCTATCAGGTAGCCGCCGAGAACTCCGAAATCATCGAGCGCGCTATCAAGGAGACTACCCACGACCTGAAAACGGAGAGCGAGTACCTGGAGGCCAGAGAAGACGAAATGGAGGCCACGGCGAAGGGGGTGTCCGACCTGGAGTGGGCACTCCCTAAGCTCAAGGAGGCCGAAGCGAAGGCCTCACGGCTGGTGAAGACCACCGAAGCCGAATGGACGCAGTATCTCGGCCAGAAGGAGGCTCTCAATCGGGCCGAAGCCACGGTCCCCAGCATCAGGCAGGAGATTTCAGATGCGACCGACGAGATTCGTGAACAGGAGCAAACGCTCAGGGACCTGGAGGCACGTCTCTCGGAAGAAATCATGCCTGTAATCAAGGGATTCGAGGCGATGCCGAAGCAAGAATTTGAGGCGAGGCAGGTCAAGTCCCGTCTTGACTCGGGGAGGGAAAGGCTCGCCCAGCTCACCAGCACCAAGGCCGCTCTGGAGGGAGAACTGGAGAGGACCAAGGACCTGGTCGCGAGAGGAGTCTGCCCACTCTGCGGTCAGAGGATTTCCGGCGATATCTCCGCAAGATCTGAGCACTCCGAGCGGGAGCTCGCCAGCGTAGAGACTCAGCTCCAGGCCGCCACACTCTCCGTAACTTCGCTAACGTCGGAGCTAGAGCGAGCCACCGAGTACGAATCCGCCGAGTCTGATCACGCGAGGGCACTGAAGGACGAGAACAGGGTCAACACGGAAATCAGAGCCGCCCGCAGGAAGCTCCAGAAGGCAACCGAGAAACTTGCGCGACACAGGGCCGAGCTGGACGAAGCCAATTCTCAGATAAAGGAGATGAGCGGAATCTATGGCAAGCTTGCGGAATTGCAGAGAAAACTCGAAGACGCCAGGGAGCAGGACAAGCAGGCCAGCCTTGAACTCAGCCGCGCTCAGGGCGACCTCGCGAACGGTCGCAAGGATCTAGATCGACTGAGCGCCGAGGTAGCTAGGATGCGGACCGCCCGAGCAAGATCGATGCACCTCGGGAAGTATCAGTCGTGGCTCTCCTCCTTCTTCAGGCCAACGGTCAAGCTGATCGAGAGCCAGACCCTCATTCAGGCAGCCTCGAGGTTCAACGAGCACTTTCAGAGGTTCTTCGCCTCCCTCGTTGAGGACCCGGACATGGTCGTCAGGGTCAGAGAGGATTTCACCCCTGTGTTCGAAAGGCAGGGCTTCGAGCAGGCCTACGAGGCCCTCAGCGGAGGGGAGCGGACCAGCATGGCCCTTGCCTACCGCTTCGCCCTCAACTCTGTGGTAAGAGAGAGCATCATGGCCCAGCCCGAGCTGGTAATCCTCGATGAGCCAACAGACGGCTTTAGCAAGGAGCAGGTCTACAAGATGAGAGGGCTCCTGGAGGAGCTCGATTCCAAGCAGGTGATCCTTGTGTCGCACGAGAAGGAGCTCGAATCTATGGCTGACCACATATACAGAGTCGAGAAGAGGAACGGGACATCAATAGTCACCGCCCTCGGCGACTAGGCCTAACCCGTATGCATAAAGGCAATAATACTCATTACGTTCGTCGAGTCTTGAAGGGCAATGGCCGACATCGAAAGGATGTTCAGCCCCAGAGCGGTCGCTCTCGTAGGGGCAACCGACAAGGAGGGGACAGTTGGTCAGGCGACCCTGAAGAACCTCCTTCTGGGCAAAGGTAAGCACACGGTCTACCCAGTGAACCCCAGCCACGATATGGTGGCCGGCCTCAAGTGCTATCCGAACATGGCATCGGTCCCTGAGCACGTCGACCTTGCTGTGATCGCCACGCCCGCGAAGTCCGTCCCCGAAGTCGTGGAAGAGTGCGGCGCGGCGGGGGTCGACGGCGTCGTGATAATCTCGGCTGGATTCAGGGAAATAGGACCGGAGGGGGCAAAGCTCGAAGAAGAGATTAAGGCGATCCGCGCGAAGTACGGCTTCAGGCTCCTCGGGCCAAACTGCGTTGGATTCGCAAGGCCCTCCATCCGCCTCAATGCCACGTTCCTAAAGGACAGCCCTGAACCCGGCTCGATAGCGTTCATCTCGCAGAGCGGCGCACTCGGATCCGCCATCCTCGACTGGGCGACGGTTTCTCACGTCGGATTCAGCCTCTTCGCATCCATGGGGTCGATGCTTGACCTTGACTTTGGCGATCTGATCGACTTCCTCGGGACCGACCCCAACACGCGCAGCATCATCGTCTACGTCGAGGGGATAGGAAACGCAAAGAAGTTCATGAGCGCCGCGAGGGGGTTCGCTCGGACCAAGCCCATCGTCGTCCTCAAGGCAGGGAAGTACACGACGGGCGCAAAGGCGGTCCAGTCCCACACGGGCGCTCTGGCAGGGGACTTTGAGGTCTACGATGCCGCTTTCAAGAGGGTCGGAGTCCTCAGGGTGGACGAGATAGGGGACCTGTTCAACTGCGCCAGCGTCCTGGACTCGAGGCGCCTCCCATCGGGACCTAAGCTCGCCATCGTCACCAACGCCGGCGGTCCGGGGGTGGTTGCCTCTGACAAGATCACCGACCTCGGTGGGGAGCTGGCCAAGCTCTCAGACAGCTCGATGAAGGCCCTCAACGAGCGACTCCCCCCGTACTGGAGCCACGGCAACCCGGTCGACGTCCTCGGGGACGCAGACGTGGACCGCTACGAACACGCCATGACCACCCTCTACGGGGACTCGAACGTCGACGGCCTGCTCGCCATGTGCACTCCCCAGGGGGTCACCCCCGCGACAGACCTCGCTTCGATGGTGGTGAGGCTCTCCAAGGACAAGCACAAGCCCGTGCTCACGGTATGGATGGGGGAGAAGGGCGTAGCCGACGCGAGACGCAAGTTCGCAGAGAACAGCATCCCGTCCTACGCAACGCCCGAAGAGGCTGTCAAGACCTACATGTACATGTACAGGTACAGGCGGAACCTAGACCTTCTCTACGAAACCCCCAACGAGATTCCCGTGGACCTGATGCCCCCGAACAGTCATCTGAGGCTCATGGTGAGGAAGTCCATCGCCGACGGGAAGCTCCTCCTCCCACAGGCCGACGCCGACAAGTTCCTGGACGCCTACAACATCCCGAGGCTCGGAGGAGGGTTCGCGAGAGGAGAAGAAGAAGCGCTGATGATCGCCCGGAGGGTGGGTTACCCGGTAGTCCTCAAGATTGTTTCACAGGAAATAGTTCACAAGTCTGACATAGGCGGAGTGGTCACCAACATAACAAACAGCGAGATGCTGGCCCACGAATACAACAAACTGATTGACAGGGTAAAGATACTGAGGCCAGAGGCGAAGATCGACGGGGTATACGTCCAGAAGATGGCGAAGGGCGTGGACTACGAGCTTATCCTGGGATCGAAGAAGGACAGGGACTTTGGCGCGGTTCTCCTCTTCGGGTCCGGAGGCGTGGGGGTCGAGCTCTTCCGGGACTTCGCCATAGGGCTCCCTCCGATCAACCAGGTGCTCGCCCGGCGCATGATGGAGGAGACCACCATCTACAAGGCCCTTTCGAAGGGACTGAGGAACCATCCCCCTGCGAACCTCAAGGCCCTGGAGGAGGTCATCGTCCGCTTCTCTAGCATGATCGCAGACTTCCCCGAGATCGCGGAGATGGACGTCAACCCCCTCTCCGTGGGCGAGGGGAAGGTCTTCGCCGTCGACGTACGGATACTTCTGGACCCAAACCCGGTCGACCACACCACTCCGTACCCTCACATGGTCATTCTCCCCTACCCGACGAAGTACGTGGTCCCCTGGAAGCTCGAGGACGGCACCGACGTGCTGCTTAGGCCCATCCGCCCCGAGGACGAGGCCATGGAATCCGAGTTCATCAACGGACTGTCGGAGGAGACGAGCCGCTATAGGTTCTTCAACATCGTTAGGAACCTCCCGCACTCGGACCTGGTCCGATTCTGCAACATCGACTACGACAGAGAGATGGCGATAGTCGCCGAGATAACCGAAGGCGGTCGCCGCCGAGAGATAGGTGTAGGGAGGCTGATCGCCGAGCCCGACCGCAAGAGAGGCGAGTTCGCGGTAGTAATCGCAGACCAGTACCAGACCAAAGGCCTCGGGCGCAAGCTAGTCGACATGCTCATCAACATCGCTGAAGAGCGAAGGTACGAGGCCATCTTCGGTGTGGTCCTCAGGGACAACGCGCCCATGCTCGCGCTCTGCAGGGAGATGGGTTTCTCGGTGAAGTACGAAGAAGACTACGCCCGAGTCGACCTCACTCTCAGAGTGAGTTCCCCTCAGACCGAAGTCGAGGGTCAGCCACTTGCCTCTTCTCGGGCCCAGGCACAGAATCAGCAGGAGCCGCGTGAAAGCGCGGAGGGCATCGAGCAGTAGCAAGAGCCCCGGGCGGAGGGTTTCTCTCCCCCGCCCAGGAGTCCGACTCGTCCCGGCCGTAGTCCTCCTCCTGTTCTAGACGGGATTCAGCTCAGCGGCCTACCCTGGCCTCCTGCAGGCTTTTCATCGGCCACGTTTGGCCTTGCTCCGCACGGGTCAGCCGTTTCATCCCGTTCCCCATCGACCTCAAGGTCACCCCATCATCGCCCGTGATGGGTCGGGTCTCGTTTCTGTTCTGGAGCCGACCATCCCTGGTCGCGCCTCCTGGCGCCGTGCGTCCTGCTGCGAGGGAGGAACTTCCCCAGGAGATCCCCGTGGCCCGTCCACCGGCTCGAGTCAGGACGTCCGTTCCGACCCGTGCAATTAACCGTTTCCCAGCTCCCGAAAGGTAGTTTAGCTGGCTTCGCGCTGAAGAGCCGGATGCTCACCTGGGAACAATTCGAAAGAGAGGCCCCCGAAATGGCGAGCTTCGGAGCGCGGCGTATGTCTGAAAGGGTGATGTACATCGGAACGGTCAGGAAGAACGGATATCCCCGGGTCCACCCCTTCACTCCATTCGTGAGCTCGGGGCACCTCTTCGCTTATATGGAGCCCACCTCTCCGAAGGCGCACGACCTGGAACGGGATGGGAAGTACACCATCCATTCTCTGGTAAAGGACTGGAACGGTTCCGACGGTGAATTCGCCATAACGGGGAGGGCCGTCCGGGTACAGGACGAAAAGGTCCGAGCCTTGGCCGCTTCAGGGTGCCCCTACACGCCCGCAGACAGGTACGTCTGCTTTGAGTTCTACGTGGAGGAGTGCATGACGAATCGCTACGTCGGAGGGAAGCCTCAGCCGACCCGCTGGAAAGAACCGGCAGGCTCGAAGAGCTGAGGGAAATATTCCCTCTCTGCCTGCAAGACCTTCCCCTCAGTCCTGGACCTACGGTACGCCTCCAGGGGCTCCTGGTTCAGCGTGACGAAGGTGGGCCCCCACTTGTAGATGCTGAGGTACCGGTCCGATTCTTCCACCTCCCCCAGGACGTACTTGGTCGCCGCAACCGCTTCGATCGAGCTCAGCATTCCAGCCCTGGAGTAGTTGGTGGGGTTCGCTGCCAGGAGTATCGGGAGCCTGCGATGCTTCCCGCCCAGCCTCCTGAAGAACACCTCCTGGGCCTGGTTCCAGGAGCAGTCGACCACAAGGACCGCCTTTGCCCCTCTGTCCGGAGGGGATAGGACCCTGTGCGCCCAGGGGTTTAGCACGATTACCTTGTCCGAGGCGTGGAATTTCCTGCTGACCCCTCGGGCGAGGTCCATGTTGATCATCTTCCTTGCGGTGCACTTCGTGGGGTCGTCCTGGCCCATCTCGAGTGCGAAAACGCCTAGGACCATTCTTCTGCTCTGTGATGCGCCCTAAAGGCGTCCCTTATGGTAGTGTCGGTAGTGTCGACTCGGCCGACACCCTTGACGCCGACTTGGCCCCTGCCAGTTCCAAGGACCCATCTGATTGTCTCCCTCGAATACTGAGGGTACTTCGACGTCAATTCTGCTAGCTGTCTACCCTGTTCGTAGTGCTCTTCGCGGATGCGCGAGAAGTCTTCCGGAGTGACCTTGCTCCCGAATCTTCCGAAAACATCCCTAAGTCGTCGCTCCGATGCTTCTTCATGACCTCGTTGCCTTCAATGATGGTGTACGGAATATCTAGGATAATCTTCCGATCATGTCTCTCTCGCCTTCCTGCTTCCACTTCTTTCCTAAAGACGGCCAGCATATCGTTTCCAGTTGTCTTGCCCTCGTAGTAATCTATCGCTGCGCGTGCCTCGTTTGCTTTCTTGTACAGAAACGGCAGCATGCATCTCAGAGCCTTCTTCACCGATTCGAACCGACTGACTGCGACGGTGTTTGCAGTTCCCTTGGAGGCTTTCATCATGTTGCTGGTCTTGATTCCGCGTCTGAGAAGGAAATCCCGAATGTTTGCTATCTGTTCGATCGATTGGTTTGTGAAGATCAACGAGAGACTCACCTTGAAAGGTCTGTTTGAGATGTCCGAGGTAGCGATGTTGCCGTCGCCATCGAAGTAACCAGCCACCTGCTTCCATGAACTGTACGGTTTCGTAATGCGCTAGGTGCCTAGGCGACTTAAGGAGCAAGGATTAATACACTAGACGTGTGTAGGATGGTATAGGAGTTGATCTAGTGGCCATGCCACAAGCGTTTCGTATTAATCAATGCTGACCTAGGGGCTGAAGAGGACCTCCTGAAGAAGCTCAGGGAGATCCCGAACGTCAAGGAAGTCTATGTAGTCTACGGCGTCTATGACATCGTAGCGAGGGTGGAGGCGGACACAATGGAGAAGGTCAAGGAGACGATAACCTGGCACATACGCCGCCTCGACAAGGTGAGGAGCACCCTCACCATGATCGTGGTCGAGGCATAGAAGCAGTCAGCTTCCCACGTTAAAATAAGCCGAGCGCCCCACTCTGTTTCGTGCGCTGCCTGGTTGGCATCGACGACACCGACTCGTCCCGGGGGTACTGCACGACTTACCTCGCCTACAGGATCGCCTGTGACCTCCGACCGGACGTCGTCGTCCTCCCGTACCCCAGGCTCGTGAGGCTCAACCCCAACATCCCGTTCAAAACAAGGGGGAACGCAGCGGTCTCTCTACACATAGAAACCGGAGACGGTGACCGCGCCTTCGAAATCATTTCTGCCAAGGTAAAGGAGCTCTCGGACGTGAAGGGGGGCGCCAACTCGGGGGTGGTGTTCCTTGACAAATCCCACACCGCTTCCAGGTTCGAGCCTCTGTACCTTGAGGCGCTGACCGGACTCGTGAGCCCCCACCGCGTCAGGCGAATGGTCAGGGAACTGGGCGCGAGGAGCCTGGAGCTGGGGAACGGAATGGGACTGGTCGGCGCAGCGAGCTCCCTTGGATTCAGCACGAAGTTTGACCACACCTTCGAGCTCATCGCCTACAGGCGAAAGGAGTTCTGGGGGACGAGGCGCGTCATCGACAGCGCCTCTGTCAGAGAGACTGACGCGAAGACCTTCCCGCACACTTTCAACAACTACGACTACCAGAAGCGGAAAGTACTGATCGCGCCGCACGGCCCCGACCCCGTCTTCGCTGGCATCAGGGGGGACTCGCCGCGTGCAGTCTTGGACGCATTCGGCACGATCCGATTTGACGAGCCTCTGCAAGGTCACATGATCTATGCCTCCAATCAGCACACCGATGCTCACCTGCAAACGGAGCTCGAATGGAAGGTCTACTCGTCGGGGTGGCTTGATGGCACCGTCGAAGAGGTGACGGTGGGCGCGGGGGGGCACGTGTACATCAGGCTCGAGTCAAACAGAAAGAGCTGGAACGTGGCGGCATACGAACCCACCGGCGATCTGAGGAGGACGGCCAGGCTGCTTCGCCCGGGGGACAAGATCAGGGCCTTCGGAGGCATAAGGAGAGCCACGTCGCTTCATCCGGCAGTGCTTAACATGGAGAAGCTCGAGTTGACCTCGGCGGGCGGGAGGAAACGCGGTATCTTGCTGGGGACCTACATCTCATCCCCCCGAGCGAACCGACACCTCACGAAACCCCTGGTCAGGTATGGTAGAGAAAGACGCACGAAGGAAGCAGCGATTGTGGGCTGGCTGAAGGGAGCGCCTACACAGCCGCTAGTGCGCGCTTGAAGTCCTCGATCAGGTCCTCGACGTCCTCTATCCCCACAGACACCCTCACCAGGGTCTCGGGTATGCCTGTCAGGGCCCTCTCCTTCGCAGACAACTGGGTGTGCGTCATGTTGTACGGCTGAGACACCAGGGTCTCCACGCCCCCGAGGCTCGCGGCCAGGGTGGCGACCTTCAGGGAGTCGGTGAACTTCATGGCGTCCTTCGTCGTGCCCTTGATCTCGAAGCTCAGCATCCCGCCGAAGCCCTTCATCTGCTTCTTCGCGAGCTGGTACTGCGGGTGAGTCTTCAACCCGGGGTAGTGGACCTGCGCTACCTTCCTGTGAGTCGATAGGAACTCCGCCAGGCCCATCGCGGTGGCGTTCTGCTGCCTCACCCTGATGGCCATTGTCTTCATCCCCCGCAGGATCAGCCAGGCCGGGAGAGGATCGAGGGTCCCCCCGAAGTCCCTTCGCATCATCTTGATCTTGTGAATGTTGTCCCTGTCTGCCACAGCAGCGCCAGCGATCAGATCTGCGTGCCCGTTGATGTACTTCGTCACGCTATGAAGGACGACATCTGCCCCCAGGTCGATGGGGTTCTGGTTGATGGGAGAAGCGAAGGTGTTGTCCACCATGAGGACCGCGCCGTTCGAGTGGGCGAGCTTCGCCGCCCTCCTAATGTCGACGATCTTCAGCGTTGGGTTGGTGGGGCTCTCGACGTAGACGATGCGGGTGTTCTTCTTTACCCCTCGCTCCAGCGCAAAGTCGGAGCCCTCGACCAGGGTCGTGTCGAATCCGATGTCCGGGAGGATGTCATGTAGAAGCGCATAGGTCCCCCCATAGAGGTCCTTGATAGCCAGGGCATGGACCCCCTTCTTGAGGAGCGATAAGACCGAAGTCGAGATTGCGGCCATCCCGGACGAAAACCCGGCCCCGTC
>Ga0187770_10001172_pt1 | contig 13701 bp, 10 predicted proteins | sample 0116_SJ02_MP02_2_FD_133154 | JGI IMG/M metagenome (GOLD analysis project Ga0187770, IMG submission 133154) | Tropical peat soil microbial communities from peatlands in Department of Meta, Colombia - 0116_SJ02_MP02_20_MG | ecosystem: Environmental > Terrestrial > Soil > Wetlands > Peat | place...
CATGCACACCTCATTCGGCTTACCGCAATCATCTTTTTCGTCCAAGAGCTTGGCCTCGTGGCGGCAGAAGCAGGTGGAAACCGCAATGGGGTCATAGCGGTCTATATAGGCAGAGACTTGATTATACGTATGGATCTTGGAACCAGACCGGATGGTCTCCCCTACGGGAATCACCCGGTTCGGGGGAAAGGTAATTGTCAGGGGACCGCGGGTTTTGTCAACGGCTTGCTTGTACGCATGAATCAATCTAGCTATTCTCCGGTCCCGGTCTGTGCTGGTTCCTCGCATTAGTTGAAACTCAAAGATACCGGGAACAAATGGAGGGCCCACGTAGTAACGATTTCCATCGGCTTCAAAGGAACTGCAAAGCCCCCTATTGGCCATGGATTCAAGTAACACTTTCATCTCCTCTTCGTTCTTTCCAACCTCTTTCGCCATCGCATTGGCCGCCGTCGGTTTGGAAGGCATGGCGGCGGCCACCATCGCCTCTTCTGGCGTGAAGAGCTCTTTAGCCAAAACATAGAACTCGGGGATGTCCATTCCCGGATAACGACCTCCCCTGCGGGCCATTGTTTCGCACAATTTGCAGTACACTTCGTCGGTCATTTACAATTCTCCTTTCTTTTGAAAAACTTTTTCAAAGAAAAAATCTCTTTGATCGGGCGCTATCAGCTTTCTCCATTCTGTTCCATGGTAATGGTTGCCCTGATTTGTTTATCCGGCATGAAGCGAATCTTTAACCGGGCATTTGCGGGAAGATCATGAAGAATTTCCTTCATTGCTTTCCATGACTCTCCGTTCGTGCAGTTCCAGAAATCAAAATGGATGGGACTCCGTACGTCAAGAAGAACCACTTTGCCAAAAAGAAAGAAGAATCTGGATATTCTGATAGCAATAAGGCCCCTTAGTCTTTGAGAATTAAGGTGCAGATGAACCTTGCTTCGTAGTTCCCGATCCTTTCGTTCTTGCCAGTTCAAAGCGAGAATGATAGAAAGAAAAAGCCCTATTCCAATCGAAAACCCGATAAATGGCATCATCCCGTGTTCGCTTCGCGACGGAGATTCTATGAGCAGTGGCTACTTACTTATTTATAAGTAAATAATCCGGGGAAAAAAATTACTCCTTGCTTGTCAAACGCCTGATTTGAGCCATTGCTAAATGAAGGCAGGAAGATCCTGCCGCCCTGGTCATCTGCAAAGCCCCTTGTAAGCTGGAGAGGATTAAAATGGCTTGATCCCTAGCCTCGCCCGGAAAGGAAAAAAGGCGTCTTTCCCGTCCCTCTTCGAGAACTCCTACCATCCAAACCAGAATATCAGCGACAAATTTCTGCGTTTCTGCCTGCATCCCGGGGGGCAGAGTCTTGAAATCTGTTTCCAGGGCTCCCCCCAGGCAAACCTGCTGCCCTGCCTCCAGAAACCTCAAATACTGGCTGAAAAAAGCTTCGAGTTTTTCTGCCGGAGGCCTGGCAATCATCCGTTGATCTTGAGTCCAATTTGCAAATCGCTCTCTTGCCCGCTGAATAATGGCCACGCCTAGATCAGCCTTGGCAGGGAAATAATAATGCACGGCAGCGTTTTTTATTTTCAGGACCGAGGAAATATCCGCATAGCTGAAGCCGTTAAACCCACGGGTCAATAAAAGGTTCTCGGCGAGGTCGAGGATTTCAACTTTGGTGTCTTTTTGGGGGTTCATTTTTTTACTCTAAAATAATTTTATTTACCAATAAGTAAGTTGTCAAGCAAAAAAATCCCCCCCCCACAAATGATCCTAAGCTATGGAGAATGAACAAGATTTTCCCTAGGGGGAATTTTCTGGGATAGACTTCGGATACAGCCAGGGAGAAAGAGACCGGGGGAAGGCATTTTCCGCCTTCCACCAGGGGGTTAACTCCTTTAACTGCTCGTCAAAACGGATCTCCCGGATCTTTTAAACTCGCACTTGCCCTTTATCCAGGACTACCTGTCCGTCGAACTCGATGACCGCGTCTTTGAAGATGGCATCGATATGGTTGGGGGCCAGGACCTTTCCGCCAATGGCATAGCTGCTCCCTATGCCGCAATGAGCATTTCCCAGGCGTCCCAGGTCCTCGAGATTGGTGGCGCAAAGCCGGCTACAAGGATTGAGCCCGATCCCGAACTCGGCAAAGTTGTAGGCCTTCCGATCCCCCAGGGCTTCCATGATCTGGCGGAACTTGGTTGCCAGAGCGCCTCCCCGAATGTCCTTCACCTCCCCTTCGCGGATGATCAAGGTAATCGGCTCCGCGGAAGTAACTCCCACGGACATGACCCGAACATCGATGACCGCCTTGCCCTCCACCGTTCCTTCGACCGGCGAGATATTGATCTCGCTGTCCGGAAAGGCGGCAAACTGGCCCGGCTCCCGGAAGAGCCCGGTCTCATACTGAACCGGCCTTCGGGTGACATCTCCCCGGATGTCAGTCCCTAAAGGGGAGGTGATGCGAACGGTCTTGCTTTTGGCCAGAATCGCCCCCAGCTTTCGTCCCAGTCGATCACACTCTTCGTAGTCCGCATAGATCGCGCCGGTACACAACGCATCCTCGGTCACTTCACACATGGTGGCCCCCCTGGCCCCATTCTTGATGGCCTGGATGCGCGCATCGGTGTGGGTTTGAGAATAGGTGGTGGGAAGGAAAAAAACATCGGCCTTGGAACAGGCGGCCACCACCGGAGCCGGCGGCTGAGCGCCGTGCACCCCGGGAGGCGGGATCATAACGATAATCGGAACCCCGCCAACCCCCACGGTGGCCGCGGCCAGAGCTTCGGCAATGCGCAGCTTGTTCGTATCTGTGGAGATCACGACATTCTCCCCTTTCTTGACGCCAGCGCATTGCTGCACGGCCTTCATGGCGCCGCGCATCATTTCAATGGAACTGCTGACGGAGGGGATGTAGTGGAGGTAAGAGATGGGCCATTCATTGTTAGACATTTTGGTCTCCTTTTCAAAAGTCAATAGACTGGTAAGAGGTTCTTATCTGCAATCCATCGGCGCGTTCGGGGAACCCGCCCTGCTTCGCTATGCTCGTATCAACCAGCCGGTAGGCTTTTCCGCAAATTGCTATTGTTCCAACCAACCCTTTTGAAAATAATCCTAATTATTTTTTCAGGCCCAGGATGCGGCCGGGATTGGTAATCGTCATGATCCGAATTTCCTTTGGGGAAAAGCCGTACTGAAGCATCTCCTTTATGTACCAGGCCATGACCTTCACCGGTGGAGGATTCACAACCTGTCCGGAATCCGTGCTCATGATGCAATACTCGGGGCCGATCGCCCGGATGGCATCCCCCAGGGCGCTTGGCGGCAGGGGGTTGGCCACCTGAGGAGTACAGTCATTAAAAACGTGTTCCAGGTAAGTGGCGCCCCGGGACAAGGCCGCGCGCATCTGGCCGGCCGAGTAATTGACAAAAGAGGCCACGGGATGAGTGACGACGATTTTGTCGATGCCGGCCTTTTTGGCCTCCGGGATAAGGGCCAACCCTTCTTCGGGAGAGAGATGACCGGTGGCCAGAATCATCCCGTTCCTGGCGATGACCTCGAGGATCGGACCTAATTCGGAAACCAAACTACCATCCTCCCGGAGGATGGAGATTCCCTGGATATCTTTGGGCATGGACTTGGCAAACATGGGTACATGGTCCACGTATTTCAGGTAATTGGCGGCATGAGTGGTGGGCATCCAAACTTCTTTTACCCCGAGTTTGGCCGCGCACTCCACGGCGTATTTATTGAGCCCTCCCACATGCCAGTTGAGGGCTACTCCTCCGAAAACAGGAAAGCCGGCAACGTTCTGGGCGATCTGGGCCCGGTCCCCGGTGATCGTGGCGTGGCTCTTGATCAGGACGGCCTTCATGCCTGCCCGCTTGGCCTGGCGCGCCACTTCGATATCATTCAGGAGCCGGGGGTAGATATCCGGACCGGTATGAATATGAAAGTCAATTGTCCCCCGAACCATTTCCCTGGCCTTCTTTTCCAAGTTGCCTTTTGAGACCATACCTCCCCCTCCTTTTTATTATTGGATCATCCTCTTTAGATTAACCAAAGACGAAAGAACCGGTAAATGAACAGTTACTTCGGGAGCCCGGAGCGAAAGTCATCTTGCTTGCAATCATAAGACAGGTATCTCTCCTTAGCCGGGCGGCTTGCGGTGAGTCTTTCGACCCGGAGCCGGACTATTTCCCTAAACCGGGAGTGTGAAAGGCCGTTTTTCAGATAGACCTTCCGGCCTGGAAACCCTCCTGGACGGCTTCCAGGATGTTTCGCGGTTGAATGCAGTCGCCGATCTTGATTACCGAAAACCCGGCCGAGACGAGTTCATCGTACAGTCCATCGTTGGGGTCGGCCCCCACTGCGCCTACGACCGTGCCCGCCCGGAGCCGAATTTCCTCTTTTCCCCGTTGCAGGATCGCGGTATTCCCCTCTACCCTGTCGATATTGGAACCGGTGAAGACCTTAACCCCGTTTTTCTTGAACTTTAAATTGAAATAGGCTTTGGTGTCGGCATCCCCGCCCGTACCGATCTCGGGAAGGATTTCAACCACGATGACTTTTTCCCCTGACTCGCTCAACAGGTCAGCGGCTTCGCAACCCACGAGCCCGGCCCCCAGGACAAGGACCGGTTCCTGAAGGCGACTCCTGCCCCCGAGGACCTCCCAGGCGGAAGTCATCCGCTCCTCTTCCAAACCCTTGATATTAGGCCTTCGGGGACGGGCTCCCGCGGCCAGAAACACAACATCGGGGCCATATTCTTTCAAAAAGGCAGTGGTTGCGCTTCTGCCCTTGAGGATTTTTACACCGCTCCTTTGGAGACGACCCTGGAGGAAGCTGCGGAAATTTTCGATTTCCTTTCTCCCCGGAGGAAGGGATGCCAGATTCAACTGACCGCCCAGTTCTGAATTTGTTTCCATCAGAAGAACCTGATGACCCCTCTCCCGGGCGGCGTGTGCTGCTTCCATCCCCGCCGGTCCCCCGCCAATGACCGCCAGCCGAACAGGCACAGCGGCTTTGGAGCAAGAAAGCTCTTCTTCCCGTCCCAGGGTAGGGTTGACCGAGCACCGGATGTCGAGTTGCTGAAAGATGCGCCGGTAACAGCCCTCGTTGCAGCCGATGCAGGGACGGATCTCCTCCTCCTTCCCCTCAAAAGCTTTCCGGGGAAGATAGGGATCAGCCAGGAGGGCCCGTCCCATGGCCACCAGGTCCGCCTGCCCCCCGGCGATAATTTCTTCAGCCACAGCGGGATGATTGATTCTCCCCACAGCCATAACCGGAATCCGCAGAGCCTTCCTCATCTCCGCAGCTAAGGGAGCCAGACACCCGCGATCGGTCATCATGGGCAGGGTCCGCAGAAACTTATGGGCTTGAGAGAGGTCTTCCGACTTTTTGCCCCCCACCGTCCCGGCGGAGACTACGATGCCGTCAATTCCGGCATCCTCGGCCAGGCGGGCTATCTGGATCATCTCCTGGATCCCGAGGCCTCCTTCGATGTACTCATCCCCGCTGATTTTGATGGTTATGGGAAAATCCCGGCCCAGCCTTTCTTTTGTCCCCCGCACGATTTCCAAGAGGAACCGAGTTCGACCGGCCAGGTCACCCCCATATTTATCGGTGCGTCGGTTGGAAAGAGGAGAAAAAAATGAAGGGACCAGGTAACCGTGGGCGCAGTGAAAGTCAACCCCGTCAAAACCGGCCTCCTTGGCCCTGGCTGCGGCCAGGATATGCTCTTCGATGAGGTTCTGAATCTCCTCCGGAGAAAGAGCGCGGGCCACTTCCGCGCCCGCGTAAGGGGCAATGGCCGATGGGCCAACCGTCGGCATTCCGCTCAGTTTGGAGGAGGCCCTCCAGCCGGCGTGGTGGACCTGGATGAAGATCTTGGGCCCATCCGGGATGGAGCGTATAGCCCGGGTGAGATCCCGCAGCCCCCTTATCTGGGCAGCGGTACAGAGCCCGAGCTGGTTTTTATACCCCCGGCCTTCGGGGGTGAAAAAAGTTCCTTCCACCAAAATGAGTCCCACCCCGCCCCTGGCCCGCTCTAGGTAATGGCGGATCAAACGTTCCGTCATAAACCCTTCTTCGGTGGCATAGTTCATGGTCATCTGGGACATGACCAAACGGTTCTTCAGGGTGAGGCCGCCAAGGGAAAGGGGAGTAAACATCCGAGGGTAAGGCATTACTCGACTCCTTTACATCTTCAAACTTGTCTGCTGTATGAAAAACCTTCGAAAATTGCCTGGAACAATTTTCAAAACCCTAAATTTTAGGTTCCGGGAACAGCAAGCCGTGCCGATAGCCGAGGCCCGGAGGCAGTTGCTTCAGGCGCAAAGAGGATTCCTGCGTCAGGTCGGCTTTGGATAAGATCTCTTTCTTTTTCATGGAGGCCAATAAAACACCGGCTTGGGAAACTTTTCCGATCAAAATGAAGCCGGTCACCCTCCCATCCCGAAGAAGGACCTTACGATAAAAATCCGCGCCTTCTTCCCGAAAAACCTCTCCGTCCGTCTCGCCGGAATTGCCCGCGGCCATTACTGGAATTCCGGCGAGTTGAAAGGCGTTCAAGGGCAGGTTATGGACGGAGGAAACCCTTCCTCCGGCCATATTCATTCCTGCCACCGTCCCCTGACGCGAAGCTGCCGGCCAGGTGGCATTATTTATCTTTTCTCCAGTGATAGAATCCGAAGTGACGGCCACATCGCCAGCAGCATAAACTCCGGGGATGTTCGTCTCCATGAAGGGATTGACAGGAATACCCATCTCCAGGACAATTCCCGAGCCGGTAAGGAAAGCGGTATTCGGCTTTACGCCCACGGATTGAATCACCGTCTGAGCGGGGAGTATCCGGCCGTCTCTCACTCTCACTGCGCATACCCGGTCGGCTTTCCCCAGAATCTCTTCCACTCCGACACCGGTTTCTACCCGAACTCCCTTCCGACCCAGCAGGTCCACGAGGAAAAGAGAGGCCTGGGCATCAAACATCCGGGGAGCAAGCCTATTTTCCTTTTCCAGAATCGATACCTCGATTCCGCGCTCCTTCAGGTGTCCGGCGATCTTCAAACCGATGAACCCGCCTCCGATAATGATGGCCTGGCGCAGGGTCGGAATTGCGCCCAGAATCGCCTCCCCATCGCTGACCTGCCGGATGGCCTGGACCCCTTTCAGTCGGGCCCCGGGAATGGGCAGAGAGATGGGTGAAGACCCGGTGGCGATGAGGAGCCGGTCATAGGGAATTGTTTCTCCTTTCTCCAGGATCAGCTTCTGCGAGGAGGTTTCAACGGCAACGGCTTTCCGGCAGAGGCGCAAATCGACCCGGTTCATTTTATCCCAAGAGGGGTCCCGAAAGCGGATGGCCTCCCGGGAAACTTCTCCCCCGATCCAATGGGTAAGCATTACCGGGGAGCGGGCGACTTCCCCTTCCTCCGTAACCAAAAGAATAGGAGAGGCAAAGTCTCTCCGGCGAATCGCCTCGGCGGCAAAAACCCCTGCGGGCCCCCCTCCAATGATGACGTATCTCACCGCTTTCTTCCTAAAACCCCGCTCAGCCTGGAAAGAGCGGTCTCATCCCTGACCGGCAGGTAGAAATTTCCTATCGCTTTCGATAACCCGGAGTAAAAGAACTCTTCCGCTTTTTTGCTGCCCTGGATGGGCAGAGCAGGATCGGATACAGTTGGAAATCCCAACGTCAACGGCGCCAGAATTGACAAAACATTCGGAGATTCTACCAGGACGGCCATAGGCAGGTCAAATATCGATCGATCCCATTTCTCCCGGAGGGTATGACCGACCCGGATTAGACCTTTGGTCCCGCATAGGGAAATGGAAAGAAGGCCTGAAATCTCGCTTAAAGCCGCGGCCATCTTTTGCATCTCCCTGGACCGCGGATATTCCCTCTCGGCGAGGGTGATCAGCACCGGCCGGGGAAAATCGGGAAAGTCCGGAGGGATGATCCATCCATTCTTTTCTTGTTCTTGCTCCGCCTTGTAAAACGGAGGATGAAGGAGGGAAAGGATATCGCGGGTAAGTTCAGCGACGATCAGCGGGTAGGCCGCAGAATTCAATGAGCGCCAGAGGAGGACCTCAGGGTCTACCCCTTCGTCGTCTTCCCAATCTAGAAGGCCGAAAAGTTCGCCCAGGAGAGGACCACATCGACTCCCCGAACCCCGTCGGGGAAAGACTCTTTCAGGAAGGAGGGACGAAAAAATAAGCGATGGTTGACCGGCCAGGGGGTCCAGAAGCTTGGCCGTTTCCTTCTCCAGAAAGGAAACGAGATCTTTCTCAGGAATCCCGTATTTACGGGCCAGGTTTCTGGTCGGGGTTATGCATAGGGACCCTGCGGTCTCATTCCTTTTCCTGAATTCGCCCACAGCCCGGGTGAAGGATTTCAGGACCGGGACAAATTCCCTGGCCGCAAGCCGGCAAAGGTTTCCCGCGACGAGAAGGTCAGATTCCGCTCCACAAAGGGCTTGGGTCTCTTCAAATGGGCTGATCCGACAGGGACCCCGGAGGCAATCGGAACAGCAGAGCCCTAAAAGGCCGTAGCCGCAGGGGGGATATTCCCGATTCCCTTGATCACCCGGGTTCATGGCTCCCCCTGGACTGAAGGAGATAACGTCGCTTTTTCTCCCACGAGAATCTGGAGATCTCCTGGAAGACCAAAGCCTGACTCTGGCAGGCTTTAACGCAAGGGGGAACTTTTTCGTCGGGGCAAAGATCGCATTTGCTCATCGGCCCCCCTTCCCGATCCAGTGCGGGGATACCAAAGGGACAGGCCAGCAGGCAGGAGCCGCATCCCACGCAGGTTTCCGGGTGATATTGCACTCCCCTTCCGTCCTCTTTACGGCGGATGCTGCCGGAGATGCAAGCTTCGACGCAGGGGGCTTGGGAACACTGCTGGCATTTCCATATCCAGGGAGTGCCGCGGGAAAAGAAGGGCGAAATCCTTTTCCGCGGTTTTCCCGGCGGAAGGCAGCGGGCGTCTCTCGCACCCAGAGAATTTAACTGGCAGGACAGGACACAGGAGAGGCACATCAGGCAGCGTTCGGGGTGGAAAAAAATTTTGCGAATCATGCCAGCCCCAGGTCGCGCAGCTTCCCGGGGGTTGGCTGCCCCGTTTTCTTGTCCCACCCCCGCGCTTCATAGTAATCATCGAGCACCCGATCATAGTCCGCCCGGTTCAGCTTTGCTCCCTTAGATGGGCCGTCAGGAGTCTCCTCCTGGAAGAATCGCTGCGGCGGATAGTCTGACTCCCGCCCGAACCCTTCCCTCAGGTTGAAGAGCTTTTCCACATTGTATACCCGCTCTCCGCAACGGAGCAGAGAATCGGCCGTAAAGGGAAGTCCGGTCACCGCTACCAGGGTTTCATTCATCAGCTCCAACCCCCTCTTAATGAGCATCGGGAAACTGCGAGACCGGTACCAGGCGAACTTGCATACTCCCGCCAGATCGGCCAGAGTCACCCAGTCTTCGCTCCAGGCGACCATCTTTCCTTTGCCCTCCAGCGCCTCCAAACGGGAGACGGAAGCGGTCCCGAAGAAAGCTTCTGCCTCTTCGGGTTTGATGAACTCGTCGATGTAGGGAAACCCGCGCAGGTGGCAGGAGCCCCGGGTGGCGACGGAGTAAGTGAGGGCCCGCGTCACATATCCCCGGGGGTCGGAAGCATCCACTTCCAGACCCTTGACGTGAATGGCGTAATACCCGGCATTCAGCCTTTCCCCCATGATTTTCGTCCCCTCGGCGAGAAGGTCTCCAAACCCCCGCCGGTAGGCGATCCCCTCGATGAAATGGAGGAGCGCTCCGCCGTTACCAAAGGCGAGGTCCACCCCATCCACCTGATCTTTTTTCAAAATACCCCGTTCATACAGCTCCATGGCCATGGCGATGGAAGAGCCGGCGGTCTGGGCATCGATTCCGTATTCGTCACAGAGGTAATGCGCGCGGAGAATCACCGCCGGGTCGGTAATGTAAGTCTTGGCTCCCAGGGCATTGATCGTGTCATACTCCGGCCCTTTCGTATAAGTCGGCGCAAGGGGCCCTTCGGAGATGATCGAGTACCGCCGGCAGCGCACCAGACATCCCATGCAGCCCATCACCTTGTGCAGGAACTTCTCCCGGAAAGCTTCGCCGCTGATTTTTTCCCAGCCCTCAATCGTTCCCCTTTGAAAGTTCTTTGCCCCCCAGATTCCCAGCGTCTGGCGGTGGGCCACCAGGTTGGGGGTTCCCAGCCGGCGTAAGGTCTCCGTCCAAGCCTCCCCGTCGATAGTCGCCCGATACGAATCCAGGGCGGCCTTGAAACGCTCGGGGTCGGCAAGGCCCACATCGCGGGAGCCGCGCACGACCACAGCCTTCAGACGCTTCGCGCCCATCACCGCGCCGATCCCGCACCTGCCGCCGGCGCTCTCGCCGTCGGTGAGCACGCAGGCATAACGCACCCGATTTTCCCCTCCCGGGCCGATGGCGCAGATGTGGATGGTTTCATCGCCGATTTCCTCCTTAAGGCGTTCGCCGAGGGTGTGAATCCCCAGGCCCCAGAGGTGTTTGGCCCGGCGCAGTTCGGCGATCCCATCTTCAATCCAAAGGTACACGGGTTCAGGACTGATTCCCTTCACCACGATGGCATCAAACCCGGCATACTTCAGCTCCGGGGCCCAGTACCCTCCCGAATTCGCGTCTCCCAGCGCTCCCGTCAGGGGAGATTTTGCGGCTACAGTCAGGCGGCTGGCCGAAGGAGTGGGGGTGCCGTTCAATGGGCCGGCCGCAAGAATGACGATGTTGGCGGGAGAAAAGGGATCGATTCCCGGTTCCAGTTCATCCCACAAAATCCTTGAACTAAACCCTCTGCCCCCTATGTATTTTAAAGCGAAATCCCGCTCCAAGTCCTTTTTTTGGAGCGAACCTGTGCTCAGGTCGACGTAGAGAATTTGTCCGGCATACCCTCCGGCAAATGATCCCATCTTAAACCCTTTCCCTCATGGAGAATCTATTTATCCTCGCCGGAGTTCCGTAAAAATTCAGCGAACCCCTTCATCCGATGGTGGGCCATTTGGCCCGCATCCGTGAGCTTCAGAACCTTGGCCGGGCAGTAAAGGACGCACTGGGGGTCTCCCTGGCAGAGATCACATTTAGCAGCAAAGCCTTCGACCGGATCCAGGGTCATGGCCCCGACGGGACAGGCATTTACGCACATCGCGCATCCAATGCAGACTTCCTTCTGGACTTTCACCATCCCCTCGGGGTCCGGACGATAGAGGGCCCCGGTGGGACACATCTTCAGGCAGGGCGGTTCTTCGCAGTTCAGGCAGGTAACCGGTATGTCTTCCCCTTGGCCAAGGAGGATGACTTGAATGCGGGCGCGCCTGGGGTTTCCCACCGCGTGATGGTGCAGGGCACAAATCAGCTCGCACATCCGACAACGGCTGCAAATGTTCTCGGGGTCCTGCCGGTTCGCAAAGTAACCCACCCTTTTTCTACTCACCTTATCCTCCGGACAGGAAATACAGCAAATTGACTGTGTCCCCCTCCCCGAGCTGGATATCCCGCTGATTCAGGTCATTTGCTGTGAAGGTCCGGTTGTTAATCATGACCATCAGGCCGCTTAAGATTTTGTCCTCCTGGGGGTCGAAGAGGAGGCGTCTGAGTTTTCCTCCGTGCTCCTGAACCAATCGATCGAAGAGGTCCTTAACGGTAGACCGGCCTTCCTCTAACGTTAAACTCTGCCTTTTAAGGGAAAGACAGGATTGAAAGGCAGGACTGAATTCGACCTCAATTCTCACCTTCATTAAATCCAGACTCCGGGGGCGCGGGCTCGGTCATCACCAACCGGTGGATTGTCCTCCTTTAGTCGCTATTAAAACAAATAGCATCACGCAGGGTTCCGGCCCGCGATTCACCCAATTGTGGATCGTTCCTCTCTGAATCACTACATCGCCTGCTTTTAGGTGGACCTCCTCTTTATCCAGCTGCATCCACATTTCTCCGGAAACAACGATGGCATAATCAATCGAATCCGTTCGATGCCATCGAGCCGAACCCCCGGGTTCATATCGACCCAGGCGGAAAACGGACCCACCTGCCAAACTGGTCCCGATTTCCCAGGTGTTGGGATCTTCTTCGGTGAGCTCGGCCGGTAAATTTCTTGTCGCCCACAGCGGAAAAAATGAAAACCCCGGTCTTCCCGGAATGGCCTCGACCGCGCTGTCCGATTTGACCAGGCTCTTCCCCTCTTTATTATGGCCGGTGACTACCCTTCGAACCTTCACGACTTTCAATGACCTCCCGATTTCAGACATTTATCGATTTTTCAAAAATTAAACCATGCCCTTACCTCGTGGACATTCTAGAAATATCATCCCTGTTCTTCACCTTTCAAGCTGATCTTTTTTCCCCAAAAAGGAGATAGGAATTTATACCCGATGAAGGCGATGGCTAAAGCCAGTAAAGTCATGGCAACCGGACGGCCGACAATCAGGAAGGGGTTCCCCTTGAACAGCATCAATGTCTGGCGAACACTATTCTCGGTTGTCGGACCCAGCACGATCCCAATGATAAAAGGGGCGATGGGAAATTTCCATTTGCGGAGAAAATATCCTATGACCCCGGAAATGATCATGACCCAGACGTCAAAGATCGAGTTTCTGACACTATATATACCGAACAGGCAGATCAGACTGATCACCGGGATAATAACCGGCGGTCGGATGAGGGCAATTCTTCCAAAAAGTCCAACGAGAGGCAGGTTAAGGATCAAGAGCATCAGATTTCCAATATACATAGCCGCGATAAACGTCCAGAATATATCCGGTCGGGTGCTGAAGAGCGTGGGGCCGGGTTCAATATTGTGCATCCGCAACCCCGCCAGCATGACCGCACTGGGCGCCGCGAAAGGAATTCCTAAGGTCAGCAAAGGGATCATAGCCCCCATGACAGCACTATTGTTGGCGGCTTCCGGCGCTACCACACCTTCCACCGCCCCTTTCCCAAATTCCTGCGGGGTCTTTGAAATTCTCTTCTCCAGGGAATAGGATACAAAAGTGGAAATTACGGTGCACGGGCCAGGTAGAAGCCCAACAAAAAACCCTAAGATGGACCCCCTTAAAATGGGAAAAACGGAACGCCGGCCTTCTTCCCTCGTAGGGAATAAATTTCGCAAATGGACTTTCTTCACTTCCGGCGGCACATACTTTTCGACGGCAATATTCATGATTTCGGAAACGCCAAAAAAACCCATCGCAATGGGCAAAAAATCGATCCCCATCATCAATTCATCCCACCCAATCGTAAAGCGCGGATAACTATCCATCGGATTAATGCCAATGGCGCTGACAAACAATCCCAGAGAGATCATGAGCGCCCCTTTAAGGGGAAACTCTCCGGAAAGGTTGGACAACAAGACAAAAGCGAGAATCATGAAAGCAAGATACTCGGAGGGGCCAAAGGATAAAGCTGCATTTCCTAAAAGCGGTGCAAAGAACTGAAGCCCCATAATTCCAAGCGTACCCGCGATAAAAGACCCGATGGCCACCAGGGCCAAGGCTGCTCCGGCCCTTCCTTTCTTGGACATTTGGTAACCGTCGATGCAAGTGACCACGCTCGCCGCTTCTCCGGGTATATTGACTAGAATCGAGGTGGTCGACCCCCCGTACATGGCCCCATACCATACCCCCGTCATCATGATCAAACCGGTCGCAGGGCCATACTTTA
>Ga0187770_10001173_pt1 | contig 13697 bp, 14 predicted proteins | sample 0116_SJ02_MP02_2_FD_133154 | JGI IMG/M metagenome (GOLD analysis project Ga0187770, IMG submission 133154) | Tropical peat soil microbial communities from peatlands in Department of Meta, Colombia - 0116_SJ02_MP02_20_MG | ecosystem: Environmental > Terrestrial > Soil > Wetlands > Peat | place...
CGCATAATCAGCGGCCCGCACGCGTCGGAAATCGCGGGACGCATCTACCGCCGGTTGTACGATCGGAATTACTTTGCAGATTCCTCCGAGGATCCGCGCTACGCCGGGCCTATCGGCGCCAGCCAGTGACTTTTTCTCCTGCCTAAGTTGCTGTCATTCAAATCCTGAACCTTAGATCTTGTTTACTTGCGCAGAGCAGAAATGCGGTTTTTTGCTTCATTCTAGGCAAGGTCTGCGTTAGTCTTCCAATCGTTTGGAGGAAATCGGACGGGGTCCGGGGACATGAAAAAACGGCTCAAGCTGGCAGGCTGGCTGGGCTTGATTCTTGTGGGCGTGGCGTTCGATGGCTGGTCCTATTGCGTTCGCCGTTCCGCGGAGAGAAGGTACTTTGCCGAGTGTCTCTTTTCTCGCGAGGAAGCGCGGCGGGTGCAACAGTACTTTGTGATTTTCACGCAAGGAATCATCCCGGCGAGGCTCCCATTTGGAGCTCTGTTGCAAGAGTCGGGGATCGACCCATCAACAGCCTTGCGCCTGGTGGCATCCGCTCAAAATGTGTTCGATCTGCGCCACGTGCGCGCCGGGAACCGATTCGCTGTTGGGCGCTCAGTACTCGGAGAATTGCGCGCAGTGCGGTACTGGATTGACCCGGAGCGCGTACTTAACATCGCACTGCACGACAACGAAATCCACAGTGAGATCGAGTCGATTCCGTCACAGACGTTCATCGTAGGTGTTGCAGGTGGAGTTCATGGCTCTTTGTTTGAAGGCGTTCTGGACGCCGGAGAAAAGCCTGAACTTGCGTTGCGGCTTGCCGACATTTTCGGTTGGGACCTTGATTTTTACACCGACCCTCGTCCGGGAGACACGTTCCGCGCCGTGGTTGAGAAGAAGAGGCTCGCGAATGGCGACATGATTTCATACGGGCGCATCCTCGCTGCGGAATACGTCAATGGAGACCGCACTTTTCAAGCGGTGCTCTTTCACGATCCTTCGGGGAATCCTGCCTACTACACACCCGAAGGAAAATCCATGAAGAAAGCGTTCCTCCATTCGCCGCTCAAATTCGCTGCACCGATTACGTCGCATTTCAGCGCGAGCCGGTTTCATCCCATTTTGAAGGAGTATCGCCCGCACCTCGGAATTGACTACGCCGCACCCGTTGGGACTCCAGTGCAGGCTATCGGCGACGGCCGCGTGATCTTTGCTGGGCCAAAAGGCGGAGCGGGGAACCTGATCGAGATCCGGCATGCAAACGACTATACGACTTACTACATGCACCTCTCGCGCATTCTGGTGAAGGCGGGGGAACGCGTCCAACAAGGACAGCGAATTGGACTCGTAGGAATGACGGGGCTTGCTACGGGTCCGCATCTTGATTTTCGTGTGCAGAAACATGGCCAGTTTGTGAATTTCCTGCGCTTGCCGCTGCCGCCCGCAGAGCCGGTTGCGAAGAGTGCTTGGCCGGAATTCTGTGCGGCGCGCGATAGTGCGCTCACGCAAATGCGCGAGGCGTCGTCGCAGCGGGAAGCAGCGCTTGCCACCATTGCATCACCCGCAGCCAGTGGACAAACAGCAGTTTCCTCGAAACAATAACACGCCTATCGATCTCCTTCCCGGGAAGGAATCGTTTGGTCAATCGATGTGCGCGACACACTGCAGCGGGCGGCATCTTGCTTAAAGGCAGACAACACGCTTCACGTATGCGTAGGCTTTGATGAGGAACTACAGAACGTTCAAAAGCGGGGCGCCAAAAGAAAACGGCGCCACATTCTCACGCGGCGCCGCTGACAGAGACCAAATCTGCGAATTCTAGTTCTTCACTTCCCAGATATCGCCGGAGCGAAGGAGTTTCATCAGGTCTCCCTTGCCCTTCTTTGCTTGAACTTCTTGAATCTGGCTAGCGACAACGTCTTCGTAGCGAGGGACGTCGTCCCATGCACGCAGGACCCCGATGGGAGTTGGGAAGCCAGGTCTCAACTCCATGTGCGCAAGCAAGAAGGCATAAGCAGGCCGCGGATCCTTTTCGTCATGGACGAGCAAATCCTTCTCGGTAATTCCGTTGCCTAGTTGTACCACCTCGAGTTCGAACCCGTTTAAGCGGATGCCTTTGTCTCGATTCTTCCCGAAGATGAGTGGCTTGCCATGCTCCAGGAGAACGGCATGCTCCGAGCGGGCATCCTTCTCACGGACTTCGTCCCACGCCCCGTCGTTGAAGATGTTGCAATTCTGCAAGACCTCGATATACGCGGAGCCTCGATGGGCCACGGCCTTCTTCAGCGTCTCCTTCATGTGCTGTTGGAACACATCCACCGAGCGCGCAACAAACGTGGCTTCAGACCCGATGGCCAGAGAAATAGGATTGAACGGACGGTCGGCTGTGCCGAAAGGAGTGGTCTTCGTTACCTTCCCGAGTTCGGAAGTTGGAGAGTACTGTCCTTTGGTCAACCCATAGATCCGGTTGTTGAACATCAGGACCTTGATGCCGACGTTGCGCCGCAGCATGTGGATCGTGTGGTTGCCACCGATGGAAAGAGAATCACCGTCGCCCGTAGCGACCCAGACCTCGAGGTCCGGCCGGACCATCTTGATGCCGGAGGCAACTGCCGGTGCGCGGCCATGAATCGAATGAAATCCGAAAGTGTTCGTGTAGTACGGGAAGCGGCTTGAGCAGCCAATTCCGGAGACCACCACGAAGTTTTCTCGAGGAATGCCGGCTTCCGCGAAGACAGTCTGCACGGCGGAAAGAATCGCGTAGTCCCCGCAGCCGGGGCACCAGCGAACTTCCTGGTCCGTCTGAAAATCTTTCTTGGTATAGGGCGGCAAGGCAGCGGTCGTCATGTGGCGTCTCCTTCGATTCCTGCCAGGCTCAACTCAGCACCTCTTCGATCTTTCGTTCGATCTCGGATTGCTTAAAGGGCTTGCCCTGGATCTTGTTGAGCTGCTGCGTTTCCACCAGGCACTTTGCGCGCAACCAGAGCGAGAGCTGCCCCATGTTCATCTCCGGCACGAGGATCGTCTTGTAGCGCTTGAGAACCTCAGCGACATTCTTCGGGAGCGGATTCAAGTATCGCAGATGCAGGTGCCCGATCGTCCGTCCTTTTGTTCGCTGAGCCTTGACCGCGGCCGCAACTGGGCCGTGCGTCGAGCCCCAGGAAACGACCAGCAAATCCCCGCAATCATCACCTTCCGGCACTGCCGCTGGAATGTCGTTGGCAATCAATTCCACCTTCTCTGCGCGCAGCCGGACCATGTGCTCGTGGTTGAGTGGTTCGTAGCTCACGTTTCCAGTCACATCCTGCTTTTCCAAACCACCGATGCGATGTTCGAGTCCCGGTGTGCCTGGAACCGCCCAGGCGCGCGCCAGCGTATCCGGGTCACGTTTGTAGGGGTGAAAACCCTCCGCCTTGGTTTCGAACCGAACGGGGAAGTCCGGCAATTCCGACAATTGCGGAACCCGCCAGGGCTCCGAGCCGTTGGCGAGATATCCATCGGAAAGAACGATCACGGGCAGCATGTGCTTGAGGGAGATGCGGCAAGCCTCAATTGCAATCCAAAAGCAATCGCCCGACGATGCGGGAGCGAGAACGGGAATGGGAGCTTCGGAATTGCGCCCAAACAAGGCTTGAAGCAAATCGGCTTGCTCGGTCTTGGTTGGGAGTCCCGTTGATGGACCGCCGCGCTGGATGTTGCAAACGACCAAAGGCAGCTCCACCATCACAGCCAGGCCGAGGGCTTCAGTTTTCAGAGCCATGCCTGGGCCTGAAGTCGTGGTTATGGCAAGCGCACCCGCGTATGATGCACCGATGGCCGACGTGATCGCCGCAATTTCGTCCTCAGCCTGAAATGTAATCACGCCAAATTCTTTGTAGCCGGACAGTTCCTGAAGGATTTCGGAAGCAGGCGTGATCGGATAGGAGCCCAGATACAGCGGGATGCCCGCTTTTTGCGAAGCAGCTACAAAGCCTAGCGCGAGAGCCGCGTTCCCGCTGATATTGCGATAGACGCCGGGCGCGAGCTTTGCCGCCGGAATCTCATAGCTCGTTTGAAAAGCCTCGGTGGCCTCGCAATAGCTGTAACCAGCTTGCAACGCCAAGCGGTTTGCTTGTGCGAGGACATGGTTTTTTTTGAATTTGTCGTCGATCCATCGAAGCGTCGCATCCATCGAGCGGTTGTAAAGCCAGTAGCACATGCCGAGCGCAAAGAAATTCTTGCAACGGTCCATGCTCTTGGCGTCCATCCCGAGCTCTTTCAGCGCGGCGCGCGTGAGCCTGTTCAGCTCAACGGGGAAAAGGCGGTATCCATCGAGCGAGTGATCCTGGAGCGGATTCGAAGCCATTTGCGCTTTGCGAAGTTCCGTCTCGGTGAAGCTGTCCACATTGGCGATCAAGATCCCGTTCGGTTTGAGGTCTGGCAAATTCACCTTGAGCGCAGCAGGGTTCATGGCAATCAAGGCGTCCACTGCATCGCCGGGAGTGTAGACATCCCTGGACGAAAAACGAACTTGATATCCGCTGACGCCAGGCAAGGTTCCCGCCGGAGCGCGAATTTCCGCAGGGTAGTCGGGAAACGTCGCCAGATCGTTGCCGTGAAGGGCCACAGTGTTGGTGAACTGCGTCCCCGTGATCTGCATGCCGTCGCCGGAGTCGCCGCAGAAACGAATCACCGCTTCTTCAATCACTTCGCGCTTGCGGTGTGGTACATCAGTGGTGGTTGTAGACATGATCTTTCAGCGTCTCCGCTTTCAATGGGGAGAATTGCGAGGATTGGCGCCCGATTTCCCCAAACTCTCTCCGGGGAGCATTGCCCCCTTTACAAAAGCGTAGCACAGCGGGAAGCAAGGTGAAAGAGCGTCGAGTCGCAGGTGTTGCCACGCGCGCTTCACAGAACGATTCGATTTGCGATCACGAGGAAGCATCAAGTGGGTAAGCAACGTTGCTCGCCCGCCACTTTGAAAGGCGGCAATGGCGCGAGCACAGAGGTGGCGAAAGGGACAGGTGGTCACAAGTACTACGAGATTATTCACTTGACACAACGCCGCCTTTCTGCTACTCTTTGGGCATGGAAAACGGACGCCGCCTGCGAATGATCTTTCCGCTGGGATTCTCCCGCCGCTGCAAATCGCTGTCGTACTCTTCCACGGCGGCATCTTTTTCGCGGATGATTTCGGGCGGGAATAATTCGGAAAGAACCTTTTTGTCGGGTCGTAGCTTTCGCTTTTTCTTCATAGGAGAATGACCATGCCCTTTCTTCGGATGAATCTGGCCGACCTTTTGGAAAAATACAATGGCGAAGATAAGTGCCGCGCATACCTCGAAGAACTCCGCTGGCCGCATGGCCCAGTCTGCATAAAGTGCGACAGCAAGAACGTGATGCGCGTGGGCGGGCGCGAAGAAGTGCTGCGCTGCAAGGATTGCCAAGCGCAGTTCACCGTCACCGTGGGCACCATCTTCCACGATTCCCACCTGCCCCTGCCAAAATGGTTCATGGCGATCTGCCTGATTTGCGAATCGAAAAAGGGAATGTCCGCTCTGCAACTCAAGAGACTCTTGGGCACTGGATACAAAACAGCTTGGTATCTCACGCATCGCATTCGGCAAGCCATGATGAATGCAAACGGCGCAGATGAAAAACTCACCGGGACAGTCGAGATTGACGATACCTGGATTGGCGGGCGGAATTACAAGGGCACAGGCTCGGGGCGCGAAAACAAATCCTGCATCGTAGGGGTCACGGAACGCGGCGGAAAACTCCGGCTTATGGTTGTGCAAGACCTTTCTTCTGATTCCATCAAAAAGGTCGTAAAAAAGTGGGTTTCCAAGGACCTGGAATTGATTGTCAGCGACCAACTCTCGGCCTATGTGCCCGCAATCGGGCCTGTTTATAGGCAGAAATACGCGCGAATCAGCCACAAGCGAACCTACGTCGAGGGGAATGTTCACACCAACTGCATTGAGAATCGCTTCTCGCTTTTGAAACGCGGCATCGTAGGCTCTTGGCATAAAGTGAGTGTCAAGCATCTGCAACGCTACCTCGAAGAAGTTTCCTTCCGATTCTCGCAACGGAAGAATCCCGCTTTGTTCTCCGAAACCCTGTTGAACCTTCTCAAAACTGACCCCCTCACGTTCGAGCAACTGACAAAGAAAAATGCAGCTTAATCTTATGAAACGCTGCAACGAGCACGTACTGAAACCTGGTGTTCGTATGAACCAAACCATGTTTTGAATCTGAGTTTTCCTACGTAAAGCACATCTATCCACCCCGGATTATGACAAACTGTTTGTATGTACGAGATTTCTTGGTCTGATAGTTTACTTTCTGGAATAGTCACTTGACCTTGTTGAGCCTTAGATAACTGTGCGGGATTCACATTCGCAGTTTTTTGGTTAAAAGGTGCCATTCCAGATAGTGAAATGTCAAAGCTGGTCGGTTCAAACTCACACTTGAAGTACCAAAAATGTTTCACCCTAAAAGTCACGCTACATAGAACCTTTCTGTGCATATAAATTTGTCCGGTCACAACACTGTCAGTCACAATTCTCTCTGACAGTTTAGAGATTGGATGGGTTTTATACATGACACACCGAATGAGCCATGGGATTGGAACAAGCGACAATAGAGAGCCAAGCACACCCTTCCAGTGAATCGCTAACCAACTTGATTGTTGAGTGTCCATATCCCCCCTCTTTATTCCAAAAGGGATATAGTCTCCCCCTTAACCAGTTTGCGTCAAGGGAATAATCTCGAAGTACTATTGACTTTCGCTTTTGATTCGCCTATATTCTGGCTAGCACACTGGGGGAAACCGATGGCACTGACGAAGCGGCAGAAGGAAGTCCTGAACTACCTCGTGAGTTTCCTGAACAAGAACGGCTACTCGCCGAGTTTCGAGGAAATCGCGCACGCGCTCAAATTGACCTCGCTGGCGACAGTGCACAAACATCTCTCGACGCTCGAAAGGAAGGGATTCGTTCGGCGCGGATACAACCAGAGCCGGTCGATCGAGGTTGTCCAACTGCCGAAGCCGGTGCGCGAAGAAATTCTGGATCGCCATGTTGTCGAGCTGCCGTTGGCGGGGCGCATCGCAGCGGGGAGTCCACTGGAAGCAGTCGAAGACCGCGAAACGATTTCGCTGGCCGATTTCGCGCGCGGGCAAAACACTTTTGTTCTGCAGGTGAAGGGCGAATCGATGCGCGAGGACCACATCCTCGACGGCGATTACATCGTCGTCGAGCAGACTCAGGTGGCGAATCCTGGCGAGATTGTCGTCGCGTTGGTCGGCGGCGATGAAGCAACAGTGAAGCGTTTCTATCGCGAGCCTGGTGGAAGAATCCGCTTGCAGCCAGCGAATTCGCAGATGTCTCCGATTGTCGTCGATGCCAAGGAAGTGAGAATTCAAGGCCGCGTTGTGGGAGTTCTTCGCAAGTATTGATACATCAAGGATTGCTTGCGGCATGCTGCAGGTCATGCATGCCCAAGCTGGGGTGGACCTTTGAACGAATTCCCAGAATTCATGAGACGTCCTACGAACAAGATCGCGACGAGCAGTCAGGCAACTCCCGGAGTCGAGGGGTACGTCTTCGATGGAGCCGACGGGAGCCAGATGGCGTTCTGGACGTGCCACGAGACAGCGGCGTCCGCGCCTCATGTTCATGACTACGACGAGTATATGATTGTCGTTCAGGGCTGCTACACGCTGATTATCGATGGCAAGCGCATTCCAATTAGAGCCGGGGAAGAGTATTTGATCTCAAAGGGAGTTCCGCACTCTGGCGAAGTTGTGGCCGGAACAAGGACTATCCATGCCTTTGGCGGGCGGCGCGCTGAACGAGAGCATAGCTAGAGTATCAAGGCCTGGTGGTCTTTATTTTCTTGTTCTCTCCCTCTGTTAGCTCTGCGTCCGTTAATGCAACGGGCACATTGGCTTCTTTTGGGGTTGGGCAGGGATTCCTGTTAGGATAGATTGAAGTCCCCAGTCCTCATGCGCATAAAATCAAGGAAAATGCTTGGGCCTGAGGAGGCAACATGTGGGGAGATAAGAAGCAGGAGAGTCCCCCGAAGACCTCGCTCCCGCTGCAGCAACATCGATCAACTGCTACTGGTGCGCAGGCACCATCTTTTTCTGGGGAGGCAAGGACGATGACACCTTTGGATTCGACGAATACTGGTACGTTTGGGGGCGCGGCACGGCTCGGTTCGAGCCTGCACATAAAGGGAGAGATTACCGGCAACGAGGACCTGCAGCTCGACGGCAGCGTCGAAGGGCTGGTGCAAATCGAGGAACGCAGACTTACGATTGGCGCGAGCGCCCGCATCACGGCCGATGTCGTAGCGCGCGAGGTCGTGGTTTACGGCAACGTGAAAGGCAATGTGCGCGCACGCGACCGGATAGAAATCAAGAAAGATGGTTCGGTTATCGGCGATCTGACGACCGCGCGAATCATGATCGAAGACGGCGCTTACTTCAAAGGGGCGATCGAGATCGAAAAGACAGGTGAAGGAAGCGACAGCGAGAAGCCGGCGCATTCAAAGTCTTCGCGCGCATCGAGCGGCTCATCGGTTTAGCCTTCAGGGCGTGACAGCATTGCTCGTCTTGGCGCTGCAAGGACGAGCCGCGTCAAAGCGAGAGTGTGTGCAGTCGGCGAAGCCAACGAAGACCCAGTAGGGACCGACGACGGTGGTGTGTTTCGGGGACCTCGCACTTTCACTTCAGGTGAACAGTGTAATCGCCGCCAGCAGGCTCGAATTCGAGCTTGTTTTCGCGAGAGAGCCATCCAATGGCCATGAAAAAGAGGCTCTGCGGCGCGTTGACTTCCTCCATCAACGCGGCGAAGGTCAAAGGGCCTTGGCTGGAGAGGGCCTCCCAGATGTTTCCGGCCGTCTCCCCAATTTGAATTTGACTCATAAGAAGAGCTCCTTTCGGGGCTTGTCGTTCGAACCGGGCTAGCCAGCAAAGCGCGGCGGCCTTCCGAAGCAATCGTTCAAAATGGTCCGGCTGGATTGCATTGGGGATCGATATCGGTTCCGAGACCATGAGGCAGTCGTCTCTGGTGGCAAGCCTATCCACTTGCCGTTACAACAGCATTGCTCGCGCATAAATAGTTGCTGAATCGAGAATCGTCGCAGGAACCCCTGAATGTCTTGGACGCGATGTTCGTTGACAGGATTCCGAGCGTATCCTAAACTTAGGGTTTGTCTTTTGACTGAAAGGCGTGACCGAGCAGATGCGGACGTATATTCCGAGGGGCCGCGAGGCCGAAGAACTGACGGTAGGCAAGAACTGGTTCGTCGTGGACGCCGAAGGGCAAGTGCTGGGCCGGCTCGCGACGCGCGTGGCAAGGATTCTGATCGGCAAGGACAAGCCCAGCTTCACCCCGCATCTGGACTGCGGAGACCACGTCATCGTAATCAACGCCGAACGCGTGAAGCTGACGGGAAACAAGATCGACCAGAAAGTGTACCGGCATCACAGCGGGTACCCCGGCGGATTGAAAGAGACTCCCGTGCGGGTGTTGATGCAGAGGCGTCCCGAGGAAGTCGTGCGCGAAGCCGTTCTTGGCATGTTGCCCAAGAACAAACTGCGCGCGCGCCGCGCAAAGAAGCTGCGTGTGTATTCCGGCAGTGAGAAGCTCGCTCGCCACGCGGGACAGAAGCCCCAGCCGGTCGCGCTGTAGACTCGCGATTAGGATTCGGAATATGAGCGTCCGGCGATGAAATCGCCGCAGGCGCGCTTGCAGCGGCCGTAGAAGCAGGAGGAAAGTTGAGTTCATCCGCAAACGTAATTGAAGGTGCCGCAGCCAAGCAGTTTTATGGCACAGGCCGCCGCCGGGAAGCGGTGGCGCGCGTGTATATCAAGGCGGGACCGGCGCGGTTCACTGTGAACGGCCGCCCCGTCGAAGAGTATTTCCGCAACGTCGCATGGCACAACGCGGCCGTCGAACCGCTGAAGTTTACGCAGATGCTCGACCAGGTCGAAGTGAAGGCGCAGGTGAAGGGCGGCGGAGTTGGCGGGCAATCCGGAGCCGTGCGCATGGGACTCGCCCGAGCGCTGGCCTTGCTCAATCCGGACCTGCGTCCCGCCCTGCGGAAGAACGGATTCCTTACGCGCGATCCGCGCATGAAGGAACGCAAGAAATACGGGCAGAAAGGCGCTCGGCGCCGCTTCCAGTACAGCAAGCGCTAGTTGGTTGTAACCTGGCACGCCGGGAATAAATCACGGCCGGCAAGGAACCGGCGAAAAAGGATGCTGGCACCACCAAGTGCTGCGAAGCATCCCTTTCAGGGAGAGGAGGTACTTTGGCAGTCGAAATCACGATGAAAGAGCTTCTGGAGGCCGGGGTCCATTTCGGCCACCAGACGCGGCGCTGGAATCCGAAGATGAAGGAATACATTTTCGGCGAGCGCAACGGCATCCACATTATCGATCTTCAGAAAACCCTAAAGATGTTCCGCGATGCGGCGCGTTACATATCCGAATTGGCTGCGCAGGGCAAAAGCGTTCTATTCCTCGGGACAAAGCGGCAGGCGCAGGAAGCGATCGCTGAAGAAGCGCAGCGTTGCGGCATGTTCTATGTAAACCACCGCTGGCTGGGCGGCACGCTGACGAACTGGATCACGCTGCAGAAATCCATCAAGCGATTGAAACTGCTGAAGGCCATGGTCGAGGACGGACGCATGGCCGAACTGCCGAAGAAAGAGGCCGCCAGGCTGGAGCGCGAGAGGAAACATCTCGAGCAGAATTTTGCCGGCGTCGAAAACATGGCCACTCTTCCCGACGCCATGTTTGTGATCGACCCGAATTCCGAGGTCATCGCCGTGCGCGAAGCGCGCCGGATGGGAATCCCGGTTGTGGCCATCGTGGACACGAACTGCGATCCCGATCTCGTCGACTGGATTGTTCCCGGAAACGACGATGCGCTGCGCGCCATTCGGCTGTTCGCTTCAAAGGTTTCTGACGCTGTGGTTGCGGGGCGCGAGTCCTTCGAGCAATCCCAGATTGCGGAGCAGAAATCCGCCGAAGGCGTCCCCGGCGAAGAGGGCGTCGAATACGTGGACACCAGCGCCTACGAAGTCTATGAGAAGCAGGAAGGCGACTTTGTCGAGGGAGAAGCCGGCGCGGTTGGCGCGGGAGAGGACGCCGCTTTGCTCCCCGCAGACGACGAGACCTTGCAGCGATAGGTTCCTTGACTCCTGGACTCCTCGGGACGTTCGTACCAAGAGGGCTGTTTGGGCCGGATGAACGGCGAAGCCCTAACCCATCATAAGGAAACTGAAAACAGTCATGGCGACAGAAACGGGAAAGACCAATGTATCCGCGCAGCAAGTAAAGGAACTCCGCGACCGCACTGGCGCAGGCTTTACGGCTTGCCGCGAGGCTCTGATCGAAGCGGCTGGCGAGATGGAGAAGGCGATTGACGTTCTGCGCAAGAAGGGCCAGGCGGCCGCGCAAAAGAAAGCCCAGCGAGAGACTTCCGAGGGTCTGGTGGGCAGCTACATCCACGCGGGGGGGAAGATTGGAGTGTTGGTGGAAGTGAACTGCGAAAGCGATTTCGTGGCGCGCACGGAGGTTTTTCAGTGCTTGTGTCACGACGTCGCCATGCACATTGCGGCTCTCGATCCGCGGTTTCTTCGCCGGGAGGAAGTCACCCCCGAGGTTCTCGACCGCGAACGCGCTATTTATCGCGAACAGGCAAAGGCGACCGGCAAGCCGGACGCCGTGATTGAGAAGATCGTGGTCGGCAAAATGGAGAAATTCTACGAGGAGAATTGCCTTTACGAGCAGCATTTCATCCGCGACGAGGCCGTCACGGTGAAAGAGCTCGTCGATCAAGCCATCGCGAAGCTCGGCGAAAACATCACCATCCGGCGCTTCTCTCGATTCAAGGTTGGCGAGGTGGACAGCAATGCGCGGTCCGCTCCACCGGTTCCTGGCGAATCGAATCCGCCACAACCTACGGGGCAAGCCTAAGGTTTCTTCCGACCTGTCTCCGCACTCAATGCGAATTCAACCCGCGCCAGCAAGCCTGGCGGCCCAAAAATCTCTAGTGCCAAATTGAGGGAACCGCACTAGAATTCCCGTGAGCGAGGGGGCTCCTGAAAAACGCAATGACCATTCCGGATCGTTCGAGCAGCCCGGCGAGAGAAACGAGCAAGTCTGTTTACAAACGAGTGGTTCTGAAACTCTCGGGCGAATCGCTGGCCGGGCCGTTGGGATCGGGCATTCATGCCGAGACGATTCAAGGAATGGCTCGTGAGGTGAAGGAAATCCAGGATCTCGGCGTGGAAGTCGCGATCATGGTTGGCGGAGGCAATTTCTTCCGAGGTTCGAGGCAAAAGGAACTGGCGATCGACCGTGCGACCGGCGATTACATGGGCATGCTTGCCACAGTGATCAACGGGCTTGCGCTGCAGGACGCGCTCGAAAAGGCAGGCTGTCTTACACGCCTCATGAGCGCCATCGAAATGCATCAGGTGGCGGAACCGTTTATCCGCCGGCGGGCAACGCGCCATTTGGAAAAAGGCCGTGTCGTCATATTTGCCGCAGGAACGGGCAATCCGTATTTTTCCACCGATACAGCCGCTGCCCTGCGCGCGATGGAAATCAAAGCGCAGGTGATCTTGAAAGCGACGCGCGTCGACGGCATCTACGACGCCGATCCAGAAAAAGTGCCGGGCGCAAAGATGTTCCAGCGCATCAGCTATCTGGACGTGTTGCAGAAGGGGCTCTCAGTGATGGATTCCACGGCGATCTCGCTTTGCATGGACAATAAGCTGCCCATCATCGTGTTCAATATGAATGTGACCGGGAATCTCAGGCGCGTGGTAATGGGCGAGCAGGTCGGCTCGCTTGTCACCGCGGCATGACATCGAAATAGGGAGGCGTTCTTCCGATGACTACGGTTGCCACTAGCAAAGACGCTCTTGCTCAAGCAAAAGTCCGGATGGAGAAGGCCGTCGAGGACTTCCGCAAGGAACTGGCGGGCATTCGCACCGGCCGCGCGAACGTCGCGATTCTGGATCACGTGCGCGTGGATTATCACGGCACGCCGATGCCCATCAACCAGCTCGGCACCCTGAATGTGCCCGACCCGGCCATGATTCTGATCTCGCCGTGGGATCCTGGCGCGGTGCCGCTGATCGACAAAGCGATTCGGACCTCCGATCTGGGGTTGAATCCTGCAAACGACGGGAAAGTGATTCGCGTTCCCATTCCGCCGCTCACCGAAGAACGCCGCAAAGAACTCGTCAAGCACGTTCATAAAGTTCTCGAGAACCATCGAACGGCCGTGAGGAACATCCGCCGCGACATCAAGGAAGCTGTCGAGAAGCTTGAGAAGGACAAGAAAATCAGCGAGGACGAAAAGAAGCGCTCACTCGACGAACTCGAAAAGGTCACTCATGCGGAGACCAAGAAGGTCGAAGACCTCTCCGCTGCCAAGGAAAAGGAAATCCTGGAATTGAAGTAATCGGGATAGATGCGCCCTCAGTTCAGCGTGTGAACGTCCTCGGGAAGAATCAATGTGAGAGCGCAATCCCCTGAATTCGTGCAGGAAAGCGTGCCGCGGCGCACGAGTTTGATCGGAGAACTATCCGGAAACATCACGCCATAATCGAGTGAACGCAACCAATCCGCGAATTGCCTGAGTTTCTCGCTTCCATTGATGAATCGGACAGCCTCGACGCTCGTGCTCTTCCCGTTC
>Ga0187770_10001174_pt1 | contig 13696 bp, 11 predicted proteins | sample 0116_SJ02_MP02_2_FD_133154 | JGI IMG/M metagenome (GOLD analysis project Ga0187770, IMG submission 133154) | Tropical peat soil microbial communities from peatlands in Department of Meta, Colombia - 0116_SJ02_MP02_20_MG | ecosystem: Environmental > Terrestrial > Soil > Wetlands > Peat | place...
CATGCGCTTGCCGCGATAGATAAGACCTGCATCGTAGAGCGACACGAAAACCTGGCGCACAGCCATCGAAAGGCCCTCGTCCATGGTAAATCGCTCGCGGGACCAATCGCAGGACGCTCCCAGACGCTTCAACTGGTTTATTATGATTCCGCCATACCTCGCCTTCCATTCCCATACACGCTGTACAAAAGCCTCACGGCCTATCCCATGCCGCGTCAGACCTTCAGCCCCAAGTTGCCTCTCAACGACATTCTGTGTGGCGATTCCGGCGTGGTCCGTCCCTGGCGCCCAAAGGACCTCGAAGCCCCTGAGCCTCTTGTACCGGCAAAGTATGTCCTGCAAAGTGTTGTTAAGAGCATGCCCGATGTGCAGTTGACCGGTTACGTTCGGAGGAGGGATGACTATGGAGTAAGGCGGTTTGAGACCCCCCGCGTCGGCGTGGAAAAGACCTTCTTTCTCCCAGTGCCTGTACCAATGCGATTCGACCTCCGCAAATTCATATCCTTTAGGCAGAGCGCCATCGCTCATAAAATCTAATCCCCTGGCAGACCAAGCTCTTTCTTAAGCTTCTCGATTTCCTCGTAGATTATCAACTTGACAATGTCCGGCAGCTTTGATTCAACCACGAGCCGTATGTGTTCCTGCAACCGGGACTCGAGCTGGCCTATAAGTTGTTCAGCCATTTGTGAAAAGTCGGCATCATACGGGATGGATGCACCCGCTGGGACCTTGGCTGGGGCAGCCGCGGTCGCCACCGGTTCACCGGAAATTGCATCTTCAGCTTCAGCAAGAAGCGATGCCTCTTCATCATCGAAAAGCAGCGGTTCGCTCCTGCCCGTTGATGGCTTCTCAAGTCCCCCCGGTGCAGCCGGCTCGAAAAGAAGTTCATCTTCCTCCGGTTCACCCTCCATTATTTCGCTAAGGTCTTCCTCTTCGGGACCCAGACCCTGAAGCTCTTCTTCCACCGAAGGTTGAACGGCCGTCCCGGGCAAAGGTTCACGATCCGAGTCCACACCAAGCATCTCGACGTCCAGGTCCAGATCCTCGTCCTCATCTATGGGACTATCTGGCATCTCGATGATGTCCTCAAGATCGATTACCTCATCATCCGGGCTCTGAAGGTCGACATTGAGGTCCCGCATCAGATCGACTTTATCCTCATAGGGGCTTGGTACCTTTGGTTTCTTCATCGGCGCCTCTTAATCTCGGTAGTGAGCGGCAGGGAGCAGGAAAAAAACCAGTCTTATTTCCGATTTCCTGTCCCCCCAACCCCCCGCTTCCCGGTGGATGCACTGAGCAGTGAACGGAAAAAGACTTGAATCTTCATAATCTCCTCCGCCCACCTTAGATCAATTGACACTGGTCTGGCAACACAAACCGATACCATGCATGAAATTGCTCTGTCAAGTTTTATAACTTTGTTTTACTTTAAAAATCAAACACTTCAATCACGCGAAGCGTGGGACTGGATTCCGGTCCCCGATCGATCCCGCCAAACGCGAGACCTGGGCAAGCTTTATTGCGCCTCGATAACGAAATCATTTTGAGGTCCTTTTCCCGCTGTCAGACCTTTTTCAGCACCCGCTACGGCGTGCACTTGATGTCGAGCAGTGGAGTGCCGTCAATGGCGTCAATGCCTCTTACCTCGATGACGGTTCCCCGGATCCCCGTCACTTCAACCGTATCGACGGATATAGGGTTTGGCCGCTGAGGGCTGCGTGTAGTGAAAACGCCTCGCACCGGCCGTGAACGATCGCCCCTTGGGTGGACCTGGAGCATATCGCGTTCGGCAAGGTGCATCCAGTAGAGAATGACTATCTTATCGCCCTTTTGGATGCCGAGCAGTGCGTCCCTGTATTGTTCATCGATAACCAGTTTCCCTGCGACCCCGGATTCACTCCCCTGCCGGGGGCCCTGACCCGGCTGGACAATCGGGCTGCGGATTATGCCTATCGGCCTCAAGACTATTTCGGGCGTGATGTTGTTTTGGTTTTTCATGACTTCCTCAGTCGTTTACTCTTTTCGCTCGAGCGCTTTTATGAAATCTTCCGGCAAAAGAGTCGGCTGGCCTGTGAAGCGGATGCACACCATACTCAATTGGGTCTCCGTGCAGAGTTCCAGGGCCGGGTTCTTCATTTCGCCCTTCAAGGCAGCTTCCGCCCGCTTGTAGATGAGTTGAGAAAATGAGACGTTTCGTCTTCCCAGCGAGGTTATTGCGGTATGTATCTCGATTTCGTCGTCATAGTGCAACGGCCTGCGGTATCTGCATCGGGATTCGATAATGGTCAGATGAAGCTGCCGGTTCATAAATTCACGGTATGGGAAGTTGATTTTCCTGAGGAAATCTTCACGACCCAATTCGAATATGTGATAATAGTTGCCGTGATAGACCGCCTGTCCCGCGTCGACTTCAAAAAACGGGATACGCAGACTCGTCGCGTGATAGCGAACAGCACTCGCAGCTCGCTGCCGGGCGTGAGCGAGGATCTTTTTTGCTGCGGACTCGTCCATTGTGAAGCTCCTTGTTACAATACATAAATGAGCAAATGAAAGATATTTTTAAATCTTTGACACAAGGGGTGGTTTCTGGCAATCTTTGCACAAATGAATAATTCCCGTCACAACCCAGATAGTTCCAGGCGGCGTGGACGCCGATTCTCGATTAGATCCCCGGGTGGTCCTTACACTTTTAAGATTTATAAGAGCCTTCGGCCCGTGTTGGACCGAATAGGGACACCCAAACCCGTCGCTTTCGTGGCGGACCCTTTCCAGGTTGAAGCCCTGAGCGCAATTGAGACATCGGACGTGTTGGTAACGGCCCCGACCGGCGCTGGAAAGACTTATATCGCAGTTGAAGCTATTGACAAGGTTTTTCGAAGGGGCGGCAAAAGCTGGTACGCCTCGCCGCTCAAGGCCCTGTCAAACGCAAAGTATCAGGAATTCGGCGAAATCTTTGACCCGCAAAACGTCGGGATACTCACCGGAGACAGGAAGGAAAATCCGCACGCCCCTGTAATCGTGGGCACTACCGAAATCCTGCGCAACCAATTGTACGACACAATGCACCGGGGAGAGGACACCGACATTGACCTGGTGGTTTTGGACGAGGCCCATTATCTGGGCGACGTCGACAGGGGCGTAGTGTGGGAGGAGGTGCTCATTTATCTCCCGCCGCGTGTTCGGCTCCTGCTGCTTTCAGCCACAATACTCAATGGCAGTGAAATCGCCAAATGGCTCACCTGGCTTCGCGGCTCGCAATGCGAATGGGTGGCTGCATACGAGCGTCCTGTCCCGCTTTTCCCACTTTTCCTTTTCCCCGGTGGGGAGCTCGCACCGCTGGGGACGCGCCACGGTCTGCTTCCCAGAATTGAAAAGATCGATTCCAGATTGCTTCCCCGAAGCGAACTGGCTGAGATCCCACGGGTGCTGGAAGTGCTGCGAAATGCCAACCTGTTGCCGGCCATATTTTTTCTAAAATCCAGGGCCGACTGCGACAAAGCGGTCGGATTCTGCCAGGCGGCCCACAGCACGAAGGAGAACCCTGATCCTCGATTTATTGAAACACTCGAAGAGGTGCTCGATGTGTACCCTTTTCTCAGGACGCACCAGCACCTTTCAGTGCTGAAGGACTGCCGGGTGGGTTCCCATCACGGTGGGCAGCTTCCGAACTGGAAGCTGTTCTTGGAGAAGATGATGCAGGCGGGGCACCTGGATGCCATCTTTTCGACTTCCACCATCGCTGCGGGAGTCAATTTCCCGGCTCGCTCGGTGGTTATTTTTCAAAGCGACCGCTTTAACGGCAAGGATTTCGTACCGCTTAGCGCAACCGACCTCTTGCAGATGACGGGCAGGGCAGGGCGCCGCGGGATGGACGAAATCGGGTTTGTGCTGGTAATTCCCGGGCTGCATCAGGACCCGAGGCTCATTAACGATCTGCTAAAATCCCCTCCCGATCCGATCCAAAGCCAGATTCGAGTCAACTTCTCGATGGTTTTAAACCTGTTGCTGTCCCACAGCCCGGAGGAGATTCGCAACCTGTTCGTGGCGTCTTTGGCCACCTTTCAGAACATGAGCCGTGACAGTCGTTCGATTGGTAAACTTGAAGCCGCGCGGGCTCAACTCGAGCAATATCGGGAGCAGATGGGCTGCGGATCTGTAGATGCGCTCTCAGAGGTTCGGCCCGCATACTCGACTGCTCTTGAGCAGTTCCGGAAAATGCGCAAATCGCTCAAACGCAGACCCCGGTACCGGAAGTTCCTGGACCGGCTGGGCCCCGGCCGGGTCTTTATCAGCCAGAGAGGGACCCCCTACATTTGCGTAGCCTTCCCTGATTTTGAATACAGCAACGTTGAAGCCGTCCGGCTGGCAAATCCGGTCCGCACACGGCGCGGGCGCATAAGGACCCATCGGGTGGCGTTGCAGCGAGTGCGTGAATCGAGTGTTTTGCTCGATACCTTTCCGGGTCCCGATGAGCGGGAACGTTGGGAGACCCTGATCGCAAGGGCCGCCAATGGCGAGTTTAAAGCGGTTGACTCGCAGAAGTCCGCTGCTGTCACAGAGGACCTTGCATCCCAAGACTTGGCGGCAATGGCCAAAAGACTGCAATCCTATCCATGCGAAAAATGCACCCTTTTCGGGCCCTGCCAAAAAGAGACGGCTCATCCGTTCTCTTCGGCCCTCAGGCGGTACTTCCATCTGTTCGCGAAGGTGGATTCAACCCAGGAGCAGCTTTGGCGCTCCTTTCTCAAACACTACCGGCTGCTCCAGGCTGAAGGTTATGTGGATGAAGGCGGCAAGTTGACACCCGACGGGATGTGGGCCTCAAAACTGCGCCTCGACCAGCCCCTGCTCATTTCCGAGGGAATCCGCAGAAACGTCTTTCCGCGAGACAAGCCCGAGTTGCTGGCCGCGCTCATCGCTCCCTTTGTCACCGACCGCGACAAACAAGGCGATGTGCAACTGGCCTTTTTCATCTGGAAGTATCCGGACCTTGCGAAACCTTTTTTCCAGATGTTGAAATGTCTTCAACGGATACGGGAACGCTTGCAGGCTGAAGGCTTCGAAACCCCTCCGCTTCCGTTTTGGGCGTTGGTCACTGTCTACAATTGGGCACAGGGTTTTTCGTGGGACCACGTTCGCGAGATTTCGGGCATGGATGAAGGAGACCTTGCAATGATTATCCTGCGCACAGCCGACCACCTTCGGCAGATTGAGGCCCTTTGCGAAACGCATCCCCGGCTTGCGGCTACTGCCGCAGAAGCCATCGGTCTTCTGTTGCGCGAACCTGTGCTGGCGTAAAGAAAGGACTGAGCGCTTGGGACTGAAGACTAAAAAGAAGATCACATCCGCTGCACGGGGTCATATCTGCATTCAGGGCTGCAAAGTTTTTTCAAAAACAGCTGTGCGTAATCCACCGGAGTTGGCAAAAAACAACTTGACAGAATGCCTCAAATTTAAATATATAACAAAATTCAAATAGATCTCTTTATGGGAGGCGTTGTGATGGTAAAAAGCCCTTGTATCAATTGTGCCCGAGCCAACGAGGACAAAAACAAATGTCTGGATAAGTGTGAAAGGCTCAAAGAATACCAGGAGATGATTCTCAAACAGGGAATCTACGCCACGATGTAATTGCGGGCGTTCAACCGTTCATGAGCGGCCAAGGTGGAGGCCGCTTTTTTTATCGCGCGCCTTTCAGGAGGATTCAAACCCATGTACGCCATCTTCAGGTCCGGCGGCAGGCAATACGAAGCCCGCCCCGGGCGTGTAGTCAAAATAGAAAAGATTGCCGGCGAGGTGGGAGCAAGTGTCACAATCGATGAGGTGCTCCTGTTCTCCGACGGTGCTCAGTTGCGCATTGGCCGGCCTGTTGTGGAAGGCGTCAAGGTTCATGCCACCATAGTCGAGCAGGGGCGTCTGCCCAAAATCGTGATCTTCAAGCACAAAAGGCGCAAGGATTACCGGAAAAGGCAAGGACACAGGCAGGCTTACACGGCTATGCGCGTGGACAATATTGGAGGCGAGTAGCAGGGAGCAGGGAGAAACCGGTTTTGTTCCCGCTTCCGGCCCCTTGCTTGCCGTTTCGTTTTGGAGACATATCATGGCACACAAAAAAGCAGGCGGAAGCTCCCGAAATGGGAGGGACAGCGCCGGACAGCGCAGGGGCATAAAGAAATTCGGCGGTGAATTCGTGCGCGCCGGAAACATCATAGTTCGCCAGCTCGGCACGAAGTTTCATCCCGGAAACAATGTCGGCATAGGCAGGGACTATACCCTCTTCGCGCTTTCCGACGGCCTGGTCGCCTTCGAATACATGGACAAGATGCGCCAAAAGATCAGCGTATATCCCGTTGAAACCCAGTAGACTCCAATAGGTCAATAGGACGTGTGGAGCAGGTCCTGCCAGGCGTCGTAAGGCGGGCAGCGTCGCGGTTTCCAAGCTTTGAAATTCATAGATGAAGTGACAATCACGGTTGTGGCTGGCAGGGGCGGCAATGGCTGCGTCAGTTTCAGGCGCGAGAAGTACGTGCCTCGAGGAGGGCCAGATGGGGGGGATGGCGGCGAAGGGGGCAGCGTCTTTTTGGAGGCCTCGGAGCGAAAGCACAGCCTGCTTGACTTCAGGTATCAAAACCTCTTCCGGGCTGAGCCTGGTAAAAACGGGTCCGGCCAGAACAGGCATGGACGAAGCGGAGAGGACCTCGTTGTGGAGGTGCCGGTCGGGACTGTGGCAAAAGACCCTGAGAATGGCCAAACCATTGCCGATCTGACAAGGGCCGGGCAGAGGTGCATAGCCGCCACGGGGGGAAGAGGCGGGAAGGGAAACGCCCATTTCCTCAGCTCGACTCACAGGGCGCCCCGTTTTGCCCAGGAAGGCCGGCCTGGGGAGCAACGCATCCTTAGGCTGGAGCTCAAACTCATTGCCGACGTCGGTTTGGTGGGCCTTCCAAACGCCGGGAAATCCACCCTCGTTTCCGCTGTCTCAGCGGCGCGGCCCAAGATAGCGGACTACCCGTTCACCACTCTTACGCCCAATCTTGGGGTCGTACAGTGCGAAGACGCCCCTGCCTTCGTAATGGCCGATGTGCCGGGGCTTGTCGAGGGCGCCCATCAGGGCGCCGGACTGGGAGTCAGGTTCTTGAAACACATTGAGAGAACACGGCTGCTGGTCCACGTGATCGACATGTCGCAGCTGTCTCCTGATGACCTTCTAGAGCCGTTCAAACAGATCGAACACGAACTTGAGAGCTATTCGGAGGGACTGCGCAACAAACCCCGAATAATCGTTTTGAACAAGACCGACCTCGTCAAAAACACGCTCTATTTGAACAGGATTGAGAAACGCTACCGTGAACTGGGATACCCTGTGTTTCTGGTGTCTTCGCTGAAAAAGGAAGGTCTTCGAGAATTGGTCCGCTTTATTAATCAATGTCTCAATTCGCTTCAAATGTTATGATTGAACAAATCGAATGAAGTCATTATATTAGACGGGGCTCTGCGGGGGGCGTCCCACTGCAGTGTAAGAGCGCTGATTAATTGAGGGGTTAGAGTAATGAGGTATGATGTTGGGGTTGACGTCGGATCGGTCAGCATCAACTGCATTATTTTGGACGAAAATGGCCGAGTTGTTTTGGAGACTCCGTATCTGAGACATTTTGGCCTGATCTACGAAGAAACCCACAGGGTTTTGAAGGATATCACACTAAAGGTCCAGGCCGGGGACTCCGGCGTTCTCAGATCGGTGAGCTTTACCGGCGTCCACGGAGAGTTGCTCGCCGAGAAGCTCGGCGCTCCATTCGAAGTGGAAACAATCGCCCAGGTGCTTGGCGCCTGCCACGTAGTGCCTGGTGTGCGCTCGATCATTACGGTGGGGGGCCAGGATGCCGCAGTGTTCCAGTTGGCCCACAGCGGCGAGCAATGGCGGCTTGAGTCTTTCAACATGAACGGCCCATGCGCTTCGGGAACTGGGTCTTTCATCGACCAGCAGGCTGAAAGGCTTGCTCAGTCGATTTACGGCCCCGATTTTTCGATGGACCAGGAAAAGCTCCAGCAGACCCTCGACGACTTTATCGAACTGGGTCTAAAGAGTACCTATCCGGCGCCGGTCGCCTGCCGCTGCACGGTTTTTACAAAATCGGACATGATCCATCTTCAGAACAAGGGTGAGACTCTGCCCAACATCATAGCGGGGCTCCATTTCGGTAATGTCGCCAATTATATGAGCACCATAATAGCGAACAGGGAACTGCTGGACCCGATCGTTTTCATTGGCGGCATGGCCTCCAACCGCCTGCAGGTCAAAGCATTCAAGCATTATTTCCCCTCCCTTAAGGTCCCGGCATACCATACTTCGATTGGCGCTCTTGGTGCGGCCATTCAGGCCCGGAGGCAAATGTGGCGAAACGAGGTGGACCTGTCGATCCTCATCGGCGCGGGGTCTCAAACGGTTTACAGCTTTCCGAGGGCCGAGCGACTGGAACTTTCGCTGACCCGTTTTGAGCCGGAAAACGATCTGAGGCCGTGGAAAAAGAAAAAGGGAAAACCGGTCAAAGCTTACCTTGGGGTCGATATAGGGTCGACTACTACCAAGTACGCTCTAATAGGGGAAAATGCCCAAATTTTACATAAGTGCTACGTGGCCACCCAGGGCAAACCAATCGAGGTTACACAGCGACTTCTGCGTTCATTGCAGCAAGAAGTCGGAGACAGGTTCAAGCTCATGGCGATCGCCACGACAGGATCGGGCCGCAACGTTGTGGGGGACTTTCTCAGCGCCGACCTGGTCATAGACGAGATCACCGCGCATGCCCGGGGAGCGGTTGAAATCGATCCTGAAGTGGACACGATATTCGAAATTGGCGGTCAGGACTCAAAGTACATCATGATAGAAAACACCTATCCGCTTGATTTCGATATGAACAAGGTTTGTGCGGCCGGCACGGGAAGCTTTCTTCACGAACTTGCCAACAAGATGAAGATCAATATTGTCGGAGAGTTCCAGGACATTGCCCTTTCCTCGGACAGTCCGATCCATCTGGCGGAGCGTTGCACGGTATTCATGGAATCCGATCTTGTGAGCTACCTGCAGAAAGGCGGAGAGCGGCAGGACCTCATTGCAGGGCTCTGTTATGCAATTGTTTACAATTACTTGAACCGGGTAGTGGAAAAAAGGCGCATCGGCAAAAGAGTCATGTTCCTGGGCGGCCCTTCTTTGAACAAGGGAATCGTGGCTGCATTCGAAAAGGTGCTCAAACGCGAAGTGCTGGTCCCTAAGCATCGCGAGGTGATGGGGGCGTTTGGTGCCGCCCTGTCCGTAATGGAGCTTTTCAAAGAGCAGGGAGATCAATACCGGAGGCGCGACCTCGACCAGCTTGCTTCCATGAAAGTGAACTTTACCGAGAGCATCTGCAATGCGGACAAGAAGTGTCATAATGAGTGCAAGCTGAAGATCTATAATTTCGGAGAACGAAAGAGCGTATGGGGGGGCGATTGCGGCCGCTACGAGACCCGGACCGGGGGAAGCCGTGAAGAGGACTTTTTTCAGGTCAGGCAGTCCATTTTCGAGCAAGCCCTCATGGAAGCGGGGAACCTGCTCGGCGAAGCCGAGGCGGGGCGTCAGCCAAAGCCGGTGATCGGAATACCGCTTGCCCTGCACTCGCTTGAGTGGGGCGTTTTCTGGGCACACTTTTTTTCCGAGCTTGGGTTCCCGGTGCTGATGAGCCCGAAGACCACCAACAAGCTGGCTTTCATGGGCGTTGAAAATGTCGTCTCCGAGGTATGCTTTCCGGTCAAGGTTTTCCACGGCCACGTCCGCTACCTCATGGACCGGGTGGAATTCCTTTTCCTGCCCAATGTCGTCAATGCGCCTGTGCCGCAGCCCGATGAGATAGGCTATTTCTGTCCGCTGGTCCAGAGTTCTCAGTTCATGACCAGGTCTGCGCTCAACATCGCTGACGCCAGGATCATTCGGCCTTCGCTCTATTTGAAGGAAGACCCGGCAAATCTGGTCTTCGCTTTCGAGAAGGCGTTTCCTGCTGGGTTGAGACCGCAGAGGATGCGGCTCCAGGGCGCGATCTTCAAAGCATTGGGAAGACAAAAGCAATTTCGCCGAAAACTCGTCGAGACCGGCAATGAAATAATCCAACGCATAGGTCTTTCGGAGCCTGTCTGGATCGTTACCGGGCGCCCCTATAACCTCTATGACGACAGGCTCAACCTCCAGCTTGGAAAGCAACTCGCAAAACTTGGCATTAAGGCCCTTCCCATGGATCTGGTCAGTTCGGATTCGGAAGACATGAGCGATTTCAAGCGAATGTTCTGGGGACTGGGGGCCAGGATTATCAGGACGGCAAAGAGGATCCTTCGCACCCCAAACTGGTATGGCGTCCATCTTACCAATTTCAGTTGCGGGGCGGATTCATTCATCGAGCATTTCTACCGTCACCTGCTGAGGGAAAAGCCCTCCCTTATCCTGGAACTTGATGAACACAGCGCTGTGGCCGGCCTGCTTACGCGTGTGGAGGCCTACCGCAACGTGGTGAGGAACCTTCAGGAAAAACGGCTGCCCGGAAATTTCGAACCCCAGGAACCGGTCTCATTGGAGGAGGCGGGATAGATACTTGTTCACGCGAAGCTGCGAAGATGGAAAAAAGAAGGACCTGCCGGGCTCGGCTGTGTCTCGCGTCACGAGAAGAAAGAAAGTGCATATGGAGATCGAAGGAATAGCCCGGGAGGTGGTGGACTGCAAGTACGGGGTGCATACGGATTTTCAAGAAGCGCATCAAAGGGATTGTCAACAATCAAGCAGACTTCGCGTTTTCGCGCCTTCGCGTGCACCGGGGTCTGCCGGAGGATGCAGATAAATGACGGTTCCCGGTAAGCAGCATTTTGGACGCTTCTACGACAAGGTCAAACAGTTTGACGTAACAGGCAAGACATTGCTCATTCCGGAAATGGCGCCTTTTGCATCCCGCCTGCTTGCCGCCACTTTTCGCTCTGTGGGGGTAAACGCCTTGGTTATGGAAACTTACAAGGGGTTGGCCCTCGGAAAAGAATTTACTTCCGGAAAGGAGTGCTTCCCCTGCCAGGTGACACTGGGTGATATCCTCTATTTCCTGCGGGGAGAGAAAGAAAGACTTGGGGCCGATTTTTCCGCCGACAAATACGTTTATTTCTTGCCCGAGGCTGACGGCCCGTGCCGTTTCGGAATGTACAATAAGATGCAGCGGCTTGTCCTGGACAGGTTCGAGGAGTTCCGCGACGTTCCGATTACCTATCTATCGACCCGCAACTCCTATTCGACGGCGGACATCATGCCGGCGGAGGCCTCGGCGATATTCAGAAAACTATCTTTTGTGGTTATACTTATTTCGGATGTATTTGATCGCATCGCTTGGCGCGTGCGGCCATATGAACTTCGCCCCGGTCTTACGGACTCCTTCATGGAAAAGGCTCTCGAGGCTACCGTTGCGGAGGTCGAACAAAATGGAGCTTCGCTCCAATTCAAAAGGCTCTTCGATATTGTCGAAGAGGTAGCCTCGACAGCCAAAACGTTTATCGACACCCGGCAGCCAAGACGCCCGCTCATTGGGATCATAGGTGAAATTTACGTCCGTACGCACCTGGACTCCAATCAGCACATAGTAAGGGTCCTCGAACGGCTGGGGGCCGAAGTAGTGGTCGCCTCGGTGACGGAGTGGATAAACTACGTTACCTACGATATGGCCAGAGACCAGAAGCGCCACGTGAAGCTGGCGCTGCTCAGACTCGATTTCGCAAGTTTGAGGACCGTTCTGAACGAATTGATTTCCTCACAAATAGATAAATATTATCAGATGGGGCGCCAGTACCAGGTTTACAGACGGGCCCTCAGATACATCGACATCCATAAAGATCACAGTATAGCGGTACTTGAAAAGCGGCTCGATCGGGATCGACTGTTCAGCTTTGATGTCGGGACCGAATCATGCCTGAGCATCGGGACGGCGCTTGAGCAATTACACGAAGGCTATAACGGCGTAGTAAACGTGTTTCCGTTCACCTGCATGCCCAGCGCAGTCTGCACGGCCATTCTCAAACCGCTTCTCAACAAAATGCGTATGCCCTACATCGATGCGCCTTATGATGGGGCAATTCAGCCCAACCGGGAGATAGCGTTGAGGACCTTCGTCTATCAGGCAAAACAACACCTGGAATCCCGGACGTCGGGCAACAGAAACGGTAAGGCAGCCAAATGTCGTATCAAACCATGATCATTAACGCGATCCACCCGGAAGAGTTTCGGATCGCGGTAGTAGAAGGCCATACTCTCGAACACTTTTTCATAGAAACGACAACGCGCGGCAAGATTGTCGGCAACATTTACAAGGGAATAATAACCCACATTCAGTCCAGTCTGCAGGCCGCTTTCGTCAATTACGGCGTCGAACGCAACGGCTTTCTTCCTTTCTCTGAAACTCACCCCGAATATTACGACTCGGACATCGAGGACAATGCCAGAATCCAGGACGTGATCCACGCGGGGCAGGAAGTGCTGGTTCAGGTGGTCAAGGAGGAACTGGGGTCCAAGGGGGCGCTGCTCACAACTTACGTCTCCCTGGCCGGGCGCGACATTGTGTTGATGCCCGGACAGGACCAGCGTGGGGTTTCCAGAAAAATCGAAAACGGGGACAAACGGGAGCGGATGAAAGAACTCGCCAGGAATCTCAAAGTACCCGACGAGTTCGGGGTGATCTTGAGGACGGCGGCTGAAAACCGAAGCAAGCGCGAAATCGTCAAAGACCTGGACCACCTGACAAAAATATGGGGAGAGATAAAAAAGAAGGTCCAGGATTCGGTCGCTCCTTCCCTCATTTACAAGGAGCAGGACCTCTCCATTAGGGTCATTCGCGATTATTTCCCTACCGGGATCAAAAGTGTCTTCGTCGATGACAGGGAGGTTTACCGAAGGGTTAAAGAGTTTCTGGGGATCGTCAGCCCGAGAAATCAAAAGGCGGTAAGATTGTTTAAAGAAGAAGGGCCGATTTTCTCCAAGTACAACCTTGAAGAGCAGATTTCTCAGATATTCCGCAAAAAGGTGCCGCTCAGGTCCGGAGGCCACCTGCTTTTCGATCCCACAGAGGCGCTGGTGTCCATCGATGTGAATTCGGGGCGCACGAGCGCTGAAGGGGCCGTCGAGGAAATGGCCTTAAAGGTCAACCTCGAAGCGGCGGTGGAAATACCTCGCCAGTTAAGGCTCAGGGACCTCGGCGGACTCGTGGTGATCGATTTCATCGACATGAAGGACCAGCGGCATGCGCGTGAAGTCGAGCGCCGATTCAAGGAGGAGATCAAAAAGGACAAGGCGAAGATAACCCTGGGGCGGATTTCCAGGTTCGGCCTCCTCGAGTTGTCGCGCCAACACCTCGGACTCAACATTCTGCGTGGCTCCTACGGAGAATGCCCGCTATGTCAGGGAAGCGGTCTTGTGCGGTCAACCGAGGCTGCGGCTCTTGACTATTTGAGAAAAATCTGGACAGCCCTCGTGCACAAAAGACCGGCTGTTTTGAGAGCAGTGCTGCCGGCCGATGCCGCCGGCTACCTTCTGAATCAAAAACGGGCCGAAATTGCAAGCCTGGAAAATACGTACAAGGCCGCCATAATAATAGAGCCTTCCGCAACCTTTCTATCCCACGAAGGATATATCGAAACGACGCCTCAC
>Ga0187770_10001175_pt1 | contig 13691 bp, 8 predicted proteins | sample 0116_SJ02_MP02_2_FD_133154 | JGI IMG/M metagenome (GOLD analysis project Ga0187770, IMG submission 133154) | Tropical peat soil microbial communities from peatlands in Department of Meta, Colombia - 0116_SJ02_MP02_20_MG | ecosystem: Environmental > Terrestrial > Soil > Wetlands > Peat | place...
CCGCCTGATAGTGAACCCGTACTTCGCCAGCCTCCCGGTGCTGACCCTCTTTGCCCTAAGGTGCTCCAGGAACTCTCGGATGAGTTCCTTGTCTCCTTCTGAGAGAATCTCAGATTCGCCCAGTCTTTTCAGAGAATTCCTAAGGGCGTAGCTGTAGTCGTAGGCGTCGTCAGCCTCCTTGCGCTTCTCCATCAGGTCAGTAAAACCAGGATTTGTCCCCATGGCCTAAGGTGCGGGGGGTGGGATTCGAACCCACGAACCCCTAAGGGACGAGGTCCTAAGCCTCGCGCCGTTGACCAGGCTGGGCGACCCCCGCGGCAGAAGGCCGGCACCGAATTCTGACTTTAATCGTTTGGTATTATGCACTTGGCCAGATCTATTACGAACAAAAGGCCAGTTCTGCTCAGCCGCTGGCTGCCGGCAGAGAAGGAGCCGCGGTTGGCCTTCCTTTTCCCGTCAGTCGAACGTACACCCCCTCCCAGTCCACCTTGTACACCACTATTCCGATAACGATGAAGGCGGCCGTAAGGAGCAGGGTAAGGTCGAGCCTGCGAAATCCAAGCAAATCTGACAGGCTTCTGAGGATGGTGTACTCGAGGGCGATTTCAACGACACTTTTCACGGCCTTGGCAAGGAGAGTGACTCCTAGCATCAGCCGGAGCCTTGCTGAGACCGCGCCGGCGCCTATGTAGATGTAATCGTCAAACGGGAAAACGGGGAGCAACGCCGTGACGAAGAGCGCAAGATAGAATTCGTCCGAAGAGGAGTACTTACCTAGGAGTTTGACGTTCTTGTTCCTCAGAAGCGAACCCTTGAATTCAAACGCACCGAAGTAAATGACCAACTTTGCAACGGTCGCTCCTGTGGCCGAGACAATGGCGACCGCTACAAAATTGAAAGGGGTGGGGCCGAGGAGGGTGAGGTAGAGGGTCGCCAGCAGGGTGTAGGAAGCGCCTACAAAGGGAGTCACATTCGAAAGGAAGGAGACCGCAAACACAACGGCCAATACCCAGATGAGTGGCTCCATCCGGTGCCGCCCACGGCCCGCTCGTTATTTATCCGTGGTAAGTCATGAAAGAGGCAAATCTTACTCGATTCTCGCAACGTATATATCCTCGACCGGAAGGGCGCCGAATCGTCGGTAATGTCACTTGGCTCGACTGCTAGCATTCGTGGATATCTTCGTGGATTCTCCCACGATGGACGAGGTAGTCGAGGCGCTAAATAGGCTCCCGAACGTAGAGGAGCTTTACGAAGTGACCGGGGAGTTCGACATAGTCACGCTTGTATCAGCTGCGGATATCGAAGAGTTCCGGGACACGCTGAAGAACAAGATTCTCAAGATCCATGGTGTCAAGAGTACTGTGAGTGCCATAGTCCTCCACACGCACAAAGGTCCGCGATTCAACGGCGATTCAAAGCCCCGTTAGGTTCGGCACGGAATTCTTGAAGCGAGAGGTACTGGAGAACCAATGGATTCTGAGATAGTTGATCGATGCGCTTCAGGCAACAACTGTTATAGCGATAGTGGGCGCCGCTCTACTGTCAGGTAACTACCTGGCGCCATACATAGTACGTGTCTACAACGGCGAATCCACCAAGCTCGACAGATTCCTCGACCCAATAGAGAAGTGGGTCTACCAGCTCACCGGCGTCAACACCGGTGTCACAATGGGGTGGAAGCAGTACTTCCTTGCCGCTCTGTTCGTGAACATCGCCCAGATGGCGATTGCTTTCCTAATTCTCACGTTCCAGGGGAGCCTCCCTCTCAACCCGCAGGGGTACCCGGGTCTGAGCTGGGACCTCTCCCTCAACACCGTTGTCTCATTTGCGACGAACACCAATCTCCAGCACTACGCAGGCGAGGTCAGCCTCTCCTACCTCTCACAGATGGGCGCCATCCAGTTCCTCCAGTTCACCTCAGCCGCCACGGGGATTTGCGCCCTTGTTGCGATGGTACGAGGTCTCCGCGCAGGCTCGACCCACATGGGGAACTTCTACGTCGACTTTGTCCGTACTCTTACCCGAATCATGCTTCCCCTTTGTTTCATAGCAGCAATTGTCCTCGTCGCCCTAGGGATTCCGCAGACCCTCGAAGGGTACAACACATACAGGACGATAGAAGGAGCCTCCCAGGTCGTCTACGCCGGCCCCGTTGCCTCCCTCGTCTCGATAATGCAGCTGGGTACCAATGGGGGCGGGTACTTCGGCGCGAATTCCGCCTACCCCCTCCAGAACCCGACCCCGGCCACTGACATCATCCAGATCTACCTGATGCTCCTCCTTCCTACCGCTCTTGTCTTCGTGTTCGGTAGGCTCCTCGGCAAGGTGAAGGAGACAAGACCGGTGCTCATCGCGACCTACGGGCTCTTCGCGATCGACCTCGTAATAGCGTTCATCCCTAGCCTCCCCACTGTCGGCCCCGGTCTGGAAACACGGTTTGGGGGCTTCTTCTCGACCTTCTGGACCGTCGTCACCACCGCCGTGACCACAGGTTCTGTCAATGCTTCCCTTTCGGGGATACACCCCCTCGGAATCTTCTCGGCGTTCATGGGGATGCTGATCCAAGCTACGCCGGGCGGAAAGGGGGTGGGCGTGATGTACATGATCATGTACATCATCATCACCGTGTTCGTAGTTGGCCTCATGACGGGGCGCACGCCCGAGTACCTCGGAATGAAGATCAACGCTCGAGACGTTAAGCTGGTGATGGTGGCCTTCCTCATTCATCCCATCATCATCCTAGTCCCCACCGTGCTTGCCTATGCAACCAACGCCGTGAGCGCGATTCCTGGTTTCAATTCCCTCCCCAGCTCAGTAGGCTTCACGCAGATCCTCTACGAGTTCACCAGCTCAGCCGCCAACAACGGGTCCGACTTCCTAGGGACAGCGGCCAACACTCCCTTCTTCAACGTCGCCACCGCCGCGGTCATTTTCGTCGGGCGCTACGGCCCCATTGCGATACTACTGGCGCTTTCTGGGTCCATGATCGGGCGCAAGAGAAGCAGTGAAGTGACCCTGAAGACCAACAGCAACACATTCTCCATCGTCCTAATCGGCGCCATACTGCTCCTTGTAGTCCTCACTTTCTTCCCCTTTCTGATCCTCGGCCCACTCTTGGCCCTGTTCCAGGGCATGGTGAACTTCCTTGGCTAGTCAGACCAATGGCCTGAGCGGAGTGCTAGGGCGGGTCAGGCTTCCGAGAAGACCCTCGCTCCTCAACAGGAAGACGCTCGCCGACTCTGTAGTCAGGCTGAGTCCCATTTCCCTGCTTGCGAACCCTGTGATGCTCATTGTGGAGCTCACCTTCTTCATTGTGGCAGCCATGGCCATCGATCCGTACGCCTTCTCGGGCGTGGCCAGCCCATCGGACCGTGCGTTCTACGTGGAGGTTGCAGCAATACTCCTAATCACAGTCTGGTTCAGCACTCTTTCGGACTCTCTGGCGGAGCAGCAGGCGAAGAACACAGCCAGCAGCCTGAGGCAGCTCGAGACGGAGGTGCCCTGCAAGAAGGTGGTCACGGAAGGGTGGGAGAGACGCGTGGTCCCCTCGACGTCAAAGGAACTTGTCAAGGGGGACCTGATTCTTCTTGAGAAGAACGACGTCGTTCCCGTCGACGCCGAGGTCCTGGAAGGGATAGCAATGGTCGACGAATCTCTTGTCACCGGGGAGTCCGCACCGGTAAGGAAGGCACCTGGGGACAGTCTGATCGGAGGGTCAAAGGTGGTCAGCGACACGATGACCGCCAGAATAGTGGTGAACCCCGGGGAGAGCTACCTGGACCAGATGGTCCGGATGGTGGAGGCCTCGAAGCGCCCGAAGACCCCCAACGAGGTGGCAATCACCATGGTCCTCTTCGGCCTGTCTGCGATATTCACCATCCTCATAATAACGATGCTGGGCCTCTCGGTGACCCTTGGCCTTGGCGCAGACCTCTCCGTCCTGATAGCGCTCTACGTTTGCCTGCTCCCTACTACCATCGGGGCTCTACTCCCCGCCATCGGGCTGTCGGGAATCACCCGGTTGTACGAAAGGAAGGTCGTGGCCAAGTCCGGAAAGGCGATCGAGACGGCCGGGGACACGGACGTCATTCTCCTGGACAAGACGGGGACGATTACCGTCGGCAACAGGCAGGCCGTCGAATTGATTCCGTTCGAAGGCCGCACCGAGAAAGAGGTGGGAGAAGCAGCGTTCCTCTCGTCATGGTATGACGATACACCAGAGGGACGGAGCGTAATCAGGCTCGCCTACGAGAAGGGGTTCGTCCCGAGAGAGTTGAACGCTCTTAGCCTTTCAGAGATCTACGAATTCTCGGCCAATACTCGGACGAGCGGGGTAATGCTTCGCCGCGGATCCAGCTTCATCCTGCCGAAGGGGGGCCGCGCTAGGGTCCGCAGGAAGTTCTTCCTCGAAGAGGAGAGCGACAGAGGAATGCACTTGTCGCCGGAGGAGACGGAGATCATCAAGGGTGCTCCGGACTCTATGCTCAGGGCGGGATTCAGCGCCCCCGACGGCTTCACAAGGATTGTAGAAGGGATCTCGGCCCAGGGGGACACTCCGATGGCGGTGGCGCGCGACCACAGGGTGATAGGAGTGATTAGGTTGAAGGACATCCTGAAGGTCGGTACCAAAGAGAAGATACAGGCAGTCAAGGCCATGGGAATCAGACCTGTGATGATAACAGGGGATCAGCCTTTGACTGCCAAGAGCATCGCGGCCGAGGTAGGCATCGACGAGTTCGTCCCCCAGGCCAAGCCGGAGGACAAGTACAGGATCGTTCGGAATGAGCAGGCGCAAACGAGGGTCGTCGCTATGATAGGGGACGGGACGAACGACGCGCCGGCGCTTGCGGTGGCGGACGTCGGGCTCGCGATGAACTCGGGGACGGAGGCCGCCAAGGAGGCGGCAAACATGGTCGACCTAGAATCTAACCCAGCCAAGATAATCGACGTCGTGCTCCTCGGGAAACAGCTCCTCATGACTAGGGGAGCGGTGACGGCTTTCAGCATATCGAACGACGTCGCGAAGTACTTCGCTATCCTCCCTGTGATGTTCGCGGCGACCATCCCTGCGCTCAAGTCGCTGAATATCCTTGGGCTCGGACTCCAGACAGCTGTGTTGTCCGCGCTCATCTTCAATGCCGTCATAATCCCCATGCTCATTCCGCTGGCCATGAGGGGGGTTGCGTTCAAGCCCTCCGACACTATGACGCTATTCATCAAGAACGTCCTCGTGTACGGGGTCGGCGGTGTCATCGTCCCCTTTGTGGGGATTAAGCTCATCGACCTGCTGATAGGAGCGCTCTAGGGGATAACACCTTGTCCTCAGAACCAAAGAAAGGGAGCGTGTACAGGCCCGTGCTGGCCATCGCAATCCTGTCCATGATTGTCTGCGGCCTGTTGTTCCCCCTCGTGATCACGGGCATCGCGCAGGTGGCTTTCCCCTACCAGGCAAACGGCAGCCTCGTGCAGGTCGGAAACAGGACTGTCGGCTCATATTACATCGACAACGGGTTCACGCTCCCCGTCTTCTTCCACTCTAGAAACGAGAGCAACCCCCTCAATGCGTCTGCCTCCGGGGTCGACCCTGACATCCCACTCCAAGACGCCCTTAATCAGATTCCTGGCATTCACAATGCGACGGGTATCTCGGAAAGTGCGCTCACCAGTCTGGTGATGGCCCACGTGGAGTACACCCTATTCGTAACGGGTGATCCGTACGTCAACGTCCTTGCGCTCAACCTAGCCCTGATCTCGGATTATCCGAGCGTCTACTCTGCCTACCGCTAGTCGAAATACGTCCTTCACTTCCCGGCCCGTATCTTCTTCTCTTCCTTCTGCAGTTTCTTCTCCATCTGTTCACGCCTTTGCCGGTCGTATTCTCCAAGTGGCCCCTCGTGCTCAGCGAAGCCATGGTACATCTCAAGTGTCCGCCTTACCAGCTCCTCGGTCTCGGCGTTCCTCTTCTCGAACCTTATCGAGAGATTTCTCCTGTCCAGGACCGCCCACTGGTACCCTTGGTGCTTCTTCAGTTCCTCAATGGCCTGTTCCATGGCGTATTCGTTCCCGAAAAGCCCCCTGATCTCCCACAAACTTGCCGCCTAGCCCTAGCCAATCCGGAGGGCGTTAAAACACTAGTCCCGTCACTCAGCAAGCTGGCTGCGAAGCGCCCCGGCGGATTCAGCCGGGAGCTTGCAGGCAAAGTTCCGGCAGACGAACGCCCTTGGATTCGCCCTGGGCTTCCGCCCTTCGAGCAGGTCGCTGACTCTGGAAAGACGTCCATAGCTTGCAGTAGTCGCTGTGAGCACGACCTTTTCGGGGATGAACGTCCTAAAGACCTCTGCCTTCATTTCCTTAGCCGCCTTCGCAGGGCCACTGATTACAATCTCTTTGGAGCCGTTGAGCATCAGGTCTAGCCCTACAAGCATCACCGCATGGGCTGAAGGCTGCCTCTGAACTTCGCCAGCAAACGCCTTCAGGGCGCGTTCTGCTGACTCCCTGAAGATTTTGTTTCCCGTGAGCTCTGACAAGCGGATGAGGTCGAGTACGGCAACGGAGTTCCCGGAGGGTGTCGGGCCGTCGTAGCTCTCCTTGAGCCGAACAGGTTCTGCCGTAGTGGTGAGGTAGAATCCACCCCCTTCACTGTCCTCGTAGTCCTCAATCATCAGCTTCGTAAGCCTGATCGCTTCTTCGAGCCACGTTGGCTCGGAAGTTGCCTCGAACAGGTCGAGCAGCCCCTGTACGAAGAAGGCGTAGTCCTGCAGAGTGCCCTCCAGGGCCGCCTCCCCGCCGGCGTACCTCCTAAGCAGTCTACCCTCAAAGCTCATCTTGTCCAACACGAAGCGCGCGGCCCCTACCCCCTCATCAGCAAATTCAGGCTCATCAAGCGCCACGCTTGCAAAGGCGAAAGCGGAGATGGCCAGCCCGTTCAAAGAAGTCAGGACCTTGTTGTCCGTCGCTGGTCTTGGGCGCTGGATCCTCGCCTTGTAAAGGGCCTCCTTGGCCCTGGCAACCTCGGACCTCTCTTCCACGGTGAGCGGGGAGTGTGCGTCAAGATGTAGGATCGTTCTCCCCTCGAAGTTTCCTGTTTTGGTGACCCCATACAGACGGCAGAAAGCGGCGCCCGCCGCATTCCCGGCCGCCTTTGTCACCTCTTCCGGGGTCCAGGTGTAGTATGTCCCCTCCCCTTCGGTCGTATCCGCGTCCTGTGCCGAATAGAACCCCCCTCCTCGATCCTTCATTTCTTTCCGAATCCAGCGCAGCGTTTCCCTAACGACATCGGCATAGTCCTTCCTCCTCGTGACTTGGTACGCCTCGGTGTAGACCTTTGCCAAAAGCGCGTTATCATAGAGCATCTTTTCGAAGTGAGGCACGAGCCATACCCTGTCCGTCGAGTATCGATGGAACCCTCCGCCCAGGTGGTCCCTTACGCCTCCGGCCATCATTCCATCAAGCGTCCTCAGGACCGCCCTGAGGGCGAGCTCCTTCCCGGTCCGACGATGATACCTCAGAAGGAATCCCATAGTGCCAGGCAGGGGGAATTTCGGCGCCCCACCGAACCCCCCATATTCGGGGTCGAAGGACGATACCAGGGTCGAGTAACCCTCATCCAACACCTCTTTCCCCAACTCTGCCCTTTCGTTGGGGGCTGGAGGTGCAATCACTTTCAGCACTTGCTGCGAGTTTGACTCAACTTCATTCCGCTTCTCCTTCCACAGATTTGAAGCGAACTCAAGGACCTGCATGAAGCTGGGCATCCCGTACCGTGGTTCTGGAGGGAAGTAGGTGCCCCCGTAGAATGGCTTCTGGTCAGGCGTAAGGAAGACGGTAAGGGGCCATCCGCCCACTCCCGTCATTGCCTGCACCGCGCTCATGTAATAGGCGTCGACCTCGGGCCTTTCCTCTCTATCGACCTTGATCGGGATGAAGTTCCTGTTGATGAACGCGGCTGTCTTCGGGTCTTCGAATGACTCCCTCATTAGAACGTGGCACCAGTGACAGGTCGAATACCCGATGCTGAGGAGTATTGGCTTATTGTCGTTCTTTGCCTTCGCGATCGCCTCCTTCCCCCAGGGCCACCAGTCGACAGGATTCGTGGCATGTTCGAGAAGGTAGGGGCTCTTTTCTTTCGATAGGCGGTTCAGCTTAACTCCTTCCAATTCACTCGCCGAATTCGCTCTCGGTAAATGAATTTTTCCGAGCGGGCAATGCTTAACACGGCTCCGCCGGGGCTGCCTGTAGAATCATCGCTCAGGGGCATAGTGATTTGCAGTACAAGTGGACAGTATTGACAGTGACGACAGTCGGGGTGCTGATGTCAGGCATCGACAGCAGGATCGTCGTCATTGGGCTCCCCACCGTAGCCGCTTCCCTCGGGGCGGACGCAGAGCAGGCCATCTGGTTCACGCAGGCCTACACCATAGGGAGCACCGTCGCGCTTCTCTTCCTTGGCAGGGTGAGCGACATGTATGGCCGCGTCAGGGTGTACAACATAGGCTTCGCAATCTTCACCGTTGGTTCCCTACTCACTTCCCTGTCTCCGTCCCCCAACTTTTTCATAGCTTCGAGGATCTTCCAAGGGCTAGGGTCCGCTGCACTATTCTCTAACAGCGCAGCTATCATCACAGACGCCTTCCCACGTGGGGAGCTGGGAACTGGCCTTGGAATCAACTCAGTTGCCTTCAGGGCGGGTTCCATGTTCGGACTGACTCTGAGCGGCCTCATCCTTGCCTTCCTCGACTGGAGATTCCTCTTTTATGTGAACATACCTGTCGGCATCTTTGGGACGCTCTGGGCGCACATCCGATTGCACGAGCAGAACAAACCAGAGCGGAGGGCGCCAATGGACTGGCCAGGCTTCTTCGCCTTCACAGGCTTCATTACTTTGCTCTTACTCTCCCTCACAACCGCCGCCTATGGTATCGGAGAGTCCGACTTGACTGCTGCCCTGGGGACTCTCTCTGTTGCGAACCTCGCGGTATTCGTACGGGTTGAGAGAAGGCGCGTGGCACCACTCCTCGACCTCAGCCTCCTGCGCATACGAGAATTCACAGGGGCAGTGACCGCCCAAATGGTCAACTCCATGGCGTGGGGTGCTTTCTTGCTTCTGATCAGCCTGTATCTTCAGCTCGTGAAAGGCTTCTCCCCGCTTCAGGCGGGAATATCTATCGTTCCCTTCGACGTGGCCATGCTTCTCCTCGCCCCTCTTAGCGGAAGGCTGTCTGATAGGTACGGGACTCGCCCCTTCGCTACCGCTGGGCTTGCCGTGTTCAGCGGGGCGCTGGTGGCAATGTCGACCCTCACCCCGGACACCCCATATGCTACGCTCTTTGCCTTCCTGCTGCTCGGTGGGGCGGGGATGGGGCTCTTCAACTCGCCGAACATGAGTTCCGCCATGGGCTCCGTGCCCGCGCACCGCAGGGGGGTGGCGTCCGGGTTCAGGGCTACCTTCTTCAACATCGGGTTCGTCCTGAGTTTTAACATAGTCATCCTTGTCCTGACTCTCTATCTCCCCTACGGGCTGATAACTCAAATCATAACATCCGAGGGAGCCCTCAACACCATTACAGCCAACGCGTCGAGGTTTTCTGGAGCCCTCGACAACCTCTTCCTCGTGCTGACACTAATCAACACCGCGGCTATCGTGCCTTCTCTGCTGCGCGGAAGAAGAGTGGAGGAGGGGCCGGTAGCAGCAGGTGAGTTGAGCCACGAACCCGATTAGGACGAATCTATCTTCAAATATCGGCAACCTCGGCTGGCTATTCCTCATCCATGGCTCTTGAAAGGTTCGATGGCACTAAAGAAATAGTTGATACTCCTTCCGGAACGGCGGTGGCCTTCAACGTCCTGAAGCTGAAGGACATGGGGTATGACGTGGAAATGCTCCCCTATTCGATACGCATCCTCCTGGAGAACGCTATGCGCCATACGGGGCGGGTCCCCGGAGCTCTCGAAGCCGCCCATGCTCTAGCCCAGTGGCCCAAGTCGGTAGACTCCGAGACCCCCTTCATGCCTCAGAGGGTCCTTCTGCAGGATTACACCGGGGTTCCGCTCGTGGTGGATCTTGCTGCCATGCGGGACGCGGCGCGAAAGGAAGGCCTCCAGACAAGCACCATCAACTCAAAGGTGCCGGTCGACCTCGTGATTGACCATTCGATCCAGGTGGATGCCTGGGGGAACGACATGGCGTTCTCCGTGAACCTCGAAAGAGAGTATGAAAGAAACTCGGAGCGCTATTCCCTCCTCAAGTGGGCCCAATCTGCGTTCAAGGGGATGCGAGTCTTCCCGCCTGGCAAGGGGATATGCCATCAGTTCAACCTGGAGTACCTGTCGCAGGTTGTCACCGCGAGGAACGCCGAGGTCTACCCCGACACGCTTGTCGGCACTGACTCCCACACAACAATGGTCAACGGGCTCGGCGTCCTCGGATGGGGGGTCGGCGGAATAGAGGCCGAGGCCGTGATGTTGGGAGAGCCTTACCACATGCCCATTCCCAAGGTCTTCGGGGTGAAGTTCACGGGGAGGCTTCGCGAGGGAGTCACCCCAACGGACCTTGTGCTCGCCGTCACCGAAAGACTCAGGGAGAAGAACGTGGTTGGGGCTTTCGTCGAATACTTCGGAGAGGGGTACGGTCAGCTCTCTGTCCCTGATAGAGCTACGATCGGCAACATGTCCCCCGAATACGGAGCCACGGCAGGGTTCTTCCCGATCGACGACGCCACACTCGCATACCTCACAGGCACGGCAAGGCCGAAAGCCCACGTCGAGATGGTTTCGAACTATGCAAGAAGATTCGGGTTCTTCGTGTCCGACATCGAGCCACATTATTCGGAAGTCATACACATAGAGCTCGACAAGATCGAACCTTCCATCGCCGGCCCAAGGAATCCGGAAGAGAGGCATTCGTTGGTTTCGGTCCCGGCCTATACGCGCTCGCTCCTCCAACATCCGACGCCTCCAATGTCTAGTTCAGGCTCATCGGTAGCGACGCGCAGTCAGCTCATGCTCGAAGAGGACGGCCCAATCCGTGCGGGGCTGGGGGATGGTTCAGTGGTGATTGCCGCGATCACAAGTTGCACCAACACCTCGAACCCAACGGTCATGGTCGGTGCAGGCCTGATAGCAAAGCGCGCAGTAGAAGCAGGGCTGGCTGTCAAGCCCTGGGTGAAGCCCAGCCTCGCCCCTGGCTCTACCGTCGTCACGGACTATCTGCAGAACTCCGGGGTCCTTCCATACCTTGACAGGTTGGGGTTCGTCCTTGTAGGGTACGGGTGCACCACCTGCATAGCCGAAGGCACGCCAGTGTTACTGGCGGACGGCACCGGGCGAAGGATTGAGAAGATGCCAGTTGGAGGAGGGGCTCTAGTATTTGGTCCTACTGTCGCTGGGGACCTTGGAATAGCCAGGCAATCGGCGCTGATGAAAAACGGGCTTCGTGATTGCATAAGACTTGTCCTACAGGATGGGCGAACACTCGACTGTACTCCCGACCACAAAATCCTCCTTTCGGATGGGCGTTGGGTGAGAGCTGACGAGTTACGGGTCGGCAATGACCGCTTGGTTGTGGGGCTGGAGACACCTATCGACGAACCCGCTCCTGACGAGATTGGTTACGTCCTCAAAGCCGGCGATATTACGTTCACCATGGAGTCAGAGGAAGAAAGATCGCGCACCTTGGCATTCTCCCGCCTGCTCGGCTATCTTCTCGGTGACGGCTCAATCAGTGAGGCAGCACAGGGCCGGCTGAATACAGGACAAGCGGTTGATCGAGAGATGATGCTAAACGACATCCAGCTGATTACTGGGCTCCGACCAATTGCGAATCGCTACGATGATGAAAAATGGTCGGTGGTACTTCCTCAGTCGCTTACAGATTCTATAATCACCCTCCGAGGGGTCCAAGTTGGAAAACGAATAGACCAGCCACCATTACTACCGTACTTCGTGCTGGAGGAAATCTGCCCTGTGGCGATAGTCCACGAGTTCTTGGCGGGCCTTTTCGGAGCCGACGGGCACTCCCCCACTCTGCACCGCTTCGGAAGTGAAGGTGATTCAACCCTCGATACCCCCGCGTATTCTAGGAGCACCATCCCGGTGCACGTGGCGGCGCTGAGGGGATACATGGGGGAAGTCGTCCGCCTTCTTGTGCGATGCGGAGTCAAAGCAGAGCGGGCCAGAATCTACGACTATCCAACGAGGCGGAGCAAGACCACATACCCCGCACCTACCGATGGCATTCCTCGCATAGAGGTTCGATTGGAACTCCCGGATGGCCTCTCTTTCCTCGAAAGAGTGGGCTTCCGTTATTGTGTTGACAAGGCCCTTCGTGCAAGCGCAGCAGTGGTATATTGGCGAACCATTGAAGGAATACACCAGCAGCGACTGTGGATGGCATCCAGACTGGAACAATTGCACAAGAGCCAACCCGAATTGTCGTTCTTGACCGCTCGGAGGTCAATTGCGGTTTCGCTAGTTGGTCATGAGACTGAGGAATCGCTTCCACCCGTGGTTTTTCCCCATTACGCCCTGCTCGAAGGAAATGACCGTTTCTCTCGCCTTCCGAAACCTAGTGGGCGCAGATTCTATCCTATTCACCGAGAGAGCTGCAACTTCCCGTCGCCAGGCCAGCTCTTCGAAGAGATTGGGGCAAGGGATTGGTTCGCTCCACTTCGAAGCAGAGAGGACACCGACTATTCCAAGCGCTACTGCTTAGAGAAGGAAGCAATGCAATTACCGACCTTCTCCCTTAAAGTCATTGACCGCCATCCCGTAGGACGCCGAAAAGTCTACGATTTGACCGTCGACGGTCTGCATGCGTTCATTGCAGGGACCATTGCAGTCCACAATTGTATCGGAAACAGCGGCCCTCTAGCGTCAGAAATCGAGAAAGCAATCAAGGAGAGGGACATCTATGCGGTGGCCGTCCTTTCCGGAAACAGAAACTTCGACGGAAGGATCCACCCTCTGGTCAAGGGTGCCTTCCTCATGTCTCCGATGCTTGTGGTGGCATACGCTCTAGCCGGCAGGATTGACTTCGACTTCGCCTCGACCCCTCTGGGCAAGGGGAAGGACGGAAGGTTCGTCTACCTCAGGGATCTGTGGCCGCCTCTCGACGAGGTGAAGAAGACCATCCAAGCCTCCCTCTCCTCCGATCTCTACGCGCGTCGTTACTCCGACGCCATGAAGGGGGATGAGCGCTGGGAAAAACTGGCGTCATTCGAGGACGAAGTGTACCACTGGGACGGCTCCTCCACGTACATCAGTAACCCTCCCTGGTTCGAGGCTTCGATGTCCACGTCTTCGAAGAAGGACATCGCTGGTGCTCGCGTCCTCGCCGTCCTCGAGGACAAGGTCACCACCGATCACATCTCCCCAGCTGGAACCATTCTCGTCGACAGCCCGGCGGGCGTCTATCTGAAGGAACATGGGGTGGGCCTACTCGATATGTCCACCTACGGGAGCAGGAGAGGGAACCACGAGGTGATGGTGCGGGGCGGGTTCAGCAACATCAGGCTGAGGAACAGGCTCGCCAAGGGGAAGGAAGGGGGCTACACTTCTCACCTCCCCGACGGCACGGTCATGACCATCTACGACGCTGCCATGCGATACGCGAGGGAGAATGTCCCGTTGGTGGTTCTTGCGGGGAAGCAGTATGGTGCCGGAAGCTCGAGGGACTGGGCTGCCAAGGCGCC
>Ga0187770_10001176_pt1 | contig 13680 bp, 13 predicted proteins | sample 0116_SJ02_MP02_2_FD_133154 | JGI IMG/M metagenome (GOLD analysis project Ga0187770, IMG submission 133154) | Tropical peat soil microbial communities from peatlands in Department of Meta, Colombia - 0116_SJ02_MP02_20_MG | ecosystem: Environmental > Terrestrial > Soil > Wetlands > Peat | place...
GGGGACGCCACGAAGATTCGTGCCGCGGAGCCCGCAAACAAAAACATGATCGACGCGATGCCGAGCCGATTCTGAAGCTGCCGGTGGAAAAGCGTTTTCCCACGATTTGGAGGCCCTCAAGGGACCCGCTCGATCTGCGGGCTCTGCTGTTGCACCGCCATCACTGGGTGCGCCTGCGCACGCAGATACAAAATGCGCTGCAGGCCATTGCCTTAGCAAATGGATTGCGCCGCGGTCCTGGCCTGTGGAGTTACGACGGGCAAGCGAAGATTGCTTTCTTGCCGTTAGCACCGCACACCTCCTATCGGCGGAGCGCGCTGCAGGCCACCTACCGGAAGATGTAAGAGGAAATCAAGGACCAAGTCGCCGAGCAAGCTGAACATCGCTCGGGAGCTCGGCGGCTCATGACGCATCCAGGAGTGGGGCCGGTCACGGCGCTGGCCACCGATGTGTTCCTTCCTGGGTGATCCGCAGCGCTTCGCGGATGGCAAGGCGCTGGCCAGTTATGTGGCGCTCATTCCGCAGGAGCGCTCCAGCGGGAGGCGCCTTCAATCTTTAATGACATGAGCGACATCGATCGGCTTCTCGAAGCTCTTGGGTAGCCAGCAACCGGGTGCTGCGAATTGCATCTGACCGAAGAGCTCGCCTTGCCCATAGCAGCCTCATCTCTGCCCGCAATGACCTGGGCGTCCTTTTCATAGGGGCAACCTTGAAAGTCAGCCTGTGCCGCAAACGTGGCCCGAAAATTTCCTCAGTACGGCTTGGCTTTGAAGACGAAGTTCACCGTCTTTGTTTCGCTGCCGGAGATTGTGACTTCCTGTGTTTGCTCCCCGTAAGATTCATGCCATGCGCTCACCGTGTACTTTCCGGGTGGCAGGTTTGGAAGGCTGAAGCTGCCATCTGCTCCGGAAACGGCGTAATGAGAATTCTTCAGAACGGCAAAGGTGCTGTGCATCCAAGGATGAACGTTGCACTTCACGGGAATGAATTCAGGCTGGCTGAACTTCTCTGAGAAGGGGGGAGTGCCGGGTGGTTGGGATTTGTTCCACTCGTGGTTGGCCTTTGCCAAGGGGTGAATGTTGTGCGAAGTCTGGTCTTCATTAGCGACTTTCAGTTCCTGGTTGACCACCATAGGCACGACGTGCGGTATATACTGGCATCCCTTTTGTGTGATCGTAACCGCCTGGGCAGGTGCGGAGTCGTCCGGAGCACCCGCCGAGATGTAAACAATCACATTTACCAGGGAGTTCCCCGAGCCGACCACCACTGTTTCCGTAGTGATTGGAGTCGAATGCTGCTGTGCACAGCTCGGCTCCTTGGACATGTCAATCGGTTTCTGCTTGGCAGGTGTCCCTTCGTAGGTTACTTTGCCGCTTATGTTGCCGCCGCTCGGCTTGGCAAGCGCAATAGCGGCTGCAACGAGCATTGCCAGCCCCACGGCACAGCCTATCTTTGTTCGCATAATTATTACTCCTTTCTAAAACTCGCGAATTGGGAGCTACCCCTACTGTTTAATTCCAGAACCTGTCGGCGTACCATGGACTCTTCTGGAGGCGATTTGTTGCGCGCCCTCTGGAGTGGATTGCCACAAAGCCAATTCCGGGCTCTTATAGGTCACTTGCAAGGTGCGCAAGAAATGCACGAGGTCCCAGGCATCTTCGGCTTTGATGACATCGGCAAAGGAGGGCATTGGCGTGCCATCCACGCCGGTCATGAATATCTTGTACAAATCTTGGTTGGTGGTGCCGCACTTGAAGCGTGAGCCGACCGCGAAGTTATAAGGCCGAATGGGCTGGTCATTACTGTCGGTGAGCGTCGAGGCCGAAGGACCATCCCCGCGACCCTCCTGGCCGTGACATTTCCAGCATTCCAGCTTCTGAAAGAGTTCCGCGCCATGCTTAATGCTTTCGACGGTCACTTTGGGTTCCGGTGGCACATTGATCGGTTCGCTCGGTTTCTCATTTTTCCAGCGTGGCGAGAAAGTCTTGATAAAGGCCACTAAATCCGCGCGGTCTTGCGCCGTCAAAGTGATCCAGGCCGGCATATTGCTCATAACGAAGCCGCGCTCGATCGCATTGTAAAGATCCTGATCGGTCGGTAAAGTACCAGTTGGCGTCGAACGGCACTTAAAAGTTGCTGAAGTGAAATTTCGCGGCTGGATGTTCAAGTAAGGCTCCAGAAAAGAGCCCGTTGGCAGCCAATTCTCACCGTTCCCATCGCCCCGAAAGCCATGACAACCCCAGCAGTAGCGGTAGAAGAGTTGCTTGCCAGAGTCGGAATGCCCCGTCAGTTTGCCGATGTGAGATTCCATTTGCTGCGCCGATGCCAGCACGGGAACAGCGAGGATAGCAGCCACGACCAAAGCGAACTTCGCAATTTTAGCTGTACGCATCATGTTCACCCCTAAAAAGCGAAGTCAAAGCCGAACAGCAAACTGCTGAAATCAAGCCGGCTGCCTGTTACCAGAGAGGCTCCCACCTGCTGGCTAAAGGCATATTCACTGTGGAAAGCGAAACCCGCCCGGCTGGAGATGAATGGATAGTAGCGTGCCCCAAAGGTGTACACGTTCATGTTCCCGAAATCCCCGGAAGGAACGCTTACGCCTGGCAGATACGCTCCCGCGACGATCGGCAAGGCCTGTTGGGACATGCGAACGAATTCGTCGCGCTGGATCAAGATAAATTGGGGACTGTACGTAAAGTGGCTTTCAAACAGCGCGCCATTCCAAACGGCGCTTCGCGCGCCCGTAGGAAGGGCGACGTTCGCTGGAGTGACGGTTGCCAGATATTTATCATCAGAACTATGAAAATACATCGCGGTGAGGTCGTATTTCTTGATATACAACTGCCCGATTAACCCCGCTCGGTAGTAAGTCTTATTGCCAATGCCAGTGCCGACAACGCCGGTACCAGGCACGGTCGGACCTCCATTCGTGTATTGATAGTAGGTGGGCCATTCACCGATGTAGTCAAACACGCCGATGCGCTGTAGGCCGAGGCTCCCAGCCTCAAAGGCCTGGCTGAAAGTGAGATACGTCCCATAGGCGCGAGCGATTGGTTGGTTAACGCCATTCAGTGCGCCGTCATTCGAACTGAGCAGTGCGACCGAATAACGCGTGCGATCGTCGGCAGAGTGCCCCATCAACTCCATACCAAGCTGGTTGTCGCCAATTCCAAACACGAAGGGGATGCCGTTCGCCGCGGGTGCAGCGGTTTCCGTGATTGGCTGGTAGTGATAGTTCGTGTAGACACCAGAAACGTTGGTCAGGGTGAGGATGCGCTTTTCGGACAAGAGATTATCGAGCTCGAATCTCCCGAGCTTGAAGTTCAGCCACGTCGTGTGCGCAATGTTATCGAAACGAGCCATAACAGTTTCGAAATGAAACTTGGCCGTGGGGTCCGAAGACGGCAAAACATAAAAAGAGACGTTTTTCGCGAGCGTCCCGCCGGTATGAAAATCGAGGCCGCTTAGGTCAAATCCGTGGGTGGTAATGGATGCTTCATTTGCAGATACCCCAGCCGCACCGTCGACTTGCGCACGGTTTTCATTCTCGCGGTGCCAGATGGGTGTGATGCGGAAAGTGACCGGCCAGTACGCGGGCTGCTGAAAGATGGGGGCGTCGCGATCGTTGCCCATCTGGTAGCCATTGTCCTTGAATGCTTGACCAAACGGGCTCAACTTCGGCCACGCCTCATGACACGAGGAACATGGCATTCCGTACTTCCGAGCAAACGCTGGGAGCGCATTCACCCTGGTGGATGGATGCGGGATCGCAAAAGCGCAACGACAATTTACGAGGACAAAGAACACTGAAAGAATCGCAAATGCTTGCGAGGGCAACCGCAAGTAAGCGCTACTTCTCACACGGTCAGGATTCCAAACGAACATACCGCCTCCTCTAGATGACAGGTCAAACTGCAGCCGTCGACGAGACACGGTTTCGCTTTAGATGAGAGGGAAGGGGCGTGGACAGACCCCAGCCGAGCTGGCTTTGGTGGGTCCCAAACTTTGTCCCACGATCGAGAAGAGGTTTTGAACAGCACGCCCATATACAACCGGATCCCTTTTCTCCGTCAAGAAAAAGGGCGCCAAATCCTCAAGTCCCTGAACCGGCGCGAATGTACTCCCGCAAAAAAACGAATGCAATAGCTTTCTTTTGTTCTTAGTTAGGAATCCTTGAAATCTGGTTCTGGTACTTGAAATTTTCAGCAAACGAACCGCGCGATCAACCACTTGTATCACGGTCGAAAGAGATTTCAGCCGTGGAGACTTAATCAAAAGGCGCATTCGATTTTGGAAGCTCAAAGAGTGTTAGTCTGATCAGGGGCCGAGATTTTTGTCTGAACGCGGTGGGATAATCTCAGAGGGACCAAGAGAACCGGAATGAAACGAATGAGTGGGAAAATTACACGAGGCCGCAAAATCATGAAAGACATTTCGCCGGTACGTAGAATGATGGGCTGCGGTACCGCGGTTTTTTGGGGATGGATCGCGGCGACCTCTTTCTTCCCGGGGTCGGTCAACGGGCAATTGAGCAGCCCCGGTTTCTCCGGTGAACTTTCCGGCAATGAGCAGGATATTCTGCAAGCGGTCAACGAAGTATTGGAAGACCAGATTATCCACGGCACCTACATTTTTGATAAGGAGCCGACACTTAGAGGCGCGGAGGTCGTCAGTTCCACGCCACTGTTTGAACCATGGACCGGCAAAGGACAGGTGTTCTACAAGATTCGAAAAGACGCCATCGCGCCGCGTCATTTTCTCGAAAGCGCGGACCAAGGCACAATCGTAGTGCGATATGTGTTGACGACTGTCAGCCCCGAGCGGATGCGCATTCTGATCAATGCTGAGTACGTTGAAAAGACCCACCGAAGGGTGCACATCTCGGATGGCACGGTAGAATCGAGCGAATTCAAAGAGATTAAGGATCACCTTCAAGCGATCCAGTTGGCGGAGCAGGAGGCTGCGGAAGCAAAACGCCGCCGGGATAGCGCAGAGTTCGTGCAGCAAATCCGGACCCGCCAGCGCGAGGACGAATCCACACGCCTTGCCGCGGCTGAATCCTCAGTGAAAGATCTTGAGCAGCAAATCAAAGCGCTCCGCCAGGAAGTGGAGCGCCGCGTGAAAGCACCTGGTGCGGAACTGCGGGCGGCGCCGTTTCATGCGGCGGCGAGCATGAAGACGCTGTCGGCTTTCACAGAAGTTGTTGTTGTCATCGTCACGCCCCAGTGGTACGGCGTGGAGACTCTGGAGGGCCAGCGGGGATGGCTACCCATCGAGCAATTGGAATCACTGCCATAAGAAACGTGGGCCAAATTTCAAGCATGATGCTTAGCTGTAGAAGCGTGCTGGCGGGAACCTGCTTCATGCTACTGCTTGGTTCTGCTCGCGCCCAGGACGTTCCCTATGCAAGAACGTATCAAAAATCCCAAGAAGAAGTGGAAACAGCCCTGAAAGAGTTGCAGGCCTATTCTGGCCAGAGGTTGCCGATTGTCGACGGTTTTGTTGCTATGGGTGATAAGCCACTCGACCGGTACGAACGCGCCTTTTACCAATTCTCAATTGAGTTGCTTACAGGAAGCACCGGCGGGACCATCGTGCGAGTGACTGCGAAAATCACTGCATGGTATGCCGACCGTGATCCTGCAAAATCAGCGTACCAAGTTCTGCCTTCGAGTGGCCGCTTGGAATTAGACCTGTTGGACCGTTTGGACGGGAAACTCGGAGCAAAGCCTTCCTCCGCACTCGCGCGTTCGCCTTCCAATTCCACGATTATGGCGCCGAAAACAAAAATTGATCTTGGCGACTTGTCTGGCCGAGCGCCGCTTCCATCGGCCAACTCTTTGGCTAATGCCAACGCTCCTTCTCCCGATGAGGTAGCCGCATTGCGGGCAAAACGCGAAGCGGAAGAAAAACATATGAAGGAATTGAGCGAGGAACTTCAGAGTCTGCGCGAAGTTCAGCTGCATCAAGCGCACCCGTTGAATCTTGTTGTCGTCAAGAAATCGGGCACGCCTGTGCTGGCCAGGCCGGGAGACGGATCGCGACTCCTCTTCGAGGCCACAGCGAATGATGAGTTTGAATTCATCGAGGCCAATGGAAATTGGATTCATGTGCAAATTTCCGGGCTGTCCCGCGGTTACATTCGGCGCGACCATGTAACGCTACCGGAGTTGATTGCGGAACGGCTGAATTCACCAAACGTGTTGTCCGGCGTCGAAAAGTCGGCGCCGTTTCGGATTACTCGAGAGGACACTGGCGTCTTTCCTGGCGACTGGGCCGAGCTGAAAAGCAAGACTGTAAAGATCTATACCGTACAGCCCACAGCAACAGATACGAACCAAACCGGCGCGCGTGCCAAACTCGTGTATGCACGCACCCTGTTCGAAAAATCGCTGGAGGAGACCTCAGCTTCGGACACGCCAATAGCAGGGTTCGTTGTGATGTTTGATTCCTCCGATGGGGGTATCCTGGGGACTACGATTGTGAGCGCGAAGCAACTCGCTGCGGGTACACTCTCCGCAGAAGCTTTTTGGAAACAGTGCTACATGGATCCGCCGGAAGCGTTTCAGCCAGCAGGCGACCGTTAAATCGGAAATGCCTGTTTTATTATCCGCAACCTGACTCTGCCACATTGAAGAGGAAATTCACACCTTGCATCTAGCTTCTGTCGACACTAATTTCTGGGCTTTGCGTGCCGCAAATCTCATATCAGCTTGCTGGACCTTTGCAGCACAGGAAGCGCATCCGGCGTACAATGCGAGGAGGTTGGTGTTCCAAGCGATCTCATAAATAGTTTCAGCATGTTCTGAATGAATGGGTTAGAGGATGCACGGAGAAAAGGCTATTTCTCTAGAGTTTTTAGCCCTGGTCCCTCACTCACCCAGGCTCATGTGAGATTTGCAAATTTATGAGACCGGTTCTAGATTCGCTTCCGTCTTGGAAGTGAAAGAGGAGATTTCCATGCGACGTAAAGTTCTGGCAGTTTGCGCAGCAGTGATGGGGCTGGCACTCCCGGGCAGCGCCGGAAATATCAGCGGCAAGGTTACGGGCAAGAGCGGCGAGTCGGTGGTCTACGTGGACACCATTGCGGGAAAAACGTTTCCCGCACCGACGGACAAACCGGTGATCGATCAAAGAAGGATTATGTTCCGGCCACACATCACGGCAGTGCAGCAGGGCACGACAGTGGATTTTTTGAACAGCGACCCCGTCGCGCACAATGTGTATTGGCCTTCTATCAGCGGAGACAAGAAGCAGCGATACAACCTTGGCACATGGCCGCAGGGGCAAACGCGCAGCTTCAAGTTTGACAATGTTGGCGTTGTGCCGCTGCTGTGCATAGCGCATCCGGAAATGTCTGCCTACGTGATCGTCACGCCTACTCCCTACCACGCCGTTACCGATAAGGACGGAAATTATAAGATCGACAATATTCCTGACGGCGAGTACACCGTGGTCGTATGGCATGAGGGTGCGAAGAACTCGTCCAAAGCGGTTAAGGTGGCGGGCGATACCAGAGTCGATTTCACGGTGACCGAGTAAGCGAAAGAGGGGAAAGAGCGAGCTACGCTTTTTGTATTGATGGCTGCGGATCGAAGCTTTACTCAGCTTATAGAACTCTGAACTTCGCATCAATGTATCTGGTTGGAAACCGCTGGGGCGGCTAGGCGAAGAGCAGGCGGCACGCGCTTGCACTGGATTCTCATAGGAATCCGTAAGCTGCTAGCGCAGGGCTGTGATGCCGGTCACACAGGCTGCGTGACTGCGGTCACTGACTCGCTGTGATTGCCGCGCTATAGGTCTGGCCACTGAATTGGTGCATTACGGTCCTCGCGACCGGAACTGGATTCCAGAATACTTCCTCGGTTCAATCTGGAGCACTTCGCAAACAGTTGCAAGTGCCCTATTCAACCGAGAAGGCGAGCGTTTTGATGAAAGTCCGCTTTACCCCCGTCGGGTTGCTTACTGGATCGATTGTTTTACTCTGCTTTTCCTTCGTGCTTGCTAAGCCGAATCACAAAGTCGCGGCGTCGGTTGGGGGCCAGATTACTGGAACGGTAAAACTGGATCGTATTGCTCCCAAGGCTAAGCCCATTGACATGTCGAAGGAGCCGAGCTGTGCGCAAATTCACGCATCCAAGCCTGCAACCATGGAGAGCGTAGTTGTGGGAACACGCGGCGGACTTGCGAATGTGTTCCTTTACCTCTCCGAAGGGTATACCGGTAATGATGCTGCTCCTTCTCAGCCCGCCACCATCGAACAAAGAGGGTGCGTCTACCTGCCACATGTGGTTGCAGTGAACGTCGGACAAAAGCTCGTCATTACCAACAATGATCAAACCTCCCACAATATTCATCCAATGCCCAAACCGGGCGGCGGCAATCCCGAATGGAACAAGTCCCAGCTTAGCGGCGCGGCCCCCATCGAAGTGAACTACACCGGAGAAGAAGTCGCGGTGCCCGTGAAGTGTAACGTGCACCCCTGGATGCGCGCATTCATCGCCGTGGTAAAGGGTCCGCATGCCGTGACAGATGACACCGGTGCCTTCAAGCTGGACAATGTCCCGCCGGGAACCTACACTTTGACCGCTTGGCAGGAAACCTACGGAGTGCAGACCTCTAAGGTCATTGTAGCTCCTGGCAAGTCTGCAAATGTGGATTTCACTTTTAAAGCCAAATAGAGGAAGGGCTGTGCGTTTCTTTCACACTCGGTTTCTCTCTGCGGCGGCTGCTTTGCCACCCCAGAAAGCAGCCGTGCTTGCATAGGAGGCAATGGAATCATGAGCGGAAAAGCTTTTGCTGTCCTGGTGGCGCTCATCACGCTGGTTACCGCCTACTGTGTGATTGCCCACGTATGGTGGATGCCTGTGGACATCTCCGTTCACGGCCCCAAGATCGATAGCCAGCTGGAAGAGACCGTCTTCGTCGCAGGCACTCTTTTTGTCGCGGGGCAACTCGTGTTGGCGGCCTTCGTTTTCCTCTATGGCAGCAGCCGCGACAAACCGAAGCAGATTCCCGGCGGTGCGAAGCCCTTGGTGCTTTTTGCGTTTCTTTTGGTCGGGGCCGAGGTCCTGGCGCTTTCGTTCATCGGCTCAAAGGCCTGGGGGGCCGTTTATTTCACCGCACCAGATCCGGGCGCCCTTCCTATTGATGTGCAGGCGGGACAGTTTGCGTACTATTTCCGTTACGCCGGGCCGGACGGAAAATTTGGAGCTCTCCACCCGGCACTCATCAATGAGGGATCTCAAAACTACTTCGGCCTCGACCCCGAGCACGACCCCGATTCTCGAGATGACATCGTTACCGCTGAACTCGCCATCCCCGTAAACAAACCAATCTTGCTTACCCTTCATTCCAAAGACGTGGGACATTCCTTCTACGTACGCGAACTCCGCGTCCAGCAGGATTTTGTTCCCGGGTTAAACCTTCCTATCCACTTCACCGCTACCCAGACGGGGCGGTTCGAGATTGTCTGCACGCAGCTCTGCGGCCTCGGGCATTACAACATGAAGGCCTACCTTTCAGTGCTTTCGCAAGCCGATTTTGACGAGTGGCTCAAGAAACAGGCCGCCATGCAGTAAACGAATGGGTCTGCCTCCAGGCGGCAGACCGATCTATTCAGAGAGGGGAGAACCATGGGAACTACACCAGCCGCAGTGCATCACGCACCGCCGCAAGGCTTCCTCCGGAAGTATGTCTTCAGCGTGGATCACAAAGTCATCGGTATCCAGTACACGACGCTTAGCCTGGTAGCGGCCTTTGTTGGCATGGTGCTCTCCTGGGCCATGCGCGTCCACCTCGCCTGGCCGAACGCAAAGATCCCCCTCTTGAGCCTGCTTTCTCCCAACGGCGCGCCCGGTGGCCTCATGACGCCGGAATACTATCTCTCCCTCATGACCATGCACGGAACGATTATGGCTTTCTTTGTCCTGACGGCAGCTCCCATGGCGGGCTACGGCAACTTCATGCTGCCCATCCAGGTCGGTGCCGCCGACATGGCTTTTCCCCGCTTGAACATGGCCTCCTTCTGGGTCACCCTCGTCGGCTTCGTTCTTGCCTGTGCCACTTTCGTTATCCCGGATGGGCCGCCGCTGTCCGGCTGGACCGCTTATCCCCCGCTCAGTGCGGTGGGGTCCGTCGCGGGACCCGGCCAAGGTTGGGGCCAGAATCTTTGGGGGCTTTCTATCGCTTTCTTCTGCGTGGCTTCACTCCTCGGGGCGCTGAACTTCATTGTGACCACTTTGGAGTTGCGCACCAAAGGCATGACCCTTTCCCGCCTGCCGATTTCCACCTGGGCTTGGTTTATCAATGCCTGGGTGAGCTTGCTCGCCTTCGCCGTGCTCTTGCCCACTTGCCTGCTGCTGGTTCTTGATCGCCTGGGCGGTACCAGCTTCTTCATCCCCGCGGGACTCGTTTTCAATGAACAAGTGCAGCCTCATGCAGGCGGTTCTCCACTTCTGTTCCAACACCTCTTTTGGTTCTTTGGCCATCCCGAGGTGTACATCATTATTCTTCCGGCTTTCGGAATTGTCTCTCACATACTGCCGACGTTTATCCGCAAGCCCTTGGTGGGTGGCTGGAAGGTGGTCACGTTTGCCATGGCGGCCGTGGGTACCCTGAGTTTCGTCGTTTGGGGTCACCACATGTTCGTCAGCGGCATGAGCCCCTATATGGCCATGGTGTTCTCTGTCCCGACCCTTTTCATTACCATTCCCTCCGTCATCGCCGTGCTCATTTGGGTTTTCTCGCTTTATCGCTCCAACCTGCGGTTCCAAACCCCACTGTTGTTCAGCCTTGGTTTCCTTTCCCTGTTCATCACCGGGGGAATCGGTGGCTTCTTTCTTGCGCAGCCTTCCACTGACTCTTACCTGCACGCAACTACCTTCGTCGTCGGGCACTTCCATTTCACGATGGGCCTCTCGGCCATCTTCGCGACTTTTGCGGGCTTCTACTACTGGTTTCCCAAAATGTTTGGCCGCATGTTGAACGAAAGGCTGGGCAAGCTGCATTTCTGGCTCAGTTTCGTAGGAGTCTACTGCGTTTTCATGACCATGCATCTGACCGGCTTTGCGGGAGCGGTCCGCAGGTATTCGGCCTTTGTAGATGATTTCATGGTGCCTTTGATCCCCACCAATCGGTTCATTTCCGTCGCGGCCCTGCTCTTGGGCGCGGCGCAGTTCATTTTTTTGTTCAATGCCGTCTGGAGCCGCTTCAAGGGACCAAAAGCGGACGACAATCCCTGGAGTGCCACAACCCTCGAGTGGGACACCACTTCTCCGCCTCCCTTTGACAATTTTGGCGGTCGGCAAATGACCGTGTACCACGGGCCTATGGAATACGACGGGGAGGCCGGCGTTATGCAGACTTCTCCGGAAGCGTCCGTGGCCGGAACCTAAGGAACGCGCGGAGCGTTTGCTTTGCGCAAGTTTGACACAAGCAAAGGGGGATGCCGTGGATGATTCCTTGGTGGCGGCAACGACACATCACGACGGGCTGATGGAGGCTTCTCCATACGGCATCGATAAGAAGAAGCTGGGAATGTGGGTGTTCATTGTTTCTGACGCCTGCACTTTCGGTGCCTTCCTATTTGCCTACGGCTATATGCGCGTGGGTGCTGCTGTTTGGGGCACCCCATTTGGTTCTTCCTCGATCGTGAACGGTGTCCTGATGACTGCCGTGCTGCTTTCCAGCAGCCTCACCATGCTGGCAGCGGTCCGAGCTTCTCAGGCTGGGGCTAAAGCCCTGGCCGTGAAGTGGCTCGGCGTGACCATGGTACTGGGCACCATTTTCGCAGCTCTGCACCTTCGCGAATGGTTCAAGCTGATCGGCGAAGGCTGGCGGTTGTTCCACAACCCAACGGGTGGCCCAGCGCAATTTGGCGCCACGTTCTTCAGCGTCACAGGACTCCATCTCTCCCATGTGGTCACAGGCGTCATCGTCTTGGCTTTCATCACCCGTGGTTACAGACGTGCCCGCTACGATGCCAGCCACGTCGAAACTGCCGGTTTGTACTGGCACTTTGTCGACTTGGTCTGGATGTTTGTTTTCCCGCTGATGTATTTAATGAACGCCCACTGAGGCCTACCGGAGACGGAGGAACAAACCATGCCATCGAATCGTGAATTGACCATGAGCTCCTATGTGGGGGTCGGAGTAGGTCTGATGGCCATTGTTGGGATAGAGGTGATTCTTACCTACCAACATTTGCCAGCACGGACTCTGCTCTTTTCCTTGCTCGGCCTGGCCTCCGTCGAGGGGTTTGTAGCCATCATGTACCTTATGCATGTAAAGTACGAGCGGCCCATCCTGTTCTGGACTATTTTCCCTGCGACCATTTTCGTGTTGCTCTTGCTCTGCTATCTGTGGCCAGATGCGATACGCATGGCCACTATGCGATTACTGAAGTAGATCGACTGGTGCGAAGTCATTGGAGGGCACAGTTATGCCGACCACAGTTCAGGGCGCTCCGCAGATCGATCCTAAGCACGTATCCGATTTTTCGGGAAATGGCGGCTTTGGGGATCTGGTGCCCGCAGACGGGAACCTGCGCGCTGTGCAAGACCGCCGTCCGGAAACCGCCAAGCTTGGCATCTGGGTGGCTTTCGCGGCCATCACCATGTCCTTTGCTGCGCTCACCAGCGCCTTGGTCGTTCGTGAGGCATCCGGGGTAGACTGGACGCACTTGGTCCTGCCTCCCATTCTTTACGCCAATACTCTGTTGCTGTTGGGCAGTAGCGGCACTTTGGAGATAGCGCGCCGTCACCTCGCTAGCTCTGTGCGGGGGACAACAACGCAAGTTGCTGCGCCGCTGTTCTGGTTGGCAGCCACTTTAGCGCTCGGGCTGCTTTTCGTCGCTGGGCAATACGCCGCATGGCTGCAATTGAAGGGGCAGGGACTCTACCTTGCTACGAACCCGAATAGTTCCTTCTTCTACGTCTTCACAGGCCTGCACGCCGTACACGTCTTCGGCGGGCTCGCTGGGTTGCTCTACGTCATCTCGAAGCTTCACCGCTCCGTCCTGCGCTGGAGTACGTTCAACGCAGCCTCTCAGTACTGGCATTTCATGGGCGCTCTCTGGCTCTACCTGCTCTACCTTCTTTGGAGTAAGCTTTAGAGGGGATGACGGTCGCATGCGAAAATTCTTAGAAGTGAGAACATTCCGTTTCATTGCGCTGGCATGCCTCATTTTGCTCGCCCTTGCTCTTCCTCCCGTGGCATATTCTCAGGGTTGCTCGCTCTGTTACACGCAGGCGGCTTCTGCTAGCGCTCGTTTGATTCGCGCTTTGAAAAGCGGCATCTTTGTTCTCGTTCTTCCCCCGTTGTGTCTCCTGGGCATCTTTGCGCGCTTGACTTATCTGCGGCGCAACTACTTTGGAAGTAGTCTTTCAGCGGACGATTCTGCAATTGACCCGGCCCGCAACCACTAAATTTCCATCCCAACTTCGCAGCAACCAAACAGAGAACGCGTACGCCGGACAAGGAATGCCAAATCTTGGGGCACTAAGCGGGCATCTGAAAGCGCAAAAGAGCGCCAAGTCGCGCTATATCGACGCGCAGCGTGGAGCGCCAAAAGTAAGCTTGTCGGGCCAGTATCCTGACGATCCTCCACGATACGGATGAAACCGAGCTGGTCGGGTAATCAAAACACGCATCTGGAATTTTCAGCTGGAGTCGGCA
>Ga0187770_10001177_pt1 | contig 13678 bp, 14 predicted proteins | sample 0116_SJ02_MP02_2_FD_133154 | JGI IMG/M metagenome (GOLD analysis project Ga0187770, IMG submission 133154) | Tropical peat soil microbial communities from peatlands in Department of Meta, Colombia - 0116_SJ02_MP02_20_MG | ecosystem: Environmental > Terrestrial > Soil > Wetlands > Peat | place...
GAAGCAGAAGGAAGTCAACGCGGCCAACTCGAACGTAAGACAGCTGACAGCGGAGATAGAGAAGCTCGACGCCAGACATGCTGAGCTCGCCCAGCGGCTCAAGGAATTCTTCAAGGCAGGAGAGGAACTCCGGAGGACCATAGAGCAGAAGGGAAAGCAGAACGCTAGGGTGCAGGTCAAGCTTGCGGACCTCGGCCAAAAGATGCAGCAGATTGACCTAACTATCAACGCCACCACGGCAAGCCTTGGGGTCGAGAGGAAGAGGCTGGACGACCTTAAGCTAAAGGTCGACACCTACTCGGCTTCGCTCGCGAAGCTCGAGTCAAGCACCAGCAACCTGTTCGCGCTGTACGACAACGCTACCCAGGAGTTGAACTCTCTGGACGACAGCCTCTCCGGTGTGGACAAGAATAGGGAGAAGCTGATCTCTTCCATAGCGTCTGCCTCCAAGATCATGGAGAGGGCTTCCGCGGAGGTGTCTCGAGAGGAGGCGTTCAAGCACATGTCGGAGAGCCTCGCAGGCGAAAGGAGTGGCCAGCTCAAGCTGCAGGAGTTCTGCGACGAAGGGGGCGTACCGGGGTACGTGGGACGTCTAGGCCAACTCGTAAAGTTCCCGCAGCAGTACTCCAAGGCGGTTAACGCGGTCATTGGCAAGTGGATGGGCGCCTTCATCGTCCAGGACCTGAAGTCAATGACCCAGCTCATCAAGGCCGCGAAGTCCCTGAAGGCGAGGAGCTTCTCGGTAATTCCGCTCAGCGAGGTCGAGTCGGTAAGGGCGGTCGAACTGGACCGTTCAGCCGGTGTCCTGGGCCCACTCTCGGAAACGATAAAGTGCGAGGGGGAGTTCCAGGGGCTAGTTAACTTCTTGGCCGGGGACTCGGTCCTCGTCGAAACCGAAGCTATAGGGTACATCCTCGCTTCCGAGGGCGTAAGAGCCGTTACTGTAGATGGCGAGACATTCGAGACTGGTGGGCGCGCCTTCAGCTACGGCTTCCAGGAGCTCGTGGTCAACCTGATGGAAGGACTCGAGAACATCGAAGGGATCAGCGAGGTTGAGGACGCGGTTGGCGCCCTGAAGAGTGCCATCGATCGGAGGAAGTCTGAATTGGAAACCCTCGAGTCTGATTCCCGCAACATCATGAAGGAGAGGGTAAAGAAGATAGTAGCCACCAGCACTCTTAGGGCTCAGGCGACGACGATCAAAGCCTGGATAAGCCAACAGAAGCGCCTTTTCAGGAACATCGATTCGCAGTACCAAAAGCAGTCGGGCGTCGTCTCCAGACTCGAAGAGAGGCTGAAGGTCAGCCTCGAGAGGAAGGACGCCATCACCAAAGGGACCGCGTCCCTACAGCAGGTGGTCGCCGACGCCCAGTCCCTTGGGCTGGACACGATGCTCGCGGAGCTAGACGCAGCCAAGACATCGCTCTCAGGAGAGATAGACACCATAAGGAACAGGATTCAAGACCTGAACCTGAGCCTAGCGCGGGAAAGAGCGAACCTGGACAACGTCCTTCTAAGGGCGCTCGAGGAGAACCAGCTCGACCTTGCGAATGCCGACGAGGACCTGCAATCAAACAAGCAGTTCGTCCGTGAAACCCCCAGAAGGATCAGAGAGCTGACGGAACAGAAACGGTCACTCGAGGAGCAGATTGCTAAGCTGATGGAGTCGTCCAAGAGGAGCCAGCCCGTGCTGGACGAGTTCGATAGCAAAGCCCGTCGCCTCAAAGAGGAGCGGGACGCCGTGTCGCGATCGATAGCCGGGAACCAGAAGGATCTCTTCGCCCTTTCAGGCCAGGCTTCGACAACCCAGGAGAAGGTGGAAGAAGCGCTTGGATACCTCCGGATGCTGGGGTACCAGGAGGAGCTCGAGTTCTTCGAGACGAGCGAGTTGCTTCTGGGTGAGCTCCAGGCGGAGTACCAGCAGGTAATCGGGTCCGTAAACAGAGGGGCGGACAGACAGTACACAGAGATGTACGTGAGCTACAAGAACCTCTCCGTCAGGCACAACGAGCTGGAAGCGGAGCGCAACTCGATCATCAAATTCATCGAGAGCGTCGAGTCCGAAAAGAGGAAGGTGTTCATGACCGCCTTCGACAGGGTCGGTGCGGAGTTCAGCACCATATTCCAGAATCTTGCAGGGGGGTTGGCACTACTCGAGCTCGAGAACCCCGACGAGATCTTCAACGGGGGCATAATCCTTCGAGCGGACTTTGGCAATGGCCTTCGCGAATCCTCCCAGCACAGCGGAGGCCAGAGGGCGGTGACCGGGGTCTCGTTGATCCTGGCGATGCAGGCCGTTCAGCAGCACCCGTTCTACCTCTTCGACGAGATTGACGCGGCCCTGGACGCGATCAACTCCACCAGCCTGGCTCGCTTTCTGAAGGAGAAGTCCTCCGAAGCTCAGATCATCGCCATAACCTTGAGGGACGTCTTCGTGGCGGAGAGCGACATGACCTACGGTGTCTACTCCACCGGAGGGGTGTCGCGAGTCGTCCACTACAAACCTGCGGAGGTACCGCCACGTGCCTAGCTCCGCCCTTCTGGGAAAGCCTCCCCTCAACGTCCTGATTGATCCGTCCCTGGCGAAGCGGAAGAGCCCCTGGGAGATCAACCTCTCGGAGCTCCTGGACATGTTCTTGAAGGCAATATCGGAGACAGAGCTGATAGACATGAGGGCGGCGGGGACCGCCGCGCTATCCTCGGCCACAATCTACAGGCTGAAGGTGGAGTCCCTGTTCCTCTTCGAGAGGCTAAGGATGCAGAACAGGCTATTCGACAACTCCCAACCCCCGCAGTTCATAGTGATGCCCTTCAGGTACGAGATTTACTCCACCAACATAGACGAGCTCTTCGACGAGCTCGGAAGGATTCTCCAGGAGATAGTCATGGAGGAGGAAGGCGGGGGGACCCAGAACCTCCTAGCCCCCGAGGAGCTCGCTCCGGACATCGGCGAGTACGTCATCCCAGTGGAAGTGATGCTTTCGGAGTACAGGAAGATCCTGGTCGAAAGACTCCGGGTTACTGGGAAGACGCTTCTTTCTGAGCTCCTGAGAGGGTTCCGTCCCGTCGAAGCCGCCCGCGTCTTCATCATCCTCCTGTTCGCGGCCAACAATGGCGAAGTCGTGATCAACCAGGAGGAGTCCGACGAGGACGCTCTGGTGGTCTCGGTGGGACAGCTTGAGTGATGCCTCGAAGGAGCTAATCCCAAAGGACGTGCTTGCGAAGGTCGAGGCAGCGCTCTACGCTTCTGGTCGCCCCCTGTCCCTCGAAGAGATCGCTCGTGTGGCAGGGACAGCATCCGATAGAAAGGCCACTGCAATTGCCAGAGAAGTCGCGAGGGCAGTCAACGGTGCGATGCAGGCCGTCGAGGTGGTCGAATACGCAGGCCCGAAATTCGCGATGCAGCTGAAGGGTCAGTACACACAGACTGCGAGGAAGTTCGCCACCAGGCCTCTTCTCTCCCGGAGCGCCCTCAGGACTCTGTCCTTCATCGCTTTCTTCCAGCCAATATCTGCGGCCGAGCTCGTACTAAGGCGGAGCTCCACCGTCTATCAGCATCTTAGGGAGCTAGAGGACGTGGGGTTCGTCGCTGGAGAGAGACAGGGAAGGAGCAAGAACTACAGGACCACGACCAGGTTCGCAGAATACTTCGGGCTCAGCACCGACGTGACCTCGATGAAAAGGCAGCTGGAGAGCAGGACTCTAACGCTGCGTTAGACAAAAGCCTTAACATCTTGCCAAGGAGGGCGGCTCCGAAAGGTGTAACGTTTTGACTCGACCCATCGAGAACCTTGTCAAAAGGAGGCCTACGGGTGGTAGGTCAAGGCCCCACCGGGGAAGGAGGGCCTACGAGAGGGACGGCTACGCCATCGAACCCTTGGTGGGTCCCGCAACCAGGAGGGCGATCCGGAGGCGAGGAGGACACGTGACCTCTGGCGCCACTAAAGCGGACTTTGCCAACGTTTCAGACGGTTCGGGGAAGGCGAGGAAATCTAAGATAGTCAGAGTGAAGAGTAGCCCTGCCAACAGGGACTACCAGAGAAGAGGCGTCATAACGATGGGCGCTGTCCTTGAAACGGAGGCGGGGGAGGCCGTTGTGACTTCCAGGCCGACGGCGGACGGCGTGGTCAACGCGGTGCTGACCACCAAGAAATGAAAGACTACGACAGGCAAGTGTTCTGGCTTGACTACTTCGACTCGGAGCTGAAGCGCAGCGAGGGGCGAAGAGTTCCCCTGAGCACAGCAACACGAGCTCCCATCCTTGCTGAACTGGGGGAGGCTTGTCGCCGGCTGAACCTCCAGCCGCAGCCCCAGGCTGCCCGATATCCGTCCCGTCCGCTCAGGGAATCGGGCTATGTCTCCGTGACGAAGTCTGGCCCAAAACGTGCCCTTCTGATTAGGATAGCGAGGGAGCTCTCCGTCGTCCGCGGACTGGGGCAAAAGCGCCAAGCCCAGACCCAGTCTGGACGAAAGAAATAGCAGAAATTTCGCGAAGGTTTAAAGGCAGGATGACCCGCCTTCACCTTTCTTGTTTCAAGTCGGCGTCCTCATGCACCAGGCAAAGAGCGGCCGACTGATTGTGAAGCTTTCGAGGGAGGTCAGGCCCGGTGTTTTTCTCTATGGCGAAGGCAAACGGAAGCTTGGAAAGGTGGTCGAGCTAATTGGGCCAGTAAAGTCCCCCTACGCGTCCGTGGCCGTGGCGAGCAGCAGACTAGGGAAGGCCGGGGATCCGGCTTTCGTGGAGGGATAGAGGAGATGAGCCTCTGGAACACGAGCAGGGACGACGGCTTCAGGACGTCATGCCCCGTCTGCGGCAACCGACTCATTGGCGACTCGGAGAAGGGGGAGCAGGTTTGCCCCACCTGCGGCTATGTCACGCTCGCACCTGCCGACACTGGCCCAGAGTGGAAGGCCATGGACTTGGAGGAGAAGAACAGGCGGGTGAGGGTCGGGTCGCCGACTACGCTCGCTCTTCACGACTTTGGGCTGTCCACCGAGATAAGCAGGACGATGCGCGACTCTCATGGCAAGTATCTCGATCCGGCCATGAGGGCGACAGTGGAGAAGATGAGGAAGTGGCAGAGCAGGACTAGGACCATCAACAGCGAGGAGAGGGGGCTCTCCAACGTTCTTTCTAAGATATCAGAGCTCTGCGAGTCACTGAACCTGCCGGACAACGTCGCCGAGACTGCGGCCCAGATCTACAGGACATCAGCCAAGATGAAGGTAGCCAAGAGCAAGTCTATTCTAGGGATGACGGCGGCGACTGTCTATCTCGCCTGCAGAAAGTGCGGAGTGTCTCGAACCCTCAAAGAAGTAGCCCGGGCAGCTGGGATGGAAAAGGGGAGCGTCGCACGCTACTTCAGGCTTGTGCTCAAGGAGGTCGAGAAGGACTACGTCCCTCCCCCGTCGGTCGAGAAGTACATCTCGAAACTCATCAACATGGCCAAGATCGACCCCAGGGTCGAGCACCTTGCCCTCACCCTCTCACGTAGTACGAGCGACTCGAAGATTTCGAGCGGGAAGGCGCCCGCGGGGCTCGCCGCTGCCTACGTGTACCTTTCGTCGGTAATGGTCGGCGAACACCTTCCCCAGAGGGAGGTGGCCGAGTTCGCGGAGGTCACAGAGGTGACGGTTAGAAACAGGTGCAGGGAGATACTCGACAACTTCGTTATCAAACAGGAGTTCATGCCAGCGAAATGAAGCAGCCCAAGAAGAAGGCGGCCAAGGAGCAGAAGCCCAAGCCCGGGAAGAAGGGGGGCAGGGTATCCAAGAAGCAGGCTGAACCCCCCCAGCCCGTAGAGAGGACGGAGGAGGAACTCGTCGACCTAACCTCCAGGGTGTACAAGCTCGTCGTCGAAAGAGGGCGTGACGGCGTCCTTCAGAGCGAAATCTGGAAGGAGCTGGGGCTCACGAGCAGGGACGGGTCAAGGCTGGCCATCAGGCTGGAGAGGCGGGGGCTCATCGGGAGGGTGAAGGTACTAGAGGAGGGCAGGTGGACGTACAAGCTGACCCCGCTCCGGTTCCCGACCGACATGACCTCCATAGAGAAGGCGCCATGCATCGTCTGTCAGTACGAGTCGAAGTGCTCAGTGGACGGCGAAGTGAGCCCCTACATCTGTCCATGGCTGGGCCCGTGGGTCATTGAGGAGGCTAGGGCGGCTCGGGCCCAAATCGCCGAGCCGAGCGCCGTGCCTGCCAGGTAGGTCCCCGGAATTTGGCTGGGAAGGAGATATTTCGTCCCCTAGTGGAGGCAGCCAAGAAGGCGCGCCTCAACGCTTACTCTCCGTATTCGGGCGTGAAGATAGGCGCGGCGGTGCTCACTTCAGATGGCAAGATCTTCTCCGGTGCCAACATAGAGAACGCTTCCTACGGACTCGCCTGTTGCGCGGAAAGGACGGCCATCTTCAAGGCGGTCTCCGAGGGGAACAGGGACATAGTAGCCATGGCAGTGGTGGGCAAGTCGGAGGACTACACCAAACCCTGCGGGGCGTGCAGGCAGGTGATGGTGGAGTTCAACCCCAAGATGAAGGTCCTGAGGAGGGGACTCGACGGGTTCGCCGAGGACGGAACGGCGGCATCCCTCCTTCCGGCGCACTTCAAGCCTCCAGGGCTTTCGAAGAAATGAGGCTCAACGAAGCAAGGAAGGACCTCTACAGGCGCCTTGCCAAGGAGCAGGGGTACAAGAGCAGGGCCGCCTTCAAGCTCATCGAGGCCAACGAAAGATACGGGTTCCTCCGCGAAGGGGGGAAGGTCGTCGACTTCGGCGCCGCTCCGGGCGGATGGCTTCAGGTGGCTTCCGAAATCGTCGGGCCCAGAGGACGTGTGGTAGGGGTCGATCTCAGTCCCATCCATCTGAAGGAGAAGAACATAGCAGCCATCAGGATGGACGTGCACGAGCCGGGAGTAGAGGCAAAGGTGAGGGAGGCGCTGGGGGGCTCCGCCGACGTCATTCTCTCGGATCTCTCCCCTTCGGTTTCTGGGGTGTGGGAGCTCGACCAGACTCGCCAGGTGGACCTTACGCTCAGGGTAATTGAGCTCTCACGCGTCCTGCTGAAGGAGGGAGGGAGCGTCTTCTGCAAGCTCTTCGAGGGCGAGAGGTCGCAGGAGGTCAGGAACGAACTCAGGCGCGCGTTCAGCTCGGTCAGGGTTCTCAAGCCCGCAGCAAGCAGGACTGCTAGTTCCGAGCTTTACTATTTTTGCGAAGGCTCGATTATAGAAGAAACTAGGAGTTCGTAGCCTTAGTTGCTCATCTGGGGCCTACCCCTTCTCCCTCTTAGGAATACTATTGTGTTGATAACAACTCCGGCTGCAGCGATTGCACCGAGAGCCCAGCCGAGGGTGACATTCCCCGTCCCCGTACTGAGTTGCAGGCCAAGGTCCAGAGCGAACTTCTGGCCGAAAGGAAGTGTTACAGACATGCCCGCCGTGCTGTTCCCCCCGGCGGCTGTGACGTTGTATACGCCCGCGGGGAGATAGAAGAACGCTTGACCGTTCCTGTTCGTCTCCGCAGAGATGAGTTCGCCGGCCGAATTTGATACGGACACAGTGCCTCCCTCGTGGGCCAGTCCCCCGACAAAGTAGGTGACCGCGAGCTCGGAGACATTGAAAGGGATGATGGTGGAAGTGAACGGCTCGACGGGTCCAACCGCCCCTCCGAAGATCGTCTGACCTCCCAGCCCTACTGTGTAATTGGCCGAAGCCTTGGGGGATGAGAGGATCATGAACATCGTTCCGTTCTGGACATCGATTTGTTCGGTCCCGGTCGAGGTAACCGCCCTGATGTCGTAGGACGAAAGGGGAACCTCCCAGGGGGTACCCACGAACGTCAGAGCTGCGAGGTTCACTCCAAGCGAGAGGTTTGCAAAGCCCTGCTGGCCAAAGGACGTGTAGGTCAACCAGAGAGTCCGGGGCCAGGTCGACGGGTCTGCACCTAGGGGTACGGCGATGGAGAAGTCGTTCGAAAACACCTGTGTGTTCTGGCAGATACCCAGCCACACCCAGGAGTTCGTTCCCGGGACCAAGACCTCAGAAGTCGCGAGCGAGATCCCCAGTGGCCCTCCGAAGAACAAGCGCAGCTCGTATCTCCCGCTCTTCAGCCTTCCATCGGTCTGGAGAAGCAGGGAAGCGGAGGGGTTCGATCGCGTGATGAGCACCGAGCCTGTCGTCGCGGCCCTCGCGCTCCTAAACAGGACTATGGAGGTCGAGTTTGGCGCGAGGAATGCGTAGGAGTAGTAAAGGTCAACCTGGAGCGTAAAGTTACCGGTGCCCGGTCCGCTTGCGGTGGCTTCGATTCTGTTCCCATTCATTACAAGAGAAACTGTACCCCCTCCCACAAGCGCCGGGACGGGAACCACCGCTGCTGAGGAGTCCTGTGACCCAAGGGTGCACGCCTGTGCGTCCTGAAGCTGTGGGCTAGGGGACGTGGTGAAGTTCATGTCCAGGACTCCTCCATTCAGACGGGCTTCTGCGAGTGTGAGATTCGAGGGTGCGGAGGCAGCATCACTGACCATGAACAGGACTGGCGGCAGGGATGAATTTGCGACCTGGAGCAACCACAAACCCTGGGGAATTGTGACGTTAATGAAGAGAAGCCTCGTGGGGGTTTCTGGTTCGACAGGGCCGAGGAAGTATGTTGTATTCGAGGGGAAGGAGGGGGAGGCCGTAAGGTCAAGAGAGGAGTTATAGTGCAACCTTACCCATAGCTGGTCCCCCGCCGAAAAGACCGGGGTGCCTTGTGAGGTTGGGAATAGTGTGGATGGGCCGTACCCAAGGTCAAAAGAAGGGGCGACGGCTGCCTGCGCCCTGGCCGCAGGTCCGGGAGCACCAGCTGCGGCGTCCACCAAAAGCACAATCAGGAGTACAGACGCCGCCCTAGGATTCACGGGAGGCCACCCATAACACCGAGATGATGACTAAAGTGGGCACGCCAAGTGTCAGAACCGGGCCCACACGAGGCAGGGCAAGGATCCAGACCAACAGTCCGAATGCACCTGCGACCCCCAGTGAAAGCTTCGGAGCTAGCTCCTTGTCCGTGTCACTCCTCCCCACGACTGCGTAAGCAGCCAGCGAGACAAAGAGAACGGCACCGCAGAAGGTGGTGATCACTAGCGCCCATTCGGGGGGCAGGACGGGGTGCCGAATTCCAGCAAGAGCCGCTCCCAAAACCCCGGTAAATCCCTGGGACGCAGCGGTTGACCCCATGGCAACCAAAACAAGGGCGGTGATTGTGAAACTACACACCGCCGCAGGGAGAACAAAAACTAGTCTCGCCTTTTGTCTCAACGCGTTCGCGATGACAAAGGCGGCCACCGCGGGGTAGATTAGCAGGGAGGCAGAAAACCACGACGCAATGTACGAACTTGCGAAGGCTAATTGGGACTGGCTCCCCGTAACTAGGGAAACCGCTGCCGCCGCCGGAAGCATGAGGAAGTCCCCGGAAAACAGGATAACAGACGCCCCCCAGCTCAGTTTCCTAAGCCTCGGGAATCCTAGATACAACATGGTCCTCGAGAAGACAAGGGCGAAAACAGCGAACTGGAAGAGGTCTGACGGAGCTAGAAGCGGAGTCCCAAGCCAGATTAGAGTTGTTGCGGCCCATGGGAGTACAAGGGCGAGCAGCGCCCCTCCCATAAGGACGTCTTGAGTTCCCCCTTTCATCCCGCCAACACCAATCCCACGACCCGGCTCAGATCCTCTGCTCCCGTGAAGTCCACCGAATATCTGTCCAGGGGGTGCCGTCTCTTGTTCCCGACAAAAACGACCGGACGCCTTCCTAGGTACGCCATGGCATTCCCAGGAAGATCTCCTACGGCCACGAGTATCCCCAACTCGCCCGTCCGAATCTCTCCCCTGACAGCAGCCACGCCGACACCCGAGGTTTCCATAATCGCGTCCGCGAGCTCCTCTTCAGTCTTGGCGGGTCGACTGACGCCGTCAGGGCCCACTATCACAGCTTCCACCCCGTTAGCCAGGAGAGTTCCTCCTAGAGAACCCAAAGCCTCGCACTGAATGTCGATGCAGTCTGCCCTGCTTTCTTCACCTATCTCTCCGTGAGCAACCATTATGCTGACAGACTCGGGACTGTTCGCTTCTCTCACCCGTGCGAGCAATGGTCTGTGGGGTGAGTTGGCCGCCCTCTTCCAGAGAATGTCCCTGCTTTCCGAGTGTTCGGAGTAAGTCTCGATCCCATAAAATTCCTGTCCCTTGCCGGGGTATCCGGCCGGAATCTCACCTATGATAACGGGGAACGTACGTTCCGCCCCCGCTCGGCTGAGCAGGGAAATAGGAAGCGAGTCCATTACCACCTGTTCCAGAACCACCCGCCGCCTCACAGAGAAGAGCCCGATGACGTCGCTCAATCCAACGTGGATTCTGAATCCTGCGAATCTCCCCGCCTTCAGGGGCTTGACTCTTACCACGTAATCCTCCCCGTCTGCCAAGACTCTTGTTTCGACAGCACCATCGAAAGCGACGGACTCGACCTTCGGGCTCGTCCACCTGTCCCGCTTTCCTCGCAGTGTGAGAGTGAGTCTCCCCTCCTGATGCTTGAAGAGCCGGATGCGACTTTCATTCGTCGATATGTCGAGGGAACTCGAAACTCGCAGCTTAAGGAGCACCAACGAGATCAGGGCCGTGAAGGCGAGTGCGAGGGCGAGGGCGGCGAATAGGCTCGCCCCGATCGCAAGACCCACCGTCTCAAGAAGCAGTACAGCGAGGAGGTAGTCCCTCCCCCGCTCGGTCAACCTCATCTTGGCGGCTCGACCTTCTCGAGCATCTCCGCTATCACCTTCGAAGGTCCCGGCACCAATCCTTTCAGGGCTGCCTCCCTCGTCAGCCTCAGTCTGTGAGCCAGAACCACATCTGACCTGGCCTTGATGTCGTCGGGGATGATGAAGCTCCTCCCCTCCAGGGCAGCTCGAGCCTGCGCGCAATGCAAGAGCTGGACCAATGCCCGCGGACTTGGTCCAAGATCCAGCCTGGGGTCGGTCCGCATCGCCTGGCCGAGCTTCGCCAGGTATCCGAGCATCTCGCGCGTGACCTTTATGTTCTGCACCTCTTCTATCAGCCCCCTCAGCTCGCTCAAGCCGACCACAGGTTCGACCACGCCAAAATCGATGTCCCCAAGGTTTCTCTGCAGTACGTCCGTCTCCACGTCCAGGGGCTGGTAGGAGAAGACGACTCTCATCGTAAACCTGTCGAGCTGCCCCTCCGGCAGGGGATAGACCCCTTGAAACTCAATGGGGTTCTCTGTGCCCAGGACAATCATCGGGCTCGGAAGGAGCTCTGTGTGTCCCTCGACTGTCACCTGGAGCTCCTGCATCGCCTCGAGAAGTGCACTCTGCACTTTCGGGGGAGCCCTATTCACCTCGTCTGCCAGCAGAATGTTAGTGAAGACCGGGCCCTTCCTGAACTCGAAGGAATTCTTCGCTTGATTGTAAATAAAACCCCCCACTATGTCCAGCGGGAGCATATCAGGCGTGAACTGGACCCTCTTGAACTCCAGCCCCAGAGATCTGGCGAACGCCCTTGCCAGGAGCGTCTTCGAAATGCCTGGTACCCCCTCAAGAAGCACGTGCCCTCGGGCGAGAAAGCATTCGAGGATGAGCCGCGTCTCAGCCTCTCTCCCCACGACAACCTTTCGTGTCTGGTCCAAGATTCGACTTGAAATGCTGCTTATCATTTCAACCTCTTCACTTCTCTAGCCAACTTGAGGACCTCCCGATAATCAGCACTTCCTCCTGAATCCCCATACCTGAACTCCTCGTACGCGTCCATGGATTTGCCGAAGCTCACCCAGTCGACTTGCAGGTCCTTCCTTTTCACCTCGGCCACCACTTCTCGCCAGGTACGGCCTGGGGGAAGAGATGGGATCCCCCTCTTCACCTCTTCATCGAGTACTCCAAAGGCCTCCCTCAGATTTCCTACACGTCTTGTCTGCAATCTCCGTGCATGAATAAGCTGGTATGCCAGCAGCAGGTATAGCGCCGCGTTCGCCCCTACAAGAACGCCGGTCCAATTCATGTTGCTAGGCTCCTGGAATCGTCACGTTCCCACCCGCATTATAGGCCACGACTCCTAAGTAGTTGGCTCCTGAAAGAGATAGGGGCGCCAGGGGCCTGAGCACGAGCCATATGAGCCCTGAGCTCCTTACCTGCGATATCACGGTCGCAGGAATCTCTGGTCCGCTTGGCTCATAGGCGACCCCGTTGAATCGAATCTTGATTGGCTGCAGGAACACGTTGGTTGGGAAGGCGAAGTTAGAGTAATTCCTGAACTGCGCTATCGGGGAAGTGAAGAAGTTGGCCTGTAACGTTGACACGCCCACTTCCACTTGATTCCATGTCTCGACTTGCCCGGTCGTGGAAGAATCCTGGGCTTCGACCCAGAACGCAAAGAGGGACGTCCTGTTCACTAGCACGTGCGTTTGAGTCACTTTTCCTGGGTTGACTGGCAATATGGTCTCGTAGCTGAACCTCTGATCGAAGACCGAAACGGCATACTGACCCGAAGCCACTGTGATTTCCACCTCCCCGCTTTCGTTCGTCTGAGCCAAGATGGTGACCCCATGTGGTAACGTCTGAGAGAGGCGCACCTGACTCCCGGCCACTGGGGTGTACGCTCCGCTTCCGTTATTCATCGAAACAGACAGCAAGAGACTCCCGGGTGGCACGTACGCTAGGGTGGTAGCCCCGCCTGCGACAAACCCTGGGGGGAGAGCAACCGCCACCGCGACTCCCAGGACAAGCAGCGCAGCGGACAACCCCACCCTCGCCGCTACCTCACGTGAATTCCTCAACACTGATAGAAGAAAGGTAGGAATTCATAAAGCCATTTCCCAGAACAACCCCCGAAGTGGCTACTGGTCTTTCCTTGCTCTTGTCGACTTCAGCGTGTTCTCTACTTCTCCGACCAGCGCTTCATAATCGGCGTCTGTCTTGACCCCAGTCCTTTCAAAAGGTGTTCGCATGGCATCGTAACCCGATTCCCGAAGGTTCCGGAAGATCACTGACTCCGACACCGTAGGAGCGCCGAGACGCGAGCAGATGTCCTCAATGCTGAAGCTCCAGGGGGGAAACCTGTCCACTCCAAGCAGGGCAGCGAATGTCGCTGCCGCCTTCTGAAGTCCAGACTCCTCCGCCACTCTTCCAGCCCTTCGCAGCAGGTCAACGTCGGTCAGAGGACCGACCCAGACTGGCCCAGCCGACCGAGCCTTTTTGCCGCACTTCCCGCAGGGAGCCTTCGGCTCGGGCACCATTGTCACGTGTCCGCATGAGGGGCACCACGTGATATTGCCGAGATTGCTCAGCGCGGAGTCTCCCTTAGTGGCCCCCGTTTCGATAGAGAAGAAGAGTCTTGCATAGTGCCTTGTTGAGTGCGCTGCGACCGGGTGCGCCCCTGTGTCCAGAGACGCCGCCACCCTCGCGACCACCCCAGCAAGGAGCCTGATTGCAGTCTCGTGGTTGAAGTGGTTGTTGAGAGAAGTGGCACCATAGCGTCGTCTCGCAACCTTGGGGTATACGCCGCACAGCACAGCCGTGTCCGTCGCCGTCACCGAGAGGATTCCGCCATCTGAAGTGGCCCTGACCGCTCCCTGGAGCTGTCCCACGGGTGTACCGAAGGGGTCGACGTCCACGAAGTCGAACCTCTTGTCCCTCCCGTACCTCGAGTAGAGGTA
>Ga0187770_10001178_pt1 | contig 13660 bp, 12 predicted proteins | sample 0116_SJ02_MP02_2_FD_133154 | JGI IMG/M metagenome (GOLD analysis project Ga0187770, IMG submission 133154) | Tropical peat soil microbial communities from peatlands in Department of Meta, Colombia - 0116_SJ02_MP02_20_MG | ecosystem: Environmental > Terrestrial > Soil > Wetlands > Peat | place...
GATGCCCACATGAAAAAGAACGCTTCAGCAACAATTGCCCTGTGCAAAGTGGAAGACCCATCCAGGTACGGGGTTGCTGAAATGGCAGATGATAACCGCATAAAAAAGTTCATTGAAAAACCGCCAAAGGATAAAGCGCCAAGCAAACTAATAAACGCAGGAGTCTACGTTCTAAGCCCCAAAGTCTTCGATTACATTCCTTCAGGAAGAGCGGTTTCCATGGAGCGAGAGGTATTCCCCAAACTGGCAGAGGAAGGAAAACTTTACGGTCACTTTGTCAATGGCTTATGGATTGACATAGGCAAAACCGAAGAGTATCTGCAAACAAACAAAATAATGCTTGATTGCTTGGCGAAAACTCTAAAGCGGGAAAAAGCAAGTAACTTTGAGTTGAAAAATCCCGTCGCCTTTGACAAGGGCGTTTCAATAGCTGAAAAATCAGTTATCGGCCCATACGCCATCTTGGGAAAAAACGTTACAGTTGGCAAAAACGTGCAAATAAGCAACTCAGTGGTTTTTCCACACGCGGCAATTGGCGATTTTACCATAGTTAATGAAGCGATAATCGGGGAAGGAGCAAACGTAGGAAAACAGGTTGTACTCACCAAGGGCTGCGTAATCGGTGATCATGCAAAAATCAAAGACAACCTGCACCTTTCAGGTGCGTCTTCGGTTTGCCCTGGTAAAGAGGTTGCTGAAAACGTTATAAAACCAAAGCTCAACTGTTAAATAAGCTGTGAAAGTGAAATTTATGAGTGGAAGAAAGCTGTTTGGAACGAACGGCATTCGAGGTTTAGTCAACGTTGAATTGACGCCTGAAATGGCAATAATGGTTGGCTGTGCAATCGGAACTTTTTTTGGAAGAAAAAATTTGCTTGTGGGACACGATGCTAGAACCAGCGGCGGCATGCTTGCTAAGGCGGTGATTTCAGGTTTAACCGCCACTGGATGTAACGTTTTTTTCGCTGGAATGGCGCCTACGCCTGCCCTGCAGTTCGCTGTTAAAAATCATAAGATGGGCGGAGGGGTGATAATTACTGCTTCACATAACCCGCCTGAGTATAACGGTATTAAGGTTATTTGGAGCGACGGGATTGAAACTTCACACGAGCAAGAAGTCGAAATAGAGAGTATTTACTTTGACAACAAAATAGTGCTCGCAGCATGGGATAAACTGGGCACAGTACGTTATCAGCGTGCAATCAATGACGAATATGTAGAAGCGATAAAAAAGCACGTTAACCCACAGAAAATAGCGCAAAAGCACTTTCATGTTGTTGTGGACGCCGCTAACAGCGTCGGAGGTCTGACAGGCCCGAAACTGTTAAGGGAACTGGGCTGCAAAGTAACGAGCATCAACGCCAACATTGACGGAACTTTCCCGGGAAGAATGCCTGAGCCCAGACCAGAGAACCTCACTGACCTGTCTGCGACTGTGAAAGCTGTGGGTGCGGATCTGGGCGTCGCTTTTGACGGTGACGCTGACAGGTCAATTTTTGCTGACGAGAACGGCACAATTTACTGGGGAGACAAAACTTTTGCAATAGTTATAAAACAGTTTCTTGCCAAAAACCCAGGCGCAAAAATAGTTACTCCTGTAAGCTCTTCTACACTCATCAAGGACACGGTAGAAGCGTGCAAGGGCGAGCTAATCTGGACCAAAGTTGGAAGCGTAACGGTTTCACAGAAAATGAAAGAGTTAAACGGTGAACTCGGTGGAGAAGAAAACGGCGGAATTTTCTTTGGTCCTCACCAAGCAGTTCGAGACGGAGCCATGACAACCGCTCTACTTCTTGACATAATGGCTCAAACTGGACAGAAACTTTCTGCACTCGTAGCTGAGCAACCGAAATACTTCCTCGAAAAAGGAAAAATCGACTGCCCAGACGAGAAGAAAGAGATTCTTCTGCAAAAACTGTACGAGCAAGTGAAAGGGGAAAAAATAAGCACAATTGATGGAGTAAAAATATGGTTCAGCGACAACAGCGCCATTCTCATTAGACCGAGCGGTACAGAACCCGTGTTCAGGCTGTACGCAGAGGCAAAAAACCAAGAAAAAGCATTAAAGCTAGTTAAAGACTACAGTTCAATGCTTGAAAAAACCTTGAAAATCACTTAGCAAGCCTATTGCCTTTGGAGAAACCAGCGAATGCCCAACGTTCTAAACGTAAAATCAAACGAGATTGATACTAATGAAAAGCGCTCAAAATATGAGGTTAGCGTTGCAGGATGCGGAAGGAAAGGAATTCTTTACGCCTACGCATTTGCTGGAGCCGGCTTTAAAGTTATATGCTCAGATGCCGATGCAAGCGTGGTAAAAAAATTAGCAAGGGGAAAAACGCCCTTGAGGGAACAAGAAATTGAACGCAGAATAAAAAGTCTAATCAACGCAGGACAACTGAGTGTTACCAGCGAGTTGAAAAAAGCTGTTTCTCAAAGCGACGTGATAATCATTACTGTTCCTGCAAAAGTTGACGACAAGAAAAAAATTGACTCTTCAGAAGCATTAAACACTCTAAAGCAAGTTGGAGCAGCATTGCATTCTGGTGTTCTGGTTATTTATGGTGAAGTTGCGGGTTTGGGTTTTATTGAAGGAACAGTGAAAGAAATATTGGAGAACACATCAGGATTAAAGACGGGTCAGGATTTCGGTCTAGCTTACAGTCCGATTCACAACTCACAAGTCAAGCTTTTTGAGCCGATAACAGATTTGGAGTTAAACGTTGCCGTAGTTGGAAAAACAAGCCAAGACGCAACTCTAAACTTTATAAAAACAATCACCAAGAACGTTAAGCAAATAAGCGACGTTAAAACAGCTGAAATAGTGACACTTTTCACAGCCGCAAAGCAAGATACAAACGCAGCCTTAGCATATGAATTGGCAGTTTTCTGCGAAAGCGCAAACATCGATTACTTTGAAGTTTTAAAATTGTCGGAGTTTAATGACCCGAGTTTTTGGCCTACGACTATTGATGAAGAAATTAAGACTGAAGCGTATCTTCTGCTTGAGAGCGCAGAGAACCTTAATGCTAAGCTTAGGCTGCCAACGTTAGCTAGGAAAACAAATGAAGAAATGGTTAAACACGCGGTCAATCTAACGCAAGAGGCTCTGCGAAGCTGCAACAAAACGCTAAGAAGAGCAAAAATTGCAGTTTTAGGCACAGTTAACCTGAGCACAACCACAATAGTTCTAGTTAAATCATTGCAGCTAAAAGGCGCTAAAGTCAGCCTTTATGACCCTGCTTCAAAAAGCGATGCGTTAGATTTGGGAATAGTTAAGACAAGCTTAAACGAGACACTGGAAGGCGTTGACTGCATAGTGATACTCACGAGGGAAGAACAGTTTAAACACCTAAACCTCAGGAAGCTCAAGGCGTTAACAAAGACGCCTTCAGCAATCGTAGATTTCGCAGGTGCCTTTGAGCGTAAAGAAGTGGAAGCAGAAGGTTTCATATACCGTGGACTAGGAAGGGGAATTGGATAAGAATGAGGAAAATTGGAGTAGCAGTAATTGGCACAGGCTCTTGGGGAAAAAATCACGCCAGAGTATATAGGGAATTGCCGTCAACCGAACTCGTTGCCGTCTGTGACGTTAACCCGGAAAGAGCAAAAGCCATCGCTAATCAGTACGGTGTAAAAGCCTACACTAACAGCTCGCGGATGCTGCAAAACAAGGAAATAGAAGCTGTAAGCGTGTGCACTTGGTCAACGGTTCTCGCTAAAGAAGCGCTCAAAGGGTTAAGGGCAGGAAAGCATGTTCTAGTTGAGAAGCCTATGGCCACTAACACAAAGCAGGCGGAAAAGCTTTGTTCAACCGCTGAGGAAAACGGTCTCATCTTAACAGTAGGTTTTTTGATGAGGTTCATTCCCGGATTACAAGTCATACGTGAAGCAGTTGAGAATAAAAAGATTGGTGATTTAGTTTGCGCTAACGCGAAACGTGTTTCTCAATGGCCTGAGCGTGTAGGCGATGTTGGAGTAGTTAAGGACATAGCGATACATGATATTGACGTCATGAGATTCATCTCTCAACAGGATCCCATTACGGTTTATGCAAGAATGGGAAGCATGAGACACAGGAAATTCGAAGACTACGCGCATATAATGCTCACATACAAGAATGGGGAAAGCGCTTTCATAGAATCCAACTGGCTAACACCTTACAAAACTCGAATGTTAACCGTCACGGGAAGCGACGCCATAATGCGGCTTGATTACATAACTCAAGACCTGTGGGTTGAACAGCAGAAGGAAACAGTGCAACCGAGATACCCGTTCCAAGAACCCCTTAAATGTGAACTCCAAAACTTCGCAGAATGCACACTCGAGAAGAAAAAGCCGCTCATAACGGGAGAGGACGGGGTAAAAGCCCTAGAAATCGCTCAAGCTGCCATGCAATCTTCAGCTAAAAACAGGGCAATAAACCTGAAAAGATAAGAATTTACTTTAAGCTGAAGGGTTTTCCTTCAGTAACTATTTTCTCGGGGATTTTTGCCTTCCACTTCTTTAAGAAAGGCAAGTCTTCAGCTTCTTTTCGAAGTTCATCAGGGAGCATTTCTGGAATTTCATCCCTAATCGGGTACCAACGTAAGCATTTCGGGCAAACGATGAGCCCTTCGACTATTTCGTCTTTCTCCTCGAAAACGTGGAGTTCAAGAGGATGATACTTGTCAATGGGACAAGCCAAAATCTCCATAAGTTTACGCTTCAATTTTCATCACGAAACAAATAGTTTGCGGCTATCCTATTAAAACTTGCTTGGCAAGGAATCAACCTGTACATCCAGAGCGATTTGGTACCAGTTAGGACCCGTACTTCGAACCACACGAAAAAAAACAAACCTATAACCAACCCCCAGACTGACAAGTTTTCGGGCTACCTTCAGCTTAGCTTTCTCAACGGGGTCTTCATTTCTTGTCGCGTGCTGGAAATCGTAGAAGTGTACCCAACCTCCAGCGGGCTTGAGCGCCAAAACTGCACAGGGAAGGTATTCGAGGGCTTTTCCAGGCAAAGGCATCAAGACACGGTCAGCCATGCGTTGCAATTTAGCGTTGATTACGTCTTTTGAGTCGCCGAACAATGGAGCGACTTTACCATAAACTCTATTGATTCTAACATTCTCTTCCATGTACTTGACCGCCGTAGGGTTCGCATCAATAGAGAACACCTTAGTCCTGGGCACGGTTTTGGCAATTATTATGCTAAAACAGCCGACTCCGGCAAACATGTTAACAACTGTTTCCCCGCATTTAACAAGCCGTGCAATCCGTGATCTCTCATGCGAAAGTCGAGGCGAAAAATAACATGTCTTAATATCAACTGCAAACACGCAACCCGATTCCTTATGCATGGTGCTCGTTTCGCCTTCTCCCGCCAACAGTTTTAGCTCTCTAACCCTGAAATCTCCCATGACGGGGCTGGTTTGGGCAAAAACAGTTTTCACACTTCTATGGACGGCCATTATTTGATAAGCTGCTGCTTCAGCGTTCACAAAATTACCGTTTCGTACCTTGATGATTGCTATGTCGCCTATGATGTCGAAAGAATCGTAAATGTAGCTTAACTCTTCTGGTGAGAGATGGGCTGGCAATTTTTCTTTAAGCCGACGTCTCAAAGGCATCTCCTCTTAATGGCACCTTATTGGAAACCTTTAAAAGCAAAATACTTTTCTTTTGTAGGAAAGGCGTTTCTGATGGAAAAATCAGGGATTGTTTATGAATGCATGAGATGTGGAGCAAGAGTGCCGTCTGAAGAACTGGACCTACGGGGCGGAGAAACAAAATGCATAATCTGTGGGTACAGGATTCTGAAAAAGATTAAGCCGCCAGTAGTTAAACGTGTGCAGTCAAAATAAGAAAGGGTACTCGTACTTTTGGCACGAGTAACTTAGTTTTGTTTTCTATTCATCTCAGTATATTTCTTTGTCTCCAAGTTTGCGCAAAGCTTTTCCTTTAAGCTTTATCGGTTCAAAAGCGAAGCCTTCGTCTAAGTCTTTTTCAACGGTTTGTCGTTTGACGGTTTCGCCGCAGATTCCTCTGGGTAGCAGCCGCCTTTTCAGGCACATTGAGTACGTGCAGTTTGCGACATTGCACATTTCGTCGGTCCATCTGCACCAAACAGAGTCTCGTTGGTAGAAGGCAGAGTTCTTGCCACATTTAAAAGCGTTGCACGTTGGAGAACAAGCTTTTGATTGAGCCAATAGATACACCTCAATTGTCAAATCAAAATCTTATGGTTGATGTTTTGTTGTTTTGTCCTTGTTTTCTTCTATGTTCTTTGGAAAAGATATAAACTTTTTTCTTATCAGGGTTGAAATTAAGTACTTAAGTTCCGCTCGCAGGATGTCTTCTTCGCCTGTAAACTTCAACTGCAACTAACAGGATTATTGCCACTATCACTATGATTATTGTTAGCAGTGCGCTTGTTTGTATTAAGAATGGTCCGAAAACAACGTACCCATCCATTTTTATCTGAACAGAAGTTGGACGGTCAACAGTTAGGGTTACAGCTTGATAGTTACTCTCTGCTCCTCGAGGATAGGCTACTATCTGCAGGTTGCCACCAACCACATCATTGAAAGTCGTAGTTCCGTCGCTTGGTGTCATCGCTGAGAGACGCTCTGAGGACGGCCCATTCACTGTGACATTAGCGTTTGAAATTGGTTGACTGAAATAATCAACAACAGACACCGTTACTTGAATCCCGTAAAGAGTACAGCGTATTTGATATTGGCTGTCACTGAAGGCTTGGACGGTTGTTTTGTTAAGTAGAATGCTGTTTTGGTATACTTGGAGCCTGTACATTCCAAAGGTAACGGGGACGATCGCTGAGCCTGAACTGTCAGTTGTGGAAGTGTAGAATAAGCCGTTTGTTAATTCGACAAGTTCTATGCTTGCGCCAGAGATCGGAGCGTTGGTGTAACCAACCACGTTAATTGTTAACTGTTCTGTTGGACATATTATCACTACTCGAGAAAAGGCTTGTGCTGGAAGACTACTTACGGTTTTATTACCAGAGTTGAACACTTGATTGTACAGTGAAGCCTGAATAGTATAACTTATTCCAATAAATGTCGAGTTTAACGTGTAGGTTCCTGAAGGACCTGTCTGACCTGAAGCGTTTCCTATCTGAGACCCGTACGTGTAAGTAATGGCTAAATTCACAAACGGCAGCGCAGTCCCATTTTGATTTTGCACTACAATAACAAGGTCAGTCAACTGGCATACAAGTTCAACGCTCTCAGCGCCAGTAACATTCATGTCAGATTGTCCAACTTTAACGCCCTTCCAAAACGCAGTCAACGAAACAGGGCCAGTTTCAAGCGTTAAACCGGCTATCCCGTCGATGCCGCTTGTACTGTTATAATATTTGTCGGCTGATAAGTCTTGGGCCTGCACCGATATGTCAGGAACAACTTCGCCCGCTAGATTCACAGTTGTAACAGTAATAGCGTACCCAGGAACCGTAAATGTTTCGGAGTCTGGTAACAATTTCGGGGTGCCGCTAGTAGTAGTTATTGTTACACTGTACTTTCCAATTGCGGTGGCTGAAGGAACATGGAATGTGGTGGTAATCGAGCCGTCAGATGCCGCCGTTAAGGATTGGGAGGGGCTAAGAGTTGCGCCTGTAGAAGAACTGACTACTGTCAGTGTCGCAGTCTGACCAGATTGGTAACCTATCGCCTTTACTGTTACTAGTTGGTTTCTGTGGTACGTTGTTGAATCAAGGAAGCCCACGGAAAACTGGCTTTGCGCCAAAGACTCGGATTGGTTAAAGTACGCAGTGTATGAGCCTGCATAATCGGTTGCGTTACTTACTGAACTACTCGGTTGGAAGCTACTGCTCGGGAAAGTGACTTGCGCACTTGCACTTCCCAGTTGGCTAGCTTTTCCCAATGGCACTATTGCTGAATAGTTTGTTTTAAGCGGGCTTGGAAGCACAACGGAAACGTTGGCAATGTAAGATGTGCCTGCGGCGCCTCCGGTGACACCGACATTCAATACTACGTTGCCACCTTCCTGTATGTATGAACTGACTGGGCTTATAATGTAGGCAGTTGTGATTGTGAACGTTTCAGGCGTCGAGCCAGTAGAGTTCAAGTTTCCTTCTGCCACATCTTCAAGTGCTAAGTTATAACCGCCGCCCGGAAGCTGAGGTACCGTAAAGTTGGAATCGACGTACAATCCATCAGCGTTACCACTCGCAACAACCGTGTTACCAACTATTATTTTGTAGAGACCGTAACTAGTATAGATGGTTCCTTTAAGGTTAAAGGCTGCCCCAACAGACCCTGTGTACGTGCCCGAAGTGGCTTGACCTGAGTTCGCCTGGCTTGCAGGAACAACTTGTATAATGCTTACACCGAGGCCAGCGCCTTGGCCAAGCACTATGGAGAGTGGCATAAGACCAACGGCAAGGAACATTAACACTAAGAGAGTAACTGCAACAATCTTTTTATTCAAACTGCTCTCTCCTGAAGGACGGATACTTACATCTAAAGTTAACCAATAATTAAATAATGGATAATTTTAAACTTTCCCGTTTAACCCACAAATAAAAGGTCCTTATGTACCGAAACAAGTTTTGCCTATAGAGACTTCAAGCTCAAAATTAACCCCATGCAACGTGATTCTTAAAAGAACGAACTCCCTAAGTGTACCTAAATTTCGGTGGAAGAGCTTGGAAAAAAACACTGCTGCGACGCTTTTAGGCGCTTTGAAGAAGCAAAAATACCATTTAGTAGGCAGCCATTCAGCCGTCAAGAGGTGCAAGTGGCTGTACGAATCCATAATTAATGATAGACCCTGTTATAAACAGAAGTTTTACGGCGTAAAATCACACAGGTGCATCCAGATGACACCCAGCCTGTACTACTGCACACAGCAATGCCTTTTTTGTTGGAGAGCGCAGAGCGGCGACTTGCAGGTTACTTGGGACGAAATGAAAATTCCAAAAATAGACCCGCCCGAAACGATTGTAGAAGGTTGTTTTGAGGCGCAGGAAAAGATTTTAACAGGTTACAAGGGTAATCCGAAAACAAACTGGCGCAAATTCCAAGAAGCGCTGACACCTAAACAAGTTGCCATAAGCTTGACTGGCGAACCAACGCTTTATGAGCCGCTCGGAGAGCTAATTCGAGCCTTTCACCAGAAGGGCTTAACCACTTTTCTCGTATCTAACGGCACCCTCCCAACCAAGCTTTCAAAACTCAGCCAAGAACCCACTCAACTCTACATTTCAGTGTGTGCTCCAAACGAGCAAATCTATAAGCAGGTTTGCCGACCCGAATTTCCAAGCGCATGGGCAAAATTGAACGAGACGCTAGATTTACTGTCAAGTTTTCATTGCCCCACAGCTGTTCGCATGACACTGGTGAAAGAGCTTAACATGCACAATGTGGATGAGTACGCTAAACTCGTTAAGAAAGCCAACCCCACGTACATTGAAACAAAAGCGTACATGCATATTGGCTTTTCAAACCTACGCTTAGGATTTGAACGCATGCCAATGCACGGCGAGGTTAAAGATTTTGCTCAACAATTAGCAGCGAAGACGGGTTACATGATTATTGACGAAGCGCCAGAGAGCAGAGTCGTACTCTTAAGCAGGCTTCAAAAGCCTATCCATGTTGGAGGCGACTAAACCGCAGCTTTCGAATGTTGGATGCCGTCAAAGTTCCAATTGAGAAATAGCCCGACTTCTAACGAGCCATTGTATGCGTTTCTATTAAAGAAATTGAAATAAACAAGGAAACAATTCATTTTAGTTAGATGATGCAAGTTTGTCCAATTTGGAAAGCGTTCTTCAAGAAGCAAAAAACGAACTCATGCAAAAAAATAAAATTCGTGAAGAAACTCAGGAGAGCATGCGCAAAGCGACAAGCCTGTCCAAACAAGCGATACTTCTAATACACCAGAAAAAATATGATGAAGCTGAAAGATTCATCGCGGACGCTAAAGACAAAATTTCAAACCTTCAAGTTTTATCGAAGGATTATCCTGAGATTATTTACGGTGGCATGTTCAGTGCAGCGCTTCAGGAGTATTCGGAAGCATGCATTTTCTTGGTGCTGGTTAAGGAGTCGCGTTTTGTTACGCCTACTGATATTAATGTGCCCTCGACTGATTACGTGCTTGGTTTAGCAGATGTAATAGGCGAATACAGGCGCTTAGCACTTGACAACCTACGCGAAGGCGAAGTCAAAAAAGGGGAAGAGCGCCTTGAAACCATGGACCAAATCTTCATTCAGCTCCTGGCTCTTGACGAGGCTTACATGCTTGTTCCAGGACTCAGGCATAAATCTGACATTGCACGGAGAATAATAGAAGCCACCCGCGGCGACGTCACGCTTGAAATCCGCAGAAAATCCCTTGAAGACCAGTTAAAGAAGTTTGAACCGACAAAACAATCGACTAAACGCAAGCCACGAAAGGTTAACACTTGAGTCAACTTCGCCTGTTAATGAAGAACTTCCACGTTGAAAAGGCGCACGAGACTCAGCTTTGTCTATCACGAAAAATTATTATGGAAGACAAGCTACCGCAACAAATCAAAACCGTTGCAGGCGTTGACGTTTCATACGTTGGCAACATCGGCGTCGGAGCATCAACCGTTTTGGATTATGAATCGCTGAAGCTCTTGGAATCCCAAGTTGCAACCTGCCAAGTGAAAATGCCATACATCCCAACCTTGCTATCCTTCAGGGAAATTCCGCCTGCAATGGCATCAATCAAGAAACTGGAAATTCAACCCGACGTGTTCCTAGTAGACGCACAAGGCTTAGCGCATCCCTACAGGTGCGGATTTGCCAGTCACCTTGGACTCATTGTGGGGAAATCGACGGTTGGCGTTGCAAAAAGCCGTTTAATTGGTGAACCAGTAGAGATGAACGGGGAAACATTTTTGGTTGATAAGGGAGAAGTCATCGGCGCGTTGGTGACGACGAAGCAGGGCGCAAAGCCCATTTACGTTAGCATCGGCCACATGGTTTCTCTTGAAACAGCAGTCAAAATCGTTAAGCACTGTGCGAAAAGCCGAATTCCAGAGCCAACTTTGCAAGCTCACAAGTTAGCCACGAAAGAAAGAATCAGGCTATCGCAGAAAGCAAAGTAAATATCACTGAAAAGTAAACTATGGGTAGAGCGTGAATCGTTTGGCTGAAGAAGTATCATTCGCCGAGTTCCAAAAACTTGACATGCGGGTAGGAAGGATAATTGAAGCAACCCAAATTCCGAACTCCAAAAAGCTAATCAAGTTAGTGGTTGATTTCGGGTCTGAGAAGAGGCAGGCTGTTGCGGGTCTGCTTAAGTATTATTCGCCTGAGGAGTTGACTGGTAAAAAATGCGTTTTCCTGTTGAACCTGCAAAGGCGCGTTTTGGCTGGTGTCGAATCGCAATGCATGATTCTGGCTGCTGAAGATAGCGAAGATAACGTGGTAGTGGTTATGCCAGAGAAAGACATCGCTGAAGGGAGCAAAATAGGCTAATCCACCCTTCCGAGATCTGAGCGCTTGATTCAGATTTGTAGACTTGGGCTCTATAGACTCTGGTTCAAATCCGGGCAGCCCCACAACTGACTTTTATTTATGCGTCTTGAGGCAACTGCAACGCTCAATTTTATAGTCATAAATTCCAGAGGCGAGGACTTTGTCTCTTGTTTCCATTTGAAGTCTTGATAATGAGCCACATCCCTTTTTGACTTCGACAAGAGTTGGCTTACTATTTGGGCAGACTGCCAAAAAATCAGATCCTCTTCCTGTCGGTTCTATCATGCAGCCGTTTATTTGATATTCAATCTCCTTACTGATTTCACAGACTCTTCCATCATGTTGAGCTTTAGTAGGCGGCATGCTTGCTCATCTATCGGTTCTTCGTTTTTATAATTTGTTAACACAGTTGCAGCGTTCTTGAAGTATAAACTTCTTAACGCGCTCGATATAATATCCATCTTGCCGTCAATTTTTTAGTCCCCTTTGGTGAAAATCCTTTACTTTTACTGAATGATTCTTTATCCCTGTCAAGTCAAGTACGACTGCGGGAACGTACATTCTACGGTAATTTCTCTCTAATGGCTAGTCAGGATAGCTTTAAAAAGAATATTTACTCTTTAAAACCCAAAGTGAACCCCAAATTCGAAGATGGTCCATTGCGAATCAATGTTTTCATTTATTCCTATCTATATCCTCTTCCATAACTGCTTCTGTCACTGTATTTATGGCAGAAAGGGCAAGTGGTGCCGTTGTATGCCCTTTTGCAAATGGGACAATATGGCAAACGATTCCCTCCTTAAAAAGGTCTATTTGGTCACTTACTTTATTAGTTTTTTGTGGAAATTGTGGTATTTCCTGTTCAAATGAAGATTCAGATTCAAATCCGGGAGCCCACCACGTCGACGCAAAGAGTTTGATTCGGTCATATTGTTCTTTTCATTTCTGTTTTGTCAAAGTCTTTGTCGTTTGAGACTATTTCTCGGGCTCCCACTCTCTGCCACAGCCAAATGAAGAGAATCTTAATAATCGAGTTTCCACTTATCCATGATTTCAGCCGCCTTTTTGCAGTCTTCGGATCTGAGAACAGGTCTACAAATCGTGCACCTTGTTGGATCCACCATTTTTCCGTCGCCGCCGCAAAGAACTCGTCTAAGTCTTTTGGCCATTTGGAGATTTGGAAGATTCCAGAATATTTCTCTGCGATCGACTCTGACGGTTCAATTATGATTAAATTATCTTTTGATTTGACGCTGACATAAGTTCCGGGTTTTATTCCGCCTTTTTTTCTGATAACTTTGGGAAATGTCATTCTGCCTTTTTCATCTATTTTTGTAATTGCTAGGGCCCTCTTTCCCACTTTATTTCTTCCTATTTGAAAGGCGACCCAGATTCATAAATCTCCCATAAATGGATCCTAAGTCAGGCAAGCGCGAACCTGACGCTGAACCCGCTCGTATTCGACAATGCTCGACAATGCCTTCAGCATAGAAAGTCGCAATCCGACAATGCGAAAGTCGCATCTCTCAAACACCTTCAAACCCCAAACCAAAAAAGCAACCCAAAACAGAAAGACCCAAGGCGGAAAGTCGCAACTTTCCAAAGGGCAAAAGTCGCAACTTAATTTTTTCTTATCAAACCGAAGACCAAAAAAACCCAAAACCAGCGAAAACCAACTCAGAAAAAACACCACCTCTGAAAAAACTTAAATGGGTAGTTCCAACACCTTATTGTATAATTTGTTGCGAAGGGAGTTTACTTAATGGCAGCTAACGAAGAAGCGCTCATGTGGGTTGAAAAGTACCGACCGAAAAAACTCGACGAAGTCGTAGACTTGCATGACATCGTTGAAAGCCTCAAAGCTTTCATGAAAAACCCGAAAACGATGCCTCACCTAATGTTCGCAGGAATTCCAGGCACAGGGAAAACCACGCTCGCGCTCTGCATTGCACACGAGCTTTTTGGCGAAAACTGGAAAAGCTTCACACTGGAGCTCAACGCGTCTGATGAAAGAGGCATTGACATTGTGCGTGAAAGAATAAAGGATTTCTCGCGTTACAGCCGCTCAGGTTTCAAGAACGTTCCTTTTTCCCTGATAATTCTGGACGAGTGTGACCAGATGACGGGCCCCGCTCAGACAGCATTAAGAAGAATAATGGAGACTAGTTCCCGCAC
>Ga0187770_10001179_pt1 | contig 13656 bp, 11 predicted proteins | sample 0116_SJ02_MP02_2_FD_133154 | JGI IMG/M metagenome (GOLD analysis project Ga0187770, IMG submission 133154) | Tropical peat soil microbial communities from peatlands in Department of Meta, Colombia - 0116_SJ02_MP02_20_MG | ecosystem: Environmental > Terrestrial > Soil > Wetlands > Peat | place...
CCTTCCGTGCAGATGGGCGTGGATATCCCGGCGCGAAGAACACACGGCGGTCCGATATAGCGGCCCAGTTCCGGGAATTCTGAACGAACCTGCTCCACCTCTTCCATTGACGCCCGGTAAATCTCCTCCTGCGCATTAAAGCAAGTTCGCATCGTCCACTTATGCAGTAAGTGCAGGAGGGAGCCTGTTTCGACCAGGCGTATCGCCCTCGCGTTCGGAATCAAATAGAGAGCAATCTCACGCGGCACGCCACGGTCGAGCAGATCGTTTTTCGCTTCCCAAGCGTCCTTCATCGCTTGCTCGTAAATCTCTATGGCACGATGATTATTCCGAATGAGCATCGGCGTAATGAAATCTGCCGCGCGAGTGTCCGCCAGTACCAACAAGGGCCTGGAACCTGGCACCATGCGGTGGCGCTGGTCCTGGCTGTCTGCGGTGTGGCTGATCTTTTTGGCGAACGTGAAATTCGCGTGCTGCAAGGCGCGCATCATTGGGGCGTGCACGCCAACATTCAATGTCTCTCGACGATAGGGATTCCTCGCAGGATTGAACATCCGATCGATAGCCTCGATGTTCGGACATTCCGCCTCGGTCAAGCCCAGAACGGCGCGATACGCCTCTGCCATTACAGCTATGGCGTTCGGGGACCAGTCCACCAGGCGAGAGGTCAATCCTCCAAGGCGCTCGTCGAATTCACGCGAGAATGCGTCGCCGTCAAGAGGAGGTGACGAAAGTTCTGGTGGGTCCACCATGCCCGGATTGTCGAAGCGGTCGAAGAATTGAGGATCCACCTCCCGGACGCGCGCAATCATTTCGCCGATTACAAGCCGTGCTTCGGTCGGAGTATCGTTGACGGCTTGCATCCGCCATAACCGGTGCAGGACAATGCCTGAAAGCGTGTGGACCATGGTCGTGAAAGCCGCGACAGGCAGAACGTAGCGGGCGATCTCGATCGCTCGTTTCTCCGATTGCCGGTCGACTTTCTGGACGCGCTTTGGATGTGACACTGAGTCCGCGCGCCAAATGTCGGCCAAAATCTCCCGCGCATCAGGTTTGAGCACCTCTGTCAGTTCGCGATAATGCCCCCATGCCCGCAGGACAGCCTTCTCATAGACAGCGCGTTCTTCCCGCCCGAAATGCGGGCCTTCAGGCGGCACGTAAGCCTGAGCCCGGTCGAGCCGGACATAGCGTTGGCTTTGTTGCTCGGAGTTGTAAAAGGGATGTGCGTGTAAGAATGACCAGACAAATTGCCTACTGACGTTTTCGATGCCGAACTCGAAGTGCGCGTGTTGATAGACGGTGTGATGTCCGCCGTAGTAAGTGGAAGCCCCGATCATCACACGCTGCTTCTCGTTCACCTCGTCCGGGTTGACGAGACGCGGCGAATAGCAGGTCCGCGCGGCTGCGATGGCGGAGTCGAATGCGTGCGAAAAACAGTTCCGTAACGTGACACGGGGAGGAGAGGTCTCCACGTGAGAGGCCATCAACGAGTCAGGCGAAGGAGACAATTGCGCGGTCATTTTCTGCCTCGCATTGTACACCGCCTGTCTGTGACCGGGCAGGCTGAATGATCCTCTCAGCCGCATCCATGCGCGGGTTCAAGTCAACTGGAGTGAGATGCAGAATGAACAGAAAGCTACTTCTTCGCGGCGGCCTTATCGGCGTATTTCTTCTGGAAGCGTTCGACACGGCCTGCCGTGTCAATCAGCTTCTGTTTGCCGGTAAAGAAGGGATGGCAATTCGAGCAGATTTCCACTCGAATCAAGTCGCCCTTGAACGTCGAGCGTGTCTGAAATGTGTTCCCGCAAGCACAATGCACAGTGACAGCGTGGTAGTTAGGATGGATTCCGTCTTTCATCAAAAGCTCCCATCAGTCGGTCGCCATGCAAATGGAAGGTTCGTTACGACAGTTGCATGGTAATGCCGGCGTGAATTGTCAATCATACATGAGATTCGCGACCTTGCCAATGCAGGTGGGTCCAGCCGATCAGTCAGAAAGGATCAGGAGACGAATGAGCAACCGACGCGTGTATTGCCCGCCTCGGCTACAGAAACGTACGCCTTGCGCAGGACCACGCGGACGGGAGGGAGAATCGGCACGTGCAAGACGGCATCGAATTGGTCTGGGAGGTCATCCGGACCCTCCATCAGCAACGCCACGCCACCGTAGCTCAGATCAATGACCCTTGCTGATCGCTGTCCGGCACCCGTGAGGGTTGCGAAGGCCTTAGTGCCGCTCAATGAGACGCGCTCCCATTTCCGCTCGTGGGCATAGGCGGTGTCGCCGGAGGCAGCAGGTGTTGCGGGAGAGGAGGCGATTGGCACGGAAGCAGCTGAAACTGAGGGCGTGTTGCGAGGGGGCGGGGTTTCGATTGGTATTACACGTGAAGAGGAGCGACCGGAGTGCTTCAGCTCATAGAGCCTCTTGTCGGCGAGGCTCATCAGTGAAGTCTTTTGGTCAGCATCCTGGGGATAGACGGCGACTCCAAAGTCCAGGGTCACGGCTATATCGAGCTTCAGCGGATGGATGGCAACCTCGTACTCAGACCGAAGGCGCCGGCACAAAGTGATTGCCTGTTCCGGGTCGGTCTGTGGCAAGAGAACCGCGAATTCGTCGCCGCCGATGCGGAAAGCTAGGTCCGACGCCCGCAAGGTTTTTCGAAATGTTGCAGCGGCTGCCTGGAGCACCTGATCTCCTTGGAGGTGACCGTGGCGGTCGTTGACATCCTTGAGCATGTGAAGATCGAGGATGGCTACGGCTAGATGGTGACTGTAACGCTTCGCGCGGTTGAGTTCCCGTTCGCAGTACTCGTCGAAAAGGCGCCGATTGTAGAGGCCCGTAAGTGCGTCTGTGGCGGCATTGGTTTGGAGCTTCTTGAATTCGCCGTACTCGATGAGAATGGGGAGGCGAAAGAACCTCGCGCCGGAGAGAACATCCACAATCGCCGTGTGCAATGAGACTTTCTGACCTGTGCTACCCGCGAGTTCGTTGCGGCGGCGGAGAATTCGCGCCCAGTATTCTTGGCTCTCCGCGTCCGTGAGGTCGATTTGCGCAACAGTGCTGAGAAACTGGCGCAGGAACTGCGCGCGAACAGACTCTTCCAGTCCTGCGAGCGTGTCGACAAGCAGTTCTAAGAGTGAGTCTTCAGCTGCTGGGTTCAGCTGAAATGTCTCGCCGGATTGGGCCATTAATTGGTCCTAGGTGCAACTCTACGGTACCCTGTAACCAGGGTCGTCGCGGGGAATGAAAACACTTGCAACAGTTAGTCCAATCGTGAGCTTACAAGGGAAAAAGCAGGCTACTGTAACTTGTTGTGGCTAAGCAGAATACTTCGATTTTGACGAATGTCAAAAAGGCCGTGGAATCATGTTTTGGCACAGAATGGAAAATGATTCCGCTTAATCCCATACCTCCGCAGACTAGGAGAGCGAATCCCTGAGCGTCCCTAGCCAATAGGCTTCAGGAACTCAACGCCCACGAGGTGAACATCCCCCGCCTCCTGTTGCCGCTTCACTCGAGCTTGGATGGGTGGCATCCCGGATGGAACCAGAGCAGAGACGGTTATAGAAGGGGCTGGAATCGTGAGCGTGATGACTTCATTAATGGCGAGAGCGCGTGGACATGTGAGAAACGCTCCTAGCCCACTGATATTCAATGTCTTAGCCAGCTCCAGGAATTGCTCGCCATGGGCATCCCTTCCGCGGATGAACAGTGGAACTTGAAGATGGATACGCTGGAATCTCCTGCGCTCGTCATAATGCGAGGACATAGCAACTCTCTGGTAAGAAGTAACTTCCTTCATGCCTGTTGGTACCCCAGTTTTAGTACGCCTTGGAGCAGCAATTTTGATGCTACTCACTTGTATAAGATATGCGCTCTTGATGGGTTTATTTTTCAATAACTTACCTCCGTTTGGAGAGGCAAGGGGTTCCTGTGTTGGCGCTGTGCGTCGGATTCGAGTCCAACAAAGTTCCGACTATGTGCAATCGTAGGACGCATTTACCATTGACACTTTTCTGTCCCTCTGCGAGCATAACCTTCCTCGAGGGCACGTCGTTATATAATGGCCGGAATCATGGGAGAGTAGTGTCCCTGCAAAGACTATGAGTATACTGGGGTGCAGAAGTGAATAGCATGGCACTCGAACAACCAGCGCATGGCCAAGCCGTGTTTCACCTGGTAGCCAGCCTGCTTGATGCCTTGGATCGTCCCCTGCTCGTTTCTGATCGTGCAGGACGCGTTCTCTTTACCAATCTCCACGCCCAGGACAAGCTGAATGCGGGAGGATTATCCTCACAGCCGGACCTGAACCTCTTTCGGGATATTCTTCGGTCCGATCGCAAGGCAATCCTGGACCAGCTAGAGGGGGGAGAACAGGAAGTTAGTCTTCCACTGGAGGGGCTGGAGGGGAAAAGCCGGGCGCGGGTGCGCTGGTTACCTGAGCCAGACTGGTTGGTTGCATACGTCGAGCCTCTTCCCCTTGCTGCGCCACCCGACGAAGCGGAGATGCGGCAGACGGTGCAGGACCTGATGCAGGAGAGGGAGATCACGTACCGCAACCTGCTGGCCGCGTATTTACGCCTTCAGGAAGTGAATCGGCAGAAGACGGTCTTTCTGGCATCGGCGGCGCACGAGCTCAAGACACCGTTGGCAGTCATGAAGGGCTATTACGATCTCATGCTTTCAGGTTCGCTCGGACGACTCAGCGAAAGACAACGCGAGATCCTGCAGGAATCAAAGGAAAGTTGCGACCGGTTGGTTCGGTTGGTCTCGATGTTTCTCAACTATTCGGCGCTGGAAAGCGGGAAGCTCGTATTGCAATTGCGAGAAAACGATCTGCGGGACTGCATTAACGACCTGACATGCCGGTGGCGTGACACCTTCCAACGCGCCAATGTGCACCTCGACGTCAAGCTGGCAGGTGACCTCCCAAGCTTCAAATTCGATTACCAGAAGGTGCAGCAGTGCATCGCGAATCTGCTAGATAATGCTCTCAAGCACACCGTAGCGGGAGGGAGCGTCACGCTGCTTGCAGAGCCGCACTTTTGGGAACGGCGGACATCGGAAGCGGCCCCAGCGGAAGAACGGCGGCGCCGCGACGGCAATCGTCCCAATAGTGTGCTGATTTCCGTGACCGACACGGGCAATGGAATTGCTGCGGAGTTTCATCAGGAGATTTTCGAGGAATTCGTGAGGGTGGATCCCTCTTCTTCGGGGATGGGACTCGGTCTGGCAATCACGAAGCGGCTGATTCAAGCGCACCGAGGGAAGGTCTGGGTTGATAGTGAGGTGGGGCGGGGGAGTTCGTTTTCGTTCCTGCTGCCCATTAACATCGAGTAGGTGCGAGCGGCGCGAGTCCGCTCATTAGGGAGAAAGATGGCAGCGAAAGAGAAGATTCTGATCGTTGACGACGAGCCGAGCATTCGAAAGTATCTCCAGACACTTTTGGAAGTCGACGGGTTCGAAGTGGAAGCCGTTACGAGCGGCAAGGAAGCTTTGGAGCGCGTTGATGCAAGCAAGCAGCGGCCGGATTTCATCATCTTGGATGTCTTGATGCCCGAGATGGATGGGATCGAAACGCTGCGGGGTCTCATGCAGATAGACCGTACACTGAACGTCGTCATGCTCTCGTGCTCGAACGAAGTCACCACCGTCGTCGAAGCAATCCGGCTGGGAGCCGTCGATTACCTCACGAAACCATTCGAAAAGCCGGAATTGGACGCCGCGTTCCTGAAAGTTCGCCAGAAGCAAGAGCTTCGTTCCGAGAACCGAGCGCTGCGAGAGTACTGCGAACAGTTGACCGAGGATCTCTCATTTCTTGCATCGAGCCCGCAGATGGTCAAAATCCGTCAGCAGATACTTCAGATCGCCCCGGTGGATGTGCCGGTGTTTATCAGTGGCGAAAGCGGGGTTGGAAAAGAGGTCGTCGCCAGGATGATCCACCTGCGGTCTCTCCGTCGGCAACAGGCGTTTGTCAAGGTGAACTGCGCAGCGCTCCCGGGGGAATTGCTCGAATCGGAGCTTTTCGGCTTTGAGCAAGGTGCGTTTACTGGGGCCATACGCGCAAAGCCCGGCAAGTTTGAATTGGCGAACAAGGGCACTATTTTCCTGGATGAAATTGCCGAGATGAGCCCGCACCTCCAGGCGAAGCTGCTCCATGTCCTACAGGACGGCCAGTATTCACGGCTGGGCGCGCGCTCCGTGGTGAATGTCGATGTTCGGGTCCTTGCAGCGACGAATATGGACGTGAAAGATGCTATGCGTTCCGGGCGTTTCCGGGAGGATCTGTATTATCGGTTGAACGTCCTCTCGATTCATATTCCCCCCCTTCGTGAACGCACGACTGAGATCCCTCTCCTGTTCCGCCATTTCCTTGTGAAGTACAGCGAGAAGTATCAGAAACCCGCGCCAGAGCCGTCGAAGCACCTTCTCGACGCGGCCATCCGCTATCAATGGCCAGGGAACTTGCGAGAGCTGGAGAACTTCGTCAAACGCTACGTGATTCTTGAGGATGACGAAGGAAGCCTTCGCGAGCTCCTGGAAATGACAGGTCAGCACCAACGGATGGCCCCGCGCGAGGAATCCCCTGCGCCCAAAGAGCAAGGGCTGAAGGCGCTCGTCCGCGGATTGAAGGATGAAGCTGAGATGGAAGCAATTGCAAACGCTCTGGAAAAGACAAATTGGTGCAGGAAAGACGCCGCGCAGATGCTGGGCATAAGCTACAAGGCGCTTCTCTACAAGATGCGCCAGTTCAATCTCGATTCTGGGCGAGGCTCTCGGTCCTCTGCCGCAAGGGAGGCAGCGAGAGCTGCAGCGGCGACAAAGGATAACGCAGCAAAGGAAACTGATCCCGCAACAAGCAGCCTGCGAAGTTCCTGAAGGCCGCGCACTGTGACGAAGAAGGTTGCTCCTCCACAGACAGTACGCGCGTGTCTCTCGATGTTTGAATGCGGCTTATGATAGAGGCGGGTCATAGTGGCACTCAGCATTCGGGGGAATTCGATCATCGTCCCCAGGGTTCCTGCTCGAACTTCATGTGATTTCCAGACTACTGAGTTTTGGTACTGCAATGGTAAGGCCCGTAGTTCTATGCCCGTGCAAAGTGTTGCATAAGTAGAGCACATCGAGCGAAATAGCACTACCCAACTTCCGGTGGGCTGGATTAGTATTCCCGGCGGTATGGGGCCCGCACGGGGGAAATGTCAAGGGCCGTGATATGCATGCAAGGGAAGTTCCTGTACAGAACTCGCTTTTTGCTGGTTTCAAAGGAGTTGCCAGCCGCGCTATGCTGTAATTGAATTGCTAGGCCCTGGCACCCGGCTTTGTGTGTGGGTGCCTGAAAAGCCGAAAGGCGCGGGGTCTTTGGAATAGTGATTGCTAGCTTAAGATGGGGGAATGTTGTGAATTCCAATCCAGTTTCTGGGGGGCAACGGGAATGACGGAGCGTCGCATGGCCCGCCGGTACGACTTATCCCTGCCGGTGAATGTCCGCTTGCCAATCAACCGGGAGACAGGTCCACAGACCGGGCAGACTCGTGACATCTCTACACGCGGGGTTTATTTCACACTTCACAAGGAACTTGCTGCCGGCACGGAGGTGGACTTCACACTGACTCTGCCTGCGGAGATCACGCGGGGTACGGAAGTGTTTGTCCGAGCGCACGGGCGCGTTGTCCGGATCGACAAGCGACACGAGGAAGATGAAGAAAACGTGGGCGTCGCCGCGATTATCGAGAGGTACGACATCATACGCGGCGAGGGACCACGGATATAGTCTCTCGTCCTCAGAGGCAACTTTTTCCTCAGGGGTAGTATTCCTCAGTCGGGTACCATTACGAAACTTGATCAGCCGACTTTGAATCAAGAATAACCTCGTGGGAATTCTTCCGGTGCACGGAGCTGGCCTCTATTTGTGTTGCGTTTTTGGACCCTTGTGCCTACGATATCACCACTGTCTTAGCCCCGGAGTGCAACATGAGAATAGCCCACCTAATTGCCGCACGCCGCGAAGTCTTCTCGGTTTCTGAGGAAACGACAGTCCATGATGTGGCCCGCTATCTTCGCGATCATCAGGTACGCGCGGTTGGAGTGCTTGACAGGCAGGGAGTGCTAGTCGGCGTAATATCGCACAGCGATATCTCCGACAAGGTTACTGCCGAGAATAAATGCCCAGCATGGATGCGGGCGTCGGAAATCATGACTCGCCGTTTGGTGACGGTAACTCCCGAAACTCCCGTGGAGGACTGTCTGCGCCTGATGGACCAGCACGGGATCTACCATCTGCTGGTCGTGGGAGGCGAAGAAGGCTTTCAGGGGATGATCTCGATCACAGACCTCCTGCAGTTGTTTGCCTCGGACCAAAAGGCGCGCGCGGACATGCTCGAAGCTCTGATTTTTCCACAGCGGTAATTGGCAAGAACCTCGCTCGGTGGCGACCGCCATTAAACACGGACACCGACTGGAGTGAGGTCCGCCAAAAAGATCCTCGCCAAGTTCGCCCTTGATTAGTCCCTGGTTGTCACTCAGTGAACTCGCTGGTGCCCGAGAGTGACTTGCATTCCGTGAAATCAGGTCAATGCGTCTCGGAATTGAAGATGGGAAAGGCGATTCCCCAAAGTTCCAAGAGTTTTCTGGCTGATTGATGAAGAGTAGCTCATATTCGTGCAAAGAACTCAGCCATCGCCGGACACAGGCACAAACGCAACAGTCTGATAGTAGGGATGTTACATCTCTCGGTTGCGTCTCTCCGGCCCATCGTACAGCCCTCCATGAGTCGCAGCTTTGGTGTTCCGTGTGCTTCGGTATTCGGGGGTTTTTGATGCTGAGCTGTTGACGCTCAGCGCTTCGCTCACACCGAAACCAAATGGCTTCCGCTGCTGAGGGAAAACTAACACCGGACATCCAAACACCGGAGCTGCCGTCGGAGACGATATTCTTCGGCCCTTCGGAGATCATGCAGACGGTCCGCGAGCGTGTCGAGCGTGCTGCGGGACTGAACGTTCCAATTTTGATATTGGGCGAAAGCGGGACGGGCAAGGAAGTTCTGGCGCGATTCATTCACATGCGGTCCCCGTGGCGAAATGGGCCTTTTGTCAAGGTGAATTGCCCGGCAATTCCGGGGACACTCTTGGAGAGTGAGCTGTTCGGATTTCAGAAGGGGGCATTCACAGGCGCCAATGTTTCGAAGCCCGGGAGGATGGAGCACGCACAGGGCGGCACGCTCTTCATGGACGAGATCGCTGAGTTGGATTCCGGTTTGCAAGCAAAGCTCCTACATGTTCTCCAGGACGGCCATTTCACGCGGATTGGCGATCATGAAGAAAGAAAGATGGACGCGCGCGTCATTTCCGCGACCAATCGGCATCTTCAGCAGGAAATCGAGTCAGGCGGTTTCCGCGCGGACCTGTTTTATCGCGTCAATGTGATCACCATTTCGCTCCCACCGCTGCGCGAGCGCCGGGACGACATTCCCGTCATCGCAGAGTACTTGCGTGGCAATTTCAATCAGCGATTCAAGCGCGAAGCTGGTCCCCTATCTGCTGACGCGCTGCAGCTCTTGCAACGACGCGATTGGCCGGGCAATGTGAGAGAGCTGGAGAACTGCATCGCGCGCTATGTTGTGTTGGGGACCGAGGAAGCGTTTTACGCGGAGCCCCCTGAAAAGAAGCCATTCAATTTCTCGTATGAGCCTACAGCGGACGGCAACATCCCGTTGAAGCGCATCGCTCAAGAAGTGACCCGAAGGATGGAACGCGACCTAATCCTGAAAGTTCTGCAGGCCAACCATTGGAATCGCCGGAAGGCTGCGGAGGTCCTGAAGATCAGCTATCGTGCTTTGCTGTACAAGGTCCGCCAGGCAGGACTCCCGGCGAAAAGGCCGCAGCGGAAAGTGGCATCTGGCGAAGTGGCTGTTTCTCGCCCCTTCAATCCAGGCGAGGGACCTAGAGACGCGTTGTGAAGCCGCCCGGCTAGGCGTCCTCTTAGCCCCGTGCCTTGTATGAAATCACTCCTTGCGTCTTTCTTGCTCCCGTCCGCCAATTTCGCTAGCCTACATCTCGATGGGTAATGCGGCGGCCAAATCGAGCTTGAAAGTCTGCATTCTCTCACCACACCCGATGGTCCTCGATGAATTCCATCGCTTGCTGCAGAAATCGGGATTTCATATTGTCGCTCGGCAGCTTGATTCCATGCTCGCGCCAGATCTAAGGAGTCTGGACCTTCCTCGGGCGTCTGTATATGTTGTCGATGCACACGCAGCACGGCAAGCGACGGGAGCGCTTCTGGGGAATATCCTCGACCGTTTCCCTACCGCCCGTCTCCTGGTTGTCGGAGACAGATTCAAGGAAGGCGATAGTTACACCTTCCTGCGCCAGGGAGTGAAGGGGATCCTGAATTACAGCGAGGCGCGCGAACAGCTCCCGCGCGCAGTGCCGCTGGTCGCTGCAGGCGGTTTTTGGGTTCCGCGAACTGTACTCTCCCGCTTCGTGGATTCCATTTTGAGCAGCGCCCAAGGGCGCCGGCTGCGCGGTGATTCTCCGGCCGAACTGAGCCGGCGAGAACAAGAGGTCCTCAGCGGGCTCCTCGAGAACCTCGCCAATAAAGAGGTTGCGGAGCGGTTGCACATCTCCGAACGGACGGTGAAATTCCACGTCTCGAACCTGCTGGCAAAGTTCGGTGTGCGACGCCGCGCTGATTTGATTCTCCTCTGCTACCAGCGGCGTAGTGCGGGCCCGTAATTCCGGCTGTCCCACAGTCTCATCTCATTGTCTTTGCCAGCATCCGTCTGGCTCGTCTTAACCTGCTATAATTCGCCAATCGCGACGCAGTCAGTTTGGGGATCCCTCCCGCATATGGCGACATTCTCGATTGAAAACTTTGGCTGCCGGGCGACCGATGCTGGTGCCGCAGCGCTTCGCCAAGAGTTAATGGCAGGCGGGTTTTCGATTGCTCGCGATCACTCCAATGCAGACTTCGTTGTCCTGAACACCTGCACGGTCACGGCGTTCGCCGATTCTCCAGCGCGGGAGGCTGTAAGAAAGATCCACCGTGCCCCACCCTCGCGCCCAAATCGTCCTCACCGGCTGCTACGCGCAGCGCGCGCCGGGCGAACTTGCGCGAGTTCAATTCGGTTTGAGGAGACCTGCCGACGCGGAAGATAGCGCCGCGAAAACTCGCGACTTAAAACCAGACCACCCGCTTGTTTACCTCGTTCTCACCAATATTCATCTGGCGCTGCACAATTACCCATCGGTCTTGCAGGATATCGACGGTTACCTCAAGCTCGTCCCAGACAGCCCAACCAGCGACCAGGTTCGCAAAACGCGTCAACAAGTCGAACGCGCGCCGGAAAAGGCTCGGACGCAATCCGCCGCCGTCCCCCGGCCATAGACAGACCAAACAGCGCAGGACCATTGGGCGAATGGAAACCCAGATTAGGGTTGCAGTCGCGAACCCGCGAGACGGGTGTACCATGGCGCCGTATTCGAGATTGAGTAAGAAGGAGTCGCCAATGCCGCCAAAGAGAAATATAGCGTTGATTATTTTCCTGGCACTTTTCCCCGCGCTTTTGTATGCGGGCGCATCGGGCACCAAGTCAGACACGTCGCTAGAACTAACGTCATCACTGAATCCCTCGCCGGCGCAATCACCGGTGACCTTTACGGCCACTGTGTCGCCCTCGGCGGCGACGGGCAAGGTTACATTCATGGATGGAACGACGACTCTAGGCGCGAGCGCGGTTAAGAGCGGAATGGCGATTTACAGCACGTCCGCGCTGACGGTTGCGGATCACTCCATCACGGCTACCTACAGCGGCGACAAAAATTACAACAGCAGCACTTCTCCCGCGCTGAAACAATCCGTGATCAGCAAGGAGGCGAGCGATTTTATTAACGCTTTAGCAGATTCGCTGGTCAAGTCGATGGAGAAGGATGAGGAGTCGCGCCAGTCGTATGAAAAAGCCGCCGCTGCCGGCGATGCAAAAGCCATGTACTCCCTTGGTCTCCTCTACGACACGGACACTCTTGGGATTGGGCTTTCGCTGGACTATCAAAAAGCTCGCGAGTGGTTTGAGAAAGCCGCCGCGGCCGGCAACACAGACGCAATGGACAAACTCGGTGATATTTACGATGACGGTGACGGGGTGCCCCAAGACTACCAGCAGGCGCGCCAATGGTATGAGAAAGCTGCCGCCGGAGGCAGTGCGGCGGCCATGACTAGCCTCGGCGTAATTTACGGCGACGGCTACGGAGTGCCTCAAAACTATCAGCAATCGCGCCAGTGGTTTGAGAAAGCTGCCGCAGCCGGCAGTGCAGGCGCCATGCACAACATCGGCTATTACTACGAAAATGGTCAGGGGGTGCCGCAAGACTACGTGCAGGCGCGCCAATGGTATGAGAAAGCTGCTGCGGCCGGCAGCGCAGAGGCCATGGCCAGCTTAGGCTATCTCTACGTCACTGGTCACGGAGTGCCGCAAGACTACACGCAGGCGCGCCAGTGGTTTGAGAAAGGCGCTGACGCAGGGAGCGCAAACGCCATGTACGACCTCGGCTCCCTCTGCGCGTCAGGTCAAGGCGGGCCGCAGGACTACAAGAAGGCGATTGACGAGTATCAGGCAGCCGCCGCACGCGGCAGTGTGGAAGCCATGTACAGCCTCGGAACCCTCTACTTCAACGGTCAGGGAGTGCCACAGGACTTTCAACAGGCGCGCCAATGGTATCAGAAGGCCGCTGCAGCCGGGAGCGCAGACGCCATGGCAACGCTCGGCTATCTCTACGACGCGGGCCAGGGAGTGCCACAGGATTATCTGCAGGCACGCCAGTGGTATGAGAAGGCTGCCTCGGGTGGCAATGCAGGCGCCATGTTCAACCTCGGCGTGCTCTATTACACTGGTCACGGAGTGTCGCAGGATTATCAGCAGGCGCGCCAGTGGTACGAGAAAGCCGCTGCCGCCCGAAGCGCAGGCGCCATGGCGAGTCTCGGTTATCTCTACTACGTTGGTCAGGGAGTGCCACAAGACTATCAGCTCGCGCGACAGTGGTATGAGAAAGCCGCTGCGGCCGGGAATGCAGACGCCTTGTACACCCTAGGCGTCATCTACGACTCCGGTCAGGGTGTGACGCAGAACCATCAGCAGGCGCTTCAGTGGTATGAGAAGGCCGCCGCCGCGGGCAGCGAGGCCGCAAAAGCCAAACTCCAAGAAACGCCCAAATGACCGGGTCGTCGCGAGAATCGACGCACGTCCGATGAAATCGGACCAGGAGACTGGCCACGATCCGCGCCGCGGAAAGCCGCGCGAGTTTATCTGTTATAATTTCCGAACCACGCGCGGCACAGTTTGAAGATACAGCTTCTTGCCGAGCTCGCATCCGACCACGACATGGCGACATTCTCGATTGAAAACTTTGGCTGCCGGGCGACCGATGCTGATGCCGCAGCGCTTCGCCAAGAGTTAATGGCAGGCGGGTTTTCGATTGCTCGCGATCACTCCAATGCAGACTTCGTCGTCCTGAACACCTGCACGGTCACAGCGTCTGCCGATTCTCAGACGCGTGATGCTGTGAGAAAGATCCACCGTGCCCACCCTCGCGCCCAAATCGTCCTCACCGGCTGCTACGCGCAGCGCGCGCCGGGCGAACTTGCAGCACTCGAAGGCG
>Ga0187770_10001180_pt1 | contig 13653 bp, 10 predicted proteins | sample 0116_SJ02_MP02_2_FD_133154 | JGI IMG/M metagenome (GOLD analysis project Ga0187770, IMG submission 133154) | Tropical peat soil microbial communities from peatlands in Department of Meta, Colombia - 0116_SJ02_MP02_20_MG | ecosystem: Environmental > Terrestrial > Soil > Wetlands > Peat | place...
ACCCTAGCGGCATGATAGTAATGGCGTGGACAAGTTCTTCTTTGGACCGGGTCCGAGTCCCCGCAGCCTCACCCCCGCTGTCAGATTCGCACTCGCGCCAGTGCGCATCCCGGAGGCCGCATCGACAATTAGCCCAGAATGTACTCCGATTGGCTAGCGGAGCTCGATTCTAGTTATTTAGAGCCGTGCACTTCGGCCGACAGGAAATGATTCCGGCAAGGAAGAACCTGATTGGGTATGCTTCACACCGGGCCCGGACCTTATTTCCAAACATCTACGACTCGGGGATGGATTCGCATCTACCCGGTAACGAATCCGACCATCCCCATACTACTCCCACCTGTGTAGTCCAAGGTTACCGGACTGCCTCGTAGTGCAAGACCAGCTCCCCGTATGGAAGCGTTTTGACCGAAAGGAGCTTCATGGTTCTCTGGCTCCCCATGTCACCCCAGTAACGGTGGCCCCGTCCTAATATCACTGGCTGGACTACCATTCGATAGTCGTCGGCGAGTCCACGCCGTATAGTCTCCTTGGTGAGGGCAGGCCCGCCCTCCACTATGATGCCCTTACCTGGCTGGGACTTCAATTTCGCAATGATCTTGCCTAAGTCGCCCGACATGATTGTGGAGTTCTGCCACTTGGTCTCCTTCAATCGATGGGACAGGCAGACCTTCTGCACCCTGTCTAGCCACCGGGAGTACTCGAACATGTACTCCGGGTCTTCGGGTTTCCTTGCCGCCTCGGAGTGGACCCTCAGGTGACCCTCGAACGAACGGCGCCCCATCACCACGGTGTCGACAAAGTCGTACTGGTTGACCCACATTTCTGTGAACTGGGCGTCGGGCTTCGGGGGCACCACGTTGGAACCTGGATACCTGGGGAACTCGCCGCGCCCGTCGAAAGTCATGTACATATTGACCGTGACTTTTCGGGCCACAGGATTCGGGGACCGTCTAGCCACATTTAAGCGAAATTAACATGAACAGAGGCCTTCTCGCAGCCTTGAGGGGCGACAGGAAGACTGCCCAGGAAATGCCAAGTTGGACCCTGGAAAGGATTGAAACAGAATCGCTCGTTCACTATGTATCATGGCTGAAATTGTTTCATCAGTCTAAAGCACGCGCGCGCTCGCTTGTGGCCTTCATCTGCCCGTCAGATCTCGAACTCGGTCTACCACCTGCCCTCGTGAGTCCTGTCCCCAATACCATCTCAACGAAATGATAGTGGAGGGGCCACGTTATTTTGAACACCGACCGGTGACACCGCGCTGTCTCCGTCATGACAGGTGCAGGACCAGCGTCGCTGTTACACCAAAGTTGCCTTTAGAGTGACTGCTACGTTGTTCTTCAGTGCCTGCGAAATCGGACAGTTACTCTTTGCGACTTCGGCGAGTTCCTTGAACTTGAGCCCCTCGATCCCGGGGACCTCTCCTTTCACCGACAGCTCTATTCCCGTCACCTTCCATCCGCTTCCCACCCGGTCGAAGGTCGCTGTCGCTTTGGTCTCCAGCTTACTCGGGGGCGTTCTGTTCCTCGCCAATTCGGCGGAAAGGGCCATCGAGAAACAGCTTGCATGTGCACCGGCCAGAAGTTCTTCGGGACTCGTCTTCCCATCTGGAGTCTCAGTCCTAGAGGCCCACGTGACCGCTGTTTCGGTTATCGCCCCGCTCCCGAATCGTATTCTTCCCTTTCCGGTCAAGAGGTCACCATCCCATGTCACTTCCGCAGTTCTTTGCGCGGCCATAGCCTGTCTGCCGGAGTGGAAGTATTATACGATTACCCTGAAGCACCTCCGGTCCTTTACCAGTCTTCGGTTGGTTATTCGACGACACACCGCGAACAGACTTCGCCCGACACGGACGAGCTGGCGACAGACGGTTAGCCCAGGCTGGAGAATATTTACCCACGTTTAATATAGGGGTGCCACCAGAAAGGGGGTCGATGACCGAGATAGGACGGACGGACGGACACGGGACCCCGTTCTACTTCTACGTCGGGATTGGTCAGCCCATCAACGTGACCGCGACTGACATCCAAGACTTTGCGAACAAGGTAGGGTCAGTCGAGATCATGTCGCTGGAGTTCCACAACCCCAGGGGCGACTTCGAGAAGTGGGTGAGGACCCTAGGGAACGCGAAACTCGCTAGGCAGCTGGCAAGCCTGAGCAGGGAGAAGCCGCAGGGTGAGGTGCTCCGGAGAAGGCTCATCGAAGTAGTCAACAGAAAGAACCAGCCTCCCAAGAAGCCCGCCGCGAAGATGTCGTGACGGCTGGGCACGGGAGACAAAGTGGGCTGAGGTTGACCCCCCGTCTTCGTGCGAACGGCACCCTGGATTCAGGGGACTCCGAGTTCAATAGGCTCGTGGGCGAGGGGGAGGAGCGCTGGTGACGCGAAGCCGCGTCCTTGCGGGGGACGTCGGGGGGACCAAGACGACCCTCGGGCTCTTCGAAGCGAAGAGTGGCATCGATGGCCTGCTGAAGGAGACCACCTACTCCAGCAGGGACTTCCCCACCTTCGAGGCCGTGGTGAGGGAATTCCTGAAGGGTGGAGCCGCCAGTATCGAATGCGCATGCTTCGGGGTTGCTGGGCCGGTCGTAGGAGGCGAGGCCAAGGTGACCAACCTGCCGTGGAGCGTCGACGAGAGGAAGATTTCGTCGGAGCTGGGGGTACCATCTGTTAGGGTCATCAACGACCTTCAGGCCACTGCTTCGGCCATCCCGTATCTTCCCCAGGCCGACTTCAGAGCCCTCAACGGCGTAGTTGGGGGGAGGACGGGGACGACGATTGCGGTCATAGCGCCCGGCACTGGGCTGGGCGAGGCCTCTCTGACGTGGGATTCGCCCCACGGCGGCTACAACGTCCACGCCTCCGAGGGAGGCCACGCGGACTTCGCACCTACGGACGAGCTTCAGGTCGGATTGTTGAGGCACCTCATGGGGAAGGTCGGGCACGTGAGCTACGAGAGCGTCTGCTCCGGGCTTGGCATTAGAAACATCCACGCCTACCTGCTGCAGACGATGACCCCGACTCCGGCTTCCGAGGAGCATGAGAGACGACTCGAGACGGAAGAGGACCCCGTCCCTTCGATGGCTGAAGCCGCCATTACGAGGTCGCCCGACTGCGAGGTCTGCGTTAAGACATTTGAGGTATTCGTCTCCGTCCTTGGAGCGGAAGCGGGGAACCTCGCCCTGAGGACGTTGACAACTGGCGGGGTCTACCTCGGCGGAGGAATCCCCCCTAAGATACTCCCCCTGCTCGAGGGCGGGTGGTTCATGGCGTCGTTCAGGAACAAGGGGAAGCTCACAGCGTTCGTCTCCGAGATCCCGGTACGCGTTATCCTCAACCCCAAGGCGGCATTTCTCGGGGCGGCGAGGTTCGGGATTGACCGTGCCCTCTTGGGGGCGGAAGACGACGGTCTGGTCCAGGTGGAGGGTGTAAGGAGTGCCTAGGACGAAGGGCGGGATGGCCCCCCGGAGCCTAGACACCCTCTGCATAGACACCGTCAGGTATCTCTCCTTAGACATGGTCGAGAGGGCGAAGTCAGGGCACCCCGGCACCCCGATGGGGGCGGCGGACTTCGCTTACGTCCTCTGGGACAGATTCCTCAAGCACAACCCCAGGGACCCCAACTGGGCCGACAGGGACAGGTTCGTGCTCTCCCCGGGGCACGCATCGGCCATGCTGTACAGCCTCCTCTACCTTACAGGGTACGACCTTCCAATGGCGCAACTGAAGCTCTTCAGGCAGTGGGGGAGCATCACCCCGGGGCACCCTGAATACGGAAGGACGCCGGGCGTTGCGGCGACGACAGGACCGCTCGGGCAGGGGTTCGCCAACGGGGTGGGGATGGCGATTGCGGAGAACTGGATGGCCGAGCACTACAACCGACCAGGACACGAGGTCGTCAACCACTTTACGTATGCGATTGTGTCTGACGGGGACATGCAGGAGGGAGTCACCAGCGAAGCGGCCAGCTTGGCTGGGACGCTCAGGCTGAGGAAGCTGATCTACATGTACGACGCCAACGACGTGCAGATCGAGGGCAGCACCAAGATGGCGTTCAGGGAGAACGTCGCGAGGAGGTTCGACGCCTACGGGTGGAGGGTGATAGGGCCCGTCCGGGGGGACGACCTCGAAGCGGTCGATGGTGCCCTCAGGCTGGCCAGGGCTGAGCCAGAGAAGCCCTCCCTTATCATATGCCACACGATAATCGGGCACTACAGCCCCCTGCAGGGGACGGCGAAGGCCCACTCGGACCCGATGTCCAAGGAAGAGGTGGCGGAAGCGAAGGGGGCCCAAGGGTGGCCCCTGACGCCGACTTTCTTCGTCCCCCCGAAGGCCCTCAGGCACTTCAGGGAGGCGTTGGAGAGGGGGAGGAAGGCCGAGGAAGGGTGGAAGGAGGAGTTCAGAGCCTACTCCAAGGCTTTCCCCGACCTGGCGGGGAAGCTCCGCGCCCATCTGGAAGGAGAACTCCCAATGGGCTGGGACGAAGGGCTCAAAGACCTCTTCGGACCCCAGTCGCAAGAGCCGATGGCGACGAGGGACGCCTCGGGGTTGGTCCTCAACGCTCTCGAGAACAGGCTGCACACCCTGACGGGGGGCTCGGCCGACCTCTCGCCCAGCACGAAGTCGTACCTTGTGGGGTACGGGAACTTCGGCTGGCAGGAGCACTACGGGAGCAACATCCACTTCGGTGTGAGGGAGCACGCCATGGGCTCGATAGCGAACGGGATGAGCCTGCACGGCGGGGTCCTACCGTACACCGCGACGTTCCTCGCTTTCTCAGACTACATGCGCCCGCCCATGCGGCTCGCCGCAATGATGAAGATCAGGGTCATCTTCATCTTCACTCACGACAGCGTGGGGCTGGGGCAGGACGGGCCCACCCACCAACCCATTGAACAGCTCATGAGCCTGAGGGCGATGCCCAACATGACTGTCATCAGGCCAGCCGATGCGACGGAGACCGTCGAAGCTTGGAGGTCGGCGGTCTTGGACGCCCTGGGCCCAACCTCGCTGGTCTTCAGCCGCCAGAAACTCCCGGTGATCGACAGGCGCTCCTACGCCCCCGCTGCAGGGGCGAGGAAGGGAGCCTACGTGCTCTGGGAGTCGGGAGACGGGAATCCCGATGTCATACTCATAGGAACGGGGTCGGAAGTCCACACCGCACTCGATGCGGGAAGAGGACTGGCAAAGGGGGGACGGTGTAAGGTGAGGGTAGTCTCGATGCCAAGCTGGGAGCTCTTCGACGCCCAGCCCAAGTCATACAGGGAGGAAGTCCTCCCGCCCTCGGTCAAGGCGCGGGTGTCGGTGGAGGCGGGGGCGGTGGTCGGCTGGGAGAGGTACGTCGGCCTCACCGGGAGATCTGTTGGGATGAAGGGTTTCGGTGCCAGCGCCCCGGGGGAGGTCCTTTTCGAGAAGTTCGGGATAACCCCCGCCCACGTGGAGAGAGAAGCACGGGAACTTCTCGAAGGTAGGGGAGGGGCGTAGTTGCCCGGCCTGCGCGACTACCACGGGCACGACCAGTCGATCTGGTGCGACTACCTTCGAAGATCGTTCGTGACCTCTGGGGAGCTGAAGTCGCTGATAGGGGAGGGCCTGAGGGGGCTCACATCGAACCCGACTATCTTCGACCACGCAATAACCGGGAGCTCGGACTACGACGAGGAGCTCGCGCGGCTCGCAGAGGAGGGGAAGTCTGCGAGGGAAATCTTCGAGACCCTCATGATCGGGGACATCGCCCTGGCGGCCGACCAGTTCCGCCCCCTTTACGAGTCGTCCGGAGGCTCAGACGGCTTCGTCAGCATAGAGGTAAGCCCGACCCTGTCGGGGAACACGAAGGGGATGATATCGGAGGCGCGGAAGTTCTACTACAGGCTGAACCGCCCCAACGTCATGATAAAGATCCCAGCGACCCCCGCCGGACTACCTGCTATTGAGGCCCTGATCGCCGAGGGAATCAACGTCAATGTGACCCTGATCTTTTCGGTCAGGAGGTACGAAGAGGTGGCCGCCGCCTACATGTCCGGCCTGGAGAAGCTGGCTTCTTCCGGGGGGGAGCTCTCGAAGGTATCGTCTGTCGCTTCTTTCTTCGTAAGCCGGATCGACACCGCCGTGGATAGGGAGCTCGACGGGCTCGGGGCCAAGGGGACGCAGATGAGGGGGAAGATAGCGATAGACAACGCCAAGGCCGCCTATCAGAGGTTCGGAGAGATCTTCAGAGGGGCCAGGTGGAGGCGCCTCAAAGCGAAGGGGGCGAGGGTCCAGCGCCCGCTCTGGGCCAGCACTAGCGTGAAGGACCCCAGTTACCCTGACACCATGTACATCGACGCGCTGGTGGGCCCCGACACGGTCAACACCGTCCCGCCCGCGACCATGAGGGCCATCCTAGACCACGGGGTTCTTGGGGGCGGGAGCCCTCTGAAGGAAAGGGCCGCCGAAGCAAAAGCCGAGCTCGCGAAACTCTCGAAGTTGGGAGTCGACCTCGATTTGCTAACTGACAGGTTGGAGAGGGAGGGCGTGGCGAGCTTCTCCAAGTCCATGAAGGAAGTCCTGGCGAACGTGAGGGCGAAGCGTGACGCCCTGGTCTCTGAATTGCACCTCGAGTCCGCGAAGCTGGGAGCCTACCAGAAGGCGGTCGACCAGACGTTGAGGTCCCTGGCTGAGGCGAGAATCGTGCAGAGGATCTGGGCACACGACTACACGGTGTGGAGGCCCGACCCCACCGAGATTAGCAACAGGTTGGACTGGCTCCACACGCCGGAGATAATGCAGGAGAACGTTCCACGCCTCGGCTCCATCGTCTCCGAAGTGAAAGCGATGGGCTACAAGCACGCAGTCCTTGTGGGCATGGGCGGCTCGAGCCTCGCCCCGGCGGTGTTCGCGAAGGTCTTCGCAGAGACAGGCGCTGGCACCGTCGTTCTTGCCGTCCTCGACACCTCCGACCCCACAGCGATAGGGGCGGTGGAGGAGAAGCTCGACCTGAAGAAGACGCTGTTCATCATCTCTTCGAAGTCGGGCGAGACCGTGGAGGTGCTGTCCCTCCTCAAGCACTTCTATCAGGTATGCACCGAAGCCCTGGGGAAGGAAGAGGCCGGGAGGCACTTCATCGCAATCACGGACCCTCCTGACAGTGAACTTTCCCGGATGGCAGAGAAAGGGGGTTTCCTCATGAAGGTGCTGAACGAGCCAAACCTCGGCGGGAGGTATTCCGCCCTCTCCTACGACGGACTGGTCCCCGCCGCATTGGTGGGAGTGGACGTGGGGGCGCTGCTGACGAAGGCCCAGCACGGGGTCTCAGCCTGCGAGCCCTGGGTCCCCGTCGACGATAACCCTGGCGCCTGGCTGGGTGCCACACTGGGGACGCTCGCGAAGGCGGGAAGGGACAAGGTCACCTTCGTCATCTCTCCGAGGGTCGCGGCGCTCGGTGACTGGATCGAACAGCTCATCGCCGAAAGCACCGGCAAGGAGGGCAAGGGGATAGTGCCAGTGGTCGGCGAGCCCCTAGGGGTCCCCGGCTCCTACGGAGACGACCGCCTGTTCGTGTCGATCAAACTCGACGACGACGGCGAGGAGCTCGACCAGATACTCCTTCGAAGGCTGGAACGGGACGGATTCCCTGTCGTCCGCCTCCGGATGCGAGACGTCTACGACCTAGGGAGGCAGTTCTTTCTCTGGGAGATGGCGATAGCAGTCGCTGGGTACGTGATCGGAATCAATCCTTTCGACCAGCCCAACGTGGAATCCGCCAAGCGGCTCGCAAGGGAGATGATGGCGAAGTACAAGGAGACGGGGAGCCTGCCAAAGGAGAAGCCCGCGCTCTCCGACGAGAGAGCTGCAGTCTACGGTGAAGGCCTGCACGGGTCAACCCCGGGCGAGATGCTGGCCGGGTTCCTCGAAGGGGCTGGTCCCGGGAGCTACGTATCTATACAAGCATACGTCGAACCCAACGCTATGACCGACGCATCCCTTCTTGAACTCAGGGTGCAGGTGCGCGACAGATACAGGCTGGCCACCACAGTGGGATACGGGCCAAGGTTCCTACACAGCACGGGGCAGCTACACAAGGGCGGAGGCAAAAGGAGGGGACGGTTCGTCCAGGTCAGCGCAGAGGAAGGGGAGAATGACATCCCGATCCCAGACTCCCTCGGCTCCTCAAAGGCGAGCGCGACCTTCGGTGCCCTCATCCATGCCCAGATGCTGGGAGACGCTCAGGCCCTGACGGATGCAGGGCAGAAGGTGATGCGGATTCATGTCAAGGACGACCTCGACGGGACCCTCAGAGATCTTGCCGACTTCGTGAAGGGTGCCGGCGAGAAGAGGAGGGCGAGGTGAAGAGAGATGCAGATCGGCCTCATAGGGCTAGGAAGGATGGGCGCAAACATGGCAAGGAGGCTGGCCAGAGGAGGCCACCGCGTCGTCGTCTACAACAGGACGACGTCGAAGGCCACTGAGCTTGCCAAGGAGGAGAAGGGGGTGACCGCCGCCCTGACGGTCAAGGAGCTGGTCTCCAAGCTCGAGCGCCCGAGGGCCGTCTGGGTCATGGTCCCGGCCGGGAGGGCGACGGGGGACATGGTCGCGGATTTGACAAGGCTCCTCTCCAGGGGGGACGTGATAATCGACGGGGGGAACTCCCACTACACGGAGACTCTGAGAAGGGCGAAGGAGGTCTCTCGGAAGGGGTTCCACTACGTCGACGTGGGGACGAGCGGGGGCGTCTGGGGGCTGAACGAAGGGTACAGCATGATGGTAGGAGGCGAGGAGGAAGCGGTCGAAAGGCTACGCCCCCTCTTCGAGACCCTCGCCCCCGGCAAGTCGAAGGGGTGGGGGAGGGTCGGGACGACCGGCGCGGGCCACTACGTCAAGATGGTCCACAACGGGATAGAGTACGGTATGATGGAGGCCTACGCCGAAGGCTTTGAGGTCCTCCGTGCGAAGGGAGAGCAGTTCGGGCTCGACCTCCACCAGGTCGCCGAAGTGTGGAGGTTCGGGAGCGTTATCCGCTCCTGGCTTCTGGACCTGACCGCTGACGCCTTGAGCAAGGATCCGGACCTGAAGGACATCGCAGGGTACGTAGAGGATTCGGGCGAAGGGAGGTGGACGGCCCTCGAGGCGATAGACTTGGGGGTGGCCGTCCCCATAATCGCCACGTCGCTCTTCATGCGCTTCGTCAGCAGGCAGGACGAGAGGTACGCGGACAAGCTCCTCGCATCGATGCGCCGCGAGTTCGGCGGGCACGCGGTGAAGACCGAAGGGGCGGACAAGACGAAGAAGTGAAGCCTGTCGTGCCCTCTCCTCGAAGGAAGAGCCTTGGCCGGCGCTCGCCGGGAGGGCCTCTAGCCATAGTGATTTTCGGGGCATCGGGGGACCTGGCGAGCAGGAAGGTAATGCCTGCCCTGTACTCCCTTCACAGGGCCGGGTACCTCCCCGAACCGTTCAGGATGGTGGGCCTCGCGAGGACGCAGTTCAGTGAGGACGCCTTCAGGAGGAGGGTGTACCAGGGTGTCTCGAAGTTCTCCAGGCTGAAGCCGGACGGAGGGTGGGACGCTTTCGTCGCCAAAGTGACCTACCTCAGGGGAGAATACGGGGATCCGGCGACCTACGCCGCCCTGTCGAAAGAGCTCTCCGGGGCAGATGGGGGTGCCGATGTGGACTGCCTGTTCTACATGTCGACTCCGCCCTCCCTATTCCCGACTATCACCCGGATGCTCGGAAGGTCGGGCCTGAACTCCCCGGGGCCCGGCGGGTGGAGAAGGGTCGTCGTAGAGAAGCCCTTCGGAAGGGACGTTCAAAGTGCGAGGAGGCTCAACGCCCAGGTCCACGAGAGCTTCCGCGAGGACCAGGTTTACAGGATTGACCACTATCTTGGGAAGGAGACGGTCCAGAACATCCTGACGCTGAGGTTCGCGAACGCCATATTCGAGCCGGTATGGAACAGAAACTTCGTCGACCACGTCCAGATAACGATGGCGGAGACCGTCGGCGTGGAGCACAGGGCGGGGTACTACGAGCAGGCTGGGGTGATCAGGGACATGGTGCAGAACCACCTGATGCAGCTGGTCTGCCTCACGGCGATGGAGCCGCCTTCCGCGTTCAACGGGAGGGAGCTCAGGGACGAGAAGGTCAAGGTGCTTCAGTCGGTCGCCCCCATCGCGAGGAAGGACGCGGTCCTGGGCCAGTATGACAGGTACAGACAGGAGCAGGGCGTTTCGAAGACCTCCAGGACCCCGACATACGTGGCATTCAGGCTCTTCATCGACAACTGGAGGTGGCAGGGGGTCCCGTTCTACCTCAGGACGGGCAAGAGGCTCCCGAGGAAGGCCACGGAGATATCGCTGAAGTTCAAGGAGGTCCCCCACCTCCTCTTCAAGGGGGATAGGGACCTGAGCCCGAACAGGATCTCGATGTGCATCCAGCCGGACGAGGGGATCCACCTGCGGTTCGAGGTCCAGGCCCCGGGCATACAGATGAAGACGAAGAGGGCGGCCCTCCTCTTCACCTACAGGGGCACCTTCGGCGAGGGGGTCCTGCCTGAGGCCTACGAGCGGCTGATACTCGACGCGGTCGAGGGGGACCAGATCCTCTTTGCGAGGGAGGACGAGGTGGAGCTCGCGTGGAAGACGGTCGAGCCCTTGCTGGAGGCATCAGAGGGGCCTCACAGGTCGAGGCTCCACCCCTACGCTGAGGGATCCTGGGGCCCGGAGGAGGCGGAGGAGCTTATCCGCAGGGACAGCAGAACCTGGGAGCTGGCCTGCTCGAAGGACTGAGCGGCGCTTAGGTCTCGGCGAAGGCCGTGCATGGGGCGCTGTCCACCCCCTCGAGGAAGATCGGGGCGACCACGACCCTCTTTGCCCCTTCGGGGTAGCCGGAGAGATCCATGTCTTCAACGATGAAGAACTCCCTCCCCTTGAGGAGGGTCCTGTGCGCCTCGCGCCCCTCGTCCCGGTGGAGCACTGAGCTCAGGGAGATGAAGTCGAAGCCGATCGCCCTAAGCTCGGGGAACTTCAGCAGGTACCTCGCCCCCTCGGCCGAGAAGCCCGGGTTCCTGGTCGAGTATCTGACGGGGTCCGAGTTCCTGTACTTCTGGTAGCCGGTCCTGATCAGGAGAAGATCAGAGCCGCCTATCGTCACCTCGTGCTTTGCAAGAGCGGCCGAGGTGAAGAGCTCCCCGTCTCCCATCGCTACCTCGATAAGCGATGGCTTTCCGAAAACGAAGTCGTTCATGGTGAAGGAGGCGACCGGCCTCCCGGCGTCGTCGAAGTGCTTCGGGCAGTCCATGTGGGTCCCGTTGTGGCAGGGCGTGGAGAAGGCGAAATTGTTGCTGCTCCCCCCCGTCGCAATCTGCTTGACCGGGCTTATGGTGACCGTGGGGCCGTTGTTGAACGCGGGGGTCGAGGTGCTCAGGTGGTGAGACAGCAGCGTCAGCATGAATGGGCCTAGGCGTGCCTGCCTCGTCTTAATCATTGCCCTGGACTCCACCCTCGAATGCGTATAGACCAAGGACTCTCATTACCGGCCTAACTCCCTAGAGGATGGGAACGAGATTGATATACCGCGCCCTGGAAATTTCGTGGATTGCGATGCGCTGGAAAGAGGGGACGGTCTTAGATGACATCAGCCAGTAGCGAACTCCAACTCGACTACCTGGTCAAGAGCCTCGGAGGCGGTCGGGGGACCGCCATATTTGCCGGAGAAGGGGAAGTCGCCAGGCTGACGAGAGAGAGCGAGTCGGGACTCTTCACGCTTGAAGCCAAAGATGGGAAGAGGGTGTGGGTCCTCGACCCCAGAGTCAACGGAGAAGTGAGGCCGTTCTCCCTGATGGCGACGAGGGTGGGAGAAGAGAAAGGGGAGCCTGAGCTCGTTATCAGGAACCACTTGTTTGAGTACCGAGGGAAACACTATCTTTTCGCAGGAGTGCCTGAAGGAAGGCCACTCGGGGACCTGCTCTCGGGGAAGCGGTACATCTGCAGACTTGACGCCCTTGATTCACTGCACGGGGACATCGACCACATGACGTGGCACTCCCTTAGGAGGATCAGGGGCCCGGTGGTAGGCGAGTTGGACGGGGTCGGCGCCATGGGACATCACGTGCTGCTCTCCCGCGAGCTGGAGCCGATAGGCCTGCTCCTTTCGGCGGCGTCGTACATAATGTACAGCACGGGATAGAGTTGGCACTGGACAAGCCTCGGAGGGTGGGTCCCTGGCCTTTCCCCAAGGAGGACCCCGAAGTAAGGAAGAAGGACTTCAGCGAAGTGCAGGAGGAGTACACACTGGAGCAGGTGAGGAGCGAAGCGGACAGATGCCTAAGGTGCGGCAATCCCGTCTGCATGGATGCCTGCCCCGTCCAGATGGACGTCCGGGGAATGTGCGACGCCGTTGCGAAGGGGGACCTCAAGACGGCGTACCATCGGATCAGGGAGACCAACGCACTGGTAGGTGTGACCGCGAGGTGTTGCCCTCAGCTTCAGGGGCTCTGCGAAGATGCCTGCGTCATGCGCTGGAACGGGCACCCGATCTCCATCGGGATGATTCAGAAGTACGTCGCCGACTGGGAACAGGGGGAGTCCAGGCAACCCGACCCGGCGGTGGAACCGGACACAGGGAAGTCGGTATCGATAGTCGGGGCAGGTCCCGCGGGGCTCGCGGCCGCCTCTCTGCTGAGGAGGTACGGCCACAAGGTCACGGTGTACGAGGAGCTCGGGACCCCCGGTGGGACCGCCTTGTACGGGATCCCCGACTACCATCTCCCGAAGGATGTCCTAGAATATGAGGTCGACCGGATAAAAGGGATCGGAGTAGAGATCAAGACGGGAGTGAAGGTCGGAGAGTCCGTCACCCTCTCCACCCTGCTCTCAGAGTCTGACGCAGTCTTGTTGGCAACGGGGTCGAAGGATGTCCACGCTCTCGATACGCCGGGGGTGGGCTTGGAAGGCGTCATCGACGCCTATCGATTCCTTGAGGACGTCTATGTCGACGGCGTGGAAGCCTACCGTGGCCAGAAGCAAAAGTACGACCTCGGGAAGGAGGTGATTGTCGTGGGCGGAGGGGACACCGCCCTCGATGCCGCGAGAACCGCCCTCAGGCTGACCCAGGGTCACGTGACCGTGGTCTATCGAAGGACCGAGGTCGAAATGCGGGCCGACCCGCTGATGACCGAGGAGGCTAAGGAGGAGGGAGTGGAATTCAAGTTCCTGACAGACCCGACGGAGTACAAGGGGACCGCTGGGAGGGTCTCCAGCGTCGTCCTCTCTCTGATGCAGCTAGGGAAGCCCGACGCGAGCGGGAGGAAGGCCCCAGAGCCCACGGGGAAGACTTTCGAGATGCCCTGTGACAGCGTGTTGCTTGCCATCGGCAGGGGGCCCAACTCATTCCTCCAGAAGAAGGAGGGGCTGAAGATGGGCAAGCACGACTCGATCGCGATCGACGAGGGGTTCTCGACCTCGATGACCCACGTCTTCGCGGCTGGGGATGTCACCACGGGCGAGACTCTCGTGGTCAAGGCGATGGGACAGGGGAGGGAGGCCGCCCAGAGTGTACACGAGTTCCTGAAAGGGATAACACACAAGCACGTGTCCCTCTACGAAGAGTACTACCAGAGAAAGACGAGCGAGCAGGCGTACCAGGATATGCTGCTTGGGAAGGAGGAGGTCAACCCT
>Ga0187770_10001182_pt1 | contig 13652 bp, 16 predicted proteins | sample 0116_SJ02_MP02_2_FD_133154 | JGI IMG/M metagenome (GOLD analysis project Ga0187770, IMG submission 133154) | Tropical peat soil microbial communities from peatlands in Department of Meta, Colombia - 0116_SJ02_MP02_20_MG | ecosystem: Environmental > Terrestrial > Soil > Wetlands > Peat | place...
GAGTTTTCTCGTGCGAGCGCACCAGACATTCGATCTCTGGCTTCTCTCCGAGTATAGCGGTGCCTCGAAGCTAATCATAGTCGACGCGGTAAGGTCCGGCTCCGCGCCCGGGACGGTAACGGAATACGACATCGCCCCCCGTCCAGGCCCTCTGTCTTCGCTCCCCGGACTGCACTCCTTGGAGCTTCACGACCTGATTGATTTTGCGAGCCGAATGGGCCTTCTTAGCTGTCCTGTGACCATAATCGGGGTCGAGCCCAAGGATTGTGAGGTAGGTGAAGGTCTTTCCCCGGAGGTGGAGCGGGCTATCCCAGAAGTGGTCGCCCTGGTGGCCGCCATGTCCCAGCGACGTCCCTGACCTGCGGCTTGCCCACAGGCTAAATGGAGAAAAGGAATACGCACAGGACATCCACCGGCGTTCTGTCCAAAGAAGCGACTCCTGTGGAGACCATTCAATAGCCGCTTCGTTTATTCTAGCCCTACTCCGCCCTTCCTTTTTTCCATCTGCCAAGGAGGCTCCTCTCTGCGTCAGTCACCTTGGGCCCCACCCTTTCAATATCGTCTCCCGAACCCGATGACATCTTCACGACCATCGGGTAGGTCTGCTTCCTCTCGTCATAGTACCAGCTCCCCTTTTGCTTGTCGAACTCCACCTCCCAGACCTTTATCGCCGCGACCTTCTCGTACTCGAAGTCTATTCCGATAATCGAATATCCAGACGAAACCGTGGGGTCGTTGGCTTCGTCGAAAACACACCTCGCGCAGCTTATGACGGGGGGAGGGCCATCTCTTGTCCGCCCCAGCATCCTCGCCGTGTACTCAACGGAGACCCGCGGGGAATGGACGTGACCGTTCAGAATGACATCCGAGAAGGCAAACAGGCGCCTTTTCGTTTCTTCCTGGGACGATGGGACTATCGCCTCCAGAGGGTGATGGACGAGCGTAATGTTGAACGACGGCTCTCTCTGGCTTGATACACTGCTCTCCGCCGCCCTAAGTTGCGGGAGCCCGACGTAGCCGTGATAGTTGTACTTCCGGCTGAATAGGTAGGCCGAGTTCAGGCTGACGAGATTGAGTTCCAGGTTCGCCACCGTGTGGGACCTGATGTAGTACAGGTCCCGTTCTGACTTCACGCCATGCCTCTCCAGGAACGAGTAGTAGGGGCCCATTCCAGCCTTCATGGCCTCCCTGTCCTCATCGACTGCGTACCTCGACTCGGTGGCTGCCACACCTCCCCTCTTCTCCACCATTTCATTCATCATCTCCGTGCTTAAGGGCGCCAGCACTGACCAGTTCACGTCGTGGTTCCCCCCGCAGAAGCTCGTGCTTCTTGCATGGAGCGAGTCAACGAGATTGTCGACGAAGTTCTCTACTATGGCATACTCCTCGTCCCTGCCCCCGTAGGCGAGGTCGCCAGATAGGGCGATGTGCGGTGCCGGGAGGTCCAGTGATTCTATCCTGGCCTTGAGGTCAGCCGAGAGTGAGCTCAGAACCTTGTCTGTTTCGGCTTGGGTCGACGTGCGCAGGTGAAAGTCAGAAAGATGGACGAGGCAGAAATCCAAACCTTTCGTTTCCGTCCTTTCAGTAGACTTCCTCGGTCGCCAGGACCTCGATACCCCTTCCAGTTATGACGTAGGGCCTGGGATGGGTGTCGACCTTGGAACCTCGCATCTTCAGAATCTGAATCGTTCTAACTCCCTTGCGCAGTGTCCTCATGAGTAAGACCCCTTCGGCAAGATACTCCTCAGGTTGCAGGATTCTCTCCTCACCAGTCGAGAGAAGCTCGCTTGTCAATAGGGAAGTTGCGCTCGTGGATTGAAGTGTCTCTATCATGTCAAGGACTACAGGCCGTCTCTCCTCGACAGTTGGGAAGCGGAAGACGAGGTCCGCCATCGAGTCCAAAGCAATCCTAACTGGCTCGAACTTCGCTATGGCATCTTGAATCGTCTCAAGGAGGTTGACGAGTCCGAGCTCCCTTCCCCCTACCGCGATCCTGCCGACCTTCGCAGTCTCGGGTATCTTCCTGACCTCAGTCGCGTCGATGTACCTGAACTTCCCCTGCGCCTCGAGCTTCGCGAAATCCATTCCAAGGTTGAGCATCTCCTTCGTAAATCTGCTCTTGGGCTCGTTCATGCCGATGAACATGCTGTTCTCGCCCAGTGCCCCGGCCCCATGGTAGAGGAACTGTGAGCAGATGATTGTCTTTCCAGTGCCGGGCTCACCGAGAACGAGGACCACTCTCCCACGGTTGAACCCCCCATCGAGCATTGTGTCGAGTCCCGGAAGGCCGCTGCTGAGCTTCTGATCTTCCACCGGTGTTTCTGTCACTTAACTCTCGTGCTCTCCAATCCTAGTTATTAGTGCATTCCGCTCCCCCTTACAGGTTCGGGATATGCCTGTAGAGGTTAGATGTCCAACGAGTCGGGCCGGAGCATCCCGGCGACGTCCCTGAAGGCATCGGTGACCTCATTGAGGCGGGTCGCGACCTGTACCGAGGGAGAATGTTTCTGAAGACCAGCAGCGTGCGCGGCGAGCTCCGCGGCCCTTTCTTGAAGAACCATGAACGCCTGTTCCCGGTGCGGGAGCAGGTACCCCTTGCGGGGGAGTTCGAAGGAGGCGCCTGCCGTAAGCCCGGGGAGCTGCGAGCCGATAGGGAGGGTCGTCAGGGCAACGCCAAGCGGTTCGATGACGCGAGACATTATGCAAACGGCGGCGTCGGCCAACGACCGCAACTCCTCACGCCTGTCGTACTCGTGGATGTAGAACCGCCCGAGTACCTGCACGGCTAGGGCATAGCTTCCATTGAATAGGTCGGCTACTTTGGAAGTGAAAGTGTCTGCGATGAGAGTCGCGTTCTCCACTCCTATGGGAGGCCTCGAGTAAGCTGCAACCACAGGCTTGGTAGGGCGAAACCCCGGGTTCTGGGCTTTCACCTGCATGAATTCATTGAATATTCTCAAGAACATTCCAAAATGGGCGTTAGTCCAGTCTCCCCGGGCCCCTTCTCCCATCTCGACGATTCCTTCCACCGCCCGCCTTGCAGACTCGAGATCCTTCACCTCGAAGAGGCTGGCGAGTCCAAAGAGTTCCTCCGTGGCCTGGGTATGGTTCTTCCCGATGAATACGCCGTCCTCCCCGTACTTTGAAACAAGATCTCCAAAGCCCTTCTCGATGCCTCTGTACAGGTTCCCCACCGTCGTGAAGTACTGCTGCTCTGGGACGATCCCTCCCTTTAGCTCGGGAGGGTTCAGGTCACCAAGGACTTCGAACCCGGGGACTCCCTCAATGGACATGCCTTCCGGCCGCTCCAAGTAGAGGAAGTGCCGAAGCGCCTGCTCGCCGAAGGGGACCAATGCCAACCTGATGTTGGGTGAGAAATATCGCGAGGGCTGCGGGAAGTTGGGGTGTTGGAAATAGGGAGAGGCACCTATTGCGACCAACATGTTGTTCACGAGGGCGAGGTGTGTCATCTCCTGAACCGCCACCGTATCAATTACGCCTTCCCACCTCCTTACCATTTCGAGCTCTCCTGACGAGATATTCTCGGATTCGTTCCGCTTGAGGCTGAACGCGGCAAAGAGATACTCGCACATGATCATGTGCTCGAGGGTGGATGCTTCTGAGAGAACGAACGCGAGATCTTCCCTGCTTTCGATTCTAATCAGATAGGGCTCGGCCCGGTCTTGTGGCTCTGCGTCTCCCGCTTCGGTCATGCTGGCGTGGACTACCTCACGACAAGCACGGGGCAGTCCGCATTGCTCGCGACTCCAGAGGCCACGCTTCCGAGCATCATCTTCGTCAGGTTTGAAGTGTTGGCCCTTGTTCCCAGAACGATGAGATCAACTCCTTCCCCCGATGCCAGGTTGCAGATGGTGGTCGCGATGGCACCGCTCGTCTCAAGGACCTTGGAAGAGTAATTCACCTTCGCAGCCGATGCGAGGTCAGCGACGTCTCCCAGTGTCTTCTCGCTCTTTGCGAACAACTCGTTTCGCAGTATGGCACGTGTATTCTCCTCGATGTATTCCGGAATCTGAACCACGCACACGGCCACCAATTCGGCGGCGGAGGCACGGGCCAGATTCAGCGCATAGGCGGCTGCTTTCATCGATGACTCTCTCAGCGACGGTTCAGATCCCTCCACCGCCACGAGTATCTTTCGAGGTAACGAAGACGAGATTCTTGTCATTCTCATTTCTCCACAGAGATCTGATTTCCCTCGACCAGCACGCGATAAACGGGTTCAGGTGGGAGGGGCCTCGCATATTGCACCAAAGCACCGGTCTTCACATCCCACTTTGAACCGTGGAGAGGACAGGTCACCACGTTGTTCTCGAGGGTGCCTTTGTCCAGAGGCCCACCCATGTGGTTGCATTTGGCGCGCATGGCATAGAATTCCCCTCCTACGTTAGCGACAAGAATCCGCTCCCCGGAGACATCGGTTCCAATCATCTTCCCCGGAGGGATTTCGTTTACTCGGCCTATTGGAAATAATGGCAATGTCCTAGGCACCTACTGAGGGGGGCAACCGTGGCTCCTTTTTTTACTTCACGATGGTCTTGTTCGGTGCCCAAAGCGAGCAGTATCCGTGGGGGGCTATCACCTTAGAGAACTTGCCGTTGCAGTCCTCGCCTTGGCTCTTCACGATCGCGCACTTGCCTCCCTGAACGTTCACGAAGTAGACGCAGGCGTTACAGAAATACCCCTTCTTCAGGTCCGAGTCCTTGAACTCGTCGATTTCGATGTAGCCTGCCCTTTTCTTGGGGATGCGCGCCTCTTTGGCCATGTCGATAAGATGCTTGATTCTTGATGACAATTCCTGCTTCACTCATCCTACCATTGACGGGTTCTTCCAGAGAGCACACATCCCATGAGGCGCGATGTGGTCTGAGTTTACTCCGTCGGCGCTCTCGCCTTTGCTCTGGACCAGGACACATTCGTTTTTCTCCTCAAGAAAGTAGACGCAACTATAGCAGAAGTATCCTTTGCCCAGGTCTGCGTCCCTGAACTGGGGGAACTCCACATATCTGGCGAGCAGCTTTGCGACCTTGTCGTACTGGGTACCAGGAATCTGATTCGAGTCGCCAGTCAACCTAACAGGTTCGGGTGAGCAAAAAACGGGCAAATTAAGCCTTGAAACGGCCTTCTGCAACTCAACAAGCGAATGGGATTTCTTTCTCTAGTCGGGAGACCCATTTGAATAGGGCTTAAATCGGCACGAAGCGAAGCGCCGCCATCATTTGCAGGAGAGCGATAGGGAGGACCTCTACAGGAAGGTTTCAGTCGCCCAGGAAATGCTTGGACGAGTAATTCACACGACAGACAACCTGGACGAGAAGGTCGGGAGGATATTCAGCTCGATGTCTTTCCTCGCGGTGGGCGCAACCATCGTTTACACATCTTTCCTGAGCGACAAACTTTTCGTCAAAATCGGCGGGTTGGATCTGGTGTCTTTACTCTTCGTGGCTTTCATGATTTGTGTTGCTGCGTCGACGGCATTGATGCTGGAAGCAATGGGGCCAAGGTTCTACCTCAAACCGTGGGGACAAACAGTGCAGGAAGGCACCGCAAAGCCCGTTCCCACGGGCTACGCGGACAAGATTGCGTCAATGGACAGAAAGGAATGGACCGACTACTTCGCCAATATCGAGCTTGGCGACCTGTATGCAAAGTGGTATGTCGAGGCGATGGAAGAGGTGTACGTCCTATCCAAGAAGGTCGACAGGAAAGTAAGGGAGATGCGAAACGCCCAGAGGACCTTCCTCATGGCCATTGTGTTCCTCGTCTTAATGGTCGTCCTAGGTGCTTCCGCCTATTTCTGACTCCGTGCCACTCCACGGCTCACCTCAGGGGAACGCGCCAAACGCGGGCGACGGTCGGACTCGAACGGTATACCGGGCCAAGGCCTACCTAGAATAGCCAACGTGTGTTCTCAATTCAACAGTATGCGTCAGGCGTAGAATCGAGGATTTGGACAACGTCGTCCTATTTTCTCCCAGGGCCTGCAGGGGCTCACATAGGCTGTGCTTAGCCTAAATCAGAATCTCCAAGCCGTCCAGTCACTGGGGTCGGTGAATAGCTGTTGAGGTCCTGTCGGCCCAACGAGAACTAACCCGCCGGGAGCTTGCCCGAAGGTACAAGAGACTTCGCCATTCTGAACAGGCAGTATGCCGAGGCCAAAAAAGCGAGGAGATTGGGGACCAAATATGATGGGTCGGAATAAGTCAGGACGTAGATGAATCCGGCGACAATGAAGGCGAGGAGGAAGAGCCCGAACCACCTTATGTGCGACTTGAAGGTCATGTCCTTGGTCACCGCGGCACCCCTCGCGAGGGTCAGCATTCCATAGATCAATTGCGAGAAGATCAGGACGAAGCCGACAGTCATGGCGTCCGGGATTGGGTACAAATAGCGGGAGTAGTAGATCAGTATGCCAACCACAGCAATTGATCCGTAAGCGTAGCGGAGCCTCCCCCAGAGCAGCACGTCCCTTCTCAGATAGTCAAGCCTGATTACTGTGTTCACTGTTCGGTCAATCCAAACAAATATGGCGGCAAGCGGGAGGAGGTACAGGAACTCGCGCTGGGCAGGGGAGGCAGACCCGTAATTCGGGGTGAGAGCTGCCGTGACTCCAAACTCAGTGAGCATCGAGGCACCAAGCACGCAGATCGTGGCCAACCAAAGGGCCCGGCCACGGTAGATCGGCACCACCAATCCGCGCCAGACCGATATGGATAGGTAGGCAGCATAGAGGGCGAAGGCGTCAAACGCGGCTGTAATCCCGAGGACCGGGACCGAGAAGGTGAGGAGCTCACTTGACATGCGCGCTTATCTCCATCCCGTTCCTGGAGATTGAAAACCGGTAGTAGCCCGCCTCTGGGGGTGCGCCACGCATCTTCTTGATTCTCATCAGGGGTACGAGTCTTAACCCCTCCTCGAAGAACCGCATCTCGAGGACACCGTCAAAGAGGAGCTGCATAGCGGCCAGGACCTGAGTGGAGTGCATGCCTTCTTCGAGGGTCCCGAAGAGGATCGCATTGTTTTCTCTCACTTCTGCTATGAGCTGGGAGAGGAACTTGTAGACGGTGTCAGAAGGGTTGAGCATGAGGAAGGGCGAAAAGGACTCAACTACGATGCGGACCCGCCTGCCAGAATTCTTCTTCAGGACTTCCTTGATGCTGAAGGAGACGCTCGCAAGGTCGTTTACGTTGTAGCCAAGCTGCCCCCCCGAAGACGCGAACCAGAACGGGACCTTTTGGGCGGTGTCGATCCCGAACGCTTTAATGTCCTGAAGAACGTCTCTGACCGCCAGCGAGGTGGCGTAGGCGCTGAACTCCCCCTTCTCGAGGCCGTCATAGGCGAACTTGTACCCGAGCGCTTCCTTGCCGATTCCCGGAGGCCCTACCGTGAGAATGGCAGACCTGTCCGGGTACCCTTCGTGACCCAGCAGCTTGTCGAGGGAAGGGAAGCCGCTGGACGCCAACCGTCTCCAGCTGAGGGGTTCGTTTGATAAGCGTTACACGAGAGGGATTCCGACCAATCCAGTTCCAGCGACAGGCTCGGTTCCACTGGCCACCCGTGAATTGGTCGTCCGCCCTAGTCACAGTAGCGAAGGACAATCGACGTCGGAGAATAGCCTAAAATGGCCTCAGTCAGACAAACAGAGTCCATTCTGAGCTAAAATTCGACGGCGACGGTCGGACTCGAACCGACGACCAGTCCCCGGAGGGGTCTCCTCCGATAGGTCTCTGCCTGGCGAGCTAACAGCCTACTGCTCTACCACGTTTCTCGGTGGCAGTCCACCTCTGAGCTACGTCGCCGCGATTCGATGGGCAAAACGTTGGGCTCAAAAACGTTGTTTAAGCCCCGCTGAGCGTCGCCCAGAACTGATGGAGTTCCGCCCCTCCGACAAAGACAGGCGCGACGTCGAAACCACGATACGGGCGTTCTTCGAGGCTGGTAAGAACAAGGACCTGACAGCCGTCGCGGACTTCCACGCTGCTCGCGACCAGTTCACGAAGTTCGACGAGAACCCTCCATACACCCGCCAGAACTCGGACGAGGCTTTCGTGTACGAGCAGGCCGCTTTCGCCAACATCTCTGACTACAGCTATTCCATAGACGAGCTCCGAGTTGATATCCTTGGGGACGTCGCCGTAGCAAGCTTTTACTTGAGCTACTCAGGCATGTTCGTGAACGACTACTCCTTCGAAGGATCCCCAGTTCGCGCGAAGTCTAGGGTGACCATGGTTCTGACGCGGACCCCAAAGGGATGGAAGGCGGTCCACGAGCACTTCAGTCGCATGTCCGACCTACACGCCCAGAGGCGCCCTGAAGATCCTACCTGAGGTCGTGACGGTGCCGTCCGGACGTTGGTTCGCCCCTCCTACCACTTTTGATACCACCAGTGACGCAGGGAAAGGAAGACCACGGCTATTCTAGCATAGATTGACAGCCCCATCAGCCACGACGGCACATCGAACGAGAAGACCCCACCATTGAAGACGAACAGAGTGGTGTTGCCGTAGAACCCGAACTGATGGGCATACCAGTCGAGCAGGCCCACGTGAAAGCCGAAAAAGGCGTCCCCTACCACGAAATAGCACAGGTCATTGCCCAGAGAGGCGATCAAGCCCAGGGACAAGGCCAACTCCCAATCCTTCCGCCCCTGGATCACCAGTAGGACTCCGAAAGGAATCATGTAGGCAATTATGACCCAGATATGGTAGCCAGGTACGATGTCGATGTATTTCCCGCCGTTGAAGAGGTCTATCCAGTTGACGAAAACGATGCCGTAGAACGCCGCGAAGACGACTAGCTTGAGGAGCGTCAGCTGTTTCTGATTCGGCCCCAGGCCGGACACGACCGCCTCCGCGCCGCTGACAAGGACTGTCAGGGCGAGGAGCTCGACAAGCGTCAGCAGGACTACCCCCCGGACGAACTCGACCACGGCTGCGAGGATCACCATGGCGACCCCAGTCGCAAGGGAGGAGCCCCTGAGCCATTTCGGCTGTTCGCGCCCTATTGAATGAAGCATCCTTCCGAGCCCCTGGATGGTCACGCTGATCGCGAGCAACAGCACCAGCGTCTGCAGGCTGAGGCCTGGCACAAACACGACGGCGATGACCAGCAGGAGCGCGGCTACCCCCGCCCCCGCCACCCCGATTCCTTCGAGGCTCTTCAGGCGCTCCCTCACGCCTCCGGCGGCAATCATCCTGACGGCGCTGAAGATCAGCGCCAGGGACAGGAGAGGCACAAGGTTCTGTGCGCCGTAGTCGGGGCTAACTATGACGACCAGTGATATAATCACAGACGCAAGGCCGAAGATGATCTCGACGACCCTGAACCAGTAGGGGTAGGTCCACTCCTGCTTTTCGGACAATGGATGCCCGCCGCTCAACGCTCCACAACAGTAAGCCTAGTCCTGATTAAGCTTCGGGAAGCACCAAAGGGATTCCGGTGGGCCCGGGGCGATTTGGACGCCCGGCCGACCGGTGTCTCGGATCACTCGTATGAGCCGGTCGCTGTGGTCGGCCACCCTGACCGAACTGCCCACCTCTTGGTTCTGAGCTACGGGCCCCCCGTTCGCCGGCTCCCAACCTGAGGGATTTAACCTAAATAGCCCCCAATCAATCGAACCTCCGTCGCAGTGAGCAAGGACCAAGACGAGGGATTCGAGGACATTCTGGCTGAACTGGACCGCGAAGAAGCACGCGTAAAAATACGGATGGAAATGAGGCGCTTTGGAAAGCCCACCACCGTCATCGAGGGCATCAAGATGAGCGACAAAGATCTCCACGAGCTGAACTCCAAGATGAAGCGCGCCCTGGCGACGGGGGGGACGGTGAAGGACGGCATCATGATCCTCCAGGGGGACCACAGGGAGAGCGCCGCCAAGATGCTGAAGGAGAACGGGTTCTCTGAAGGCTCCATAGAGATAATCTAGCGGGAATTCCTCTTCTGTCTCAAGTCTTCAAACCAGGTTCAAACTTTTAAAACCTAATCCAGAGCGCAGGCAGACAATTAATCATGTCGAAGCCCATCACGACATTCGAGGACTTCGTCAAACGCATCATAGTCGTTGTGTTCTGGGTCGCTCTCATCTCCGTTGTTCTGATCGTCCCCATCTACTACGCCGTTTACGCTTCCTTCAGGTTCCAGGTCTGCTTCCCTAACTCTCCCGCTCCCGCACAGAACACCACACTGCCCTCACTGTCATCTAACCTGCTGTCTTGTTATGACCCGTTTACCCTTGCGACCACCAAGCCAGTTCAGGCAATGACGGGGACCTTGAACCTCCTGACCTATGACCCCTTCAAGACGCTCTTCGCCCTGACCACCTTCCCAGGCTTCACTTTCGTCGCCGTCTACGGCACCATATTCATGGGGTGGGTCGAGAGGAAGCTGACGGCCAAGATCCAGCTGAGGACGGGACCGATGAACGCAGGCAAGGTGGAGGGAATCCTTCAGAACATCGCCGATTTCTTCAAGCTCGCCTTCAAGGAGATGATTATCCCAGACAGGGTCGACCGCGCCACCTTCATAGCGGTCCCGTTCGCCCTCATGGCCGTGGCCGGAGCGCTAGTCGCCCTCGTCCCGCTCTCCCCGACGACATACATCGCCAACCCTTCCGTGGGGGCTGTCCTGGTGTTCGCGATCCTCGGCTTTACCCCCATAGTTGTCCTCCTCGCAGGCTGGGCGAGCAACAGCAAGTATCCCTTCCTGGGAGGGCTCAGGGCTCTGCACCAGCTTGTGGCCTACGAGATACCTATGATTCTGTCCCTGGTGGGGGCGGTCCTCCTCTCGGGGTCGCTCCACCTGATGGACATAGTAAACGCCCAGAGCGGTGTGTGGTACATCTTTCTTCAGCCGCTGGGGGCCATCGTCTTCTACATCGGCGCACTGGCGGAGCTCGAGAGGATACCCTTCGACATCCCCGAAGCTGACAGCGAGTTGGTGGCGGGGTGGCAGACAGAGTACTCCAGCATGCTCTTCGGTACCTTCCAGCTCGCCAACTTCTCGAGGATGTACATAATGGCAGGGCTCTTCGCTACCTTCTTCCTGGGCGGGTGGCTCGGGCCCGCACCAGTCCCACCGGAGGTCTGGTTCATCCTAAAGACGACGGTGGTGATGATCCTGCTCATGCTCCCCCGCGCCATAATGCCCCGCCTCAGGATAGACATGCTTCTCAGGGCGGGGTGGGTGAAGCTACTCGGTCTCTCCTTCGCCAACATATTCATCGCCATGATAGTGATCTCGCTGGGGGTCGTCAAGTAATGGGCACCTGGGACTACATCAAGGGGGTCTTCGTCTCAACCTGGACAGGCATAAGGCACTTCTTCCATCCGAGGATGACGCTGCGCTACCCTGAGCAGAAGCTGGACCTCGAAGGGACCGGCTACAAGTTCGACGCGCGCCAGGGGGTCGGCCTTCCCGGGTTCAAGGGGAGGCACCTGCTTTTCTTCGAGAAGTGCACCGGGTGCCAGCTCTGTGCCATCGCCTGCGACGGCGTCGCAGTTGCCATAGACATGCAGAAGGTCACCAAGGGGAGGCCGCAGAACAAGAAGGAGATCTGGCCTGCGGTTGACTACGGCAGGTGCGTATTCTGCGGACTCTGCGTCGACCCAGACACTCCAGTTATCACGAATCCAGGGGTTAAGGCGCTAAGCGCGATTTCTGTCGGAGAAATGGTGTTGACTCACACCGGTGAATACAAGCCCGTTACGAAGATTTGGGACATGCGGTATACAGGCCCGCTCTACCGAATCTACGTCTATGGAAAACCTAGACCTCTGATGTGCACCAAGGATCATAGGATATTGGCGGCTTCGAGGCTGCGTGGCAACCGCAAAGATGGCAGATTGCTTCGGACACTGCAGCCTTTGTTGTTGACTCTGCCAGAAGCGCTGAAGGTCGGGGACTACCTGGTCAATCCAGTGGTAAAGAAGACAGAGGACATTGACAAGTACGAAACAAACATTCCGTTTGGCAACGGAATGACGAAGCATCTCGTATTGGAAGCAACCCCCGATCTCTTCAGGCTGATCGGATATTACATTGCCGAGGGTTCTTGTAATGCATCTGCCGTTTGCTTCAGCCTTCACAAGAAAGAGACACATATTATTGAAGACATCTCATCGTTATCTAGGGACTTCTTCGGGAAGAGTCCCAGCGTGACAAGGGCGACCGGCGACGGGGTAAATGTCGTCCTCTGTTCCGTCCTCGCGGTTAGATTCTTCTCTCAGTTCGGGAGGGGAGCCCCCAACAAAAAGATAACTGATTGGGCGTTCCACTCTGGGAAAGCCAAGTTACTTCAGCTCATGAAGGGAATATGGCTAGGGGATGGATGCAAAGTCAGACAGCCTAGGCAGAAGTATCTCAATTTCAGAACCTCATCGGAAGTACTCGCATTCCAGGAGCAATCAATCCTCGCCCGCCTAGGCATAGTTGGGTTGATAGAGCAAGAAGATCAGCAGGGGAGGCTGCGATCTTACCATGTCAATGTCTTCGGTCGATGGGCGATTCAACTGGCCAAGATGTGGGCAGTAAGTCTTGATTATCACCCATCGAAGTTTGTCGACAAGTTCCATCTGACGGACGACTATGTCTATCTTCCAATTAGGAAAATCGAAAGCGTTGACGTCGCTGATTATCGAGTAATGGACGTGACTGTTGAGGGTATTCACACCTTCGCTCCAATGGGTTTGGCTACGAGTAACTGCGTAGATGCGTGTCCCTTCGACGCCCTCGACATGACAAACGACTACGAGCTGTCCGCCTACGACAAGATGGCCCTGAAGTACACACCCGACATGCTGGGTGTACCGCCGAAGCTCGAGGGGAAGAAGTACAAAGTAGAATTCGACACAGAGAAGGGGGAAGTCCGGTACGGCTGACCCCATCTTCCTCGGCATGATGGTCCTGACCGTCGGGAGCGCCATCGTTGCCCTCGAGGCCAAGGAGATAGTCTACGGCGCCATTGGATTGGCGGGTTCACTGTTCGGCGTGGCCGCCCTCTTCTTCCTGCTCGACGCCCCATACGTGGCGGTCTTCCAGATCGCCGTTTACATCGGCGCCGTTGCTGTGCTGATACTGTTTACCGTAATGCTCGTCAGGGAGGAGAAGTGGGCCAAGGAGGCCCCCGTGACGTCGCTATCGAAGATCGCCGGAATCCTGACGGGTCTAGCCATCACCATAGCGCTTGTCGTCGCCGCCGTCGACACAAACCTCAGCCAGTACACCACCATCTCGAACAGCGCGACCTTCGTGGACATCGGCCAACTCATTTCCACCGGGGACGCACCCATCCTTCTCGTCCTGGCCTTGGTGCTCGCTGCTTCGGTCGTGGGAGCCCTCACGCTTTCGAGGGCTGACAGGGAGGGGCCCGAGTGAACAGCCTCAGCGATTTCATGATCGTTTCGGCGATGCTCTTCGGAATAGGCATCTATGGGCTCGTCACGAAGAGGAACGCCCTCCGCCTGCTCTTCGCGGTCGAGATAATGATCAATGCCGCCAACCTGAACTTCATCGCATTCGGCCAGTACCTCCCCTTTGAAGGGAGCGCGCAGACAGAGCTTCCGAACGCCTTCGGACAGACTTTCGTACTGTTTTCCATCGCCCTGGCAGCGGCCGAAGCGGCCGTGATCCTGGCCATA
>Ga0187770_10001183_pt1 | contig 13650 bp, 14 predicted proteins | sample 0116_SJ02_MP02_2_FD_133154 | JGI IMG/M metagenome (GOLD analysis project Ga0187770, IMG submission 133154) | Tropical peat soil microbial communities from peatlands in Department of Meta, Colombia - 0116_SJ02_MP02_20_MG | ecosystem: Environmental > Terrestrial > Soil > Wetlands > Peat | place...
CATAAATAATGTCATCGTTCCGCTCCGCACTGCCAGAAAGGGCTTGCAGGCCAATGTCGAATGTCCCTCCGTCACCCGCCCAGGCCATTACCTGCACATCTTCGATTCCCCTCGCCATCAGCCCCTTCTTCACCCCGGCAGCCGTAACCGCCGCGGTCTCGAAGGCCGTGTGCAGGATGGGCACCTTGAGGGCGGTGGAAGGGAAGAACCCCCCCACGGTAGACCAGCAGCAGGCGGGAATAACCACCATGGTCTTCTTCCCGAGGACTTGGAGAGCATACCTCATCGCGAGAGAAGCACCGCACCCCGGGCACCCGATGTGTCCGGAATAGAGAATTTCCTCTCGGGGAAGTTCGTATCTCACGGCTTCACCCCCATCCAGACAATGTCCCCTTCGGGAGCTTCCTTGCCCTTGACCTGCTCTACCATCTCCTGCAAAACACCGGGGGTTACGTCCCTCCCCCCCAGGCCGGCGACGAACCCGAATACGGAGGTCCCTTCACCGTGCCGATGCAATACGGACCGGACCTCCTGGGCAAATATTCCGGTCGCCCCGAAAGAGATGTTCCGGTCTATGACCGCGACTTTTCTCACTCGCTGTAGAACCCGGCGGACCTCCTCCGTGGGAAAGGGCCGGAACATTTTCATTTTCAGGAGACCCACTCTCTCCCCTTTTTTCCGGTAGTCATCTACCACCCCTCTGGCGGTTCCGGTGATGGTCCCGCTGGTCACCAGGAGAATATCCGCGTCCTCAGCCGAGTACTCCTCCATAATCCCATACCTCCGGCCAAAGGCCTTGCCGAATTCTTCGTCCGCGGCCCGAGCTTCCCTCTTGGCCTCTTCCATGGCCTCTTGCAGCTTTACCCGCTGCTCCATGTAAACTTCGGGGGGGAAGGCGCCGTTGAAAGAATGAGGATCGTCCACGTCCAGCTTGAATCTGGGCCTATAGGAAGGCAAATAGCGGTCAACATCTTTTATATCGGGAATGTCTACCTGTTCATAGGTATGGGAGAGAATAAAACCGTCCAGGCAGACCATGCTGGGCAGAAGGACTTTTTCCGAGACCCGGTAGGCCATGATGAGGCTGTCCAGCACCTCCTGGTTATCCTCGCAGTAGAACTGGAGCCAGCCCGTGTCTCTCTGGGCGAGGCTGTCCCCCTGGTCACACCACATGGTCCAGGGAGCGGACATGGCCCGGTTGACGTTGGCCATGACAATGGGCAGGCGGGAACCCGCAGCCCAGTGCAGGACTTCATGCATGAGGGCGAGGCCTTGCGCGGAGGTGGCGGTGAAAGTCCTGGCCCCGGCCGAGGCCGCGCCGATGCAGCAGGCCATGGCCGAATGCTCCGATTCTACTCTGACAAAATCGGCCTTCAGCTTCCCACTGCCGCAGAAATCAGCTAAAGCCTCCACAATCGTGGTTTGCGGAGATATGGGATAGGCGGGTATGATCTGGACCCGGGAGAGCATGGCCCCATAGGCTACGGCCTCGTTTCCTGAGATTACTCGCTCCATTTCTCTTCCTCCAGGATCATGGCTGAGCGGGGGCACTCCACGGCGCAGATCCCGCAGCCTTTACAGTGGTCATAATCGATCCCATACTCCCTTTGTTCCTCTCTGAAAGAAATCGCCACATCCGGGCACACCATCAGGCAAACGTTGCAGCGGATACAGTTCCCGCAGCTGAAGCAGCGCTCGGACTCTTTTCTCGCCGGGAGTAACGAGAGCCCTTTATGAACCTCCTTGAAACCTCCCGTTCTCTCCTTCCATTCAAGAGAAGAGACCTTAGCCCGTTCCCTGGGGGGAAAATAATCCAGATTGATCCTATCCAACCTCACCACTTCCCGGGCATCTTCCGCCGGGTTCGCATTCTGGCCTTTCAGGGATCGGTCGATGGCCAGGGCACTTCTTTTTCCGGAAGCGATGGCCTGGGAAACGTAACCTTGGCCCGTTGCCGTATCCCCTCCAGCAAAGAATCCCGGAAGGCTCGTCCTCCCCCACGGGTCGATGGCCACCAACCCGTTTTCTGTCCTCATCCCTTCCGGCAGGAAGGAGAGATCGGCCCTCTCCCCCAGAGCCAGAATCACGCTGTCGGCCTGCAGGAGGAATTTCGTTCCCGATATGGGAACGGGGGACTTCCTTCCGCTGGCATCGGTCCTTCCCGGCTTGGTTCTCAGAGAAGCTACTCCCTGTACCTTGTCCTTCTTTCCCAGGATCTCGGCTGGAGTGGCATTAAAAATGAACTCCATCCCTTCTTTCAGGGCCTCTTCAACCTCCTCCGGGATGGCCGGCATATCTTCTTTCGCCCTTCGGTATAAGACCGTCACCTTGCTTCCCAGGCGCCAGGCCGTTCGCGCGGAATCAATGGCCGTATTACCCCCTCCGACCACCAAGACCTTTTTCCCCAGGGGAAACTTCTTCCGGGAATTTACTTCCCGGAGAAAAGTCAGGCCGTGCCAGACCCCTTTCAAGTCATCCCCGCGGATTTTGGGCTTCTGCTCCGCCCAGGACCCCGTGGCCAGGAAAACTGAAGCATAAGGTCTAAGGTCTTCCAGGCCAACATCGCTCCCGAACCTTTTTCCCGTCTGGATTTCAACCCCTAAAGCAAGGATCCGATCGATCTCCTGGTTTAGAATTTTTCTCGGCAGCCGGTATTGGGGGATGCCGTACCGGAGCATGCCCCCGGGGTCGGCCATGGCTTCAAAGATGGTCACCGGATACCCGTTCCGGGCCAGGAAGTAGGCACAAGAGAGGCCCGCAGGGCCTGAGCCGATGACCGCGATCTTTTCTTTTCTCTTCTCGATTCTCCCTCCATCGGGCCTTCCCTGTTTCATTCCCCAATCGCCCAGGAAGCGCTCCAGGACATTGATGGCCAATGCCCGGTCATAATCCTTTCGATTGCAATCCACTTCGCAGGGGTGATGACAAACCCGGCCGCAAATGGAGGGAAAGGGGTTCGATTCCAAAATCTTCAGCCATGCTTCTTCCGGTTTTCCGTCGGCCAGCGAGGTCAGGTAAAAAGAAATATCCTGTTCGAGGGGGCAGGCTTGGGAACAGGGGGCTCGGAGAGAAGCATAAGAAGGACGCAAATACCTCCAATTTCCCGTCTTGTTCCACAGTGTAGACTGTAAAGAAACGGAGAGCATGGGCACATCTCTGATACCTTTAATGATAATTTTATCTTCCATTCTTCTTCTCTTTCTTAGAAGCCTGAAGGGAGGGATTTGCCTCCCGCCTTATTTTTACGCTCTCGTACGCTTCCCGCGCCGCGGCTTCATTCTCCCTCCCCTTAGCCGGGATGGATTCCCGGATGGTCTCCGCCAGAGCCTCGATCCCGATGATTCCCGTCACCTTGGCGAAGGCCCCGAGGACCGCCGTGTTCACAATGGGTTCAGTCCGGGAGCCCAGCTTATGTCGGCGAGCGATGCCGCCCGCGTCTACCGTAGCCACCTTGAAATTCTCGGGAAAAGAGTAAGAGGAAGGATCCTGAGGGCTATTTAGGAGGATAGACCCACCTGTTTTGAGGCCCGCCGTGACCGGGACGGTCCGGTAAAGAACGGGGTCGAGGATGATAACATAATCCGGGGTATACACTTCGCTGTGGATTCTAATCTTCTGGTCATCGATCCGGGCAAAGGCCGTGACTGGAGCGCCCCTCCGCTCGGCCCCGAAGAAGGGAAAAGCTTGAACTTTCTTTCCCTCTTTGGCCGCGGCTGTAACCAGCATCTTGGAAGCGACCACCGCCCCCTGCCCTCCCCGGCCATGGATCCGAATCTCGATCATGGTTCGAACTCCTCGAATGGAACGCAGATTTCCGCAGAAAATCAGGATTAAAAAGATCGGGTCAGTGTAAGGACCAGCAAAGAACTCCTCAATTTTAACTGGGCAATTTTAAATCCAAAAATTTTTTTGAGCTTTGTCATTTATTTTCGAGGCGGTCTAATGCATCCTCGCTCCCCCATCCACATTGATCGACTGGCCGTTAATATTCCTGGCCTCCTCCGAAACCAGGAAGGCTACCAGGCTGGCGATGTCTTCAGCGCTCTGCGGTCGGCGAAGGGGGGTGACGGATTTAACCCGGGCTTCAAAGATTTCCTGGGGGCTCTTATCCGCCAGGGTAGAAAAATTTTGTTTGAACCAAATGGCCATTTTCTCCCACATAGGGGTCCAGATATATCCCGGACAGACGGCGTTGACCGTTATCCGGTGACGCCCCAATTCCTTGGCCATCACCTGGGTAAGGCCGATCACCCCGAACTTGGAAGCGCAGTATCCACCGATGAATTCTTCTCCTTCTTTTCCTCCTATCGACGCGATGTTCACAATCCTCCCCTGTTTGCGCGGGATCATCTCCCTGGCCACAGCCCGGGAGCACAGGAAGGTTCCCTTCAGGTTTACCCGCATGGATTGTTCCCAGTCTTCTACCGAATGGTCGATGATCAGGCCTGTCGTTCCGGTGCCGGCGTTGTTGACCAGAATATCGATCTGGCCAAAATTCTTAAGGCTTTCCTCGACCATCCGCTGCACATCTCTTTCAACGGACACGTCAGCCTTCAGAGCCAACCCGCGGCTTCCCTGCTTTCCGACTTCTTGAATGAGACTCTCCGCGGCTTTCCCGTCGAGGTCGGCCGCCACCACCGTCGCCCCTTCCCGGGAAAGGCGCCTGGCTATTCCCCGCCCGATCCCGCTTGCCGCCCCGGTAACCACGGCGATCTGTCCATCGAGATTGTACATAGACCTCCACCCGTATCCTTTGGAGCTGGGAGATAGAATGGAAAGATTCTCTGAGATGACTTATCGCACAGCCCCTACCCCTTTGTCAATCTTCTTGATTTCCCTTCCTCCCTCTGCTAATTTTCCATTAGTATAGACTTGCCTCGAGGGGATCTACCGCTCTTGAAAAATCCAATCGTCTTCGGGATAACGCTTGTTTTGTGCGTTTCGCTACAAGCAGGGATCAGCTATGTAAGCGCCCGTTCTATCCTGGACGGAGATTGGCTCCTGGGTCTCTCCCTTTTCTTGCTGGTGCCGGTTTTGGGGATTCTTCTGGCTTTTTATTTCTTGTGGTTTCGCCGGCAGAGAATTTCCCGAATCCCAAAATGACCAAAAAGGGACCTGATCGGAAACCCGGAGCAAAAGCCTTGAAAGACTGCGGTTGAAATAGGAAGGCGAGATCCGGGTTTGTTTTTCCTTCAAAAGCGGGGAATCTCATTTGACGGGAACAAACTACGGGGTAACCTTGCGGGTTATTACTCGAGGCGCCTTCGCCTCATCACGCGCCTCTGGCCAGGCGAGTCGATTCCCTGAGAGAGAAAAATCAGCTGGAGATATACCGGCAGGGGAAAAATTCCATCGAAGCAAAATGGGCCACCGTTTCAGGACATTCCCGCCGGGCCTAACCTTTTGTTTTTATCTCGGTATTGGCCATGCTCTCCAGTACGGTAACAACGACCGCCGAGTCTAGGCCCCCTTTCCCCTGGGATTTCGCGGCCCGAAGGATTTCCCGGGCGATGCTGGCAGCCGGGAGAGAGACCCCTACTTCATCCGCAAGCTTCATAGCCGAGGAAAGGTCCTTGTACATGTTGTTCACGGAAAAATGGGGGGAAAATTGGTGATTGATCATCCAGGGGCCCCGGACCTCCATTGCGCCGGTGCGTGCTCCTCCTACGGAAGTGATCTCCAGCACTTTCTGAGGCTCTATACCAGCTTTGGATGCCAGTACCAGAGCTTCGGCTACCGCCTCAATGGCCACGCCCATGACCGGTTGTTGATCAATTTGAGCGTCGTCCCCTTGCCGTTTTCGCCCACATGAATGATCTTGACCCCCATCTTCTCCAAAATGGGGAGACAGGCCTCAAAAGTTTGTTGAGGTCCCCCGGCCATAATCCCCAGCTTGCCTTCAGAGGCCACCTTGGGATTTCCCGTCACCGGGGCATCCAGCATGGAGACGCCTTTGGCCCGGGCTCGTTCCGCGATGGACCTGGACATTTCGGGGGCGATAGAACTCATGTCGATCAGGACCAGCCCTGGATGCGCCCCTTCGAGAATCCCGTTTTGGCCGCAGATGACTTCTTCGGAAGCCGCCGAATCCGTAACCATCGTGATTACCACATCAGAAGCCTGGGCCACGGCTTGCGGTGAATTCTCCCATTTGGCCCCTGCGGCCATTAAGTGACCGGCCTTTTCTTTGCTGCGATTCCACACCGTCAGGGAATATCCACCCTCCAGAATCCGGCGGGACATTTGTGATCCCATGAGTCCGATCCCGATAAAGCCCACGCGCTGCATGAATCCTCCCTCCCTTGAATATAGATGGTGACCCGGGCAGATCGCGGGGGAATTTTCCCTTTTCGGATCTGCCCGAATCCCTCATTTCCCCATGTCCCTATCTTTTTTCACTGAACCTTCCCGATATTCCGGATTGCTTTTCTCAATTTGTCGGCATCCTTATCCCAGAATTTTTGAAACTCCGGAGCATCCAGGTAATGGATGGGGGTATCCATTTTCTCCATGGCCGACTTGAACTCCGGGGAGGCGACGGCTATGCGGGTTCCGTCGCGCAACACTCTTATGGCCGCCGGCGGTGTGGCCGCCGGAGCAAAAAATCCCGACCAGATGGAAAACTCAACATCCTTGTACCCTAGCTCCATAAGAGTTGGCACGTCTGGCAGGACGGCCAATCGCTTATCTCCCCACCCGGCCAGTACGCGCAAGGTCCCCGCTTTGATGTGGGGCAGAGAAACGTTCGGCCCTCCCGCGATGCAGTCCACGTGGCCCCCCAGAAGAGAAGTCAGGGCCGGCCCTCCTCCAGCTGTGGGGATATGCCGCAATCTAATGCCCGCAGCATGGGCAAATATTTCCATGGCCACATGCATGGTCCCGTAAACTCCAGAGGAAGCATACTTAATCTCATCAGGGCGCTTTTGGGCATCGGCGACGAAATCCGCAACCGTCTTCCAGGGGGCTTCTTTTCTGACCACGAAGATAGTCGGGTCGGCAGTTAAAAGTGCTATGGGAGCAAAGTCTTTCAGCTTATAGGTCGCCGGCCGGCCGAAGAGGGTATCCACCTCGGGCATCACGGAGATGCTCGAAAGGGCTACCATCAGGGAATAGCCGTCCGGTCTGGCCACCGCCGCCGACTGCATTCCAACGGCCCCTCCCGCCCCGGTTTTATTCACCACCACAACCGGTTGTTTGACCTGCTTCTCCAGGGCGGTGGCAAAAGGACGGGCTACCAGGTCTGCCACTCCACCGGGAGGAAAGGGTACAATGATCTGGATCGGCCGTGATGGGTAAGGCTCATCCGCGTTCAGGATTGCCGGATGGAGGTCTAGGGCAATTGCCAGGACCGCGGTCAGGAAAAAAAGGGCCTTAAGATTCTTTACCATGCTACCTCCTCTCTTTTTGGTCTTCCTTTCGTTGACTTCGAAAATACCCCCCGAAGCCTTCCCCTTCCCTGGCGGGAGGGGATTGAGGGGAGAGGGAGACAATGGAATCTGCAGGGGAATTTTCCCCCTTATTTTACGAGCTCTTTTCAGCCTCGGTCAAACGATCCCGCCAGCCCCGTTTCTTCCCTATCAGGGGTTTCACGGCCAGCAGGATCATGACGAGCGCTCCCAGAAGAAAGACGGCGGAGATGGGGCGCTGTACAAAGATGAAATAATCCCCGTTGGACATGGCCAGTGCCTGACGAAAGCTAACCTCGATGATGGGGGCCAGAACAACCCCTAAAACCATCGGAGCGGTTTCGAAGTCCAACTTCCTCAGGACATACCCCAGCACTCCCATCATACTCATGATCCCCACATCGACGAGGCTGGAGTTGACCGCATAGACGCCGACCACGCAGAACATCAGGATCGTTGGGTAGAGGATCTTGTATGGAATTCGCAAAAAATTAACAAAAATACTTACCAGGGGAAGGTTGAGAAGCAAAAGAATCATATTCCCCACGTACATGCTGGCAATCAACCCCCAGAAAATTGCCGGTTGTTCCTTGATAAAAAGAGGTCCCGGATTGATTCCATGAACCATCAGGGCCGCCAGCAGGACCGCAGGAATGGGTCCGGTGGGAACCCCCAGGGCCAGCATGGGAACGAGAGCTCCTTCGCTGGCCGCGTTATTGGCGGACTCTGGACCGGCCACACCCTCGATCGCTCCTTTGCCGAACCGCTCCGGGTGTTTGGAGACCCTCCGTTCTACGGCATAAGAAACAAAGGTGGATATGATATGGGCAGAGCCGGGAATGATCCCGATCAAAAAACCCAGGAGGGTTCCCCGCCCGATAGGCCCCACGGAATCCCTCAGCTCTTGCCGGGATGGGAAAAGGTCCCGGAACCGCGGCTTCAAAACCTCCGGCCTTTTGGTCTGGCCCGCAGTGGCCAGGATCTCCGAGATGCCGAAGAGACCCACAGCTACCGGAACAATTCCGATTCCGTCCCCCAGAGCCACGATTCCATAAGAAAAACGGAAGTATCCGGTCATCTGATCGATTCCAATCATGCCAAAAAGCAAGCCCATGACTATCATGGACAGGTTCTTGACGATCGACCCTCCGGTCATGTATCCCAGAACCACCAACCCGCAAAGGAGGAGGGTGAAATACTCGGGGGGACCAAACCCGAGAGCGAATTTTGCTAGGGGCGGGGCCAGGAACATAAGCCCAATCACGCTGAGGGTTCCGGCGGCGTACGAGCCAATGGCCGCAATCGCCAGGGCCGGTCCTGCCCGTCCTTTCTGGGCCATGGCGTATCCATCAATACAGGTCATCACCGAAGCCGCCTCTCCTGGAATTCTCATCAGGATTGAGGTGGTCGATCCCCCGTACATCGCTCCGTAATAGATCCCTGCAAGAAGGATGATGGCGGAGGTCGCATTCAAGCCGAAAGTCGTGGGTAGGAGCATGCTTATACCTGCCAGGGGGCCCACACCCGGAAGGACTCCCACCATCGTTCCGATCAGGCAGCCGATGAGAGAATAAAATAAATTGGTGGCCGTAAAGACGGTAGAAAACCCCAAAAAGAGGTTCTGCAGGGTTGTTTCCATCAGAATCCCCAACCTCCTCGCGGGAGAGGGACCTTCAGGAAAGAATCAAAAATCCAAAACGTGCCGAGACCCAGCACTGCGGTCAGGGTGCAAACTTGCCAGAGCTTGAGGCGCTCCACAGGGCCGAACAAAAATCCTAATATAATGACCATTGTAATCCGGTACCCGATGCTTTCCATCGCCAGAGTAGCAAAGATACAGCACCCCAGAATAGCGATGGCATGACCTCCTTCCGGCCATTTCAAGGCCCGAAATGATTCCCCCTGACTTCCTCGAATTACTAGAATCCCCCCCAGGATCATTAAGAGAATGGCAAGCAACAGGGGGAAATACCCGGGCCCCGGATGGCTTTGATTACCAAGGGGTAATACTCGCCCTTCCCAGGCGACAAAGAGACCCAGAAGAACCAGAAAGGCTCCGCTGATGCGATCTACGGTCATTTTACCTTTCTCTCCGACTTCCGAATGGGAATAACCGGGGAGGAAATTATGGCAACCTACATATCATCCTTCTATTAACATTAGCGCTGCAAAATTGCAACCGGGACGCCAAGCTTGTCCACCCGCCATTTTTTCATCGACGTTTGCTGACCAAGGCCCAGGGGCTTAAACGGTTCACGCCAGCAGCATCGGAAGGGACAGGGATCGGATAGTGGGATTTTTTTCATCCGCTGGAGGCGGCGAGCAAGCCGACTTTCCCTTGATTGCCCCTCTATGTTGGCCTGGAAGATAAGTTGAATTGATATAAACTTCACCCGGGTTCCTTCTGATCTAACACCCGCCGAACGATTTCAGCCACCTCTTTAACGGTAAAGGGCTTCAGGAGGAATCCCCGGAATCCCCTAGCCACAGCCTCTTCCGAGGAAGCCAAATAAAAACCTCCCGTTAATATAATATTGGAGTTCCATCTTTTTCCGCCTCCGATTTTTTTGATGACTATTCTTTGAGAAAGATTTGAAAATTCGAGTCTTTGGATGCCTCAGCAGGTGCTCCCATCCCCCCTCCTGCCTCCTCAGAAACTGAAAAGCCAGGGTGATGATCCTGGCTTTTTCTTTCTCCTCATAAAGCCCCTCCCTCAAAAGCAGGCCCTCTTTTATTCATGTTGTCGCGAATCCAAATCATAATATCATCATCTTATATTTAGAAGATGAATGGAGTCTGAAATACTCCTAACATCTAGAGGAGACGTGTAAAATGTTGGGAAATTTGGGAAACGACAGGCTTATTGAAAGGCTATTCAATGTAGCAATGAAGGATAAATTTTCTCAATTTTACCGGAAGTATGAGCAAGAAGTTGTTTTTGAGATTTGGGCAGAAATAATGACCAAGAAAGGATTAAATGAGTATCTCAAGAGATTGAGGTTGGAACCCGAGATGACAATTAAGGAGGTAATGGATTTTCTGAATAGCTGTTACAACGCGGTTGAAGTTATGATCCAGCAACGCCAGGAAGAGAAGAGAAAAAAGGGAAATTAGTCTGAGCTGAACCCGGCCTTTCCCCCCTAACCAATTTTAAACCCCCCTTCCCCTAAACCCCTTCAAGGGGGCTTCTTATATCCTGGAGGCGCTTCTCGAATTGCTTCAAGGTCTCCTCCAACCGCTTGCGGTCTGGAATATCAAATAGAGCCAGACGAATCTCTCTCCATTGGCCTTCTGGGCTTGCACCCTCCCCGCCCGCAGACTGACCCACAAAGGATTGCCTTTCTTCCTCTGCACCCTCACCTCAGATGATTGCTTGCCGGGAATCTCAAAAATCATAAATTTATCTTGCATGGGTTTGGGTTAATCCATCAGCCATCTTTCCAACAATTAAGCGGATGCCGTCCTTCTTGGTGCGGGTCATGAAACTCCCCGGCTTAAAATTCTCTACTGGCTCGACTATGCTACAGGGATAATTAGACATCGTTCATCCTCTTTGATAAAATCCAAAAGGTGGCCCCCAATGATGGCCGTCACCCTTTCTAGCTCTAACTTGGGTTGAAGAAACTTCCCAAATCGTATTACCTAAGGGCTTGGTAGACGAAGGGCACCCTCGAGACGGCGGAAGGTGTCCTCCAACCCTTTCAGGTCATTTTTCATGTCCTATTGGTCAATCTCGCAAGTAAGAGAGTTGCTCAGATCGAATCCGAGGAATCCAAGATGTTGAAATCCCCTGAACAGGAAGGTGAGCGGAATGAAAAAATATGTCACCCGTTTGAAAGATCTGGCCCCTTATACCCCTCCGGGGCACTCCCGAACAACGAATTACCGCCTGCTCGGGCCCGGGCCCAGCGGATCGGAACGCGTGGAAGTCGTTTTGGGGATTATTGAATTCGGCGGCCAGGCCGACGCCCATGCCCATTCCTCGAATGAGCAAGGGTTTTTCATTCTGGAGGGTAGGGCTCTGGTGGCGATCGGGGAAGAACAAGAAACGGTCGGCCCAAATGATTTTATCTTTCTTCCGAAGGGTACTCCGCACAAAGTAGTCCCTCTGGAAGGCCCGCCGCTAAAAATTCTGATTTTTTATGCCCCGCCCATTTTTAGAGGGGAACATTCATGAATTGAAAGAGCGGGAAGGTCTAAGGCACGGAAAAGCAATGGTTGGAGGGTCACAGTTAGAAAGGAGGAGACTGTGTTGAATAAGTGCAAATTCGTTCCTGTCTTCAGGAAGGGGATCCTGCAGCCGTTTCTCGATGTTCCTTTGGACCTTTGTATTTTGCGTTTCTGCAGGAGCCGAGGGCAAGGCAACGAGTTTCTCAATCGCCAGTGGGGCGACGGGCGGGGTTTATTTTGTGATGGGGGATGGCATGGCTGCGATGCTCACGAAACATATCCCCGGCGTAAATGTTGCCGCCGAAGTGACCGCAGCTTCGGTGGATAATTGCAAGCTGATGAAGGGGCGCGCAAGAATTAATTTTTCTATTGACAGAATAGTTTCTTTAGGTATATAAGACTAAAAAGGTCTTATTAGTCCTATATTTCTCTTTTCCAGGAGACGATCATGCGCCTTACCCGGGCGGGAGAGTACGCAATTCGATGTCTGCTCTACCTTTCGGCAAAGAACGGAGGGGCCGTCGTCAGCCGGCGAGAGATCGCCTCCGCGATGGAAATCCCCGATTCGTTTATGAGCAAGATCGCCCAGCAGCTTGCTCGCGCCGGTTTCCTCCAGATCATCCAGGGTACCAGCGGCGGCTATCGGCTTCTGGTTTCCCCTGAAAAATTGACCCTCCTGGACGTCGTCGAGACCATGATCGGCGAGATTTACCTCAACGATTGTCTGATGAGCCCGAACCCGTGCGCCAGGAACCAGTCCTGCGCCGTGTACCGGGTCTGGGAAAAGGCGAAGAATCAGCTTCGCAAAACCCTTCGCGAGGCGACCTTTTCGAGGCTTTTGCAGGAGGAGAGCTGCTTCTCGCCCCTTATCACTTTTAAGGGCTTAAAAGGGAAACGCCGGATATCAAAACTTTCCCTTTAGGAGAGGAGGCCCCCGATGGATGCCCTGTTTCTTTCCCGGCTGCAATTCGCTGCGGCTACGATGTTCCACTTTCTATTCGTTCCTCTCACCCTCGGCCTTTCGTTCATGGTGGCCATCATGGAAACCCGTTACGCCCGGACAGGGGACGAGGTCTGCCTGAAGATGACCAGATTCTGGGGAAAAATCTTCCTCATCAATTTTGCCCTGGGGATTGTGACCGGGATCACCCTGGAGTTTCAATTCGGGACCAACTGGTCCCGTTACTCCGCGTTTGTAGGGGACATCTTCGGCTCCCTCCTGGCCATTGAGGCGACGGCCGCTTTTTTCCTGGAATCAACGCTGATTGGGGTCTGGATTTTCGGCTGGAAGAAACTGTCAAGGCGGGCCCATGCCGCCATTATGTGGCTGATCGCCGGGGCCTCTACCCTCTCCGCCGTGTGGATTTTGATCGCCAATGCCTGGATGCAGCATCCGGTCGGGTATGTCATCCGCAACGGCCGGGCAGAGCTGGAGAGTTTCACCGCCGTGGTCTTTCAAAAGTCCGCTTTCCTTTTATTCCTCCATACGGTCAGCGCCGCTTATATCCTCAGCGCCTTCTTCGTGATGGGGATCAGCGCCTACCATCTTCTGAGAAAGCATCAAGTAGAGGTCTTTCAAAAATCTTTTCGAATCGCCCTGGTCTTGGGCTTGATCTTTTCGCTCGGGGAGGTTTTTGAAGGCCATCTGCACGGGTCTGACCTGGCCGAAAAGCAACCCGCAAAATTAGCTCTTCTGGAAGCTCACTGGGAGACTTCCTCCCGGGCTCCGATCTATCTCTTGGCCCTCCCCGACGAAAAAAATGAGAGAAATTTCGTGGCTATCCTCCCTATTCCGGGAGCGCTGAGCTTTCTGGCAACACATGACTTCAATGCTGTGATCAAGGGGCTTAAGGATTTTCCGCCGGGGGAGAGGCCACCGGTTTTCATCAATTTCTTGGCTTTCAAGATCATGGTCGCCCTGGGCGGCTACTTTGTTCTGATGGCCCTGATCGGATGGATCAAGAGAAACCGGCTCACTGAAAGCCCCGGGTATCTGAAACTGATGCTGTACTCAATTCCTTTACCTTATATCGCTTCCCAGGCCGGATGGGTGTTGGCCGAAGTAGGACGTCAG
>Ga0187770_10001184_pt1 | contig 13648 bp, 13 predicted proteins | sample 0116_SJ02_MP02_2_FD_133154 | JGI IMG/M metagenome (GOLD analysis project Ga0187770, IMG submission 133154) | Tropical peat soil microbial communities from peatlands in Department of Meta, Colombia - 0116_SJ02_MP02_20_MG | ecosystem: Environmental > Terrestrial > Soil > Wetlands > Peat | place...
GCGATGTCGTTCGGGTTTGATGCGGCCTTTCCGCTGGCGGTGCGGCTTCTGGGCGGCCATCAGACGGCGCGGTCGCTGCATTTTCTGGTAACGATATTGCTGGTCCTCTTTCTGCTGGTTCACGTTGTGATGATCGTGGTTGCGGGATTTCGAAGCCGGATGCGCGCCATGATCACCGGCCGCGCTACAGGTGGGCTCGGCGGACGAGGGCGTCCGCCGCTCCACGAGCGAAGGAGTGACGTATGAGCGAGATTTCTCGGCGCAAACTGATCACATCGGGACTGGCAGTTGCCGCAGGCGCTTCGGGCCTGGTGGCGAGCGCCAAACTGGCGCGGCGCTACGGGCTCATCCCGCCAGATGCGGGCGGAATCTATGGGCCGGGCGAGACGCTGACCTATGCTGCGCAACGCCTGCTGGGGAGCCACGCCATGGCGCGTCAGTTTTCCCGCAGCCAGATCTCGACAAATCCGTTCGCCAACGAAGTCGATCCCTTGGGCGATGAATTCAAACTCCTGCAGATGGCGGGTTTTGTGGACTGGCGTTTGACTGTGGATGGCATGGTCACACGTCCAACGGCATTCTCGCTGGCAGAGATCAGGAGTTTCCCCACCAGCTCGCAGATCACGATGATCGGCTGCGAAGAGGGCTGGACTTACATCGCAGAGTGGACGGGTGTGCCGCTCTCTTACATTCTCGACCGCGTGGGAGCGCGGCCGCAGGTCCGCTATGTGGTGTATCGCTCGATCCAGCCCGACTGGTGGGAGAGCATTGACATGTCGGACGCGCTGCACCCGCAAACCGTTGTCGCTCACCGCATGAACGGCAGTGAGCTTCCCGTCCCATTCGGAGGGCCGCTGCGCCTGCGCGTTCCGCGGCAGCTGGGCTACAAGAGTGTGAAATATATCAACCGACTGACTCTCACCGACAACCTCAAGCCATTTGGCAAAGGTACCGGCGGCGCAAATTCGGACGGCGGCTACGCGTGGTATGCCGGCATCTGAGAGCGCGGGTCGGCCTAGCGTCTGCTGTGACTATTTCACGCCTTTCTCCGGGTTCCACGAGCCCTGCAGTTTACGGACGTAGACGATCTGCCCGACGTGGTAGGCGTTGTGAGTGCAGATGTTGCCGATGGTCGGCGCCCACTTCGCAAGCTGTTGTTCGTCGGCGGTATCAACCAGCTTTTCTAGAGCGCCCATGACCTGGTCGAGCTGGTTGACGATGTCGGCCCATTGTTTGTTGTCGAACTTGTCGAAGGTCTCGTCGTTGTTACCGCTGTACTGTCCTTGGGGATCTCCTTTGAACTTGGCCAGGTTGCGGCGGTTCCAGAACAACAGGTGATAAGTGAGCTGACCGGCGGAGTGGCCTCCGTTGGGCGGCTGCCAGCTGGCCTGCTCGGCGGTGAGTCCGTCAACGGCGACGCTGATGGGCACGAACCAATCGGCTTGATTGTGCGTGGTGTGCAGCTCCTGCAACAGGAGGCTGCGCAAGGTGGCCGGCCTCTGCTGGTTCTGTGCCTGGGCGTGGGCCGGGAGATGGAATGAGAACATCAGGATCACAGCCAGAAGCAGGACAACGAATCGGTGCTTCATCAGAAGTCTCTCCTTTAATGGTCAGGGATGGTAGTACAGAGATTAAGAGATAGACGAGCGCAGGCGGTTCGATGTTAGCAACGGCATGCCGGTGGCAGGGCGGACTGTCGGCCCACCGATCTTCGTGATCGCCAACGGTCTGGGCGGACGCGGGCGTTCGCCGCCCCATGTTTGCGGCTCGTTTCTACTTGGCCGCTGGAGCCGGTTGCGGCGTGAGGCTCGCCTTCACCGATTGCGGAAGCTTGTCGGCGTTGGCCAGGAGCAGGCTCACCTGCCACATCTGCGTGGTAGTGAGTGACTTGTCGAAGCCGGGCATGCCGGTCATGCGGATGCCTCCGGCAACTTTCCAGTAAGTTTCGCAGGCTGGGTCGTCCGTGACGCCAGTGCCTTCCATCAGTTTGGGCGGTTTGGGAAACATGCCCTTGGCGATGGTGCTCTGCGGCTGGCCGGGCAGGCCGTGGCAAACGGCGCAGTGGTCTTTATAGACTTGCGCGCCAGCGGTGTAGGCGGCCTCGTCGGCCGCGATGGGGACGGAACCGGGCATCTCCTTGTTCAGACGGGCATGCAGCGCCAAGTGCGCCAGTTTCCGTTCAAACGGCATCGGCGGGGCAGAAGTCGCGACGGGTGCGTTGCCGGAAGAAAAATAGAAGTAGACGGCAACCGGAACCGCGAAGAATCCAAGGATCAGGCCGATCAGGAACTTTCTCATGCACGTTCTCCCAGGGAGTTGAGTCGAGCTTTGATACTAACCTAAACCAGCTCTTGCCGTGATCCTGCGCACAGAAAGTGGTCACGAGCGGTCCTACTATGTCAGCAGAAAGGCAAGTCGCTCTCTGACGGTACTGCCGTACAGGAGGTGCGTCATGCTGCTGATCTTGGGGTTGCTGCTGGTCGTCTTCGGTGCGGCCCTCGTCCTTCTGATGCCCGCATTGTGGGTGCGGGAAAGACATCATCAATATTCCAGGCCTCGAGCGGTCATCTGCCCGGAGACGCAGCGGGAGGCAGGAGTTACCATTGATGCCGCGCATGCGGCCGCGACCGCACTCAGCGGTAAGCCGGAGTTCCGGCTCTCGGATTGTACGCGCTGGCCGGCGCGCGTTCACTGCGGGCAGGAATGTCTTCCGCAAGCCGTGCAGAACGAACCTTACACCGAGGGCGAAGTGCATCTGGCCAGACCCCGCGGCCACATCTATCACCTGCCGGTGCTGCTGGCCGCGTGTGCCGCGTGGTATGTCGGGATGCTCTGGCACTCGCGCTATTTGTTCCGCGAACAATGGATGAACGCGCTGGGCATGAGCCAGGCGGAATGGCGGCAGCTGGTTTTCTGGTATTCGCCTCACTTGCTGAGCATTGCGGCCTGCCTGCTGTTCGCGTACGGTGTGGCGTGGCTGCAGACGTGGCTGGTGCGCAAGGGAGTGTGGCAGGGCATTTTGTCGTCGACGCTGCTGTGGTGCGCGATTCTGTTTGCCACACTGCCCTCGTCGTTTGGCTTGTCCCGCGAATTGCTGCTGATCGAGGCCGGCTACACCTTCGTGGCGACGCTGATTGTGGGCGCGATCATCGGCGGGCTGAGCGGGAAGTTCCAGCTGGCAGAATCGAAGTAATGACGCCAGCGCTGCGACGAATCTTTTACACCTCTCTAACTTCGTGGTGACACCTGCGCCGTCGGACTGCTTTATCTTCCACTCACGTTGATGTCGAAGTCCCTGCCTCGATTTTCCAACGTCATTCCAAGAAAATTCGGAGCGCAGAATAATGAGCCACGAAAAAGTTCCTTCCACGGTTCTAACGCCAGATGCGGGTCAGCCTTCAACCTCAACCGAATCGAACCCTCCCACGAAAGCTCCCAACCGGCGTTCGTTTCTGAAGAAGAGTGTCATTGCGGGCGCCGCCGTAGCCGGCGCCGGCCTGCTCGCCAAAGGCCGTGCCGCCTTCGCCCAAACAGCAAGCAGCAAATCGCTTCCTGGCGGAGACATCGCGATTCTTCAGTTCCTCGCGGCGGCCGAACTGATCGAGTCTGACCTTTGGACGCAATACGCGGAACTCGGTGGCATCGGCGATCTGCCGCCCATCGAAGTCGACCCGAACGAGAGGTTAAACCTCTATCAAATCGCTTTGTCGAACCTTGATTCCGATGGCCCGCAATACATCGCCAGCAACACACTCGACGAAGTGAGCCATGCTACTTTCCTCAACGCCTATCTCCAGTCCAGAGGAGCCGCACCGGTCGACCTCTCTCAGTTCGCGACTTTACCGGGCAGCACGGCGAGGGGATCATCGGGGCAGCTTCGTCTCACCAACCTCATGCAGCTCAACGTGGACACCAGCTGGTACGTACGTTACCGCAGCACGAGCAGTCCAGATCTCGGCGCGAAGTTTCCCCAGGCCATTACTCTGAATGGCGTCACCGCGATTCCCAGATCCGACGCCGATTACAAGGGCACAGCCAACTCTAACTTCAAGGGCAACGATCATATTCAGGCGATCGCCAATGTTGCGGCCTTTCACTTCGGACAGATTGAGCAAGGCGGCACGAGTCTCTACGCAGCCATGAGTCAGAAAGTGACTGATCCGCAAGTGCTGCAGATCACCCTCGGCATCGGCGGGGACGAGATCGTGCACTTTCTGGAATGGGTCGATTTTTCGGGCAACGGAGTGCAAGCCCCGATTGCCCCTTTTACCGACTCCATATCGGGCCTCAGCTTCCCCAACTTTTTCAGCCCGCTCGATCCGTTGATTCAACCGAGCCTGATCTTCCCCGTTCCTTTCGAATTCAGCCCCAACCTGCCGAACGTTTCGATGATTCGTCCGGTGACCGATAAGTTCGCCGGCGCTCAGGCCGCGGTCGCGGCCCTCACCGCCAGTGGACTTTTCATCGGGCAGTCAACACAGTTCTTCGACACTTTGAACACCCTGGCTGAGGCAGCGGATGCGGCCCAGCGCGGTTAGTGCATCGTGTCGAAGAGTGTTTGGAGGTGTGTTTACGAAGCGCGGCAAAAAGGGCGCTGTGTCGCATCGCGGCGCCCACTTTCATTCGTTTTTTCGTCATTATTCCTGGATTCACCACGCGAGGAGACCATGTTTGAAGGCTTGTTGCAACCTACGCACCTCATTCTGATCGCCGGGATAGCGCTGCTCATCTTTGGTCCAAAGAAGTTGCCTGAGCTCGGCAAGGGACTGGGTGAGAGCATTCGCGGATTCAAGGCCGCGATAGCGGCGAAGGAGGAAGCTCCTGCACCGGGGAAATCAGTGGGTGAAGGCAAGACGGCTATGGACAGCTAGTTCCGTAGATGACAAAATCCCACTTCTGGCAAACCCGGCCAGAAGTGGGGCACCCGTATTTCTAAGCTCCTATTGATACTGCTCTTTGAGCGCTAGCCACTAGTCCCTGGCCCCCGTTCTTCGCTACACTCGCATTGGCATGCTGACACATCTCGAATGCACGCGCTGCGGCGAACATTATCCGGCGGAACGTCCGCAAACCGTGTGCCTGAAAGATGGGGGCATACTTTACGCGCGCTACGATCTGGCGGCGATCAAGCGCAGTTTTTCGTCAGCCCGGCTGGCGGGCCGTGCGCCAACCATGTGGCGCTACGATGCAGTGTTGCCAGAAGCCGATCCGGTATCGCTCGGCGAGGGCTTCACGCCCATGCTTCCCAGCCGCGAGTATCCCAATGTCTTCATCAAAGATGAAGGGCTGAATCCTACCGGCTCGTTCAAAGCGCGGGGACTCTCAGCGTGCGTGACCATGGCGCGACACTTCGGGCTGAAAAAGCTTGCCATTCCTTCGGCGGGAAATGCGGCCGGTGCGTTGGCCGCATACGCGGCCGCCGCGAAAGTCGAAGCTCACATCTTCATGCCGAAAGATGTGCCCGCAGCCAACCGCATCGAGTGCGACTACTATGGCGCACACGTCACGCTGGTGGATGGGCTGATCAGCGATTGCGCGAAAAAAGTGGCGGAGCTTAAAGATTCCGAGTCTTGGAAAAACGACGGATGGTTCGACGTCTCAACGACGAAAGAGCCGTATCGCGTCGAGGGCAAGAAGACGATGGGGTATGAGGTCGCGGAGCAACTGGGATGGCGATTGCCGCAGGGCATTATTTATCCGACCGGCGGCGGCGTTGGGTTGCTAGGGATGTGGAAGGCGTTCGAGGAGATGGAAGCGCTGGGATGGATCGCCCCCGGAACGTCCGGTGCGGAACGACCTGGGGTACGGCCAAAGATGATCACGGTGCAGGCCGCGGGCTGCGCGCCGATTGTGAAGGCGTGGGACGAAGGAAAATCTAGCGTCGAAATGTGGGCGAACGCAGCGACGCTGGCTGCGGGACTGCGCGTGCCCAAGCCGTACGGCGATTATCTGATTCTCGACATATTAAAGAAGAGCAAAGGCACGGCGGTGAGCGCCACGGACGAGGAAATTGTCGAGGCCACGCGGCACTGGGCGAAGGTGGAAGGAATTTTCGCAGCTCCCGAGGGAGCGGCGTGCCTGGTTGCGTATCGCAAGCTGCGGGCGAGCGGATTCTTCAAGCCGGAAGATATGGTCGTGCTGTTTAACACGGGCAGCGGATTGAAGTATCTCGATGTGCTGGATGCGGGCGTGGCGCGGCCGGTTTCCTCGACGCGTCCGGTGCAGTCGGTGAAGCCGACGGGCCGACAAATCGGCGGAATTATCGGGCCGTATTGAACTTCTTGCGTTGAGCCTTCTTTGCATCTGAACCATCTTCATGCTCTGAACGCTTCCTATGACTGAGCGGCTCTACCATCATGACTCTTTTCTTCACGACTTCGACGCCAAAGTCGTCGATACGTTCGAAAGTCCGCGTCCGGCGCTGATTCTCGATCGCACAGCGTTTTATCCCACCAGCGGAGGACAAGTCTTTGACACGGGATGGATTGATGTGGGCGAGACGAAACTCCGCGTGGCCGAAGTCGCCGAGTTAGAGGACGGCAGAGTTGTGCATTATCTCGATGCTTCACAGCACGCGCTGCCGAAAGGGGCGCTCCAACATGGAGCACGCGTCTATGGTCACGTCGACGCCACGCGTCGGCGGGACCACATGCAGCAGCATTCGGGACAGCACGTGCTGTCGGCGGCGTTTGTACGCTTGTACAAAATGCCGACGGTCTCCTTCCACATGGGCGAGGATTACTGCTCGATTGACCTCGACACGCCGAACTTGACGAAGGAGCAGGTCGAGTCGGCGGAGCGGCTGGCGAATGACATTGCGATCGAGAATCGCGAGGTGCAGATACGGTTCGTCACGCGCGAGGAAGCGGAGAAGCTGGGGTTGCGGAAGATTCCGCCGGCGGAGCGAGATCAGCTGCGGTTGATCGATATTCGCGAGTTCGACCTGACCGCTTGCGGCGGCACGCATGTGAACCGGACCGGTCAGATCGGGGCGATTCTTTTGCGCAAGATGGAAAAGGTGCGCCAGGGATGGCGGGTGGAGTTTGTCGCCGGGCAGCGCGCCGTGGCCACTGCGCGCCGCGACTTTACTACGCTGACGGAAGTGGCCGGGCTGTTCTCGGCGCATATCTACGACGTGCCGCAGCAAGCGCGCAAAGCGCTGGACGAGATCCGATCGCTGCGCAAGCAGTGGGAGCAGGCGCAGGAAGAACTGGCATCCTCGCAAGCAGTAGCGTTGCTCGCCGAAACTCCCGAGAGCAATGGGCGCAAAGTCGTCGTGCGGACGTTCGCCGACCGCGATCTGAATTCTTTGAAATTGCTGGCGCAAAGACTGACGCGGTTTTCGCCGAACGTGGTGGCACTGCTGGCAACGACCTCGCCACAGCCGTCATTGGTGTTTGCGCAGTCCCCGGGCCAGCCCTTCGATATGGGCACGCTGATGAAAGAAACCATGGCCAAGCTGGGCGGGCGCGGCGGCGGCAGCCAAGATATGGCGCAGGGTGGCGTGGGCAAGGGCGACGGGCTGGAAGCAGCGCTGGCGGAGGCCGCGGTAATAATCAAGTGACGCAGCAGCTCAGGATGCTCCGGTCCTTCCCTATTGCGAGCCCTACTGCGGGCTCCAGGTCATCTCCACCTTGATTGGAATTTCGTTCTTTACAGGCAAGGTGAGCAGCGACGGTGGGTCGATTGTGAAATCTATGAGCGTGGCGGGGATTGTGCCCGCGATCCGTTTGTCGTTTCCTTCCGTCGTCAATTCGAACGACACGTTCTGGTAGCGGGCGGTCTGGCCTGCGAACTGGATCTCGAGATCGGCTTTGATGGCGTCGGCAGACGACACTGTCTCGGGCAGGCGGGTACGCACCGTCACCATAGGAAATTCGGCGCCACGCGTGACCTGGATCATGTGCAGGTCGCGGTTGGTGTCGCCGGAATCGAATGATTTCACCGGAACGGCAATGAGAAAGTCGCACTGGCCTTCGTGGCAAATGCCCTTGCCGCGCGCGGCGTGACTCACACCGTCAGTCTGATGCAGCGGGTGAGAGACGTGGTAAGTCAGCGTGCTCTGTTTGAGCACCCACGTGTGGTCGGCCGCCAAGAGGCTCGGCGCGATCAGCAAAACGAAAATCGGAAGGAGTTTCTGGCTCACGAATTCTCCTGATGGGCCCTCAGCGGCTAAAGCCGCGGCGAATTTCGATGCCCTAACGGCGCGGCTGAAAGCCGCGCCTTTTCAAATCAACGACACGAGACTCAAATCAGAATTTTACCGACACCGACAGAAGAGCCGCCCCGAACGCGCCGGCTGTGACGATCGCCACTGGCCCGTGCGCCTGGGCAATACCGTGGACTTTCTCTCCGTTGTTTTTCTGGTTGAAGGCGATTGCACCGAGAATCGGGGTCAAGACCATTCCTGGCCCATGAATCCATGCCATAGCCTCGTGGAAGCGGATGGGCCCGCGTTTCGGCGGCGCGCCTTTGATCCGTGGCGCGCGAATCGCGTACCAAGCGGTGATTCCGTACAGGTCGCCAGTGAGCGCGCCAAGTGCGACATGCAAATCGCGGGAGGCTGTACCTTCGCTCCTTCCGCCGGCGTTGATCGAAGTGATGACCGTTGCGATCAAAGGCGCGGCGGTGATCAGTCCCATGCGCTGATGAATCTTGAGCATGTGCGTGCGCTTGTCGAGCAGCGCCTGCTCCTGCGGGTTGCTCTGCTGCTCGGATTTCGAGAAGCCAAGATCTTCGAGCGAAGGTTGCGTTTGGCTGCTGGAGGGTGCGTTGGGAAGACCCTGCGAGGGCTCAACCACCAATGGGCCTGACAATCGCTGCATCCTCAGTTTAAGCGGTTCTTGATTGGCGCCGGTAACGGCAGCCTTGGCAGTGAACCCGACAAGGCCTTCGGCCGAAACCGAGATCTCATAGTCGCCCGGAGCAAGGTTCGAAAAGCTGTATTGGCCAGAGGAATCGGTCTGGGTCTCGCCGGTTGCGCCCGTGGACAGATTCTTGAAGGTGACTTTGGCATTGTCAACAGGTGCGCCGGATGAATCAGTAATAGTGCCGGACAGTGCCGATGGCACGTCTTGCGACATCAGGGGACTGGCGATGAAGATTACGATCCACAGGTACACTACGACTGAAACAAAGTTCAGAAGAATGCGATCCATGCAGTTGACCTCAGACACCAACGAGACAGCAGGATATGGTAATGTCTCCGATGCGACGACCAGCGCCAGGGATGTCCCGGAAGGGCTGGCTGTGATTTCAATCACAAATACGGTTTAGACTGGGTGGCATGACCACCACGACTCTCAACTCCCTCGCCCGCGCTTCGTCTGCATATCTGCGATCGGCGATGCATCAGCCGATTCGCTGGCATGAGTGGGGCGAGGAGGCGTTTGCCGCGGCCCAGCGCGAAAACAAGCCCATGCTGCTCGACATCGGCGCGGTGTGGTGCCACTGGTGCCATGTGATGGATCGCGAGTCGTACGACGATCCTGCGATTGCCGCGATTGTGAACGAGTACTTTATTGCGGTGAAGGTCGACCGCGACGAGCGCCCCGACATTGACAGCCGGTATCAGGCGGCGGTGCAGGCAGTGAGCGGCCAGGGAGGGTGGCCGCTGACGGCGTTTCTCACGCCCGATGGCAAGCCATTTTATGGCGGGACGTATTTCCCACCCGACGATCACTATGGGCGTCCGAGTTTTCGGCGGGTGCTGCTCAGCATTGCCAACGCCTACAAAGAAAAGCACGGCGACGTTGTCGAGCAGGCTGCGACGGTGGAGAACGCGATCGCGCAGTCCGAGTCGTTCGCCGGGCGCGGCGGGCGGGTTTCGCGGAATGTGATTGCGACGATCGAGGAGTCGGCGTTCAAGATGTTTGATCCCGAGCACGGCGGATTTGGGCGGGCGCCGAAGTTTCCGCATCCGTCGGCGCTGGATTTGCTGATTGAGAGATATGCACAAATCCCCACTTCTCGCGTACAGAACGCGCGAGAAATGGGGCACCCGGCGGACGAGGGCGTCCGCCCCCACATGGGCCTTGCCGACGGCAGCGAACAGCTTCGCAACGTTATCGTCGCCACACTCGAGCACATGGCGAACGGCGGGGTGTATGACCAGCTGGCGGGAGGGTTTCATCGTTACTCGGTCGACGAGCGCTGGATTGTGCCGCACTTCGAGAAGATGTGCTACGACAATTCGGAATTGCTGAAGAACCACGTGCATGCCTACCAGGCAACGGGGGAGGAGTTCTTTGCGAAGGTGGCGCGCGACATTATTCGCTGGATGGATGAGTGGCTGAGCGATCGCGAACGCGGCGGGTTCTACGCGTCGCAGGACGCCGACATCAATATGGACGATGACGGAGATTACTTTACCTGGACGCTGGATGAGGCGCGGGCGGTGCTGACCGAGGACGAGGCGCAGGCGGCTGGACTGCGCTATGACATCAACGAAATTGGGGAGATGCATCACAATCCGGCGAAGAATGTGCTGTTCGTGCGGGCGGGCATTGATGAGATCGCGCGGCGGATGAATCTGGCTCCGGAAAAAGTGAGCGAGCTGTTGGCTTCTGCCAAGAAGAAAATGTATACGGCGCGGCTGAAGCGGCCCACGCCATACCTCGATAAGACCGTCTATGTGGGGTGGAACAGCCTGTGCATTTCGGCCTACCTTGAAGCGGCGAAGGTGCTGAATCTTGCGCAGGCGCGCCGGTTTGCGTTGCGCTCGCTTGATCGGGTGCTGGCCGAGGCGTGGAAACCGGTTTCCAGCGGCAAAACACAAGCGGGCATGAGTGCCCGCTCCACACTGCCCTTGCTGCTGCACGTGGTCGCCTACTCGGATCCGAAGGCCGAGCATCGCCAAGTTGCGGGGATGCTCGATGATTATGCGTTCACCGTGCTGGCGTGCCTCGACGCGTACGAGGCGACGGTGGATCTGAGCTATTTCAAGTTTGCGCACGCGATTGCCGAGGCCATGATCGCGCGCTTCTACGACAAGACTGCGGGAGGCTTCTTCGACAGCGAGCCGGTGGCCGATGGCAAAGGGCTGGGCGTTCTGTCAACACCGCGAAAACCGCTGCAGGACTCGCCGACGCCGGCGGGAAATCCGATGGCGGCCATTGTGCTGATGCGGCTGTGTCACTACACGGGCGATGCCCAATACCGCGACAAAGCTGAAGACACGCTGGAGGCATTCGCCGGTGCCGCAGAACAGTTTGGGATTTTCGCCGCGACTTACGGGATCGCAGTGCTGCATCTGCTGGAGAGTCTGGTTCAGGTGGTCGTGATTGCCGGAGACGACAGCGCAGCGAAGACCCAAGAGTTGTACGCGGCCGCTGTAGGGCCGTTTGCCTTCAACAAGTCTGTACTTCAGCTCGCAGCGAACCAGGCCGTAGCGGAAAATCTTCCGCCGGTTCTGGCTGAAACCATTCCAAAGCTGCCGCAAATCAAGTCGGGAAAGTCGTTCGCGGTAGTGTGCTCCGGCTCTGCTTGCCGGCCGCCGGTGAACAGCGCCCATGAATTGCGGCAAATGCTGGCAGCGGCACTGCATCAAAATCCTGCACAAAAGAGTTGAGAACAGGCGACAAAAAATAGAGGGCTGACGGGACAAATGAGTGTCCGCCAGCCCAAAGATTGCGAGCCCAAAAGGTTCGGCCCAGGTTACTACAGGTTACTTTAGTGACCTTGCGGTCACGCGCCCCCTCGGTTTAACTACGAGGGCAGCATTGGTTTGCACGGTCCGCCGCCTTGGGCTAGGCCACACCCAAGCGGGCCTCCGTCCGCAGCTGGAACCTGCGGAACGGCAGCCGCGATGTAGGTGCAAGCTAGACCGACGATCAGGACCGCGATCCTGATTGCACGTTTCATGGTTGTTCTCCTAACTACCGCGTAAGTGCCTGGGAAAGAGACACAAATACGCGGAGCCGCATTATAAAGCACGCGTCAAGCGTGTTGTGCGGCATTTTTTCTCTGTCCGCGCTCGTCCCCAACCGCCGCCCTTTCACAGGCCGCACGTGTCTTTGACTACATATTTGGCAACTTATATTTCTCGCCAATCCATGAAGTATTAGATTAAGTAACGGCCGGAAGCCAGCCCGACGGGCAGTCGACGCGAACCCTTACGATTTCCGAACAAGACTGTTTTGCTGATCTCAGTCTGCTGATTGGGAATTAGGAAATTATGGGGCGGGAGGGAAGAGTTCTGCGACGACGAGACCGGCTCACCTTCCGGGATTGAAGCGCGTACCCGGAAGGTCAAAGCTGCTGCCGTATCCTGAAGTGCTCCAACTCCGCTCAATTGTTCGGGACTCACGCGCAAGTGGCACTTCCGGCGATGTGCGCGAGAGCGCACGGTCTACCATGTCTTCGAACATTGGAATCAGCGAATCCGCGGGCACTGGGTGGTGAATGTCGGTGAGACTCTGCTCCCAGCGTTGCGGCTGCAAGAGAGAAGCTGTCATCTCGCGGCTTGGACTCTTGACGGCAACGTAGCCGACCCACAAGAGCAAAGTGCAATTGTAGGCAGCCATATTCATGATGCTGACCCAGGGATTGCCCAGGTGGTTGCCGATCAAGGTAGCGATGAGGCCGAGTTCCACGAACGCAAAAACACCAAAACCCAAGGCGATGCCGAAGCTGTGTTGACGGCGACTGACGCCGACATAGTGAGCGAAGAACAGAAGGAATAGGACCATCCCGACCTGGATGATGCGCACGCATTTCTGCGCGGTGAAGATGGCCTGCATCCACGGCTCCAGCTCAGTAGAGGTGTTGGAAAGCGCGACCACTCCGGCGACCAGCAGCATCACCAGACCCGCCCATTTGAAGAGCACGGTGCCGAGATCCCGCAGGGTGTGGAACGCCTGGAATACGTCGACGAAAACTTCGTGAATGACGCCGAAACCAAACGCTACGCTGACCGCAGTCGCACCCCAATAGATGTAGAACAGCGCCGCAGAGTGATACCAGAAACTGGGGAAGAGCACAGAGAAGATGACCAACTGAGTCAGGATGTATCCGAAGAAGAATTTGAACTTGCGCTGCAGGCCGCGCCGAAACATGAACGCCGCAATGCCCAACTGCAGAATGGGATGCGCGAACCAGAGACCGTAATACAGCAGCTTCGTTTTTTCGCCCACGGTCAAGTCCTCAAGCGTCTCTTGCGGGGACCCGCGCCAGGGAAGCCTGACTCAGGCCAACACCACGGAGACGGCTCAGTTCGGTCCATTTAAAGTTAGCGTTTCATAACCCGACGTTCAATGCACTGTGGTAATCGCAGGTAACGTTACCGTTCTGGGAATTTTGTGGCAAGGTTACTTTCGTGCTGTGCCTTCCGAGGAACCCTCAAGGCGCACAAAGCTGCCGGAATATGCCCACTGGCGCGGGCTCAAGGCGAGTTTTCCGTTCGGGCAGGAGGAGACCGGGATCGCGGGCGGCCCTGGTTTAGGGTCCCGGCGCTGCTTGCGGTTGGACCGGCAGCCGGTTCTTACGCGTCCGGCATGGAGTGGATGTACGCCCGCATCATGCGCACTTCGTCGTCCTTGGCATCCAGATCGTGCAGCAGGATGTCGCGCAGAGAAACAATACCGACCAGGTGTCCTTCGTGGCACACAGGGAGGTGGCGGAAGTTGTGGCGCCGCATCAGCACCATGCA
>Ga0187770_10001185_pt1 | contig 13644 bp, 13 predicted proteins | sample 0116_SJ02_MP02_2_FD_133154 | JGI IMG/M metagenome (GOLD analysis project Ga0187770, IMG submission 133154) | Tropical peat soil microbial communities from peatlands in Department of Meta, Colombia - 0116_SJ02_MP02_20_MG | ecosystem: Environmental > Terrestrial > Soil > Wetlands > Peat | place...
CACAGGACCCAGGTCAACAAGAAGACGGAGCACCACATAGGCCTCCTGAGGGCGAAGCTCGCCAGGCTGCGGGCCGAGCTAGAGGAGCAGCACACTCGGAAGACAGGCTCGCGAGTAGGCTACGACGTCAAGAAGTCGGGGGACGCGACTGTAGTGCTGATAGGGCTCCCGAGCGTCGGGAAGTCGACCTTGCTCAACAGGCTCACCAACGCCAAGTCGAAGGTGGGTGCCTATCAGTTCACAACCCTGGAGGTGGTCCCGGGCGTGATGGAGCAGGGGGGAGCCCGGATCCAGGTGCTCGACCTCCCTGGCATAATCAAGGGGGCGTCCTCAGGGAAGGGGCTGGGAAGGCGGGTACTCGCGGTGGCAAGGAGCGCAGACCTCGTCCTCTTCGTCGTGGACGTATTCCACCCCGAGGCGAGGGACCTCCTCGAACGGGAGCTCAGATCGACGGGAATCAGGGTGGACGAGTCCCCTCCGAACGTCGTGATAGAGAAGTCGGACACTGGTGGCATAAGCCTCACCTCCCAGGTGAAGCTGACAAAGATAACCGAAGCACTCGTCAAGGACATTCTGAGAGTCTACGACATCAACGCGGCAAGGGTCGTGATGCGCCAGGACATCGACGACCAGCAGCTCATCGATGTTCTCGCAGGGAACAGAGTGTACGCTCCTTCTCTGACGGTGATGAATAAAATAGATCTCGTTAACGCGGGGTTCACGACGGAGCTCTCACGCAAGCTCCCCTACGACTTCGTCCCCGTTTCTGCCGAAGCGGATGTCAACATGCAAGCCCTCAGGGAGGAGATATACCAGAGGCTCAACTTCGTAAGGATCTACATGAGGCGCCGCACGGGGGAAACAGACTTCGACGAGCCGATGGTGGTCAGGGGAGGGGCGACCATAGGGGACGTCTGCGACAGGGTCCATCGGGGAATGAAGGACGAGTTCAGGTACGCACAGGTGTGGGGGAAGAGCGTGAAGTTTGGGGGCCAGAGAGTCGGCATGACGCATCAGCTTATGGATCAGGACGTCCTCACAATCGTGACCAAGTAGCAGCCAAGCGGCCAACGTACCACAGACCTGAATCAAGAATCTGGATTCAAATGAAAGGACGTCAAAGGTCAACTACTTGAGGGGGCACACTTTTATACCCAAATGGGGTTCAGAAGGTCGTACCATGGTGCCGCAGTCGAACATGGAGCTGATCCAGAACCTACTCCAGTTCATCGGCGTTTTCGTCTCGTTTTCGGTTGCATACGTAGCCTACAGGGGGGTCAAGCAGACGGAGAGCTCTTCCCTCCTCAGGCTGGCAACGGCGTTCGTCTTCCTCGGCTTCGGGTTCCTCATCGAGGGGCTCGTGGGCCTGGGTCGGATTTTTCCGAATGGGCCCATCCTGACGACCGAAGTCGTGATCGGGGGCCTCCTCCTAGAAACGACGGGGTACTTCTTCCTGGCGTTCTCCCACGTGGTTGACGTGCTTCTCTCGAAGAAGCTAGGCGCCGCCCTGATTGTGGTCCCCGTCATCACGCTGACCAGTACACAGCTAGCGGACGTGCTGAGCATTCTGTCGTTCTACTTCGTTCTTTACGGGGTGGTCGAGACGGTGTACTCGTACGCCCGCACCCGGAAGCCAGACACGTTGCTGATCGCCATGGGGCTGTCGCTGATAGGGGTGGGAACGTTCCTGCAATGGTTATCACTATTGTACCAATATGTCGGGGTTCTTTCACTACTGCAAATTATACTGCAGGAGATGGGTCTGTTGATATTGTTCACGCCCGTTCTCAGGTTCGCAGCCGGAGGAGTGAAGGTGAATGGCCCAGTATAGGACCCAGGTACGGATAATCGCTGATGTTCTCAGCACCGCGAGAGACCAGAATACAGAAGGAACAGGCGTTGGAGTAACGACCCTGCTCCGCAGAGGCAACATGTCGTACGGCAGGATGACAAAGCTGTTGTCTGAGCTTGTCGGTTCAGGGCTCCTCTTGGAGCTCAACGGGGAGAAGATCTCGAAGTACATGATCTCCCAGAAGGGGATCCAGTTCCTGACGGCTTACTACCAATTCGAGGATTTCGCCCAGTCTTTCGGCCTCAGGCTCTAGCCCCGCCTAGTCAGCGAGTTCCTCAGGACGTGGGGACTTCGGCGTTAGTTTCCCATGTTCCTAAGGGAAGACAGGAGCTCAGTGAGAACCTTCTTTGCGTCCCCAAGGACCATCATCGTCTTGGGAAGATAGAACAGCTCGTTGTCTACACCAGAGAATCCTGGTCCCATGCTTCTCTTGATGAAAACCACCGTCCTCGCCTTGTCCACATCTAGGATGGGCATCCCGTAGAGGGGGGAATCTGGCCTGGTCCTTGCCGCAGGGTTGGTAACGTCGTTCGCCCCCACCACGATCACCACGTCTGTCTCCGGAAACAGGGGGTTAACCCGGTCCATCTCCCACAGTTGATCGTAGGGGACCTGGGCTTCGGCGAGGAGGACGTTCATGTGCCCGGGCATTCTACCTGCCACAGGGTGGATTGCGTACTTCACATCGACCCCACGTGCCTGCAGGACGTCCGCCAGTTCTTTGACAACGTGCTGCGCCTGTGCGACAGCCATCCCGTAGCCCGGGGCGAAGACGACCGACCTCGCGTCTCGCATGATGGTGGCCACATCTTCGGGTGTGTATGTCTGCGCGACGCGGGTCTCATGGGCGGTCCCGCTGCTAACGGTCGCCCCCACTCCACCGAATAGTATGTTCGTGAATGACCGGTTCATCGCTTTGCTCATGATTATCCCCAGTATCAGCCCCGAAGAGCCGTCGAGAGTGCCGGCCACGATCAGGAGTTGGTTGTCCAGGACGAAGCCCAGTGCCGCGGCCGAGATCCCGGCGAACGAATTGAGTATCGCTATCACCGTGGGCATGTCTGCGCCGCCTATGGCGATGACCAACAGGAATCCGAAGACGAGGGCTGCGCCAGCAACCAGGAAGAGGACGTTTTCCTGCAACGGGTTCGCGACGAGGTAGACGGCTGAGGCTATGGCGACCCCTAGGGTCCCCAATGAAACAAACATCCGTCCGCGGTAAAGGAGCGGCTTTCCAGAGATAAGCCCCTGTAGCTTTGCAAATGCGATGCAGCTACCGGTGAACGTCAAGAACCCTAGGATCATCTCTCCCGAGAGGACTGAGAGGGTTGCGGGATCTATTCCAGGCAGGTCTCTGTAGTATTCTGCGGCCCCCACAAGGGCGACCGCAAGTGAACCGAACGCATGGGACATTGCGGTCCTTTGCGGGACGGCTGTCATTGCCACCTTCAGACCGATGGGGCTACCAACGACAACACCGATGACCACCGCCCCTGCTAGGAGGCTCACGTTCTGGCTCTGGTAGGCTAGGAGCGTCCCCCCGATGGCCAGGGCCATTCCTGTAACGCCGCACAGGTTCCCCATCCGGGATGTCCTGACCTCGGACATGAATTTCAGCGAAAGGACGAAGAGTACGGCCGCAACGACGTAGAGGGATTCGGCGAGCAGGTCCGTCATTTGTCGGGTTTCCTTCGCTTGAACATCCTCAGGATCCGGTCCGTGAGCAGGAACCCGCTCACGATGTTCGTGGCGGCCAGGGCCACGGCCACGGCGGCGAGGAAGGAGACTTCCTCCGAGCCCGGTTCCGCCAGGACGATGAGAGCGGCGATGAATGAGACTGAAGATATGGCGTTGGTGAGGGCCATCAGAGGCGTGTGCAGAAGCCTCGATACGTGCCTGATCAGCTCCTGCCCGAGAAAGGTGGCTAGTAAGAAGATCAGGAGGTTTGTGACCAGGTCGGCGCTGTTGATAGCGGTCACGGCCGCGCTCCCTCAATCAATGCCCGGGTGGGCCCGTGAACAACCTCCCCGCCCTTTATCACCATGGTCCCTTTCACCAGCTCATCGTCAGGATTTGCGTTCAGGGTCCCATCCTTCAGCATCGGTTGAAGGAAGGCTGTGATATTCCTCGAGTAGAGCTGGCTCGCCTGCGGGGCCATGGTCGAAGGAAGATTGAGGGGTCCATGGATCGTGACTCCATGCTTCGTCACCGTCTTTCCGGCTTCCGTGAGGGCGCAGTTGCCCCCCTGTTCGGCCGCCAGGTCGACTATGACGGAACCAGGCTTCATCCGCCTGACTGCGTCCTCTGTGATCAGGAGGGGGGCTTTGCTCCCTGGAACAAGAGCTGTGGTTATCACCACGTCAGACTGCCCCGCGTGGCTGGCAAGGAGCTCCTGTTGTTTCCTGTAGAAGTCCTCTGACTGTGCCCTGGCGTACCCCCCCGACGTCTGGGCATCCTTCGCTTCAATCGGTAGCTCGACGAACTTGGCCCCCAGGCTCTCGATCTGCTCCTTTACCGCGGAACGTACGTCATAGGCTTCGACCACGGCCCCAAGACGCCTCGCCGTCGCAATCGCTTCGAGTCCCGCTACCCCCGCGCCGAGGACGAATACCTTCGCCGGGGCGATGGTTCCGGCCGCGGTCATCAGCATCGGGAAGAGCTTCGGCAGCGATTCTGCAGCGATCAGGACGGACTTGTACCCTGCCACCAGTGACTGAGATGAAAGCGCATCCATGGACTGGGCGCGGCTTATGCGAGGCATGAGCTCCATCGCGAAGACCGTGGCGCGCCTGTTGGCAAGTTCCCTGACGGTCTCGATGTTGGCCTGTGGATAAAGGAACGAAGCGAGAAAGGCGCCCTCTTTCATGATTTGGGCTTCTGCCGCGGTGGGAGGCTGGACTTTCAGAACAAGGTCAGCATTACCGTAGAGCGATTCGGAGTCGGGTTCGATCGAGGCCCCTTTGTCAACGTAAGCAGAGTCTGGTATGCCGGCGGAAGCTCCTGCCTCGTGTTCAATCCGGACAGAGACTCCGGGAAGTCTTTGAAAGGATTCAGGAACCAAGGCAACGCGCCTCTCACCGACCAGAGTTTCCTTGGGAATGCCGACGATCATCGCTTGTTGCTCTGACCGGACGCCTTCAAGACGGGGTCTTAATTTTTTCTGGACTATCTCAGGTGCATCCTCCTGCCTTCGCCCCGGACACACAACTAAGACTCCTAGGGACTTCCAGCTTTGACCACGGTAGTCCGATGCACAGGGCGAGTTGTGCGAGTCTGATGACTCACGTCACCCTTTCACCTCGAATGTTTGGGAAAATCTCATTTATACCATAGCGGGTTCGTCCAGTTGCGTTGATCGGATTCGCAGGCGCTGGTAAGGTCGGGGCCGCCTCTGCCTTCGAGGTGGCTTCAATGGGAATTGATGACATCACTCTGGTAGACATAATCCCTGGCCTCGCGGAAGGGGAGGCCCTGGACATCAGCCACAGGCTTTCAGACGCGGGCATCGACGTCGACGTGAGAGGTTCGGCCGACTTCTCAGCGTTGGCGGGTGCGGACCTGGTCGTCGTAACCGCCGGCCTCGCCAGGAAGCCAGGAATGACAAGGATGGACCTCCTCGCGAAGAATTCGGGCATAATTGCAGACGTTTCGAAGAACATAGCGAAGCATGCCCCCGATTCAATAATCCTGATGGTGACTAACCCAATGGACGCCATGACATACGTCGCTCTCAAGACATCGGGTTTTCCCAAGGCACGCGTGGTGGGCCAGGGGGGAGTCCTTGACAATTCCCGTTTCAAGTATGTCCTTTCGAAGAAGCTCGGCGTATCGAGAAGTTCCATCACTTCGATGGTGATGGGAGAGCACGGGGAGAACATGATCCCCGTCGCCAGCCACACCTACGTGAGCGGAGTGCCCCTGACTTCCCTTCTGAGCGAGGACGAGGTGCAGCAGGCCATCGATGACACTAGAAAGGTCGCCGCCGAGGTCATAGCCAAGAAGGGAGCAACGACGTTCGCCCCCGGCAGGTCCGTTGCGAGGATGGCGAACGCCATTATCAACGACACCAAAGAGGTGATGGCGGCATCGGCTTACCTCGAAGGGGAGTACGGGGTGACGGGGCTGTTCATCGGTGTCCCGGTTAAGCTCGGAAGGGGGGGCGTCGAGAAGATCTACGAGGTCAAGCTATCGGACAAAGAACGCGACTGGTTCAATCGAGGGGCAGACACCTTAAGGGACGCCATTCTAACGCTAAAGCTGTGACGGGGGAATCAGCCAGCCAGCCGGGAAAGGAACGCGAGCCAGCCGGGAAAGGAACGCGACTGGGCGCTGACTAGGGCCATAGGAAGAGGCGGCAGTGCCTCCTGATTGCGACGTCATAGTGGTCGGCGCGGGCCCGGCGGGATCCGCCGCCGCGCTTTCGCTCGCGCGAAAGAGAGTCAACGTCCTGATGCTTGACAAGGCCAAAGTACCCGGTGAGCGCAACATGACGGGGGGAGTTCTCTACGGGGACTTCCCCGAAGGTTGGGGGCTGGCCACCCTCGTCCCTTATTTCGAATCGAAGGCGCCACTGGAGAGACGCATTACCTCGCACGAGGTGGTCGTGCTGGACGCGCCTGACTACAAGCGCGGCAGGAGCAGGTTCTACAGGCTCTCGAAGAGCTCGTTTCCTGCCAGGGTGGGACTCTACCCGATGTCGTTTGAGACTGGGCACGACTACTCCCTTCTTCGAAGACCGTTCGACCGGTGGTTCTCGGACCTCGCCGTAGAAGCAGGCGCGACGCTTTCGACGGAGAGCACGGCGGAGGGGCTGATTAAGGAAGGCGATGCCGTCGTGGGGGTCAGGACAACCAGTGAGCAGCTCAGGGCGAAGCTTGTTATTGACGCTTCGGGCGTCACTTCGACGCTGGTGGCCGATGCTGGTCTAAGAGAAAGGCTAACCCCCCGGCAACTGTACCACGGAATAAAGAGAATCTACAGGCTCGATCCTGAAACCATCGAGAAGAGGTTCAGAGCCAAGCCCGGGGAAGGGAGGGCGGTGTTCTTCCTGGGGGATTTCATGCACGAAATCAGCGGCGGGGCGTTCGTCTACACCAACCGTGATACGCTCTCGGTCGGCCTTGCGGTCTCGATGGACTCGCTGATTAGGCGGACCACAGAGCACTTCGACGAGGTCGGCAAGCTCCTAGACGTCCTCGACGAATTCGAGGCGCATCCGATGGTGGCCGAGCTCCTCGAGGGCGCACAACCACTGGAGTACTCGGCGCACAACATACCGAAGGGGTACAAGGCGATCTTGAAGCGCCCATACGCCGACGGCTTCATGGTGGCAGGGGACGCCCTGGGTTCCTTTGTCAAGATAGGCCCGATGATAGACGGGATGCGGGGGGCGGTAGCTTCGGGCATGATGGCCGCAGCCGCATATCTGGAGGCGAGCGGCTCGGGGTCCTATAAGGCAAAGAACCTTTCGAGATACAGGGAGCTCCTTGATCCGATATACGAGGACGTAAGCCGTTCCGGGAGGGACAGCTTCATTTCTGAGAGCATGTTCACGTACCACACGCTCCCGCGACTCATCTTCGCCACTGGCATCTTATGTAGCGTCTACGAATTCGCCCCTCGTCCGGCTCGCGGAGGGGCGAAGGACGCCATTGCCAGAGTCCAGGAGGGGACGGGGCTCCTGACCTACGACAAGGACGAGGCATACTCCCACATCAAGGTGGATACGGAGCTCGCGTCGAAGTCGATCACAAAGCCCTGGGTCCCGACCTGCCCCACCAATTGCTTCACCGTTCTTACGCCGAAGGGAGTCTTCGCGTCCTTCAAGGACCTTTACGAGCACAACCTCGAGACCGCGAAGGACGCTTCGGGGAAAGCTGACAGCAGGAAAGCGTTCGCGAAGACCGTCGAAGACGTCGCGTCATCTCAGCTACGCTTCGACCACACTGCATGTGTCGCCTGCGGTACCTGTGGCGCCATCGGGCCCCCAGAGATGGTGACGTTCAACCACGAGCGGGACGGGCACGGGGTACGGTACAAGTTCGGCTAACCCCCTCCTGCCGACAAAGAGATAATACACGCAGGGGGCGGGCCGGGGGCTAATCGGCAGCGAGGGGATAGACGAGTGTCCTACAACTATTTCGAAAGGCTGGACAGGATTGTTAGGTTGCACCAGGAGTGGAGGACGAAGGAGTGCCTCAACCTGATACCTTCAGAGAACCATGGGAGCCCCCAGATGCGCGCGATGTTCCTGGCCGACCTGGGGAACAGGTACAACGCTCCCGACAAGTTCTACAGGGGGACGAAATACTCCGATGAGCTCCTCTCCATGACCGAGGACCTGGCGAGGAAGGCCTTCGGTGCGAGGTACGCTGACGTCAGGGCTCTGTCGGGACACACCGCGGACATGGCGGTGCTCCTGGCCCTCACTCAGCCAGGGGACAAGATACTTTCCATCCATCCGGACAACGGGGGCTACCCGGGGATCACTCACCTGGGTCTCGGGAACCTCCTCAGGCTGCAGAACCTCTACTTCCCATACGACGACAGGACGGTGAACATCGAGCCCAGGGAATCCGCGGCCCTGATAAGGGAGGAGCAGCCGAAGGTCGTCTTCTTCGGCGCCAGCTTCATACCGTTCCCCCACCCTGCTAAGCAGCTTTCGGCCGTAGCTGACGGGGAGTGCGTGTACGACGGGTCGCACGTCCTGGGGCTGATAGCCGGCGGGGAGTTCCAGGATCCCCTAAGAGAGGGGTGCTCGCTCATGATCGGCTCCACTCACAAGAGCCTCCCAGGCCCCCAGGGGGGGATGATCCTATCGAACAACGAGGATGCCTTCAACCGGGTGGCAGGAAAGATCCACCCAGGGATAGTGGACAACATTCACCTCGACAGGGTAGCCGCCCTTGCCGTCGCGCTTATCGAGATGATCCAGTTCGGGCGCCCCTACGCCCAGGCGGTGGTCAGGAACTCTCAGGCCCTTGCCAAGGCGCTGGCTGAAGACGGGGTCAGCCTGAGAGGTTCTACGGTCGGATACACAAAGTCCCACCAGGTCCTCCTCGACTACGAACCGGCGAGACTGCAGCTGCTTGCCGCAAGGCTTGAGCAGGCGAACATAATCGGGGACAACGGCGGGAGGCTGGGGACGTCCGAGCTCACGCGGATGGGGTATGGCCCGGCGGAGATGGGGGCGGTGGCCGAGCTCGTGTCCATGATCATCCTTGGGAAGAAGCCGCCTGATTTCGTCCAGAAGCGCGTTAGGACGCTGGTGAAGCAGTTCCAGCAGCCCAGGTTCGTTCTGCAGTCGGTTCCGAAGCCCTTCTGACTACCTGTGGACTATCCCCAGGGACTCGTCAGTCATCTTCATCGACTCCTCCCTGGTGTACCCGCCCGTGAGGGCGCGTATGGCGTCTACGTTCTCTGGTACCACTATCGCTTCCTGGTGGACACCGAGGAACATGTACGCCTCTCCGTCGACGACTGTAACCGAGTCCTTCCAGACGTTCGCCTCGTAGATGTCATTCCTGTCCCTCCCCCTTTCTCTCGCCCAGTCCATTATGTTCGCCGTGGACTTGAACCCTGATTTGCCGTCGACGAGGTTCATCCTCGGCGCGGTCTGGAGCCCCTTCACGACATCGTCCTTCATCGCCCCTTTCTTCAGGGACAGGATAAGGCTGTGCAGGTGCATGTGCGTGGTCGGGACCTTGAAGGCCATCGTCACTATGGGGATGTTGGGGAGGACCGTCTGGACGTCGGGCCCGTGGTGAGAGGGGAGCGTTGTAGGGTCGAGGACTATCGCATCGATGGGCCCCTTCTTCACGTCGTCCGGGTCTGTCGCCCTCCTCGCAAGGACCGCTCTCGCCCTTGACACTCCGACAGCCTTGTCAACTGCTCCGAGTGTCCGGCAGAGCCCTGTCGTGTTGCAGGAGACCACCCTGACCATGTCCTTCCCAGCTGCCTTCTCGTAGTTGCACTGGGCGACGAACGAGGTCCCGGTCAGCTCATGCTCCTCCCCGCCTTGGAATATCGCTTTGACGTTGGCCTGCTGGTACAACGGTTTGTTCGTGGGCCCCATGTCGTCAGGCGCCCCGTCAACCACTACGTCGACCCTCTGGAGGAGGTCGTTCAGAGTCCCTTTGAGGGTGTACCCCGCCCCATTGAACGCCTCAAGGCTCTTCATGTCTATGGCATAGAGGTCTATCCCCTTGTCGCGGGCAACCCCGTACTTGTAATGTGGGTGTGCCGCGGTGACCCCCACGAGCTCCATGTCCTTCTGCTTCCGAACTGCGTCCGCGACTCGGCGGCCGATTGTGCCGTACCCGTTGACCCCGACCCTGATCATAGATGCCATTGTTGCCCCGACCCGAGCTTATTGAAGTTCATTGCGCCTTGCCCCCCCATTTCTCCTCTGACCTCTCAAGGGCGTCTATAAGCGGGAGCCTCTTGCCTGCGAGGTACTGGACCAGTGCGCCCCCGGCGGTGCTTATGTGGTCGATCTGGTCATGGATTCCGTACTTGCGAAGTGCCGTGGATAGGTGCCCGCCGCTGATTATGGTGGTCGCCAGGGAAGAGGCCATGGCCCTTAGGAGGCCCTCCGTACCCAGACTGAACTCGTCCCACTCGAAGGCGCCGGGCGGGCCGCTCATGAACACCGTCCCGGCCCCTTTGATGTGCTTCGAATAGTAATCCACGGTCCTGGGGCCAATATCCCAGACCTGAGTTGGAGAGTTCACTCCTACCGGTTCGATGTCCCTCCTTGAATCGTCGATCTTCACTCCGACGTCGATCGGCAGCTCGAACCTCTCTGGGTCTTCATCCATGAGCTGCCTCGCTTTCTGGGCGAGCTTGACCTCCCCGTCTATCCCGATATCTCCCCTTAGCTTTCCCGCCGCCTTGAGGAACACTAGCCCTACCACGCCGCACAGAAGCACTCGGTCCGCCCTGTTGTTGGCGATGAGTGCGTCAATGGCTTCCAGCCTGTCGCTCACCTTCGCCCCCCCGAGGACTGTCACATAGGGCCCCTTCTCTACGGACACTATCCTGTCCAGCATCCTGAGTTCCCTCCCGACTGTCCTCCCAGCCGCCGTGGGCACAAGTCCCGCGAATCCCACTATGGAGGGAGAGGCTCGATGAGCGGTCGAAAACGCGTCGAGAACGCAGGCGTCGACGTGCTCCCCCAGACGCTGGACAAGGTGCGTCTTTTCGGCCTCAGCAGGCTTGTACTCCTGGTTCTCTTCTGCCGTAAAACGAAGGTTGTCCAGAAGCAGCACATCCCCCTCATGGAGGGAATCGATGTCAGACAGCGCCTTGGGACCGAAGACGTCGGGGACGAATGCGACCGGCTTTCCCACTATGTCCCCCAGAGCCCTGGCGTGTGCTTCCAGGCTGACGTAGTCGGAGCGTCCAACCCTCCCCTGGTGGGAGGCAACCACCACCTTCGACTTGGGAAGGTCTCTGATTGTCATGGCGGCCTCTTCTAGGCGCGCCTGTTCCATCAGCTTGCCCGTCTTGGGATGGATTGGGGTGTTGACGTCAACGCGTAGGAAGACCCGCTTTCCCTCGAGTTCGAGGTCCTCCAACGTCAACATCTTGATTGGCATTGGTGCCTGATAGGGCGGCGCCTGCCTCTGATTATATGCCTTCCTCACCAGCCGCCGCGACACCAAAGGGGCTGCTAACCGGTGTTAAGATAACGGCCTTGATGCGGGCGGAAATGCGTTTCGGTATCTTAACTACGCCGGTATTGCTCAGCCTGCCCCCACGAGGATGCTTACGACCCCGCTTATGATGGCCAGCACCCCCAGCGAGGCTGTCAAGAGAGCGATCCTCTGGCTTCCGGCCACGCGCAGCAGCAAACGAATCAGTGTTACCCCCACCAGTACAGCGACCACTATCGATAGGAGGATGACCGGGACCCCGGCCGCGTTGATGGCAGTGTTGATCTGGCTCGGTGACAAGACAAGGGTCACTCCGGCTGCCCCGATAGAGGCCGGGATTAGAGCGAGAAAAGAGAGCTTGAAGGAGTCCCTCGGGTTGATGCCCAGGAGGAGCATCGAAGAGACGGTTACCCCCGACCGACTCACACCGGGGAATGCGGCGATGCCCTGAACTATCCCTATGGCCACAATCTCCTTCAGTGACAGATTGTTTAGGCCCTTGGTCGGTGTGTATTTCGAACGGGCGATAGTTATCAGGAAGGCATCGCCCAACAAAACACACCCTAGGGCTATCATAGGTATGCCCAGCACTGGGCCAGAGTAGGATTCCGAGACTGTCTTGTAGATGACGACCCCTACCACCGCTGTGAAAATAGTCACCACGATCAGAAACTTCAGCAAAGTCTTGCCTTCATCGTCCCCTCTCCCTACCAGCGCGCGAAGGACCTTCCAAACCTCCTTCCTGAAGTAATAGACCGCCGCGATGAACGTCCCCGCTTCAAGGAAGAGACCCAGAGCGTACCCCTGGGTGAAAGACAAACCGAACATCAGGTTTGATACGATTATCACCTGTGTCTTGCTACTTATGGGGAGCCACTCGCTTACCCCCTGAACGATTCCAAGTAGCACGCCGAGTAGCCAGTTCGACATTGTTAGACGGCCGGCAAATTAGGTTGGAGTATAAAGCGTTCTTCGGGCGCTCCATCGTCGCCTCGTGAAACGAGGCGAGAACAAATCCTGTGCTATCCTTAAAGACAGGAACAGGCAGGTAAACAAGAAGCTTGTGCAGAACGGGACCCTGACCAACATCTTCTGGGGGCTCTTCCTCATCTGGTTCGGGATACTAGCCGTCTGGCTGAAGGGGGACTTTGGCGCCACCATCAATTCCCCAATCTTCGCCATGGGAACCGGTGTACTGCTCCTGCTCATGAATCTCGCCCGCTCCATGATGAGGCTCCGCGTGAGCGTCCTCACAATGGCGCTGGGGGTGCTGCTGGTTGTCGCAAACGCGCTAGTCCTTTCGTTCAACCTAACAGTCCCCTTCCTCCCTGAGCTGTTGATTATCGCCGGAGTGGCACTAGTAATAGGCGCCCTCAGGACGAGGAACTATCAAACCTTCTAAACTCCGAACCCGTGGGAGCGAAGGTGTACGTTATAGAGCTCCTGATACGGTGTTACGAAACTGCAGAAGGGGCACTTCAGCAGATTCGGGGGGAGCAGCTGGCCCGTGTCCCTCCGTCCGCGGGACCGGGCGAGGGGATCTGGGGTGTGGATAATGATTTCATCACCATTGGTATCAATCGTGTAATCCTGTGCATCCTTGCGTCTCGCTACGAAGTTGCGAACAAGGGCGAGCACGTCCTTTGTAGGTACCTCCCCTGATATCACGTCGAGGACGATCTTGGCGTCCTTGACCAGGGCCATCCCCCTGCCCCCAAGGCCGTCGGAGATAGCAGACGCCAGCGCGATTTGCTCGTCTACCGTCATCTCGCTACAATCGACCTCGATCAAGCAGTGCACTCGGCTGGCTCCGAGGGTTAAACGGCTTGCGAGCGGGGTTATCTACGTCGATATCGATTTTGATACCTGGGTCCAAGACCCTTCGAAATTGCGTCCTCGCGAAGGTAACCGTCAAGACAGTATAATTCTGACTGTCCCTAACCGATTAGGCAGGCCCGAATCGCTTATATACGCACTTCAAAAGACCAGTGCTTCTACTTGCAAGCTTCTTCCAGGGGCATCGCAACCGCCTTCCTGGCCGTAATTATCATTGTAGTTGTAGCCGTCGCGGGTGCCGCCGCGTACTTCGCGCTGTCGAGTAGCTCACCTTCAACGACTGGTTCTACGACCAGTTCA
>Ga0187770_10001186_pt1 | contig 13640 bp, 9 predicted proteins | sample 0116_SJ02_MP02_2_FD_133154 | JGI IMG/M metagenome (GOLD analysis project Ga0187770, IMG submission 133154) | Tropical peat soil microbial communities from peatlands in Department of Meta, Colombia - 0116_SJ02_MP02_20_MG | ecosystem: Environmental > Terrestrial > Soil > Wetlands > Peat | place...
ATCACGCCTTGCGAGCGCCAATCATGACCGAATACGACGCCGGCGCCTTGGCCGAAGAGCGCGACTACCATCTGCAACGTGAACCGGTTTACCTGCCATTCAGGCAATCCCAAGGCTTCGTTCTCCCCGCTTTCTGAGATCGAGAGGTTCAGCAGGATCCCGTCGAGCGGCCTCTTGAATGGCCTCATTAAGCTTCCCCTTGCGCTGCCAGCATCTTTGGCGTTCGAAGTTTCGTACGAGTACCGTATGCGTCCACGAGGGCGTGCGCGGCCTCATAAACGCCGGGCCGCATGGGAGGCTCGTCAGGATATAGAATCATCCGCTCGTCTTTCTCCGATGCCTGAAGCAGACGGCACGCACTGAGCAGCGCGGTCATGCTCGGAGGATAGGAGAAGATTCGTACATCGACCTGCTCTAGAGCTGCCTTCCTTAGCTCCTCGACTTTGCGGGCAAACAAAAGAAAGCGAAGTCCTTCGCGCAGCGCCACGGACAGAATACGCAAGAGGTTTCCATCCGGAATTCGAACCATGGGCACACGATCAAAAGGTAGCGATCCGGAGCCAAAGTTAAGCCCAGTACGAGCGTCCACTAATACCGCTGGCACTGCGTATTCATCGGCCCACAACGCCTCTTGCTGGCACCAATACCGGCTGTCGTAGATATCGGTTCGCAACATGATGATCAAAGAGGAACCGACACCTCGCTCCAACTCCGCTTTCCAGTCCGATCCAACCGGTAAATCGTCGGCATCGTAATAAGAACGCAGCCAGCCTGTACTCTTGATCTGATACCGCAAGGCTTGGGCGAGAGGAAGACCATCGGCCTTGGCATGACTGATGAAGAGACGGAGGTAACCAGGTTCTGACGCTTGGCCATCATCGGGAGGCGTCAAGAGCACTCCCCGAACTGCCCTCGCCAGAAGCACCCTGCATTCATGCAGCACCCGAAGGGCGACCATGGCGGGGCGAATGGCCTCCTCCCCGAATCCGGGAAGCAACCCAACTTGAAGTTCTCCGAACTCGACCCGCTTCGCTAGGAAATCACGCGCAGTCTCTTCGCCTGCTGCAAGCGGGAGTACCGCGTGGCGCTTTTTGCTGTCCTTGACGTGAGCGTAACATTCGGCTAGCCATCCCCATAGAAGGTCGTCACCGTGTCCAATCAGTTCCCGGTCAACCAACACCACAACCAACGCATGACACAACTGGTCAAGGAATTCACGGGGCGGTTGCTCCGCGGCCGGCGCCGATCCAAAAATCCTCAAGTCGACGCCTAGGTCGTCGCCGGTTGCGAGATAGCCCCGAGGCTCTTTGCCGCCCTGCAACGCGCGTGCGATTTCATCTTCGTAAGGTTGCAAGTCTTTGCTAGCGGTATGCCGGAACAGCAGGACTCGCAGCGGCGCGTCGCTCATCGGGTGGCCTCAGTGTTGGCGATCCATGGTACTACACCGAACCCCCTCGTCCGGCGCCTTTAGCCACGGCCTGTCCCCTGCTGATCTGAGCCGCGATTTCGGCCACAATCGCCCGCCTTCCGCGAGCCCGGTCGGCGAGAAAGGCCGCCTCACCCGATTCAACTAACCAATCGAAGAATCGTTGTGCGGCGTAGCGCGTGGACGCGTCATCGCGGCAATTAGCGAGCAGGACAACTTGAATCTTCTGGATATTATCCGCAACGTAGACACCGAACCGCGGGGTCACAATGGTCAGATCGGGAAACCCCAATAGAGCCGATGCCTGGTTCTCCGTGACTCCCTTCTGGCAGGCGATCACGTGCACTGGGCCCGCGACTTCGTCATCCACGTCCCGTATCAACTCGTGATCATGGAGGAAAGGCCGTCCCACCATCTCACGCGCTGCGGCCACGCTCATCGCGGCTGGCACCGCGTGGCAACAAAACAACACCGGTACACCTTTTACGCGTCGAACATATGCCGAACCCGCACTTTGGGCGCCCGCGTCCTTTAGACTGCCGCCGAGGACGGCTTCCATAGCTGCCTTGCGTGACGCAAAATCGAGGCGGCTCCAATCGAGCGGGCCGCCGGAATCGTACCGCCCCTTTCTGCCGCTTAGGCTGCTGTCGTGAACCATATCCACCACCGCGTCCTGAATGGCATCGAGCATTAGTTGAAGGGTTTCTTCGTCGTTTTTGGCGAAACGCGTTGGTCGCTTTAGTCCCGCCACGTAATCCTGAAAACGTTTATCGCGTTGTTTGCCGGCGAGCGCTCCGGCGTTAGCCTGTTGGATGTCAATCATGCGAACGCGCTCCGCCGCGGCCTCTATCGCAGTCATCAACTCGACGTGACAGATACCGATGCCGCCGCCATTCGTAGCCGATCCCGCGTTTCCGTTATATAAGACCAGAATAATGTCGTTTTCACGAACGAGTTTTTCGCATTGATCCCAGGCGTCCGCTGCGGCGTCCAACGGCGGCGCATCTTCGTGTATCCAGCAATCAAACGAATCGTGACCAAAAACCTGGAATTCTTCTATTTTCTTTTTGGCCCTCACTCGCAGTTCGGAAATGGTTATCGTTCCACCGGAACTCTTGATTTTGTCGTTGCACCGGCTGGAAATCATAATACGAATGCGTTTAGATGCCATGGTATGTTCCTGAATAGTTCATGGAGGCTCCTCAAAACGGGACGACTGTTACTTCGAATTCCAACACACGTCAAATTGCTGGCTGGCTTTGTCTAGGCTTTCTCCATAGATCTGCTGGCGTGCCTGAGCGCTCAAACACGGTCGGGCTACCATTAAATACTTCGCCACATCCGTCCAATCGTGACTGGGCGGCGCAACCGGCAGGTCGGAACGCCAAACGGACACGCCGCCCACTTGATTCCCGTTGCCCGTCGAACCGGACCCTGGCCCGTAAAGAGCATAGATCAGTTTGCCATCCTGACTGAATCTCAAATCCCGTATGGGCGGTTTTTTCCCCGGAAGAACGATTGGCTTTGAGAGATCCGAGACTTGATATAGGTCAATCGAGCCGTCGGAGAAAGCGAAAGCGGCAGCAGCTCCGTTTCTTTGCAGTGCAACGACCTCCGTTGGCTCTGTCAGTCTAATCTGCTCCCCGAATGAATTCGATGCAAGGTCCATGATGCGCGCTGAAGTCGCCGAGACCAGAAGGACCTTGGTCATTGAATCAGAAAACACATACCTGATCACCGGAGGATCGTGTGGGATGGCTCTGGGTTGAAGGGATCTTTGTTCACCGGGCAGAGTCCACACGGTAACGCTGGTAGCGTCAGTTCTGCCCACTAAATTACCATCTACGCTCAATGCTATAGCCGACGGTTGGGACGCTAAGGGAGATCTGTTATCTGGGAACTGGCTGACCGCCTTTGCCACATCACCTAGGATGAAATAGGTGAGGACGTATGTTCTCTTTTCTCCCTCAACAAGCAGATACAATCTCGAACCATCGCGGTCAAATCCGATCGACGTCGCGTTTCCATCGACCGGGGGCAGTGTTCGGAACGGGCCCGCACCACCAGAACGGGTATCGAATAGCTGCGTACTTTTGGACAGGACAGCGACTTTGGTACCGTCAGGGCTAAACTGCAATCGAGCTTTGGAATCTACCGGCCCATGAGACCATAGCAACTTCTTGCTTCCTGAATCCATCATCTCTAGTGCCGGTCCTACGCTGATGGCCGCGAGGAGCCTGCCGTCCGGACTGAGCGCTGCGCTATAGAACATTCCAGGGACGGTTGCGTACGGGATACCTTGCGGTATCAGTTTCAAAGCAATGTCGCGCGCTTCCCCGGGTACCGGCAGGTTCGCGGCTGCAGCCAGCGCCGAAGCTGCCTCACCGACATCAGATACGTGCGTCTTGGCATAGGCGACCAGAAGCGTGCCTAATACCTGTTGCGAAGACTGCTTCAACCGGATGATGTCGAACGTGACCCACAGGATCGCCAACGCAAAGATAACCCAAATCACGAGCGCCATCGTTGACCGGAAACCGCGCGGGCCTCCGGATGCGATCGGTTCGGAGACGGGTGTGAACGTGGGAATTTCCTGGTAGAGGCTGGTAATCTCCGCCTTTTCGTCTTCATCCGGCTCGTTTTTTAGAATTTCAACGTAACCGTTGGTTAGGACGCGCGCAAGGCTCTCGATCTTCGGAAGGATTTTTCCGGTGCTTCTTGAAAAACGTTCAAAAGGGGAAAGCAACTCCTCGTAAGAATAGTTCGCAATGTAGGGCAATTCCACTTCGTCCCAGTATTTCTCGAAGATCGGCCAAGCGAGTTTGCCGCGGAGATTCTCAACCGTTTTCCCAAAAACTTTGCGGGCATACGCACGCCGAGCGTCAGCCTTGTCTCTCTCAAACGGGTCCACACGCATGGGTGCAGGAAAAACAGGCATATCGGGCCGGCGTTGGGCGACCGACGAGACGATCGCGGCTGCGCCCCGAATACTCTGATTATTGAGCGTAAAACAAACCACTAATGCGTCCGCCATCTGAATGGTGCAAATCCCGGATGTATCGCTGACGCCGGTCCGGCTGTCAATGAGGACGTAATCATAAGCGTCGAATCCATCTTTGACCGCATCGAAGAAGGCCCCACCGTTCAGTTGCGAATACAGACGTTTCCACTCGAAGGAATTGACCCGGTCGGCATAGAATTGTCCCTCTTGCCTGCCAGCCGGTATGAAATCGATCCCTCCTCGCTCCCCGAATTGAACTCGCTCGCCACTAGGCCAAGTAAGAGGAATGGCATGCCGAGCGATGTTGGCCAAGGGTTTAAACCAGCGATCTCGCAAGGCATCGGAGGCTCTCGGGGTAACGGCTTGTGCGGCATACTCGCGAACGATATCGATGATGCCTTGAACCCCGTATCCATCCAAGTCGGGGTCAGGAAGAAAGGGCCGAAAATAATAGTGAAGTCCGGGCGCCTCCAGATCCCAGTCGATCACTAGCACGCGGCGATTGTTGCTCGCTATCACCCAAGCAACGTTGGCCACCGCGAGAGAACGGCCCGTCCCGCCTTTGTAGGAATAAAAGGTGATGACCTGAGCCATTACAGGGCGGGGCCGGGCGTCGCGATCAAAGGCAATGATCCGAAGTTCGTCTGTGCGGGGGTTTGTTTCATCGGACTGCTGTTGATCAGCACGTCGTGCAGGGTCGCCAAACTGGACTCTACAGCGCGGTTAAGGCTGTCGGCGTCAGGAATTGGATGAAAGAAGGCGTCGGGTCGAGCGCCGCGAATGCCCTCAAAAGTCTGCTCAACGTTTTTGTCCGGAGCTCCCGAGCGGCCCACGACGAGCGTGGTGCAATTCGAATAAGTACTCTTGTCGTATTTGAGCAGCCAATCCTGATAAGCCGGTTGCTGCATAGTTCTCCGGTCTACGAGCACGACCACCGGGGAGGCCCCGTCGCAGAGTTTCTTCAAAACCTCAAAGGTGAACGGCGACTGCACATCCAGAGGGATCTTTTGTGGCTCCAACTCGTTTTTCTCAGCCACCGCGGAGGACACAAACCCGGCGGTGTTTTGAGGTGGCGGAGCAAAGGGCGCCCTTGTATCCCACTCCCAACCGGGATCCCCGACATAGAGAAACGTGGCTGATTTGAGGCCGAGTTTCATATCGTTCAGGTTGGTAACTTCGACAGGGGTGATGGCCTTGAACGCGTCACGCACGCTAGCCATGTTTACGTGCCAGTCTCCGGGATCGTCGGTTTCGTCGAAAGGAAAGCGAGCGCCTGCGTCACGAATCTCGCGGGCCAAGGTCCGCTTAAATGCTACGTACCATTCATTGCGATCCTTGTTCTGCAGCCCGGCCTCGAGCATGTACTTCAAACCTTCTTGCCGGTATTCCTGATTAAAGCCTTGGACAAGGGCCTGGGAGAGGGTCGAAGAGAGCTTCGGCGTTGTCATGGTGAACTTAGGAAGCGTCAACGGAACTTCCTGCTCGCTCGGAATCCAACTGACCGGAAGGATGTTGGTGGGTAGCATTCCCGGGTTCTTACTGATGTATTTCTTCCGACGTTGAAGAAAAACCTGGACCTCCTTTCCGCAATAGGGCTTCTGAAAGTAGGCCGGTGAATGCACGCAAATCATTACCTTGCTGGTCATCAGCCCCTCGGGAACATTCCTCTCCCAGTCGACTCCGCCGCCCTGATTCGTGTCCAGGAAGGCCGCTTCGGCTTGTCCACAGACAACGAGATCCATGACCTCCTGGCGGAGATCCTGGAAGAATCTCGTTAACAGGTCGCTGTCGTCCTGACGAGCGTAGCTAAAAAAGGAATGATACATGGGTCAACGCGGGACGTATTGGAAGCGGCCAGGAAAGAGTTTCACGTGATCTCGGACTGGTATTCCGGCCGTCGCAACGATGGCCCCAAGTGCGAACAGAGCGATCGCAAGATCCGTGCCTAACCATGCGACCAGGGACCATGTCGTTTCCATCCGGCCCAACAGCGTGGGAAGTAACGCCGCGCTTACCCCGGTTCCAACCAATCCGCCAATCCACTGGCCCCACGCCAGCGCATAACAGAGAGAAGCCCATTTGCGGTAGGGCATTTGTTGCGCCGACCATACGCAAGCGAAGCACAGAGCTGTCGAGCCCGCTGCCAACCAGAGAAAGCTCAGGCCGACGGCAAAACATGCCAAGGGTAGCAAGTGATCGTTATTTGTCCAGGATTGAATGATCCATCGGGCGCTGATCGGGTCTCCGGACATTGCCAGCGATACCAAGCCCCATGGCGCCGCCGCAGTTCGAAGTGGTTGATTGGTAAGGAGCAGGCATAAGGATGCCAACGCCCACAGCACGACAAGTGGGATGAAAATCCTCGCTCGTATCCCCGGAAGTGCGGCGCGAAATGGATACTCCATTTTGGCTATTTGACTTCGTTAAATTATATAGCAACACGCAGCACAATGAAAGTCCATTTGTCGGCCTTTATCGGCAGTACCGCGCATCCTATTAATGGCAGACGATCTATCTGTTAAGGTGAAAGCGTCGTTCGTGTAGGATATTCTCGCACAAGTATCAGGGACCGTTCTACCGTTTCAACCTCTGATCGCCGCAATTTTATATTCGAAGCTGTTTTCTCGACGCGCTGTGAGGTGCGGGCAGAGTCGCTGAGAGTCTCCTGGATTTTACGCCTCACGCGAATAATTTCAAGTTATCTTTATGAATCCGCAATTCGTTCCAATGATGCGTTTGCACCGTAACAAATCGCTGAGATTGAGCGCGTGTAGCCACTGTGGTCCGGAAATATTTCAAGCCTGCTACGCAACCTCCTTCTCGAGCCGATAGTCATGATGTAAACCGTCCGGCGGAGGACATCTGCGCCACACGGTAGCCCGGCGCCAATCGATGTCGATAGCAACTCACACGAATCATCGCCAGGATCGGTTCAGGAAAACCTGGCCCCGAGGCTGATGCCTTCTCAGAGGAATTCAACAACGAACGACCGCACGAGGCGCTCGATATGCAGTGCCCGGCTCAGCTCTATTCTTCTTCCGGCCGCCTTTATCAGGGCATTCCTGAACGTAACTACCCGTTCCATGACAAGACCGTCGTCGTCACCAGATGCGGCCGTTTGTGTCTTCATCGCAAGAAAGTCAACTTAAGCACCTGTCTCGTGGACCAGGCCGTCGGTATCGAGGAGGTCGAGGACGGCATCTGGCTCGTCAGCTTCATGGATTACCATCTTGGTGATATCGATTGGGAGGAAAAAACTTTGCAGCCCTTGCCCAATCCGTTCGGGCCAAAGTCTTATCTATGTCTTAGGAACAATCTGTTATCCATGTCTCCGGACCGGACAAAGAGCCGAGCCAGGAGGGATCGCATCGTTGCCGTCTGTATCCGCTCTGACCTGTTCCATTCGCGTATTTGTTGCCTTGCGACGAACAGGGCTCTACCTTCCAATGCGCTGTAGCGTCGTTCGATGAGGTGCATCACCGGAATGCAAATGTGTGGTCCGCTCGACCGCAGCCGCTTCCGCCGATCGCTGAGCCACGATCACGTTCGGAAACAGCCCTCCTAATACGACGAACAACATACCTGCCGCCAAAATCCAGCGCTCGCGCGGCAACGCATCCGCCATGACCGTGAAGCCCGTCCGGCGCTTGCCCAGGAACAGCCTTGTGAACAACCGGAAAACACTCACGGCATTCATCGCTGTGGCGACCGGAAGCAACAGTCCCGTCAGCGGGTGCGACATCAATGTGCCATGAATGAGCAGGTCTTGGGAACAGAAGCTCAGCGTGCCCGGCAAACCAACCAGCGCCAGCCCGAATACCGCGAACGATACAGCCAGCCGTGGCGCGTGCTCGGCCAGTCCGAGATGTTTGCTGGCCGTCAGGTTCTCTCCAAAGCGAACCTCCAACAGGCGCACAATCCCCAGCAGCCCCATCGTCGAGACCGTGACCACAAACCAGTGCACCAACGCTCCCGTAATTCCCTCGGCAGTCCGGCTTTCGAGTCCGGCCAAAATACAAGCCGACTGGCTCAGCGCCAAGAATGCGAGCAGACGCCGCGGTGAGTTCTCTGTGAGCGCTCGTATCGCGACGTAGAGCGCCGTCGCCATAGCCAGGTAGGAGAGCAGAGGGAAGAGATTGCTCGCAGTGCGCGGAAACAGCGGCACTATCAGCTTGGCTACCAGCAGCGCACCAAAATGGCCGTTCAGCAAGAGAGCCGTCGGAATGGCGGGACCTCCCTCGGCTGCGTCAGCGACCCAGGCATGTGCTGGACAGATTCCCTTCCGAAAGATCACCGCGGCTACCAACAGGCCGAACGCCGCTAGCCCTCCGGGATTTCGACCTTTCAATTGATCGATCGAAATCGCCTGGCCGCTGGCCGCGATCCAAGCGACGGCTGCCGTGAGGGCTACACTCGACAGAAGTAACCCGGTACGAGGACGCCAAGGGCTGGAGCGAAACCAGACGTTCAGGAAGAACGGGATCGTGGACAAAATCCAGGCGCCCAGCAAGACCACCATATTCTCGCTCGCATAGGCCAGCAGGGTGGCGCCGAGCATGAACAGAATTCCACTGATCGTCGCCGGAGTACAGTCGCGCCTCGGAATCACCAGCGTGGCCGCGAGCGTGAGGCAGGAGAACAGCAGCATCAATGCCTCGTACAGAGAGTCGCCGGTCGGAGCGGCTCCGAGGAGCAACGCGCTCGCTAACGCTGAGACCAGCGAAGCCCCGAAGCCGATCACACGCGTGTTGTGGCGGTACGTTGCCGCCAGGGCCGCCGCAAACCACGGCACTAAGATTGCGATCGCTCGGAGAATCGGCGCGGTTAGAATCCCTGCGACGTAGCCCATCAATCGGCCCCCGGTCCGGCCGGTCTTCGCATGAGGATCGCCGGCTCCCCAGTACGCCTTACGGCTGCGGCCAATCCGATGTTGTCAAGCTTGGCGAAAAGCTTTGCGAGTTGCATCAGTGGATGAATCAACCAACGGTCCAGAATCGTATCCAGGTGCCCGCGGTCCAAGGCCCACCGGTAGAGCCACAAGCGCGTGCGTTCGCCTACAAGATCCTCCATTTGCGCGCCGGCCGCGGCGACATCCCCGCCGATCGCCGAGTGCATCTGGTGATAGTCGTGAAGCATCGATGGCGCGCGAAGAAACTGTAGGGTTCGAACTACGGCATGGCCGAGGATATGAGCCACTGCAATCCACTTCCAGCCCATTCCAATCTCGACGAACACTACACCGACCTGCGCAAGCGAAGCGTACGCGAGTGAGGTTTTGGCATCGGCGCTGGCGCGCCCGACCAGTGTGCCGTGAATTGCGGTTGCCAAGCCGATCGCGATGACCAACACAGAAGCCGTTCGCGCGTGAGCCAGCAACGGTTCCGCGCGCAGCAGCAGATAAGCGCCGGCGTGAATCGAGATGGCGCCGTAAAAAATAGCGCTCGAGGGCGTGGGCCCTTCCATCGCGCGCGGCAGCCAGCCGGAAAATGGAACCTGTGCAGCCTTCCCAGCGGCAGCCAGCAGCAAAAGCAGACAAACTATTACCGCCTGCTCACCCCTCAAAGCGGGAACGCCGTCTGCAAACGACGCGGATCCGGCCCAGTGATGCATGGCGAAGATCGCTACGAGCAATCCAATGTCGCAGGCCCGATACACGCCAAACACGCGCAGACCATTGTCCACTGGCGACGGTCGCTGATGGAAGAACGCGATCAGCAGCACTGAAGTGATCCCTACCAGTTCCCATCCACCGGCCAGCAGATCGTAGGAGCCGGCCGCAAACGCGAGCAAGGATCCAAAAGCGAAGAGATGAAGTAGAAGAAAGAACCGGAGGAACCCGCGTTCGCGATGCAGATAAGTCGCTGAGAACTGCCCGATTAGTCCTGACAGGACAATTGTCAGCGCAAGGAACGGCAGCGAGAGCCGGTCCACCATGAGCACCAGCGGGAAGTGATAGTCGCCCACGGAAAACCAATTTCCGAAAGTCACCACCACTGCAGTCTCCGCGCTGGAGGCAAGCGTCCACAGAAGCATAGCGAGCGCGCACACGCAAGCTGAAAACGTAACGCCCGTGATCCTGGATAGAAACCGTTCCGACGGAACCCACCCCAATAACCACAACAGCCCAAAAATACTGAAGACCCCACCTGGCGCCAAAACCACGAACACGAGTACAGCTTGGGAAAGACTCACTCGGCTTGGTCTCCTGCAGTTTGAATCCAGGCCATGGGCAGATGCTCAAGCTTGCCCGAATACCATTCGGAGGAAGAAAAACTGACCGGCAGCCGCTCCAGCGGCGCATCGAATTCCTCAAATCCCGTGTTCCTACGGACATGTACGCGTCCCGAGTCAGGGTCGATCGTCGCCACGCGAATCCAGCGATTCTCAACCAATTGCTTCAGCGACGGACTGGCGCTCACCACCTTGGCCAAACGCTCGGGCGTCGTCTCGACCACAAAGAGGATTCGAACCGGCTCATGGATCTCGACCATCTGCCATGGCAAACCCGTTCGTAAATCGCTGGCGTGGCCGTCCATCACGCCTACGAGCCCCGTCACATTGTGCGGCAGCTTGGTGCCGCAGCCGTAGCGATCATTGTCGACGAACGAAAAGTAGTACTCCAGGCTGATTCCCGCACACACCGGAACCACCGCAGCCATCAGTGCTCGGAGACTTTGATCGCTGTAATCCTGACTGGCATCGTAGGAAACGAGAAATGCGCGCCGGTCCAGAAATAGTCCGCGCGTCAAGCTGCGCCTCCCGACGACACAGACAGCGTTGGTGCAGTGCCCATACTCAGGCCGCGGCTGAGCCAAGTGTTCACTCCGTTCTTCGACATGGCGAAGCGCCGTGGCCGGAGCCGCTTCCGGTGGGCAGGACTCAAACCGGCGTGCGCGCTCCTGGGCATCGCGTGCCCTAGCCTTGTCGAGTGACTCGCGAATGCGCTCCAAATCGGCCTGGTGCGTGGCGGGCAGAGCATCCAGATCGAATAATTCCAAGTCGTCGCTGCACGTGTCGTGATAGCCGCCCACGAACCACGTGTCCAGCGGAATGTGGATGCCCTTCTGCCGGAGACGTTCCCGCACCTCCGGCCGGTTGGCCATCGCGGCGAACAGCCGCGCGTTGGGTCCTCCGCGCCGGCCGCCGCATGCTCCGCAGTCGTGCGCCGATTCATGCGGGTTGTTCAGACTCGTGGACCCGTGCCCAAGAACTACCACGAGGCGCGCAAACTCGCGGGTTAGCCCCGCCGGTCCCAGTACGCTGGCCACGCTCTCGGTTTTTTCCTCCGGGGCGAAACCCGTCAGCAAGCCTGTCATCGCGTCCTCGGTGGGTGCGGCATCGCGCATGAACGTCAATTCTGTTCTAGGTTCAGGAAGGAACTCCTTATTCAGCCAATCTCGCAGCCGCCCATAACTCCTGGGCGCCAGAAGGTGCCCGATGAGAGGAACCGCCGACAGCAATCCGAGCGCAGTGGTGGATAGCCATCCGCGCACGAGCGTCTTCGAAGACACAAACGAATTCCGCATCAGAAGCCCCAGAAGGCGTCTACGCCAGCGCCGTCGCTCCAGCAATGCGCTGTCTTCCACTTTGGGCTGTTCGACCACGGCATGCCGGGGCGTCACCACCACCGGGCAGAGCGCCGCAACCTGCGGATCGTCGATTCCCTGGTATGCCACGGCGACCCCGAAATATCCTGCCGAGCTGAACGTCTCGACGTCCGGGGCCACTTCCTCGAGTGCCCGGCGCATCGACTCCTCGCGCTCGTCAATACAGAAAAACACCTGTGCCACTGGCCTTCCAGGGACCTCATACAGTCCGCGATAGCGCCGATGGCTGGCAAGCCCACTCAGAACCTCGCGTTCGTGCCAGCGCTCGTAGGCCAGGTGCAGGATTCGGCGCCGCTCGAGTCCATTGCAGCTCCTCAGCTCCCTCACAAACGAAGCCCAATCAGGCTCGGAAAGTCGCTTTACTTCACCCGCCGAAAGTGACACCACGCGCGCTGCGTCATATACACGGGCCGCGCGGCTCAGCCGCCGCTTCTCCTGAGTCTTGAGCGGGCTCTCCTCCGGCCCGGCCTCGGCTGCTCCCATGCGCGAGGCTACGCGGGACATGGTCAGCCGCACGGCCAGGTAATCCATCAGAGAACATACCACTCGCACATGCGGAGCGAGCCCCGGATTTTCTTCCAGCCGGCGCATCAAGCCGGCCCATCCTGGCAATGCCAGCAGTTCGGCCTGAAGCAAATCCTCCCAGTCAGCCTCGTGGAAACGCTGCGTGTCCAGATAATCCAGAACCGAATCCGCAGCCGAGAAGGCAAAGTACTCTTGCCGCTGAAACTCTTCGTCCAAGCCGACCAGGTATTCAGGAAAAATTCCGCCACGGCGCCCGAGCAGCGCCCGTACGCTTTGATAGAAACCTTTCTCGCGGCGGGGCATCGGCCAATACGCCATGCCTTGATCGAGAAAAACGGAACACAGGCGGATCAGCCAGGGGTGGATCACCTCGTCGACCGGCCGCCTCGGCACGGGCTCTTCCTCGGGCGTTATCGTGCGAGCCAAACAAGCGTCGAACAACGTGTGCAGCGCTGCCTGCCGGAAATCTCGGGCTAAGTCCCCTTGCTCGGCGCGCCACAGGATGGTGGCCGCATCAAACTCGCGCACTCCCGGAGTGATCATGGCACGTCGGAGGGATCGCCGCGTCAAGCGCGAGAACACGACCGCGTCCGGCTCGCTGTCCAGCACCGCGTCGATGTCCTCGGGGTGGATGCGGCCCCGCTCCAGCTCGGCCCGATAATCTGCTTCCGCCATGTACGGTTCAGCGCCAAACAAATGCCACGCCTCAACCACAGCCTGCTCAAACGGCTGATGCTGGAACGCGTGCAACGTGTTGTGATGGACGAAAACTCCGATGGGGCCCTGCATCGGAAGCAAGTGTGCCGCGTGCGCCACTGCCTGTCTCAATTTTTCCCGGCGAAGTTGCGCGGTCTGATCGTTTTGCCTCAAACCGCCGACTCCTGAGGTTGGATGCAGGCGATTACAGACGAGTGAAAGCCAAGGTATCCGTCAGCATTCAAGATGCGGGGCAGACGGCCGGCCGCGGCCGCCCGTGTCCGCATTAAATCGCGAATCGACCGGGGATCGACGTTGGAAGAGTACATTCAGCGTTCGTGGGGGCTAGACCTGATCTTAGTGTAGATCACGGACGCTGTCCGAA
>Ga0187770_10001188_pt1 | contig 13622 bp, 9 predicted proteins | sample 0116_SJ02_MP02_2_FD_133154 | JGI IMG/M metagenome (GOLD analysis project Ga0187770, IMG submission 133154) | Tropical peat soil microbial communities from peatlands in Department of Meta, Colombia - 0116_SJ02_MP02_20_MG | ecosystem: Environmental > Terrestrial > Soil > Wetlands > Peat | place...
AAATCGGCTCAAGTTCAATTTGCCGCATAGCATATAGAGGTTGTAGAGGGTGCCGATCATGAACGGGTATTCAAGTAATCCTTCGACCGCGACGAAGGTATTGTATGAATCGACTACGATTGGGAAGTATGTTGAGACGGCTTGACCGACGTAAATCAGGAGCCCAATCATTTGCGGGTATTCAAGCACATACTGAACGTAAGGAACCTGAAGGTTATGTTGGCCGGTGTAGACATCTCGAATCCATAACCATCCTACGTCACTGTAATGGCTTGGAACGAGTAGTGGAATCTTCGTGAGCGCACTGTAGATCCAGAGTGTTGAGGCGATGAGAATCATGGCTTTGAATTCTGTGTCCTGACGTACAAGTTGCCAAAAGCCCCGGAGGCCATAAGCGGACATCAATAGCACTGTGGGGGAGTGTGGGCATTAGGACGCTTTAGAAACTTTCTAGTGCATACCAAAAGGGGGCGAATCAGTCGGAGGGTGGCGTAGGTTTTTGCCCATCTGGTTGGTTATAGCTCTCTGTCTTTCGAAGTTGTTCTGTGAGGCGAATCGGCGGGGCTTGGTGTTCGCCGCGGTCTAGCCTGCTTCATACGCGTGGGTTTTGGCTGGCGTGGGGAATACCGGTTTTCGTAGCGTATTACCGCGAGCAGGTAGATGAAGATCCAGGCGATGAAGAGGACCTCGCCTATGGATGCGTGGAACGCTTCGAAGTTGGAGCTTACGTAGGTTATGTACAGGACGATCAGCGTGATGCGGATCACGTTTACGAAGTATGTGCCGACTGCGCCGATTACGGCGTATGCTGCTTTCCGTTTTCTCGGTGCGTCGAGTTTGACCATCAGCACTACTATGACTAGGCTGTAGATGATCATGCTGACTACGCCGGAGGACGGCCAGTAGATGGCTAGGCCGACGTAGCCCTTGTATCCCCAGAGGAAGAGCTGGTTGCCCCTGAGGATGAGGCTCGGTAGGTAGAGGGGGGCTGTGGCCGTGTTCACGTTCGTGTGGAAGCCCATCAGGCTGAGGAGAAAGACGACCACGTTCCAAATCAGGTATACCCAGACTTGAAGGAATGCAAGTGAATCTTCGGGGAAGTATGCGTCCATCGTATCTAGGATTCCAAGGCCCATGAGGTAAATGACAGGTAAAGTCATGAGTCGAATTGACCGAACGGAGTACAGGAGCGCAGTCGCCGCTAGGCAGTATACTGCGTAGGCGACGAAATCCATTGCTAATAGGAAGCTGAGAGTGGATTCTTGCGATACGCCAAGTTGGCTGGTTACATAAACGCGCACGGACGTAGTGAAAGCAGTGTCCATTGGCGTGCCGGTGGTGGGGTCGATGGGTGGGCGTTCGAAGAAGCCGTTGAAAACCCGGAAGTAATAGTAGACGAGCAGCACGACAAGTATGATACCGAGCATGATGTAACGTCTTTTGTCGCTGGTCGCGGTGAACAGTTTTCTGGAATCATTGAAGTCCCAAGCGACGAGGAAGAATACGAAGACTAGCGCTCCCCTCCCAACCTGCTGCCCGACGAACCAGACAAGGGTGAAGGAGACAGGGTCGATGACGATCAGGTATATTATCGGAAAGATGATGAAGAGGAGCGGGTTGGCGTCCCGCGTCTTGAATACGTTGTAGAGGTTTCGGAAGAAACCGCTAATGCTGTTCTTGCTAGATGCCATTTCTTGCCTTACATCCTACCTACTCGGGCTGGGCGCCTTCGGTCGGGAGGAAAGTTACCTGTTGACGCCTAGCCTTTTCAGGAAGGTTTCTTCACTGCGTCTGCGGTCGATTCGGTGTATGTAATCTATTAGGAAGATTGACATGAAGAAGACCGCTACGATTATTTTAGACGCGAACACTACGTTGATCGGTGTGGGATTGACGGAGACTGGAAATGGGTTTGCGATAACGTCTGGGTTCGCTAGCCCTTGCACAGCCAATGCAGCGGACCATAGAACCATTTGATAGACGATTTCGAACGCGCTCCCCATCGCCACAAGCCATGCACCAATGTACATAGTTCTTAGAACGTTCGGCCTCGCATTCATCAACCTCTCGCGTGTCAGGGGTGAGTATAGACCGAAAGCGAAAGATAGGAACATGCTGAACTGGAAAAAGGTTATGGGCTTCATGAAGAAGCCCGGTAGAACCTGAACCTCAATCACCACCAAGCTCTCGCCAATGATTTGACCTGTGGGTGTGAGCGTGGCGCCGAGGATCATTGAGATGGCTGCCACGCCGAACGCAATTGATAGTATGGAGAATATGTTCGTCTTCACGTAGCCCCATGCTGTAAGCGAGGGTTTCGCGCCTCGTCCACGTGTGGCCTTGTTATCTGCCGTTGCCTTTCACCTTTCTCCGTGTTCCCTGAGTCTCGCCCATTGTCTTTCGTTTCCTGTAAACCGCCACGACTGCGGCTAAGAAGATTATCACTAGCACGTCGGCGGAAAATACCGTTACGGTTTGCATTGTAGAGAGCCTTTGAATTTGCATAGGCGGAACTGTTACTGAGATGTTCGAGAAGTATCCGACCCAATTTCCGAGGTGAAGCCACGTGGTGCCGATGATGAGGGTGAACGAGATTGAGACGGGCCTATTCCATCCCGCGGCGGCATATTCACTGGAGATGTTGAGTGTTCTCGTTGACCAGAGATTGAGCGGCGTCTGAGTTAGGATGATTCGATGGTGTGGTAGCTCGACTATTTGACTGGGTTCGTCTGCGAAGATATACCAGATGAGATTGGTCCCGTCGTTTATCTCAACGCCAAAAGCGTTCTCCGGGTTTTTCGTATTCGGGTTGTAGAGGTATTGGAAGGTGGGGAAGACGTCAAGGGTTATGGTTGAGCGGAAGATTGCGTCAAGCGCCTGCCCGTGTACATCCTGTCGGACGTGGACGGTTGTCCAGATCTGGGAATTGTTCGCGTTCGTTCGGACGACTCGCAGGCCTAATGCGTTTCGGCCACCCACGACGGCTTGGAAGACTGACGCGTTATCCGTGGAGCCCTGGATCAAATCGATCGTCCAAAGGTAAGGGGTCGTTATGTTCTTGGTGGGGTCTATGGTCCAATATTGCATGTTTGTGTTCAGGAGAGGAGGAGACTGGAAGACCTGTCCGTAGTAGATGATGAACGCGAAACTCGTAGCGAGGATACCCAAAGAGACAACGGCCAGGGCGATGGCGGCTTTAGTTTTCTCTCGCAAGGTGCTCCCTCTTGTATAACATGACCGCGGACATTACTAGAAGCGGCGTCCAGAAGATGAAATAGTTCTGTAAGCCACGATATGAGAACCATAGGATTATGGCCGGAAAAGCCCAGAGAGCGTATGCGAGCTTCTCAAAGTAGAGGTAGTATTCAACCAGAATAATCACCGTAGCGATGACGACAATTGTGAGGTAGAATGCGGGCGGCAACGGAACCCCGTTAGCGAGGGTGATCAACGACAACCCTTGACTCAGCACGACCAGGTTGCCGAACGCCGGCGTGAAAACGCCCGAGTACCACGCGCCGAAGTTCTGTGTGATGAACCATAGGTTCGGGATGAGGAATGCTCCGAGAGAAGCGGAGCTGAATAAGGCAACTCGCGTCAACCTGGCTCCTAGACTGAGGGTGGGCATGCTTCGAAGGAACCACACGATAAGAAATGGGGCTAGCAGCCAGGGCGTCTGCTTCACCGCGCATGCTAAACCAAACATGACTCCCGCAACCACTGCGTAGTCCATCCACACAACCATCAAGACCATTGGGAGCAGCCAGACGAAGTCCGCGATTGAGCCTGCCGAAAAATTGATCGCCAGGTCCGATCCGGCGAATAATGGAATCAATGCAAGCGGCCTCAACTCTTTCGGCGACCAGATGTAGACTATGACGAGGGTTACGAGTTCAAAGAGGTAGATTATGATTCTCGCATCCTTCAACCCTGCCCATGCAGCGGGTAGGAAAGCGATCACCTGCAGTGCAGGATAGTTTAGTGTGGTGACCACGTTGCCGTTAGGAGTTAGCGTGATGAATTCTGGGCTGACGGAGAACATGGCGAGTGCTGACTGGAGGTTTTGCGGGTAGGGGTTGATTCCTTTCGAGAGCAGGATGGCGGAGTAGTGGACGAACGCGAGAGCGTCGGTCTGGTATGAGCCTGGATGTTCGATTTGCGTTACAACGTACCAGCTGATAGCGGTGGTTACGATTAGGGAAATGGCCGCCAAATCTCTTAGCTTCGAGATTCGCTCATCATTCAGTGTTGCCACGACGAAGAGCATAAAGGCTAGGGCATAGCTGGCTATGAGAAGGAAGACGACTTGGGGGTGGGTTTCTATTTGCCCGCGTATCCAATTCTGAAGCCCCTCCGCGAAGATGAAACCCGCGGCAAATAGCATACTTATCCTTACGGCAAACTCCTCCCACGCTCCGGCAGGTGCAAGACTGACAGGGCGTCGTTGCGGTGCGTGGGTATCGCGGGAGCTCAACTGTGCCTTACCTTTCCCTTGCGTGTTGCTGGGTCCTAGTCGTTTTTCGTTCTCGGAGATACACTGCGGTCGTGATGGCGAGTATGGCGGTTAGGGTGATTAATGAGAGGAGGCTCCAGGCGGCCTGGTCTGAGTGCTGATATAGTTTCACGCTTTCGGTCCCAGCTGGAAGGATGAGGAGAATGTAGCCTGTGGACTTATACTCCATCACGGTGAGGGGCGCTCCATTCGCGGTAGCCCTCCAGGTTGGAAAGTAGGCTTCCTTCACTAGAACGGCTGTGGGAGTTGCTGTGGGTTGGATGCTCATGTTGATTTGGTCCGGGTTCGGGCTTGAGATGGCGGTAACGTTCACATCGCCATCGACTAGTGATTGCGATTGAAGGGACTTGTAAACGACGAGCGGCACACCCTCGTACGGGATCGTCAACTCCTTCGTGAAGCCTGTGCCCGCCATAAGAGCCGCGGCCAAAGTGCCGTTATCTCCTATGATCACCCAGGTTATGTCGAGAAGTTCGCCCTGGTCAATCAGCCCCTTCCACGCATTGAACCGTGCGGACGGTGTATGTGTCTCCAGGTCGTCGAGTCGATAGTCGTTGATGCTAACCAGTGGGATGACGAGTTTGGTTTGTGGGTACCAGCCGTCTACGATTGGTTTGTTGACGTAGATGGGAAGGAGGTATATCCAGAGTGGAACGTTGATTCCAAGTATTCGCCCCTGCGAGCTGTCGTGCTGGAAGTAATCGATGATTCCGGTCGGGATCTGCGTGTTTGCGGCTGAGTATGGTAGAACGCCGTTGATCGGGCTGTTCAGGTCATAGCGGGCTTTAATCGCCACGCCGACTGTAATCGGCGTGACTGCCAAGATAAGAAGGAAGGCTACCGAGACCGGGTGCCGGCTCAGAAGTTTCGTGGCGGCTCTGAAGAGCCCCCGTGCGGCGAGGGCGCTCATTGGCAGGGCGAGGTAAAGCCAGAGCCTGTACACATCCATAGTCTTGATCCAGATCGCGTCGATGACGGGAAGTTGGAGGACTGGGAGCGCGTAAAACCCCAGACCTAACCAGAGAAATAGCAGGAACCAGAATACTGCGAAGATAGTCCCGTCCTTTCTTGCAAGTACCTTGCGCGCGGAGGGGATTACGATAAATTGTGCGAAAAACACTGTAAACGATAACGCGACTACGAACTCTCCCAGATAATCGAGCGAAGCCAAAGAGAGGATTTCTCCCGCTTGAAATATCGCCATGCCCGCCAGCAGAGGTGCGAAGAATGTGGCCGGCCGTAGCGGGATGTGCGCATCGAAGTTGCGACCGACGATCGATTGAATGGCGACGGCGGCTAGTATGAATTGGGCGATTCCGAGCAGGTAGGATGCTACGTCGAAGGCGAAGTAGGTGAATCTGAGGAAAGGGAATGTTACGTTGCGGTTGTAAAATCCGTTCAGGGAGAAGAGGCGGTAGGAACCTAGGAAAGGCATGAGCCAGAAAGCCGTAATGCCAAAGGTTCCAACAGCGACAACGGCTAATTTTAACAGAGGCCTTGCTACGCCGTGAGCCGCTGACGCCAGCAAAACCATCAGGACCATTACGAAGCCTGCGATGAGGGCGGAGAGATGGTGAACGAGGAGCAAAGCGGACATTGAGAGGATTGAGAGGAGAATGTTCAGTGTTGATTTTGGCTTAGTTAAGGCTCGATGGAAGAAGATTATCAGTACGCAGGAAATTGGTATTGAGAGGACTGTTGGGAACCTGTCGAAGAAAAGGTAGTTCTCAATTACCTGTGGAAACACGCTGAACATAAGCGCGCCGAGTGCGCTTTCACCCCTTCCGAATCCCAACTCTCTCCCAAGCAAGAAGATTGCCACCGGTGCTGTCCAATAGAAGAACGCGTCCACAAGCTTGTACGCGAGTAACGGGTCGACGCCTAGCATAGCAATGGCCGCGGTTAGATAGTAGCCGAGCGGTGGGTAGAGCAGTAAGGCTGGTGATCCGGCGTACCAGTCGGCGCTCCAGAACGGATTCACACCCTTCTTCCACCAATACTGTAGAAACAGGATCTTGTAGAGGTGGCTTGTCGTGTCGACACCCATCGGGATTCCGGGTGCAAGACGCGGAACCGTCACAGCGACTGAGAGGACTATAGCTGAGGTCAAGAGGTAGGTCGAGCCGTTGTTTAATATGGCTTCGACACGTTGGGCAGACCACCGTTGGTTTTGGGTGGGCAATGCTAGAGCACGCTCCCATCATCAGCGTGCCTCTTCACCGGTCGTCGAAGGGGGATGGGGTTTAGCGCGACTATCGTGATTATCCCACCAATGATGAGAGCGAAGACCAACATTGTGTTGATGCTTTCTTTTATGAAGAAGGCCCGCGGCGACATGGAGCGAAGAACGTACTGCGTGAAGGACCGTCCGGTTTCGGAATCCTGCCAAATCACAACCCCCGTCTGCTTGTTTATGAATTGAAAAGTAGTCGTGCCCGCGCCGGCGAGCATAAGGACCACGTATACGTTCGGAAGCCCCATATCCACGTCCAGGACCACGTCTGCGAACATCTTTGTATGGCTAAAGTCGTTATTTCCTTTGAAGAAGCCCACAATATCCCCTGTTTTGGCGACTGTGCTATTGTAGAGTACGTCCACAAAGGTCAGATCGAAACCTGCGTCGATTCGATCATCACTAGCGTTCCCCGACAGCCACCCGTGAGAGCGAAAGGTCAGAACACGCAGTCCGTTTTGGTTCGTTCCGTCTAAGTCGTTGAACATTATTCGCGCCCAATCAGCCGTCGAATCCATTATGATTCTGATTTCTGGGCTTCGCTCCCACCCGGTTGTCGGAATATCGGACCGCGGGTTACTCTCCAGCACCCGGACCATCAGTACGGTTGAGCCTAAGATGACTAGGATGAGTAGTGAGAGAAGGCATATTCCCTTCAGAATGGTGGTTTCATGTTTCTGCACGATTGTGATCTTAGGCAATGGAGGCCCGCTTCCTGGAATACCGCGGGGGTTTACGCGTTCTATTCATGTCTGCCACGGTATTTAGCGTAGGCTTGCTTGGAAGACCTTGTCCTTCGGGTACACTTCGATTCCGGTTTGAGTTATCTGGTATGGACGGAGTTGGTCGTCGTGGCTTATGCCCCTCATCTTCTCCACCTGAATGCCCCTCACGACGCTGCCTTCGTGGATCATGGTGTGGAGTAGAATTACGCCTTGTGAGAGGTACTCTTCCAATTGAAACTTCCGCTCTAACTCTGAGGTACGGAGTTCGCTTGTTACGAGGCATGTGCAACCGGTTGATTCCAATGCGTCGAAGAACAGTAGCAAAGCCCTTCGTCTCTTAATCTCCTCCGGATAGCGAAGCATAAGGGACGTTATCGGGTCAATGACGATTCTCTGGGTATCCTCCTCCGCCGCTATGCGACGGATGGTTCTGACGAGGGAAGGGAGAGTGAGTTCGGGAATTGTAAACGATACCGGGTTCTCGCGGACGGTGCTCGATTCCACAAATCTATGACCCGGCCGTTTAAGCGGTGTTGCGTCTATGAGTGTAAGTTTCCCACTCTGCTCTAGAGAGTCTAAGTCCCAACCGAAGGAGGATAGGTCGACTTTCACTCGCTCAGGCGTCTCATCTAAAGAGACGTATAGGCAAGCCTGACCCGCCTTTGCTCCTCCAACTAGGAATTGTACCGCGAACGTAGTCTTCCCTGAACCTGGGCTTCCCACCACAAGAATCGTCCTGCCCTTCGGAAGCCCCCCTCTTAGCACATCATCCAGTCCCTTAATGGCGGTTGAGACACGATCCAATGCCAGAATCACTTGACCTGAAGCTTAGGAAACGCCATTATTTACTTCAGCGTTTTCCGATCGTGAGGCCCGCTCCGGACGCTGAGTGTCCCCGTCGGGCAGCAACCACAATCATTCCAAGGTCACAGAGCTCTATCGCCGCTAGCCTATTCCCTATTCAACCAGTCGAGGCTCCGCCCTATCGTGTAATGACTCTTCGGCAGCTTTTCCCCTGCTCGGGTACAGGTACCTCAAACCTCTCCTCTTCGAGCTTAGCCAACGACTCGGTAGCTAAGAAATACCATCTTCGAGGCTAACCGTAATGAATCAAGTCTCATACGAGCTGATTTTGACGTCCCCTCTAAGCATATATAATGGGGCAGTTGCAAACCGGCACATCGATGCAGACGAGTCAACTTCGAGGCCTGACGAAATGAGAGCCGATAAAGTCCGCAGAACCGAAACCGGATATCCACCGTCTCAGTCGTGAAGATGCTGAAGAAAACGTAGTCTACCATGAAATCTTCAATCACGAGACGAAGATGGCACGTTGAATTCGCGGTCATGAACCACTGGTAATCCTAAATTGGGACGGCGGGGTTCTATCAAGCTTTCGTGGGATGGAGACTGACTCGCTCGCATCGACTTGCAGATTATCCGGTCTACCGGTTCGGTCACCATCCCTTCACCCGCAAACGCCTCGGAAGTGGCTCAGAAATAGGAGCGCCGCTTATCCAGCACAGCCCTCCGACCCAACAATCCACCCGGCGAGCTTCACAATGTGGCGGTCTCCGCTTTACGCTTTCTAGGCGACCCTCTAAACCTACATCGCACCGTTCAACTAATTCAGGCCCTATCGCCCGCATTCCACCGATGCAACAGCGTTCATCAATAAGCGACCGAGAAGGTATCTAGCCCGCGTAAGAATCAAGGATGAGAGAAACGTGAAAATGACCAATACAACGAACGCTGGCTTGACAGCGCGCACGTCAGCAACCCACGGACGGACTAACAAAATTCGCCTCCAGCCATTTCTGATACTACTCTTCCTCCTCATGCCATTCCTGATGACCCCAGGAGCGGCGGCGCAACAGGGCCCCCAATACATCGTTCTCTACGCTCATAGCTTCGGCAGGTCAGCCATTCTCACCGCCATCCCGCGGTCGAATCGCCCGAACTCCGCGCTCCTTTCCAACGGCCTAGACTTCCGGCTTAGCCCCGTTCTCGGTGAAGACTTACAGATTCTTGGCGCCATAACATACAACTTGTATCTTCGAGCAAGCGGCTCCCTCTCCGGCACCGTCAGCGCCCAACTCGCCGAATTGCGGCCGGACGGCACACAATCCCTCGTGCCTGGTTCAACTGTTGATGCACCCGTCTACTTGAACACCGCAACAATCCTCGTCACCCTAGGCGTTGGCCCATCAATCAACTACCAATTTCAGGCCGGCTCCTCGATCGTTCTACACGTCACGATCAACCAAACCTCCGGCAAGGCCCAATCATTGTTGGTTTGGGACGACCCAAGCGCTCCCACAAGCATACGGCTCCCAACGGTGTCGGCGGCGACGCCGATGATCAGCTATCTTGGGAAAACGAATTTCGGGGGGATTTTCCAAGCCGAGACTAATGGAACTTCGCATATTAGGATTAATGCAACCTTCGCCGACTCGATCGGGATTTACCGATTCGACTCTGCGATCCTACGGTTTACGGCGGCGAATGGAACCGCCACCGACTTGCTGCTGAACCTGAAAAATTCCACAGACTACTCAGTCTCCTCTTTGGTGGCTTCAACTTTGGCCGAAGGTCAGTGGCAGGTGAGCCTGCTGCTGCACGATTCAAGCGGCAACGACTACGCATTTACTAAATCTCTCATAGTCGCCCCTTTCTACCCCGTCGCAATCCAAGTCTTTGACTCAGACGGTTCGACGCTTTCGAACGCTACGCTATCCGTCGGTTTTGATGCTCAATCGTTTTGGAGTTCGATAACTAACGCGACGGGTTGGGGAGCCTTGAGGCTGCCCTCGTCTGATTTGGTTGGGCCGCTTAACATGACCGTATCGTGGTCCGGTACTCGGTCGCTTTTTCCACTTGAGGTGAAGCGTTCGTCAACTATGACGGTGCAGCTGACGGTTTACGCGGCAAACATCAAAGTCACTATGCTGAACCTCCCCATGCCGTTAGCCCGCGTCACGCTTTACCAAACCGGACAAGTGGGGCAGAACACGACGGGAATTGATGGATTAGCAACGTTCGGTAAGCTACCGGCGGGCGATTATACGATAACTGTTGAGTACCTCCTCGCGACCTACCAAACCTCCCTTCACCTCACTCAAAGCGGAATCGTAACCGTGCAAGTGCCCTTCCCTCACCGCACAATCACCACCGCCCTCGCGGTCGCTCTAATCGCACTCGGATCCGTGGTGATGGTTCGCCGGAAACGCGGCAAACTATATCCCACCGGGTTCAGCTACTTTAAAGAACTCACACACGGCGGCCTACCGGAAGCCTGCTTCACCGTCATCGCTGGAAACTCAGGATCGGGAAAAACGGTGCTTCTCAACTCTCTTGCAGCCGAACACCTCATTTCGGAGGTGTCAATCTACGTAACCAACACCGAATACCCCGATAAAATCCGGGAAAGCATGATGCGGCTTGGGGTGGCTAAGGAAGACGTGCTGAAGGACGCACGCCACCTGATCTGCATCGACGCCTACTCCGCAGTTGGAGGCGCCGCGTCTACGGAAGAATTTTCCGTGAACTCCCATACGGATCTAACCCATCTGGGCATGATTATATCTAAATGCTTGCAAACCGCCGGCGACGGCGCCGATGTGTACATGGACTCATTGAACCCGCTCATCGCCGCCCTGCGGGTTGATTACCTGATCAACTTCCTCCAAACCGTAGCCGCCCGAGTCAAAGCAAACAACGGAATGCTCTGCATAACCGTAGGAACCGGCATTGAACCACGCGACCTAACGCAACTTGAAGAATCCGCAGACTGCGTAATAGAAACACAACTACAGGAATCGGGCGGCGGACAACGAAGAAGACTAAGGGTAAAGAAAGTTCGCGGCAAACCCTACAACGACCGATGGACGCGATTTCGCGTAGAAGAAGGCAAAGGCATCATATTCCTCACGCACAGGAAAACTCCAAACCCGTCACCCATCGCCTGAAAGGCCCGTTAGAAATGAAAAGCCCCTGGCGGTAGATTCGAACGCCCCCGTAGCTAGCATACGATGCTAAGCCCAACGATCCTTAATGACTAATTCGAGTTGGATATCTTTCGCATTCGAGTTCAAGTTTTGATCTAACACAAGTATCCTTTTTCGATCATACTTACCATCAACCAGTTTCCGCAAGACAATTGATTCAGCTTTGTCTCGGCCTATGTAGGTGCCGGCTGCGTAATGTAAACTGAGGCCGACTAGGACGATGAGGGCGTAGTGGTAAGAGGTGGGAGCTCCTCCGGCCCAAAGTATCTTGTAGAAAATTCCCAAAAAACTCAGGACTATGCTCACCCCGACAACTGCCCCTACTACCGTGGTCAGAAGAGAAGAGTGAAATGGCCCTGCGTTTATGCCTGTAACCCTGAATCGCCTGAAGTAGGGAAGGGCGATCGAAGGAACGACCCCTGATATGACAGTGATCAGAATCAATGCCGGTGTGAGTCTGAGCGAAAATAGAACAGCGTTCGCTCGCTGGGGTGTAGCGAAAAAGTTCAACGAATAAGCAACAGAACGGGCCAGGCCGGCGCTTCCCTTCGTTCTCGGGGGAAGTGAAGTGTAGATGTCCCATCCAATGCCAATTGATGTGAAGAATAGTAACGCCGGTAGGTAGAGTAAATGAGATTTCTCAATCAGAATCTTCCGAAGCTGGGGGGATTTCTTTTCCCTTGACTCGATCAGTTGCCTCGACTTGGTGACCCTTGCAACGAAGCCCACGAAACTTAGCGAGCATATGCCTCCGAATAGTACGATTGACTCATAGCCTAAAGCGATCGCGAACAATCCCGCGACGAAGGTCAAGCCTGCAATTGCAAACTCGTCCAGGCCAACATGCGTAAGTTGAGGTATTGAGAAAGTGGAAACGGCAGCGACCGAATACGCAACAAACCCTAGGGCCAGCGGCGCGGCCGAATCGACAATCGTTCCATACTTCCAACGCGTTTCCTTATTCCTAGCTTCTTCAATCATTTTAAGTCACCTGAGTGTAGCGGCAGACCAACTTGCGGGGGTGCTCAAGTTCCCTTTTCTATTATTAGCGTAACGGTAATACATCCCATGAACGCTCACTGGACGTGCGAAGTAGCTTTCCTCGGGCGGGTTGATGTGGCCCATGATGATGTAGCGTGAGGCAACACAGTAATAGTGAAGGTCTTAGTTGTAGGTCTCAGTTGTCGACCAAGAGTATCTTGTGCCGAGCATGAGTTTCTGATTGGCGGCATTGTTGAGTGTTAGTCAGTGGTTCAGTCCATTACATGCACAAGGAAGTGCTGCCCTTTTTTCGCGTCATTCATGGTCGTCCATTCGACTTCGTTGGCGGAGTATAACAATTAATGACGAGTCTCCGACTTTTCAGGATCGGATTGCGAAGACAAGGATTCGATAAAAGGAGATGTTGTTTGCTCACGGTGGTTCAGTGAATGATTTTCAGACGGCCTGACGGGCCAGAAGAGGCGGAACAGTTTTCTGCACGTGTGATGACGAGGCTTTCCGCCAATTAACAGTAATTCAGCAACGTTACTTGCCGGAAGGAAATTCTGAAATCTGTTAGTTGCTTAGGCGGCCAACTTCGCCATGCGGAATGCGATGGCGAGAGGGAAGAGAAGCATCGTTGCAATCATGAGCAGGATCTGAAGTGTAGCCACGAGGCCTTGCAGGACCGCAATGTTCGGACTCAGCAGGATCAGCGCGAGGGCGATTGCCCAGACAATTGCGAGCGGCGTCAATGTGCGAAGGCTAGGTTGCCGTTTTGTCTTTCCCGCTCTGTAGAGTAGGATTAGTGCGCTTACTGGCAGCACGTAGATCAAGCCAATGAATAGACTTCCCAGTAAGTAACCGGCAATTGGCGGTCCTCCTGGGACTAAGATGCCGGCCAGCAAATAACCCAACTTTGCGAGGCTCGCTGTGAAAGCTATCATTGACGTTAGGAGCGGAATGTCTTTGCCAACCAATAAAGCATATGTCGAAAATAACATTAAAGTCCCATAGCTTGGTTGCGCGGCCGATCCGTTGGAAGCTGCACTGATTGCCCGCGCGGGAGCGCTGCTCTGGGTGGCCGCGTACATTAACCAGATGGTTATCGGTTGGGTCACAACTACGACTCCTGCGAACGTTTGGTTGTCGGCGCGCAATTC